>Ga0268280_1002453_pt1 | contig 10751 bp, 13 predicted proteins | sample saktaG_9_FD_190139 | JGI IMG/M metagenome (GOLD analysis project Ga0268280, IMG submission 190139) | Saline water microbial communities from Sakinaw Lake, British Columbia, Canada - sak_2011_5_24_40m | ecosystem: Environmental > Aquatic > Non-marine Saline and Alkaline > Saline ...
GATTAAGAAATATAAGGCTTCGATACTTTTTAATCAGCTCGCAATCACCTTCAGTAACAACAGCTACTGAGGAAACACCGTGACTATTCACTACCCGGAACGGCTGCGTACTTCTGGAAGCCCCTAGACTTTCGAGAGCTTCCACTATTATTGTTTTGCCCGTCCCATTAGCACCGATAATTAATGTACGTTCCTGATTAAACCTGAAGTCATTAAAGCTTCCGAAAATCTTATAGCCCCTGAGTCTTAGCCTGACAAAACGAAAATAGTTACTTTGAGTTCTTTTCATACAACGATTTCCTTTCATAAACACAAAAACCTTCACCGGCCATAATAATGGCTAGCGAAGGTTTTACTTTTTTAAAGTCCAGGTTCCCCCTTTTAAACTCAGGACTAAAACTTACATGGCGGGATGAAACGCACATTGAAACCGATCCTGACTACTAAGCAAATCTAGTAAAAATATTGTTATCGGCTCGTTTAGCAGCAGCCGTATATATCATAAAATAAAAAATCCTTCGCCGACATAATTCTCTGTCAACGAAGGTTTTACTTTTTTAACGTCCGGGACTTCCCCCTTCAAACACGGGACACCACCTAGTTGTTGATTGTATATTAACACACTTTTATTTAATGTCAAGATAAATCGGTTCCTTGTAAAACCAGTCTATTTATATCTAGAGCACGGGGCTTTCTTATTCGGGGCAACCTCATCCAAATCCATACTCTCCCTACGAATATACAAATCCCGGTTAAACATGCGCTCGCTACAGTATATAATCGGACACTCTCCGTCTTTTAAAACTCTCTTATATACAGTCATATTAAACGGGAAATCCATGCCCAACGAATCCGGATCGCGCACATTAAGCGCAGAACGGATTTTGTCCTTTTTAATATGACTAAGATTTTCTTTTGTTACTATGCGAGATTTAAGATTACTGCAATTCTTACAGGAATAAAACGGCATTTTGCACCTCTTTCCTAAACATCTTGTGGAGGCTTGTCTATTAACTCTAGAATTTCTGGGAAAATCTCAAGCCCCGTTCTAAAAGCCTTTCGGCTTATCGCCTCTCCGTATTTTTCTTTTAAGTCAGCACAAATAATTAAAATAAATCTTTCAATTGGATCATGCCCGTATTGATCCTGAAACAACTCTAAAAGGTCCCATATTATGCCTTTGAAATATGCCCTCATCTCAGGCACACAAGTAAAAGGTGCCGGAGTAAAGTATTCTACCAGCAATCCGACAAGCAGATCGTAATCATCAACTGTTGCGCCCTCCCCGCGTTCAAATCTCAGGGAATTCACTTCATTCAGGAAAAAAGGAACGGTGATATCTATCGGAACCTTAAAACGTTTCGCGGTTTCCGAATCTTTTCCAATAGGCTGCCAATAAATCCCATGTTTTTCTGTATCTTTTTGCATAGTAGTATTCTAGCTCCAACAAATGCTGCTTGTCAATAGAAGTTGGTCTTTCTACTATAATAGACGCAAGAATTAGATAAATCTAACTAACTATTTTTACAATCCCTTTAGGTCTTCCGCCAACTCATTAGCCGCTTCTTCTCCCCAGATAACCCTAATATTCTTAGCTATTCTGCATTTTCGCAACATCTTTTCTGTAGCTTTAAGCCAAGCTTTATTCTCATGCCCTCTTAGATATATAATCCTCTTTTTCCAAAAGCATATCCCCCTTACATAATCATTAAAACCACTTTTACCAAAAGCATGGATTATCTCTGCATGAAATGATGGAGGAATATCAAAAATTAATTCTCCAGACTTAGGCTGATAGCAGAATTTAAATATGCGCTTATTTCTATCATAACGATACTGTGAATTAAAAACTGCTCCTGAATTAATAATCCAATTCCTACGGATAATCTTTGGGATTATTACTCTTCGCATAATTCCTCCGCTAATTCTTCAATCTGGCTATCCCAAATAAATACCCCTAATTCTTTACCATGAGAACTAACAATTATTTCATCCGCACTCTCTTTCTCGTCTTTCTCCAAAACTTGAACGAACCTATAATAACCTTTTGCCGGCCTTGAACGGTCATTAAAATTAATCTCTCTGCCATTACGTAGGCCAACCCATTTCCACCTATGCCACGGATGCGTGCAATAATCTACTTTATATTTTACACCCATCTCTTCTGTTTCTAGCCCCCATAAATACCGGCGTGTCGATACTGCTGACGTCATTCCATCGCAATGATCTTGTAAATTAATTTCACGAATATCGTAAGATGCGAGCTCCAGCACAAACCGTCTACTACTTTGCATCAGAACGATAAGCTTATTCCCACTACGGAACATATACGGTAAAGAATCCCTAACAAAACCGCAATGCCCAACTGCAGCAACCATAGAATAGCTATTTGAAACACATAATTTGTCATTCCGATATATCTCAAACGCTAAATTGCAGTTTCTTGACGATTCAAGTCCAAGCGCGCCTTTAATAATAATGTTAGCCCCATTAATCTCAACATTATCATTATAATATTGCTTATGTTCAAGACTCTTAGAAAATCCAAACTGATACCTCCGCAAAACCCTGGTCATACGAGCAAATAGGTTTGGGGCTACAAGATAAACTTGTTTTCCTATCTTAATTCTTCGTGGTAAAAACATACCTAAATAACTGTGTTTTATTAAATACGGTTGGTACATATATCTTCCCCTTTCTGCCAACAAAAAACCCTGCGGCTAAAATAACCACAGGGTTCCCCTGGCTTTTTAGCACCTTTTTTTATGGCGGCTGCAATATACCTCTAAATCAACCCGCCTTGTTTATCTGGTTATCAAACAAAAAACCCGCGCTAAAAGCTCGGGTCTGAAATAACCTACCAACGCCTTTTAGCACATTTATATAGCGGAGCAATACACTTTAAATCACCGCTTACAATATAAATATACTCTAATATCTAATGGCTGTCAAGACAACTCTTTCTTTCCAAACACAACCTCTACTTCTTTTATAAACTGCTCGAAAAGATCCGAGAAGGCGCTATTCTTAGTATACAGGCTAAATACCTCTGCCAGCGACCTGTAATACCATCCCTGGTCTTCTTTGGAGGCATTAAACCTCTCCCAAACCTTCTCCCCTGACTTATCGTAATCTCTTTTTATCGACCTTATATTATTCAGCTTATCAGCACAAACAACTAACGTTGCATCATAAGAAGAGTTTCTCAATGTTTCTATCGTATGCATCTTTCTTTCCTTCCAGCTAGCTTTTTTATCCGACTCGCTGGCTTGTTTAACAAGCTCCGCAACATACCAGCCAAAAACTTCTTTTATATCCTGATAGGTAACAACAGTATCCTCTACCGTATCATGCAGCAAACATGCAATAACTATCTTATTCGGGCAATTTAACTCCATTAAGCTTTGAGCTGCACCCAAGGGATGCACTATGTAAGGAATATTAGTTTTCTTACGAAGCTGCCCGGAGTGAGCCTTAGTAGCAAACTCAACCGCCATAAATACTTCCGCGCTACCAGAGCAGTCCGTATATTCCTTGATGCCATCCCAGACAAGTTTACCTCTATAATCATAAACTAATCCGGCATCTCCCATACCATGCCATGACTTTACTGAGCCGGATATCAGAAGTGCCTCTTCAGTTATCTTACGAGCACTTGCAATCGCCTCTTTCAGTGTGGCATAACGACTCACGGTATCATAGCCATATTCACAATGCCCCTGAAACTGATCAACCAGAACTGTCTCATAGGGAAACCTCTCTTTATAATCAGGATAGCGCGCCTCGTTGGCCTTATCCTGCTCCACCTGTTTAATGATCCATTCCACATCTTCTTTATACTGATTTTCCATTTCCATCTCCTTTCTTTAATTGTTGTAGCCCCTGCTCTTCCTGCTTTTGTTTTCTCTTGATGGCCGCACTCCGTAATGCCCGAAGTAAATTATCTTCGCTATAATCCTCCATCTCATTGAACATACGGACCGAATCCCGGGTAAGTTTCTCTAATTCCTCCGGGGTTCTCTGCCTTGAGACATCTTTCTGTTTCCTCTTTCCAAACAACATCTTCAACAAGTTCATCTCTTCTTCTCCTTTCTTTCAGCCGCTCGCTTCCCATCCCGGCTCCACGGGCCACAGCCTCGTCCGCTGAAATAACTCACTTAATCATCCCATTGAAAATAAAATTCACCTTTTCTGAGAAAGACCATAAGCTCTTTCAAAAACTCAAACGAAATACCCCCGCTTAATTTCGCATATTCTACATTCTTCACATCATCATCACTTAAAATCTTTGCACATGCAGATTGAGGAAATTCAATTCCTCTCATCAGAATGGAAACCAAAGATTTATCTATCGCCTCAGCCATGGCAATAGCATCTTTGGAACAAACTCCTTTAAAATAATCATCCACCTCATAATCTTCCGAGCATTTACAGTAATCAGGAGATGACTCTAAAGATAAATCTTTTGTATTTTTTGCCAGAATAGCTCCCATCGGCTGCCAACCATACTCTTTAGCTAGCGCCAAAACCCTATCCCATATATCCCCACCACAACTAATCTTACGGAAACCTTCTTGACCCCACCGACCATTCCACATATCTACGATGAACATATCAACCACCTCCTTTCTCTCTCCAATTAAAATATAACAGATAGATTACTATTTGACAAATTTATACTTTTTATATATACTATAAGTGGGGGTTATAATGGAAACGCAACAATTGAAAGGATTCTTGGCTGTAGCTAAGTGTGGTGGCTTCTCTCAAGCCGCAGAAAAAACTTTTCGCTCCCAACCAGCAATCACTCTTCAGATCCAGTCATTAGAGAAAGAATTGGGAGTAAAGTTATTTGATCGACTTGGTCCCAGAAAAATACAACTCACCACTGAAGGAAAAATACTTTTTGATCTTGCCTCTCCCCTATTAGAAGACATCAATAACCTCACTGCGCGCTTTAATGAGTCCAGGGGCGAGACGCGTAAAGGCATAGTTAAAATTGCTACTCATGGCTCAGTAATGGTCTACCTGCTTCCTGAAGTCATCAAGTCATTTAAAAAGAAATTCCCGGAGTGTGGACTCTCTATTATGAATAGAGGAAGAAAGGATATTATTTCTTTGCTGAACGAAGGTGAAGTTGATATAGGAATAACTTCTTTGCAGACGGAGCCTAAAACACTAGATTATAAAGTATTTGCCCGCTTTAACCGCATACTTATAACCGCAAAGAATCATCCCCTGGCTAAAAAACCTGTTATCAGGCTTGAAGATATCGCTTCTTACCCTTTGCTTATACCGCCCAAGGGAACTAATACGCGCACGATCATTGACCAAGTATTTGAAGATAAAAACCTGAAATACACAACTGCGATGGAAATAACGGGTCGCGAGGCGGCTAAAACTTACGTAGAGATGAATCTAGGGATTTCTATAATTAATGAATACTACCTGACCAAAGAAGACAGAAGAAATCTTTTTGTAAAAGATTTAAGTAATTACTTCGGAAGAGCTGAACGGGGGATAATTACGCGTAAAAACAAATACCTTTCTATTCCAGCCAAAGAATTCATATCCCTGATTCTTAAACATTTTACTCAATAATTATCAGAACAGAAGCATCTTACATTTTACCATGCTTTAAGTTGTCATAATTTTGAATTGCTTCAAGAAAAACCTTAGCGTATTTATTAATCTTTTTAACACCTATTCCATGAATAGTCTTAAAATCATCTATTGCTTTCGGATGCTTAATAACAATATCCCGAAGAGTAGTGTTATGAAAAATACAATAAGCAGGCACCTTTTCTTCTTTTGCCAACTCAGCCCTCTTGCAACTTAAACATTCATATAATATCTCATCGCATTCTCCACTTTTATCCGGATTGATAACCGCAGGCTTACGGACTATCTTGGTCGGAGGACGAGATTTCTCTACTTTTTCTACTACACATCGTTCCATCAAACCTTTTAAAGCTTTACCACACCCTGGACAGAACTTAAAAGAATTATCCATGGGCCTGCCGCATTGACATTTTACGCTTACTTCGCCTGATTCAATTTTATCAAAGATTTTTCGAAAATCATCTACTCGTTTGTCGAAAATAATATCTTTCCTCGAAAACTGCTTCATTAACATAAGCCCGCCAAGCATCCGGCATCTACTTAAAGCTACATATGCCTGACCATGAGTGAAAGCACCATTTCCAAAATCAATTACCACCCTATCAAACGTCTGGCCCTGCCCTTTATGAATCGTTATTGCCCAAGCAAGCCTTATAGGATACTGAACAAACGAACCCACAACCTCTTCTTCTATCGTTTTTTCTTTCTTATTATATACATATTTTATTTTCTCCCAAGTTTCTCGAGGGATATCAAAAATTTGCCCAGTACTTAACTGCACTTGGATACTATTCTCGGAAAGCTTAGTTATGACCCCTATTGAACCATTAACCCAACGTTTATCACGATCATTCTTTATTAAAATAACCTGAGCCCCTACCTTAAGTTTTAGCTCAGGATCGGTAGGATAAAAATTTTTCTCAAATTTTCCTGAAATAGCCGCCTTATATGTACACTCAGGAGCAGCAATCTTAGAAATATAAAGCTGATTATACCTTTTTGACGCTTCATTTGTCGGCGTTAATAACATCGTTAAGCCGCTAGGAACGGTAAAAGCGACCTTAACTCTTGAATTAATCATTAATAAATCTTCTTCTGAAACAGAATTATTTCTAATCTTATTAAGGATTCTTATAAATTCTTCGTCTTTTTGACGATAAACTTTCATTAATTCAAAATATCTGGGCTTCTTGGGCATTCTCTGAAAAACTTTTGCATTAAAAAAATACTCTCCGCCATGTTCAACTGTAAAATATTCTTTCAATTCATTGTCATCTACTACAGGTGGTAATTGACACAAGTCCCCCAGAAATATCATCCGGATTCCACCAAAAGATCCAGCCTTATTTCCCTTAATAAACCTAAGTAAAAATTCTATCCCATCCAGAATATCAACCCGGACCATTGAAACTTCATCAATAATAATTACGTCTAATTCACGAATGAGCGTTTTTTGATTGAAATGATTCTCTTTCCATTCGCTAACAATATTTTCCTGTTTTATATAACCAGGAGGTAACCTAAAAAATGAATGTATGGTTTGACCGCCAATATTAATTGCCGCAAGCCCGGTAGGAGCCAGAATAGCCACATTTTTCTTGGTATTCTTCTTAAAATATTTAAGTAGAGTTGTTTTCCCAGTTCCGGCATTTCCCGTTATGAATAGATGTTCGGAAGAGTTTTCCATTAAATCAAAAGCTCTAGAAAACTCACTGCTAAAATCAAATTTATCAGGTAAATATACGGTACTTGAATGGCTCATATTGAGTATTTTATTATTTTCGTTCACACTTTTATTAACTTTCTTCCCACTGCAATGATAAAATTACGTCGCTTAATTTAAACACAGCTGCGGCGTAAAACATCTATAATATCAATCATTCCTTGAGTATCAAGACCGCAATATTTCTCAAGCGCTTCATAAACTTTCTTACGTTCTTCTGTGCTTATCCCTTCTCCAAAAGTAACCCGCGCATATTCTCTGCTTGCCATACCACCCTCAGCAATTTCCATTTCTTTATAAGACATACCAGTTAAAGCAGGTAATACCGCCTTTAAAGAATTGCTTCCATCTTGTTTTGGATGATAAAAATTAAACGCCCGAAACGGTGTAAGTAAATCCACAACACGCATCTTAAGCCCTTCTACCCAATCTACATACTCAGTATAAATCCCTGCCGAACGTTCAAGAGCGCTAACCTCAAATGGCGCATTATATGCAACAATCGAACCTTTATCTCCCAATAAGTCTTTTAATCGCTTTAAAATCTCTAACCGCGGGTCTACCGCATCCGGAGCAATAAAAGAATAGTGCTTTGGCTTAACTCCAAGCTTATCCACTACGTGAAGAGAGTATTGAAAAGGAATCTGCTCATACGGCCGGGAAAGATAATATAAAGGTAATCCTCCGCTAACCGTTTCAAAATCAAGAAAATATATCGGATACTCAAGCTTCTGAAGAAATGCACGTACCCCATCCCGATCCACATGCGAATCGTTATTTACACAACAGGAAACCTGAATCTGCTGCTTATCATTAAGCTTAGTACCTTCAGGAATTGAGCATAAATCCTTAATCCCTTTTTCCATTAACTCAAAAGCAAGCTTTCCACCACGATACAAACTAAAAACACTATTATGTTCAGGAATGTGTTTCCAACAATGCCCTTTTAGCGGACACTCATAAGGAGCGTCGCACTGCGGACCAATGGCTATGCTTGGTTCATTCAACTGAGCAATAATACTAAGCATCTCCGGAATTTTAGTTTCAGTAAAATTTAACAGTCCTTCAACCTGCGCACTAACATCTTCTTTAATAAAAAGCTCGTGAGCATCGATTTTGCCTTTACGCAAATATTGATTATTAATATGCATAAGCGCGCAAGAACGCACGTCAAGTCCCGCATTACGATATGTATAGAGCTGAAAAGCTACATCCGGCAAATGCTCTTTCTTGACACTAGTTGAGCTTTTGACTTCGATAAGCCCCCAAGTGTTACTGTCTGCCGGCAGTAAAACATCAGCTAATGCATATCCCCCATTTGCAACAAAACCGGCCTCAAATAGCGGATTGCGCTCTTTTAATGCTTCGCGAGATTGTTTATCATGTTCTTTCGACAATTTGTTACGTTCGAGCTTAACGCCTTCCGGAAAGAGAGTACGAGCTAATTCTCCAATCTTGATACCTTCATCAAAAAGCGCCTGTTTATCCGGATCAGGCAACGGAATTAATTCTTTGCGGTTATACTCATACCAGAGAAGCTTAGGACACTGTAGTCCTTCAAGATATTTAGTTTTGGAAATAATAGTTAATTCACGTTTTACCATGTTTTATTTGAACTCCTCACAAGCGCTTATCAAGTTCATAGCTCTGAATAATTGTATCCAAAATCAGTTTGACGATTTGATCTAGTTTTTTATTCTTTCTATAATCAGCGGGTGCGATAAATTTAACCCGATCTGCTTTAATAAGCGTTTCACATTCCTTTTTACCTTTTGCACTTCCAGGCTTATAAACAGCAACCGCATAACCGCCATTTTTCTTAGTGACATTCATTGCCGGAATATCGCTCAAGCCGTCTCCGATATAAACAATATTCTTAAAAGGAATCGGTCGCTCTCCTTCCGGCATATAGGTATTAATATTATCCCAAAGGTTTTCCTTCCCCTTATTGATACGGAAAATATACTGAGTTTTCATGGTATCGCTGATTACAACTTTAGGAAAATCAGGAATCTCGAATTTATTGTAATGATACTCAGAGCCAAAAATATTATAGAAATTTTCCCTTATAGTTATGCCATTTAGGATTTCTTTAAGTCCGGAGGAAACAATATAGTGGCGGACTGTTAATGCTGAGTTAGAATTCTTTTTAACATACGCATTAACATGGGAGAAAAACGTTCTTACCCCTGGAAAATATTTTATTTTTTTGGCGGAAACAGCAAGAGCTTCGGGATTTATTTTATACTTCTTTTGTTCTGCCAATTCCTTTAAAACGCGCATCCAGGCGATATTCCACTCCTCTCCGTTTGCACGCCCCTGCTTATCAACCTCTGCCCAAAATTTACTAGACTTAAAAACTCCAAGTTTTGGAAAAACAGTGTAATCCTGCATAGATGCAGGAGTCAGAGTTCCATCAAAATCATAAATTAATGCTATTATATTCTGGCGCTTCTTCTTAATCATATGTTTTCATTAACCTATTACCGCCAGCTTCCCGTACAATCGCATTCACTTGTTGATTCAAGGTTGACTATCTATTAATCTTAACCTGTTCACCACAACCCGGGCATTTAGCGATTCTTTTGTTTTTGTCAATCCATTCAATTTCTTGGTCTAGATATATCACATCTCCGCAACAAATGCATACTTCGCTATTCATCAGCTCATCGCCACCTTCAATCATAAAATCAAAGAAATCGGGATCTTCCATCTTTTATGCAAAACTTTTATAAATTTTGTATCTTCTGGCTTAAGATTGTTTAAATTAAACACCACACTAAAACACAATTACGCCACTGTAAAATCTGGAGGCAGTCTTTTTACCCTTTCTCGAAACATATCTTCAATCAAATGGCGCGTTCTAGTTAAAATATAATAGGCCCATATTTCCTGAGAATCAATATTAAGGCAGTGTGCTTGAATTTCTTTAACGGGAATAGAAATCTTCTTAATAACATTCGCTCCAGTATATCTAATAGCTAATTCATACTCATAAAATTCTGCATTTTCAATGAACACCCCAAGGTTATCATGCATCAAATAATTACGCATATGTCGCAGCTCATCAGCTAACCCAAAGTGCTCTTTTGGAATAATTTTATAATACCCGGCTGTTTTAATTAATGTCGATAGAGACCGATCAGCCAAGGTATCCGAATCCCGAACTTCAACTATGTCCCTACCCTCCTTACAAGTAATGAAGCCTTTAATCTGAATTTCTTCTTCCAAGAGACAAATAAGTGCTTGCTCAAAAAAGACTCCACCTAAGACACAAGAGGCATTAAAATGACCAAAATAATAATTCTGATGCATCTCATAAAGAAGATCGCAGACGCGGTTGACCCGGCCAGTTTTCTGGCCCACATGAAGGGTCACATAGTCTAGCTTGCCACGCCGCTCCTCA
>Ga0268280_1002454_pt1 | contig 10747 bp, 11 predicted proteins | sample saktaG_9_FD_190139 | JGI IMG/M metagenome (GOLD analysis project Ga0268280, IMG submission 190139) | Saline water microbial communities from Sakinaw Lake, British Columbia, Canada - sak_2011_5_24_40m | ecosystem: Environmental > Aquatic > Non-marine Saline and Alkaline > Saline ...
CGGGTCATAGAACCTGGCTCCGTAATCATACCATCTTACGCGATCATTTCAGCCTCAAAACAAACTCCTACCTGCTCCCAAACCACCAGTTCAAAGAACGTTTACTGCCTCTAAAATTAACCATTTTTTCTTTTCAACTGGGAAGTTTTTCAATTGAAAAAGAAAAAATCTATTATGGCCCTGGCGGATTTTAGAAGTAATTCCGCTGATACTCCTATGACCAGGCGTTTTGCCACTGGTTTCACATATTCTGTGAGCCATTTGCTGGAGTTTGTTCCCCGTTTCCTGTTTTTCTTGCTTTTAATTCGAGTAGACATAATACACCGCGTTAAAAAAATCGCGGTTGTCCGCTCTAAAGTTAACTGCGAGTGATAAAAGAAAAAGGACAAAACGAACGGCTATTGATTATCAACGGTTTATAACTTGACTTCAGCCGTGGTGCCATTTGACGGTCATTAAATCACTATTGGAGAAGACGCACGCCAGGAGTCGTTCAGTTGAAAGAAAAAAATGATCCTCATTTTTTTTCGACAAAGAAAAACCATCAAAAAAGAAAGCTCATCGCTCAAGCGGGCCAAGGGGTGATGGCAAGGTTTCCGGTCATTTTTTTATTCCATAATGGATTTGATTATCCATAAAAAAATGACGGAACCCGAAGGGCCCCGACCTTGCCATCACCCTTTTGGCCGCTTATCTTTGCTTTCTTTTTTTGGTGGTTTTCCCCGGGGCCAGCCAGCCTTGAGAGCCATTGCGTATAAGTTAGGCTAAGCGCCGTGCCCTACCGGTATGGCGCTTAGCCTAACTTATACGCAGTGGCTCTCTGCCAGCCGGCAATCAAGGCTTATCCCAGCGGATGGTACTTGTCCAGCTCGGCCTGCAGGCCTTCCAGGTTGTCCAGCCGGTAACGCTCCGTTGAGCTCACCCAGCGATGGCCGGCCATGTATTGCACCTGCCGCAGGTTACAGCTTTTCAGCCAGTGAACGATCACGCTCTGGCGGATTTGTCCGGCGCTCTTAACTTCCGGGTTGACTTTCTTTATAAAGCAAAACAGATGGTACAGGCTGTTTTTCAGATCACCGCTGCCGTTCACGCTGGTAAACAAACGATCGGTTTCTTTTACCCTGCTTTTTGTAGCTGTTCTGCCGCAGGGCTTGGGAGTGCCTGCCTCACTCAGAATGGCAGGACGTGCCTGGGTAAGGTATTCATGCAGCTCGATCACCTGGAAGGATTTCAGCTCTAATACCCGGCCGTGACTGCGACTATCTCCGGGAACCTGGATTTTGCCTTCTTTGAGCCGGACATGCCCGGTGGTGAGCCGTTGCAGTTCCCCGGTGGTCAGCCCCTGGTAGATGATCAGCCCCAGGATCACCCGGTTGCGGGCTGTGCGCAGATCGGTCGAAGGATATTCAGCATACAGTTTTTCCAGGGTTTCATAGGAAAGGATCCCAGAAGGGACTTTTTTTCTGATGCACCGAAGATAAAGATTCGAGGCCGGGTTGGTGGTGGCTTTGCCTGTTTCTTTAAGCCATTCATAGTAATTACGGATAGCAAGTAAGATAGTATTTACATGCTTTGTGCTTTTACCGCTATCACGACAATGATCCACAAAGCTTAGCAGGTCATTATACCGAACATCTCCCACTTTCAGATGCTCGGATTCCAGCCAGATAAAGTAAAGCCCGGCATAATTGCACTTTTGACGGATAGTATCCGCTTTGTAGCCTTGTTTTTGAAGGTAATCGCTAAAGGTTTTTAACTCTCCCCGGATTTGCAAAGGGAAGCAATATTCCGATTTACTGTTCATGAGCTAGATGCGTGTATATCTGCGTGCTTTCCAAACTGCTGTGGCCTAAGAACCGGCTCACGTTCTCAAGGCTCATTCCGGACTGCAGAAGATGCGTAGCGATGGAATGGCGCAGGCTGTGCAGCCCGACAGGCTTATCGATGCCGGCGATGTCTTTTAACCGCTCCAGCCGGTTGATCATGCCGTTGCCGGTCAGCCGGCGGCCAAGGAGACTTAAAAACAGAGCTGGATCGCCCCGGCCGGCAGATTGCAAATCGAACCTGGCCGTTTGGATGTACTCATCGAGGGAATCTGTTACTGTCTCGCTCATGGGAACATACCTTTGGCGGTAACCTTTGCCCTTTTTCACATAAACAAGCCGTTGCTTAAGTAGCACATCCCCCGTGTCCAGGCTGACACCTTCGTTTCTACGGAGCCCGCAGCCGTAATAGATTCCAAGCATTGCCCGGTCACGCGTTCCAAGTAGGTCGTCTGTCGTGGCCCGGTACAGGGCTGCGATCTCCCCCCGGGAGAGGATGACCTTGGCGGTATCCTTTTCCCCTGAGGGTTTTACCGGGATTTCAAAGCTTGGCCGGCCGCTGACCTGAAGGTACCGGCTTAGACGCTTCAGGGCGTTGATGTTGGAAGTGATGTAGTTGCCGGACAACCCGCCATTCTGCCTTTTGTTGGCCCGGCCTTGTAAATACCGGTAATACTGCGTTACGATAAACGGGGTTATCCCTTCAATGCGGTGGACTTCCAGGCTTTCCAAAAAGATCAAAAAGTCACGGACGTAATTCCCCGACACGTACACGGTACTCCCCGCATATTCCAGGGTCCTGAGCCATCGGCAGAAGGATTCCAGCAGAAGCAGGTATTCTTTGGAGCGGATCGGGTTAGTGTAAAAAGAGTGGGTGCCTTGCATTTTTTGAAGTATAACAGTTATACTTGGTAAGGGATTGATTGTATTTCAGTTGAAAGAAAAAAAACGATGTTATACTTAATGTTATTCATCTGTTATACTTCCATGCTGGACGGAACCGGCTGTTTCTTCATCCCCTTGCCGGCTTTCAGGTCCGCAAGAACCTGATCCAGTAAGTCCACGCCGCGGGTCAGCTCGCCGTATTCTTCCCAGCGGTGCACCTGGTATTCAAAGCCGCTCTTGCGGTTGCCTCCCACCCGCCGGATCAGCCAGCGGCTCTCCAGCTCGTGCAGGTAACGGTTGACCTTTACCGGGTACATGCGCAGGCGCTGCTGCACATCCCGGGCGCAGAAGCTCTCCAGCTTCTCCCGCTTCACCCAGGCTTTCAGCCCTTCGAAGAAATCGCGCACTGCCCGGGGCAGCTCATCGCTCTTGGTCAGCAGCACCTCCCGAAGCAGGCGGTTCGTCCACCCGATATCTTCCAGCGTGGTTTCTATATACGCCTGCCCGTTCGCCGCGTCCCGTTTCACCGGGCGTTGATACTGGCAGTAAAACGTGACGGTCTCGATGAAGGCCAGGTAGTGGGCGTTGGTGCGTAAGGGCTTGAACACATGTTCCGGCAGCTTCAGGTATTCGGCAAAAGGGTTTCTCACCCTGACACACTTAAGCACGCTTTGCATATCCCGGAAGAACTCCTTAAGCTGCTGCTCTTGTCCCGTGTCGATCCGGCCGGCCGACAGCCTGCGCTGGTACTCCATGATCCGCTCCCTGTGCTCCGGGGAGCTATCCACATAGATCAGCAGCGAACGGTTGGCATTGTCCTCGTAGAGCCGCTCCCGGGTGGTGGTCCCGGCCAGGCAGATCGGCCCTTCTACATGCAGGGTGACGGTTTTCAGGTTGCCTTTGCTGTCTTTGATGGGGATGGTCTTGGAGATCTTCCGTTTGGTTTGCAGCTCACGCAAAGGGTACAGAACGGCTTCCGCCCCGTCCATGTCCTCGATCAGCACCAGTTTATGGCGCAGCTCTTTCTGCTCAAAGTAATAAAACGCGTTCTCGCTCAGGATGGTGATTTCCAACTTGTCCTGCTCGGGGATCAGGGCGGCGATCTTCTCTTGAAGATAAGTTTTCCCGGTCCCCGAGCTGCCCAGGCTGATCACGTGCAGCGGGTTTTCCCGCAGGCGACTGGTAAAGACCAGGTACATCAACAGCCGGTTATTTTCTTCGCCCACCACGCCCGTTAATCCGATGTCCCTTACAGTGCGCTCCATCAGATCGGGGGATTTGAGGTATTTCGCGGCGCGCTGGATTCTCTCTTCGGTCAACTGTCGTTTTTCCGGCTTACGCTCTTTTAAGCTCTCGATCCGGGACAGACGGTATTGTTCCACCTGTTCGGTAAGCATGGCCAGGGCCTTGGTCAGGACCATGACGCTTACTTCGAGCCGTTCGGAGGCTTTGGCGATAAAGCGGTCCAGGTAATCGGCGTGGTACAGGTCCAGCGTGTGGCGTATGCTGTGCAACGGGTCGATGCTGTCGGTGCGGCGTATCTTCAGCGTGACCCTCAGTCGGTCCAGCTGGCCCAGGTTCACCCCGCCCAAAAGAGCCATCTGCAGCCCGTCGACGGTAAAGGTGATGTATTCTGCATTGGCAGTGTTGAGTTTTGGAGCAGGGGAGTTTAATAGCGTCGCTGACAATGATTTTTCCGTTTCCGGCAGCCTTTGCTTTTCCATTGAACGTTCTTCAGTTGAAAGAAAAAGATCTTTCCGGGTTTCCAGAAGGTGGGCAAAGACCTCCGGGTCATAGCTGATGGATAAGCTGTTGATGTCTTCCCCTTCGGGGGTTTCGACACAGCTTACCGTAACTGCAGCAGAGATCTCCTTTAACGTTGCCGCGTGTTTCTTGACCGCTTCCCTGCCAGGGAGATCCCCGTCAAAAAACAGGATGATCTCCTCAAGCTGCTGCAGCTGCCCGATGGCGGCTCTATGTTCTTCAGTCAGCCCGTTGGTGCCATAGCAGGCAAGGATGGCATAATCGCTTGTATTCTCCGGTAGTTGCATGAGCGTGGCCGCGTCTATGATGGCTTCGGTTAAGATCAACCGGGTGGTTGCCGGGGAAGGATACCCCGGATACAGCCCGCTGCGACCTGTGCTGTAGTAATGTTTAGCAGTATCGTTATTGATAATGCTGCGGCCGTAAAAGCCGGTGATGTTTCCGCCTGTGTCTTTCAGGGGAAAGATCACGCAATGCTTCAGCCCTTCCATCTCTTTGCCACTGTTATAACCGCATTCCACCTGATCTAGGTTCCGGCTTTTCAGGTATTGCCCTGCCTTGGAGCTCTTTTGCAAAGCAGATTGAAGTTTTTCAAACAAGGCGTTCCGCTCTTGTGCTTTGGCGGGATATATCTGTACGGGCTCGGGTTCGTGTGCCTGCATGGATGTGCCTATGAGAGTTTGCGCTTTTACAATCGCCAGGTGCTTGGTAATCTTTTCCATCAGAGAGATAAACTCGATCACATCCCCGCTGCCGGCCCCACAGTTAGAGCTAAAGCAGGTCCAGGTGTTGGTTTCCGGGTAAACCTGCAGGCTCGGGGTGGTATCCTGGTGAAACGGGCATAACAGGCGGTGATTGCGATCGGGCTTGAGATTGTAGTGGGCCAGCACCTGTATGATGGACAGTTGTTGTTTGATCTGCTGGATTTCCATTGTTGATAACTTTTAACCTAAACATATTTGTTTGCAAACATAACACATTTGTTTAGCCAAACAATATCAGTACGGTTTTATTTATCAACAGCAATTAACATATATGTTTTCAAAAGCCTATCTTTGCTAAACATTTACACTTGTTTGCAACTTTTTAATAAACCATTGCGCTATGAATGATTTTGCGGAAAATCTAAAAAAACATAGAACGGACAGGGGTATCTCACAGGATGAACTGGCCAAAAAAATTGATATTCACCCGGTGCAGTTCTCACGGTACGAACGTGGACAAAGTGTACCATCTATTGAGGTGGTGCAAAAAATTGCCAATGCGCTGGAGATAAGCATTGATGAGCTTGTTTATGGCAACCAGGACAGCAAAGCCGAACAAACCATAAGCGACCGCGAACTGCTCTCCATGTTTAGCAAAGTACAGCTGCTCGGCGAAAAACAAAAGGAAACCGTTAAAGATTTCCTTTCCGCTTTTATCCTTAAAACTGAGCTAAAACAAAAACTTGCTTGAACTAACGTTTCTTAGCCATTTAGCAGCAAAGCCATGACATTGCCGGGCTATTCGCTTATTTTAGTTTGAGGACTCTTTTATCGGTTTAACAAATTTGTATCCTGTCCAATCTCCTTCGAAATAACCTTCTCGTATAGTCTTCTTTGTTTCTTCTATCAATCCAACGGTACTAATTGTATACTCAAAACAAGTTTCAATTAAGCGAGCATATTTCATTTCTTCTTTTTCAACATTAATTCTACGCTGATATAAATTCCTTTTAATAATATAATTACTATTTATCTCTAAATAAGCCTCCCATGCATCTATAGTTACCCCTGCTAATTCTTGATAATCAAGCACAACGCCACTTTTATTATAAGAAACTAAATGGTTTTTAACAACTCTCATATTATATTCATTAATAAAATCTTGTAAAATCAAAACAACTATTATGTTATTATATTCTGGTAATACATATAAACTTCTGAACTTACTATTAGGATAACTATTTTTAAGTTCCTCTGGAATGAATATTTTCAAGCTATCTTTTATTTCAAACAAACTATCTGCATTATTCATCATTCCAAACACAGCTTTTCTATCCATCTTAAATGGAAAACTTTGCCCTTTAAAAGCAATTAAATATTGTTCAAATAAAGATTTAGTTTCAACTTCAGTATTAGGCTTAATTAATCCTAAACACGAAACGCTTATCAACAATAAAAAGCAATATTGTAATTTTGTCATTTAAAATCAGTGTTATAATTAATGTAAGTCAAGAAAATATTTATTGGTTCTTCCTTACAGCTGTTACTGTATATGTTTTATTATTATAATGCGTTGGTCCTGATATAGCCCCATTGTTTACATTAAACGTATTAGTATGGTGAGTTCCTTCGTCTGACCAAACTGTTCCGGGGTCATAAAAATTATATGTAGACGTTTGCGTTTGTAAATTTGTCGTTCTTGAAGATGTTGCAACCCAATGGTCTCCATCTCCATTTCCATTATAGTCAACTTGAACACGAACAGAATTCCCGTTTCCAATTTGTTCATTCATATAATCAATCTGCCCATCAGTTGTATTGATATCATTACCTCCTCCTAAAGATGTAGCACCGCTATTGCTAACCATTTGACCTGCCTGATAGAAACAATTACCTTCTGTCTCAACAGGTTGCTTGTTTTGAGATCCAGTTATATTACCATTTTTATCATATACAAGTTCTCTTTGCGTCTCCCAATCTCCTTCATTTAGAACAGTTTCTGTCATTGACTCAGGCGTATTCTGATTATATGTCATACTTACACCATCTCCTAAATCCATGGTATAACTTGTTCCAATGTTTGAATACCCATCTACAGCATCACTCCCATCTCTCCACATAACAGCACCTCCTTCGACTGCATTTCCATCTTTATCTGAGGTCTGATACCAATCCATCCCATCCAAGTCAACAATGTTCATGGGGTTGTTAGCGCAATAGTTGTAAGGGGTCCATGAATAGTAGGTTTCAGCGCTTGGATCCACCGAATGCCACCTTGCCAGCACCGGGTCATAGAACCTGGCCCCGTAATCATACCATCTTACGCGATGATTTCAGCATCAAAACCAACTTCTACCTGCTCCCAGACCACCAGTTCAAAGAACGTTTACTGCCTCTAAAATTAGGCATTTTTTCTTTTCAACTGGAGTATTTTTCAATTGAAAAAGAAAAAATCCAGCATGGCCCTGGCTGCTTTCAGCAATAATTCTGCTGATATCCCTATGATTAGGCGTTTTAAGACAGGTTTCACGTATTCTGTGAGCCATTTCCGGGAGGTTTTCCTGCATTTCCGGTTTTTCCTGTTTTTGTTTCGAGTAGACATATTTCACCGCTTTAAAAAAATCGCGGTTGTCCGCTTTAAAAATAACCCGGGAATGATGAAAAAAAAAGGACAAAACTTAAAAGCCAGGATTACCAACGGTTTTCGGCATAGTTTCAACATGCTGCTTTTCATCGGATATTTTTTGCGACGGGATGAAGGTTCGTTCCAGGTTAGGGCGAGAGCTGGATTCAGTTGAAAGAAAAATGAGGATCATTTTTTTCACAAAGAAAAACCATCAAAAAAGAAAGCTCCCTGCTCAAGCGGGCCAAGGGGCGATGGCAAGGTTTCCGGTCATTTTTTTATACCATAGAACCGTTAAACAATCTATAAAAAAATGACGGAACCCGAAGGGCCCCGACCTTGCCATCGCTCCTTGCGGCCGCTTACCTTTGCTTTCCTTTTTTGAGGGGTTTTCTAGGATCGGACAGCCATGAGAGCCATTGCGGATAAGGCTCGATAGCTAAGCGCCGTGCCGGCTCAGCCGGTATGGCGCTTAGCGTAACTTATACGCAGTGGCTCTCTGCCAGCCGGCATTAGGCGTGATCATCCCTTTTAAAGCCGATCCGCTTGCGCTCTTTTTGCTCAAGTTCCTGCTGTTTGGCCTGTTCAAGCTGCCTGAGGTACTCGAAGATCAACAGGATCTTGTCGTCATGATCGGTGAGCTTTAGCTCGATCAGGGAAAGCTTTTCCAGGATATCCCGGTGGGTCAGCAACATTTCCCGCATCCGGGTAAAGATTCGTACGATCTGTATGTTCACCTGGACGGCTCGTTCACTGTTAAGCACACTGGCCAGCATCAGCACGCCATGTTCGGTGAAGGCAAACGGAGGGTAACGAAGTCCTATCTTATCGGCATCGGACTGCAAAAACTGCGACCTCCAGTTTTGGAACTCTTCTTCGGTAAGCTCGAACATAAAATCTTCCGGGAACCGGCTGATATTTCTCCTTACAGCTTCTTTCAGGCGTTTGGTTTCCACATCGTACAACACAGCCAGATCCCTGTCAAGCATGACTTTTCGTCCCCGGATCATGTAAATCTTGCTCATGATCACTTCCTCGGGGATCATCAGTGAGTTCTTTTCATTCATAGGCGCAGGTTAGAGTGTGTAAAAATAATGTTTTAAAAATTGGAGGACGCAATTTGCGTCCTCCAATTTATCCCAGCGGATGATACCGGTCCAGCTCGGCCTGCAGACCTTCCAGGTTGTCCAGCCGGTAACGCTCCGTGGAACTGACCCAGCGGTGGCCGGCCATGTATTGCACCTGCCGCAGGTTATGGCTTTTCAGCCAGTACGCGATGACGCTCTGGCGGAGCTGGCCGGCGCTCTTAACTTCCGGGTTGACTTTCTTTATAAAGCAAAACAGATGGTACAGGCTGTTTTTCAGATTACCGCTGCCATTCACGCTGGTAAACAAACGATCGGTTTTCTTTTACCCTGCTTTTTGTAGCTGTTCTGCCATAGGGCTTGGGAGTGCCGGCCTCACTCAGGATAGCAGGGCGTGCCTGGGTAATATATTCGTGCAGTTCGATTACCTGGGAGGACTTCAACTCTAATGTCCGGCCATGGCTACGGCCGGTGCCGGGAGCCTGGATCTTGCCTTCCTTGAGCTTGACGTGATGGGTGGTAAGCCGGTGCAGTTCCCCGGTGGTCAGCCCCTGGTAGATGATCAGCCCCAGGATCACCCGGTTACGGACTGTACGATGATCGATTACAGGATATTCTGCGTAAAGCTTTTCCAGGGTTTCGTAAGAAAGGATTCCAAAAGGGACTTTTTTTCTGATGCCCCGAAGATAAAGATTCGAGGCCGGATTGGTGGTGGCTTTGCCTGTTTCTTTAAGCCATTCATAGTAATTACGGATAGCAAGTAAGATAGTATTTACATGCTTTGTGCTTTTACCACTATCACGGCAATGATCCACGAAGCTTAGCAGGTCATTATACCGGACATCTTCCACTTTCAGATGCTCGGATTCCAGCCAGAGCAGGTAAAGCCCCGTGTAGTTGCATTTCTGACGGATAGTATCGGCTTTGTAGCCTAGTTTCTGAAGGCGCCTGCTGAAGGCCTTCAACTCCCTGCGGATGGGTAAGGCAAAGTCGTATTCCGGCTTACTATTCATGGGCTAAATGAGTATAAATCTGTGTGCTTTCCAAACTGCTGTGGCCTAAGAACCGGCTCACGTTCTCAAGGCTCATTCCGGACTGCAGAAGATGCGTAGCGATGGAATGGCGCAGGCTGTGCAGCCCGACGGGCTTATCGATACCGGCGATGTCTTTTAACCGCTCCAGCCGGTTGATCATGCCGTTGCCGGTCAGCCGGCGGCCACGGAGACTTAAAAACAGGGCTGGATCGCCCCGGCCGGCAGATTGCAAATCGAACCTGGCCGTTTGGATGTACTCATCGAGGGAATCTGTTACTGTCTCACTCATTGGAACATACCTTTGGCGGTAACCTTTGCCCTTTTTCACATAAACAAGCCGTTGCTTAAGCAGCACATCCACCGTGTCCAGGCTGATGCCTTCGTTTCTTCTGAGCCCGCAGCCGTAATAGATTCCAAGCATTGCCCGGTCACGCGCTCCAAGTAAGTCGTCTGTCGTGGCCCGGTACAGGGCTGCGATCTCCCCCCGGGAGAGGATGGCCCTGGCGGTATCTTTTTCCCCTGAGGATTTTACCGGGATTTCAAAGCATGGCCGGCCGCTGACCTGAAGGTAACGGCTAAGACGCTTCAGGGCGTTGATGTTGGAAGTGATGTAGTTGCCGGATAATGCGCCGGCCCGTTTTTTGTTCGTTCTGGCTTGTAAATACCGATAATACCCCAGGACAATCAAAGGGCTTATGTCTTCAATGCGGTGGACATCTTGGCTTTCCAAAAAGATCAAAAAGTCACGGACGTAATTTACCGACATGTACACGGTACTGGCAGCATATTCCAGGGTCCTGAGCCAGCGGCGGAAGGATTCCAGAAGGAG
>Ga0268280_1002459_pt1 | contig 10722 bp, 12 predicted proteins | sample saktaG_9_FD_190139 | JGI IMG/M metagenome (GOLD analysis project Ga0268280, IMG submission 190139) | Saline water microbial communities from Sakinaw Lake, British Columbia, Canada - sak_2011_5_24_40m | ecosystem: Environmental > Aquatic > Non-marine Saline and Alkaline > Saline ...
AGCAGGTCCTGTTTTTTTCATATTATTTAAAGAAAAAAAATGCTCATGACAATGCTCGTAAAAGCTCGCATGTTACAAATGTTGTTTTTATGGGTATGGGTGAGCCATTTTTAAATTATGGCAATGTTATGGACGCAACAAGAATTTGCAATGATAAAGATAAATTCAACATCGGTGCGCGTAAAATTTCCATCTCAACTTGCGGTATACCCCAAAATATTGAAAAACTTTCAAAAGAAAATCTACAGGTAAACCTGGCAATTTCATTAAGTGCTCCTAATAATGAGCTCAGGTCCAAATTGATGCCTATAAATGAAAAATATCCTGTTGAGGTCGTAATTGATGCCGCAAAGAAATATATTGCCCGCACCAATCGAAGGGTTATGTTTGAGTATGTATTAATTGATAAATTCAACGAATCTGTCGAGGCTGCCGGGGAACTGGCAGTAATTCTTAAGGGTTTGCTATGTTTTGTAAATTTAATTCCATTCAATGGCGAAGGAACGCTCAGTGCGCCATCGAAGGAAAAAATAGGCCTATTTAAGTCAATTCTCAAGAAATCCGGGATATCGGTAACCGAAAGATATAAGTTCGGACAGGATATAAATGCAGCCTGCGGCCAGCTTTTATATAGCAGCTAATAAATGTCAATACATTGTAGAATCATATGTATCAATACATCGTATACCTCTAATTAAAGGTATGTATCAAGCAGCGATTAGATTCATTTAACAGTTCTCTTCTTCTGATCCAGGGTTGTTTTTTAGTCAATAAATAAATGCTAGCCTTAAGATGGTTTAAATTACCTCACTATTTTTACTTCCGGGTTTAATATCAAGTTTTTATATTATTTACCGATAATACTATTACATATTACAAGTTTTATATTATGAGTTTTTCAAAATATTAAGAACTGGCTGGAAGCATGAAGAAAATTAATTACAAGTCGAAAATATTTTTAAGTACTTTAATAACATTATTTACTCTATCAGCAATTGTCATAGCAATTATTTGTACTTCATGCTGTATTGATCTAAGTGAGTTCTCTAAATCTGGAAGCGAAAAGATCAATTTTAGCGGCGACGATATAGTTGTCGCCGAAATAAAGGAACTGCTTGATAAATATAATATAAATCCTGAAGATTTTACCGGTATATCTGATAACCAATATGCAGACATAGACTACACGGCTATAAAAAAAGAACTGGCAGATGTATCTAATTATCAGGTATCTGCAGAAGAGGAAGAAGATTTTTTTAATAACCTGGGTAAAATATATGATGAAGAAACATTTGCCCTTGCAAAAGATTATTTAAAAAATTTTAAAATTTTATATCCTTCAGGTTATTTTACCCTTATAAAAGTAACACAGAAATATAATTACGACATTGGCTACGCAAAGTTTGAACATTTAAATAAAAGTTCGGAAGATTTTAATTCAGATATTGCTCAAATTCTGGATGAATTTGAGCAGATGGGGACGGACACCACAGCGAGTCCTTTAATGGAAGATTTTAATTCCAGCTATTGCCTCGATATAGAAATGATTTTACACGAGCTTACTCATGCCGGAAGCGATCAACAGTTCGTATCCTTTTTTGTCCAAGATTTGAAAGATTATTCTTTTGGAAAAGATTATTACTATATGATTGGAAATCTTTTAATATTTATAGAAAAAGATAAAATGCTTTTTTCAAAATATGAACTATTCCAGGATATTGAAAATCCTAATTATTTTGATAAAGCATATGATTATTACTATATTGACCCTAACATAAGCATTACTATAGAAGGTGAAGAGGTCAAAGTAGGAGATATTGATTTTACCATAATATTAGATGAGATCAACGCTTACACGGTAAGTGTAAAATGTGCCATTGCAACCGAAGAATTCATACCCCCGGGGAATTCAACTTCTACAAGATATGGTTTATTAAAGCAAATGTCATACCTTGAGCTTTACCTAAAAAGATGTTATGAAAAATATCCCGAAGAATGGAAATATATTACTGAACACGAGGGGCTGGCATTTTTGATAATGAAATTATGGCAGGAATCAGAAAAATTTGAGTCTGCCGTAAAAGAGGACTCCCGATTTAATTTAAATAGCAAACCTGTTTCCGAATTTGTTTATAATCCGGATAATTACAAGATAATTGAAATGTTTTTTGGGCAGTCAGGGATACTAGAGTATAAAAACAAAAATTTTAAAGATATTGATGCAGAATTTGACAACCTCAAGGTCTACGACATCAATGATTTATGACTTATAGATATTCCCGGCAGCGATGTATTTTTGCTGAAGCCAGGCAATCTAATATGAACAATGAAAAAATAACACCACAACATTAGGTAAAGCCAATTAATCCTATTTATCTCCTCTGTTATCATATGACACAATGTCATATAGAAATATTCTCTTAATAATAATCCACTATCTTATTTTATATATTATTCCGGCATAATATCGCCTCTGTTTTATCTTCACATCTGTGTGCTTAAAATTTCTACTTCACCTTGTGGCATACTGCCAGAATACCGTATGCGTGAATTATTTTTAATTTATTTATTTAGTTATTTACATATTTATACAATTATGTTAATATGCAAATAAATAATAACCTTGATTTTAATAAAACCTTATTCTTTTAAGCGATGAACAGATTATCTTTAATTTTGAGGCAAAAACTTTTTACCATCATTTTTATAATAGTTTCGATTTTTGGCGGAGTCTTTGTCTTCTGGTATTTGAACGGTTTAAAGGCTGGGGGAGCCCAAGACTTTGCCGGAAAAGATATATTTACTGCTGCCACTGACATTGAATCCGGCCAGGTGATCGGCGAAGAATTGCTGGAAATGAAAAAGATACCTGAAAACATATTCAATGAAAAATTTATTATAGACAAAAGCCAAATTCTTGATAAAAAAGCTGCCGGCAACATAAATAAAGGTGAAATAATTTCAAAGGACAAGATCGAGGGCAGCCAGGCTGAAAATGTATATTTAAGATTCTCTGCGTATATACCCGAAGGTTTAAGGGCAACCAGCATACCTGTAAATTATTATGGGGATGTATCACTGATAAGGGTGGGCGACAATGTGGATTTGATATCCACATATTATGACAAATCCGGAGAGCAGCTTATATCGGAAGTTGTTATTGGCGAAAAGGAAATCATATTTATACAGAACAGCGATGGTTCAAGCAGCACAACTAATCCGGACAACCAGGTAAAAGAGAGTAAAAACGATTTTTTATTTGGCGGAATATCCGGCCAAGACTCCGGCAGCAGCTTAAGCAACTTGATTGTTCTGACTTTCTATCTTCTGCCTGCAGAAGTTGAAAATATATTTTTAGCGCTGGATAGAGGTGCAATCAATATTTCAATTTGCCCTAAACAGGCCCAGTTATCAAAAAATATAGGTAAATAAATTAATTTAATATTTTTTTAAAGGAGTTTTTATGTCAACCGGTTTAAGTGTTCTGGAAAAAGAAAGTAAAAAGAAAAGTGTTTTCAGTAAAAATAATAATTCCAAGGTAATACTTTTTTCTTCAGCAAAAGGAGGAAATGGGGTAAGTTTTATTTCAAATTGCGTATCATCTTATCTTGCTAAAACAAAAATCCAGAATATTCTGCTTCTGGATCTTAATATTGGCAAACGTGATTCCCGCATCATTTTTGATTTGGAAGAAAAAGACTTAAGAGATATTGGGGATATAGAAGATTCAATAAAAGAAATTGATATTTCTTTATTAAAAAGGCTGGTTGTAAATTTTGACAACAGCTTGAATTTAATTTTGCCACCACTTAAACCAGAAAAAAATAAAATATGCTGCGGTAAAAACTTAAGCTTACTTCTCGGAATATTAAAACATTATTATGAAATAATCTGTGTTGACTTTCCGTATTACTTGCTTGCGAAAAATGATTTCGATTTTAGCGAAAATGTCGACAAATTTGTTTTTGTATCCATGCCAGATCTGATTTCTGTGAGCAACCTCGAAATATTTTCAAGGCATATATGCGTAGATGATATCCCGAACAACATAAAAATAATAATAAATAAATTCAATATGAGGCCCGCTGTCTCCCCGGCCAGGCTGAGCAGTATTTTAAAATATCCTGTTCAAGCATTCATCCCTTACGATAGAGATATTGAATTCTTGTACCACAGCAAGGGACCTTTTTATATTTTTAATTACAACCTCAGGATAGTTAAAAACATAATTGATTTTTCGGAACTTCTATACGAAGAACTGGATTTTGAGAAGAAGTAGTAAGGAAAAGAGAGAACAAAAATGAATTTTACGATTGATGACAACTATAATTGTCCATCTGAATATATTGAAAAGAAAATTGCCAAAGAAATTGAAGTTTCTGAATTATTCAAGCTGCAGCCGGCAGAGAGATTTGTAAAGATAAAAAATGCTTTAAAAGAAATAGTCAATAAGGAGAAAATTCTTATAGGCGACAAGGAACTTTCAAAGATTATAAAGGAGATATATGAAAATACTTTTGAATTTGGGCCCATCAGTTCCCTGATGCGGGATGATAAAGTAACAGAGATAATGCTTAACAACTGGGATGATATATATGTAGAAATAGACGGTTTGATTAAAAAAACAAACATAAAATTTAAAAGCAGCCAGCATGTCAGGAATCTTATTGAAAAAATTTTAAGCCCATTAGGCCTTCGGGCAGATGAAAGCATGCCGATGGTAGATGCGAGACTGGAAAATGGCTCAAGGATAAATATTGTTCTAAGCCCTGTTTCACTTAATGAATCAATAGTGACTATTCGAAAATTTAAAAAGAATATACTTGAAATAGACGACCTGATAGAATTGGGAACCCTAAGTAAAGAAATTGCATATTTTATTAAAGCCTGTGTCCAGGCTAGGCTAAATATCATATTATCCGGTGCTACATCAACAGGCAAGACTACTTTTCTCAATATCCTTTCAAATTTCATTTCACCCCTTGAGCGGGTTGTAACAATTGAGGAAACACTCGAATTAAACCTTAATTTAGATCATGTCGTAAGATTGGAAAGCAGGCCGCCCAATCTTGAGGGGAAAGGTGAGATAACAATAAGAGATCTTATAAGAAATTCACTTAGAATGAGGCCTGACAGAATAATAGTCGGAGAAATCCGCGGTGTTGAAGCAATTGATGTGCTGCAGGCAATGAACACGGGCCATGACGGCTCAATGACTACGGTTCACGCAAATTCACCTGTTGATATGATATCAAGGCTGGAAACGATGTTGCTTATGTCGGGAGTCAACCTCAATCCCTCATCGGCCCGAAGGATAATTTCCTCTTCAATAGACTTGATAATTCATCTTGAAAGGCAAAGCGATGGGCAAAGGGCACTTTCTTGCTTAAGTGAAATAATTACTCCAGAAGAATCTATTGGTTTAAATACTATCCTTGAAATAAAAGATATCTACACCTTTCAAAAAGAGAAATCAAAAAACAATTTATCATATACCGGATATATTCCGGGATTTATGAATAAAATTAAAAAGAGGAGTGCGGATTTTGCATTTGGAAATTTTTAATCGGGACATAATTATCATTCCGGCGATAACAACGCTCTCGTTGCTTGCAGGTTTCTTAGGATTAGCCAAAATCATGGCATCTGTAAAAACCAGGCATGGTCAAAGCATACTTAATTTTAAAAAATATAATGAAAATAAGTTTTATAAGTTCTGGGCAGTCAAGCTGAAATGGAATCGGAAGATCTCAATTTTTCTTTTATCAACTGCCCTGATTCTTATTTTTTATGCTTTATGCAAAAATATTATTTTTTCTATTTTTCTTTGTACGGTGACAGTTATCGTAATCTCAAGCTTTTTAGGGTCATTGAAAAGCAGAAAAGAAGAGCTGCTTCACGGGCAGCTTATAGAGTTTATAAATAATACAATAATCATGCTTAAAGCCGGTAAAACGATAAGAAATATTTTTAAAGAATCCTTATCATGGGTAAAAAATCCTTTGCAGGCATACTTAAAGAAATTGATAAACAGGCTTGAGCTGAATTTTTCTTTTGACGATTCTCTTGATACTTTTGCAGATAGCTGCGGCGGCAATGAAGCTCGTCTTCTTGTGTCGGCCTTAAAAATTAATAACAGGATAGGCGGGGACCTTCTATTTATTTTAAGCAGTATTGCAGAAACACTGCAGAATAGCCTAAAGGCCAGATCTTCTGCAAGGACCATCACGCTTCAGAGCAGATACTCCGGTAACATAATTGCTTTTTTCCCGGTGCTTATTCTTATTTTTCTATATATTTTTATGAATTCTTCTGTTGCTGATTTCTTTTCCGGCCGAATAGGGAACATCTGCCTGATCATTGGCGGATCCCTGGAAATAGCCGGAATCTTTTTAATTAAAAAAACCCTGGACTCAGGAAGATAACCTTGATTTATCTCGTAACATTTTCATATTATGCATTTCTTTGTTTTGGATCATTTATCCTGATTAAACGTTCAGGTTTTAAGTCTTACAGGAAATTAAATTATGGCAAAAACTTGGGAGAAAAGCAGTCAAAATCCAAGACAAATTTTACTAAAAAAATGAACCTTGCTGCCGGCGCGACAGGGAAAAAATTTACAAGGATTTTTAGCCATGAATATAGAAATAAAATTTCAGTAATCCTGGACATTATGCAAGACGATGAAAATTTCAATTTGAGCTTTGACGCTTTTGCGGGTTACAAATTATTATCGGCGCTATCCTTAATAGTTGTCAGCTCTTTATTTGGCAAAGGGCTGATTTTTTCAATTATTGCGGCAGTTGCATCAGGGTTGGGCGGCTTTTTTATACCCGATATTTTGCTCTGGAGATTTAACATAAAAAGAACAGAAGACTTCAATAAAGAGCTTCCCTATGTTATTGATCTTTTGTTTATAGCAACACTTTCCGGACAGAATATTTATAATGCAATTAAAATCCTGGTTGAAAAACATAAAGGCAATGTTTCTTCTGAGCTTAAAAAATTTCTTAAAGATGTAGATTTAGGGATAGGAAAAACAGAAGCTTATAAAAATGTAATATGCCGCAACAGCACCGAGGATTTTAAAAAATTGCTTTTCCTGCTTCTTCAGGCAGAAAAATATGGTTCTGCAATTAGTGATGTTCTTAAACAGAAATCTAAATTTATGAAGTTTGAAATAAGCCAAAGCTATGATAGAAAATCAAGAAAGTTAGCAATTTCAATGCTTTTCCCTTTAGTCTTCCTGATACTTCCATCTTTTGTTCTTTTAGTGGGGGGCCCTTTGCTTTTTATGGTAGGTGGAAGTTTATTCTTTTCATAGATCATAGATAAGAGTCTTAAATCTATTGGATATTGGATGTCCGGGCAATTTGTAATTTGAAAGGAGGTGATACTAAAAACAATAGTAAATTTAAACGCAAAGGAGGTGATAAAAATAGAAATTGTAAGAATTAAAAAGAAAATAAAACTACTGTGTGAGAGGGGACAATCAACGCTTGAATACGCACTTGTCATGGTTGTTGCAGGTATTATCAGTGCCGTACTCGTGGCAGTTGGCAAGCCAATGATTATCGATATTATCTCAAAAGTATTTTCCAAAATCTCACAGATGGTTTAAAAAGCAATGAAAAACTTAACTGGGGAACAATTTATTAAAATTTTAAAAAAAGCAAGGTAGGATTTTTAATGAAAATTAATTTAATGAAGTTAATTAAATTAAAAAAATTAAAAAATAGTTATTACGTTAAGGGGCAGGCATCGTTGGAGTTTGTGCTTGTAATTCCGGTACTAATCTTAGTGATTATGATTGTTTCCCAGTTAGGCTATCTTGTCTATTATCAAAATGTTCTTGAGCAGTCAGCAAGAGAAGGGGCGAGAATTGTTTCAACAACAAATTCGGACAGCCTGGCATATCAGAGAGTTATGAAAATGTGCACAAATCTGGATAATTCCAGGTTGAAAGTAGACATTAATTCTTCAGGGGAAAGCTCCAGAAGTGTTGGTGATATTGTAACAGTAAACCTGACTTACAATTATAGTGGCATTTTTAAGCTTATTAATTTGGTAATGGGCAATGATGTTTTTATTAAAAGCAGCAGCAGTGCAAGGATGGAATGCTACTAAGCAAAATAAAAAATAAAAATAAGGGGAGCAATAAGGAGAGCAACAAAGGAAACATTTCAATGCTTGCTTTGTTGCTTACAATTTTTTTTGCTTTTCTGTTTATGGCATGCATTGATTTGTGCAGAATTTATATTGCAAGGGAACTTACAAAGGATGCTGCTGATGCAGCTTCTCTCTCAATTGCACAAAATTTATTATTTTTCGAAAACTTTGATTATATAAATGCTGCTGAAGAAATATCAAGCAAAAATAGATGCGAACTCGTAAAGTGTTACCTGGAGTATGACGAAGTTGTGGTTATCATGGAAAAAAAGTTAAATTTTATTTTAATTGATAAATTTTTTTCTGAAAGCTGCACCGTCAAATCAACATCAAAAACTAAGATAATCTATCCCTGGGATGATTATTTTGGCTTTTGTAAAAATTATGATTTTAATTTTGATTAATGGAGGTATTATGAATAATTTAAACCAAATCTATTTACTTGGCAATCTGACAAAAGACCCTGAAATAAAATATACCAACGAAGGGATGGCTATTACCGAAATGGGCCTGGCTATAAACAAGAGGTGGAAAGATAATAATGGTGAAGATGTTGAAATAGTAGATTATTTTAATGTTACTTCGTGGAATGCCCTTGCCGAAAACTGTGCCGGTACGTTAAAAAAGGGCGACAGGATAATAGTTAGCGGTCACCTTAATTTAAGAAGCTGGGAGAGTAAAGAAGGTAAAAAATTTAACATTATAAATGTTACCGCCGATGTGGTTGCAGCAAGTCTTGAATTCTGTAAACTAAAAATAGCAGACAAAAAAAGCAAGAAAATTGATAAGGGCGGTAGCTCTGAAAAGAGCAGCATCACTGGTAAGATCAGCAGCCCTGAAAAAGAAAACACGGAAGAATCATAGTGCCGCAGTAGGCATGGCATTGTCTTTGTCCGTAGCATTCGTATAATATAGTCCCAGTACTTCCTGTGCAATACTTGATTAATCTTGATAGTTCCATAATTTATGTATATACTATGACTAAACATTAAATATTGCAACAGGAGACAATATGCGAACCAGTATCCAGAAATGGGGGAACAGTTTAGGACTTAGAATACCAAGTGTTTATGCAAAAGAATTGCATTTACTTGATGGAAGCATTGTTGATATTGAAAGAAGAGAAAATGAAATAATTATTAGTCCGGCGAAAAAAAAGAAATCTTTAAATGACCTTATTCAATTAATTACTGACGAGAATCAACATGATGAAATAGATTTTGGATCTCCGCATGGAAAAGAGGAGTGGTAAATGTCATATATCCCTGATCGTGGAGATATTATCTGGTTGGAATTTGATCCTCAAAAAGGGCATGAACAAAAAGGGAGAAGGCCGGGAATTGTTCTTTCTAAAAAAGAATATAATCAAAAATCAAATTTAGCAATAATATGTCCCATCACAAGTAAAATAAAGGGCTACCCTTTTGAAGTCAGAATAAATAGCATAATTCAAGGTGTAATTTTGTCCGATCAAATTAGAAGTATTGATTGGAAATCCAGGAATGCAGCTTTTATTGAAAAAATACCGGAAGAAATTTTGAAAGAAATATTAGAAAATATTGACTTATTATTGAACGAGTAAGTGTAACAGCATAAACCACCCAAAAGCAGAATCTGCAAAAGACAGGATAAGCCGGAAAGCTTTTAGTGTTTGATGCCCTGGACTGCAGTTTTGAAAAAATCGATATAAAGAAAAATCCGGATTGTGTTGTATGCAGTAATTCCCCCGAAATAAAGGATCTTGCAGAAAATTTGGGGATCTATTTTTCTCCGGTAGTTTTGTATTTTGCCTCGAAAAATTTTTGCTATATTGTTTGCACAAATAAGTATTATAAATATTAAAATTTGATTAAATTTGTGTTAAAAAAAAATTATATAAAAAGTATTGATTTTAATTAATTTTAGGCTTAATATTTTACATAGAATTATAAACTGTATTAGTAAAGCGAGGTGTAATAATGGCAAAAAAAGAAAAACCTAAAGCTAAAGGAACCAAAAAGAAATAGCGAAATTTAAGGTAAAAGTCCTGTATGCAAATACAGGACTTTTTTATTGGAAAGGTTCATTTATATTTTTAAAAACATTTCTTATTTATGCAGTAAGTTTTATAATTTGATCTGCTTATATCTATTAAAAAAATAATTAAACAGATATAAAATGCAAGTTGGAATAATAGGTTTACCCAATGTTGGAAAGTCAACCATTTACAATGCCCTTACAAAAGCAAACGCTGCTGTGGCAAACTATCCTTTCTGTACCATAGAACCAAATGTAGGTTTGATAAATGTTCCTGATGATAATTTAGAAAAACTTTCAAAAATTTATAATTCAGCTAAAACCACCGACGCTTCCATCAAGATCCTTGATGTTGCAGGGCTTGTCAAAGGCGCCAGCAAGGGAGAGGGGCTTGGCAATAAATTTTTATCTCATATTCGCGAAGTTGATGTAATTGCCCACGTAGTAAGGTGTTTCCATGACGATAATGTATCTCACATATCTTCCGAAATAAAACCGGCCGATGATATAGAAACTATAAATACAGAACTTATGCTG
>Ga0268280_1002460_pt1 | contig 10718 bp, 11 predicted proteins | sample saktaG_9_FD_190139 | JGI IMG/M metagenome (GOLD analysis project Ga0268280, IMG submission 190139) | Saline water microbial communities from Sakinaw Lake, British Columbia, Canada - sak_2011_5_24_40m | ecosystem: Environmental > Aquatic > Non-marine Saline and Alkaline > Saline ...
TAAAGGTTGCGCTTGCGCTTGGCTGCAAGATCCAGGATCTTATTAAATTCGACAGAAAGAACTATTATTATCCCGACCTGCCAAAGAATTTCCAGATATCTCAATACGACATGCCCCTGGCCTATGAAGGATTTATAGACATAGCATCTGCCGGACAGAGGAAACGGATCCGGATAAAGCGGGTGCATATGGAAGAGGACGCGGGAAAACTTATGCATGCTTCAGGATACAGCCTTGTCGACTATAATAGATCGGGCATGCCGCTTTTGGAAATAGTGACGGAGCCCGATTTGGGTTCCCACGAAGAGGCGTATGAATACCTGACAAAGCTTAAAGCGATATTGCGGTATCTTAAGGTATCGGATTGCGACATGGAGAAAGGGAGCTTGCGGTGCGACGCTAACATATCGATAAGGCCGGAAGGAAATACTAAACTCGGGGTTAAGGTCGAAGTGAAGAATATGAACTCATTTAAAAATGTGCGTTCGGCGCTCGAATACGAAGCCAGACGGCAGGTAGCCGCTTTAGGTGACGGAGAAAAGATAGTTCAGGAGACACGCCTTTGGGATGTGGATAAAGAGGCGACCAACCCAATGCGTTCAAAAGAAGAGGCCGAGGAATATCGATATTTTCCGGAGCCGGATCTGGTGCCTTTCATCGCGGATAAGAAAAAAATTGAGTTGATAAAAAGCGGTCTTCCGGAACTTCCTGAAAGCCGGGCCGCGCGATTCATTAAAGATTTCGCCATCTCCGAGTACGACGCCGGCGTTATAACCAGCGATATAGATCTGGCCGATTATTTCGAGGAGGCGGCTCAGGCAAGCAAAAATATTAAAGCGATAGCGAACTGGATCATGGGCGATATCATGGCAATGTTGAACGAAAAGGCGATAGGGATAAAAGACGCGAAAATTTCGCCGGCAGGCCTGGCCGGGCTCTTGACTATGATCGATTCCGGCGCTATAAGCGGCAAGATGGCTAAGAACGTGCTTTTAGAGGCGATGGATACGGGCCAAGACCCCAAAGTGATAGTTGAAAAATACGGTTTATCGCAAGTGAATGACCTGGGCGAAATAGAAGCGGCCGTGAAGTCCGTTATGGCCGGAAATGAAAAGTCCGTAAAAGATTATAAGGCGGGAAAGACTAACGCGCTTACATTTCTCGTAGGGCAGGTAATGAAGAGCACGAAGGGTAAGGCGAATCCCGTTATTGTGAATGATATTTTAAGGAAGATGCTGGAGGGCGGCGTTTAAATGTCAAGGTTCGCGAAAGTTTTCGGCATAGGGATGTTCGCGGCGGCTCTCATCATAGGTTTTATAATCGGACGTTCGGATTTCCGGCGCGCGCCAGCCTACAAGTACGCTCCGGCTGTAAAAAAGATCGTTCCTAAAGTGGCTGTTAAGAAAAAGATCCCCGCCGCTGCAGTGTCCATGGCATTACCGGAGATATCAAAAAAATTCAAAAAGCCAAGGGTCGCGATAGTGATGGATGATTTCGGATATAATAATAACGATATGGATGATTTTTTCGCGGCCGGATATCCGATAACGCTTTCCATTCTTCCCGATCAGAGGTATTCCGCGAAGATCGCGGAAGAAGCGCATTCGCGGGGATATGAGGTTATATTGCACCTTCCGATGGAAGCCTCAAAAAATGATGTAAAAGAAGAGCCGGGCACGATAAGGTCGTCGATGAGCGACTCGGAGATAGTGTCGCTTTTGAAGAGTGAGATAGCGAGCACTCCTTATATAGATGGCGTCTCGAACCATATGGGCTCTAAAGCTACGGAAGATAAACGCGTGATGTCGATAGTCGCCGGAGAGCTTAAAAAAAATAAGATGTATTTTTTTGATAGTCTCACATCCGGCAGAACGGTCGCCAGGGAGGCGTCGGAGGCGGCCGGTATAAGATACGGGCGAAGGGATATTTTTCTCGACCTGCCAAATGATCCGGCATATATAGAAAAGCAGCTTCTCGCGCTTCGAAAGATAGCTTTCGCGAAAGGCGCGGCGATAGCCGTATGCCACGACCGTCATAATACTATATTTATACTGAAGAAGATGATGCCTATAATGGCGGACGACGGTATAGAGTTTGTGTTTTTATCGGAGCTTGTCAAATAGTTATGATTACTCTTGGAATAGAGACTTCATGCGATGAAACCAGCGCAGCTGTAACGAGCGGCAAGAGAGTTCTTTCCAATATTGTGACGTCGAGCGTTCATCTGCATAAAAAATACGGCGGTGTAGTGCCGGAAATAGCTTCTCGTTATCATCTCGAATATATACTTGAGGTAACGGAGGAGGCTCTTAAGAAGGCAGACAAAAGGCTCGATGCGATAAAGCTTATCGCTGTTACAAACGGCCCCGGCCTTGTGGGTGCGCTTTTGACCGGCATATCGTTTGCGAAGGCCTTGTCTTACAGCCGCGGCATACCGCTGGTCGGAGTGAATCACGTGCTCGCGCACCTCTACAGCGCGTTTTTAAACGAAGGCGAAAAACCGGAATTTCCGTTCGTTGGTCTGGTGGTCTCGGGCGGGCACACCGCTTTGTTCCATTGCGAGGATGTGGACAAGAAAAGTCTTCTGGGGCAGACTCAGGATGACGCGGTGGGGGAGGCATATGATAAGGTGGCGAAACTTCTAGGACTCGGATATCCGGGGGGACCCGCCATAGAGCGCGCCGCGCTCGCATCCAAAAGGTCCGAAAGGATAATTTTTCCTAAAAGTCAGACTGGTGAAGATTCTTTAGATTTTAGTTTCAGCGGGATAAAAACTGCGGTATTATATTACGTGAGAAAGCAGGAGGCCGCAAGGACAGGCTCCGGCGCGGAGAAGAAGAGTGTGAAGCTCGCCCTGTCGGATCCTAAACTGACGAGCGATATCTCATATTGGTTTCAGGAGACGGCGCTGGATATGTTGGTGGAGAAAACGGTTTCGGCATGCAGGAAGTTCAGCGCGAAGACGGTAGTCATAGGCGGAGGGGTCGCGGCGAATAAGAGGCTGCGAGAGAAATTGAAAGAGGCGGGCGGAATGTTTGGATTTAAGGTATTTTTTCCGGAGTTCAGGTATTGTCTTGATAACGGCGCTATGATAGGCGTGTTAGGATCGGAATTATACGGAAGAGGATATCGCTCGGATATGTATCTATCGGCCGAGCCGAATCTTAAGATCGATTGAATTATACCGGAGGATAAATATGTTGAACGAATGGATAATACTTTTAAGGCTTCTGCTGGCCGCGGCGCTTAGCGGAGCGATAGGTTTTGAGCGGGAATTTCACGGCAGGGCAGCCGGTTTCAGGACGCACATACTTTTAAGTGTTGGATCCGCTCTTATTATGCTCACATCCATTCATATATTCGACATCTATAACGCGCGCGTGCCGGTAGATCCGGGGAGGATCGCGGCCGGTGTCGTTACCGGAATAGGATTTTTAGGCGCCGGAACGATAATGCACGCTAAAGCTTCGGTTCGCGGCCTTACGACGGCTGCCAGTCTTTGGGTAGTGGCGGGGATAGGCCTGGCGGTCGGATCGGGATTATATTTCGGGGCTTTCACAACGACGGTCATAGCTATAGTCACACTCTTCATATTTTCCAAGATGGAACATTCGATGATAAGAAAGAACTGGTATAAGACTATACTCGTCGAAGCTAAGGAGGGGGTTTCGCAGCTTAAGGGTATAAGGGCCGTTCTTGCAGAATATGAGGTCCAGGTCAATGATTTCGAAGTCGAGCGCTCACAGGACGGCGCTGACATGATGCTTAAAATAGGCGTCAAACTTAGCACTTCGCGGTTTGACGAAGATATATTGCAGGATATATCCCGTTTGAGCGGGGTAAAAAATGTGAAGTGGGAGTCGGAATAACCCCTCGGCGCATCCCCTGCCTTTAGGCCGGGGATTTGCTCGGGGTAATCCTCAAGCATAGTCGAAGGATAACAAAACCCGGAGGTGAATATGATGGGAAAGAGAGATAGGAAGCATGAGGCGGAAAAGGTGCTCGATGTCGATGCTTCTATGCAGGGGTCGCTTATATTCAAAGATCCGGTTAATTTAAGGATAAATGGTAGATTTGAAGGGACCCTTCATACTAAGGGTAATCTTATGATAGGAGAGCACGCTGTAGTCAACGCGGATATTATCGGAGACTCAATAATCGTAGCCGGTAAAATAAACGGCACGGTGCATGCCTCAAAAGAATTGAAGCTGATATCGCCGGCATGCGTTGTCGGCGATATTAAAACTCCGCTTCTTAGCGTAGCGGAAGGCGCGGTCCTGGAAGGAAATTGCAGGATGCTAAACAAGCCGAAATCCGATTCGGCAGCCAGGCACGATACGATGACCCATGACGAACTCGCGAAATATCTCGAGGTCGATCCGTCAATGGTGCTCGACTGGGTAAATTCCGGAAAACTCCCGGCCATGAAGGATGGCGACGCCTGGCGGTTTGACCGGTTAAAGGTGGACGAGTGGGTGGCGGAAGGGAAAATTAAATAGCCGATGCCGGAAAAACTGCTGACGATAAAAGAAGTCGCGGATTATCTTAAATTATCCGAAGAAGAGGTTAAGCGTCTCGTCGATATCGGAGAGATACCGGCCTATCGTATCGGAGATACGTTCCTGAGGTTCAGAAAAGAACAGGTGGACGCCGTAATGCAAGAGGTAATCGATATAGAAGAAAAAGAGCCGGAACGCGCTAAGCCGGCTCTCGATGCGGCGGGCCATGCGACGCATACATATACCGATCTCGAGGCGGACATTAAGCGAAAAGAGCCGGAGACAAGGCAGTACGACTATACGTTCACAGAGAAGATAAAAGATTTTTTTTATTTTAATGATTTTTACATAGCGTCTTTTGCGATTGTAGCGCTTTTAATGTATTTCATATTTAAATGAGTCGCCGCGGATATAAAGATCTCGGGTTTGCGAAGGTGGATCTGCATCGGGCCTCACGCAGGGGTTTTCCGGAAGTGGTTTTCGGGAAAGGCAAGACCCCTAAAGAGATCCTCGAGATCGCCTCGCGCATAGCCGATCACGGCGGAGTGCTCCTTATAACGCGCGTGTCGGAGGGTATTTACAAAGAAATTAAGAAGTTGTACCCGACCGCGAAATATTTTCCCAGGGCCGGCGCCGTGATCTACCGCAAGAACCGCTCTCCGGTAAAAAAAGGAAAGGTTCTGGTCATAACTGCCGGGACTTCCGATATACCGGTAGCGGAAGAGGCTATAGCGACGCTTGAAGTAATGGGCAATAAAGTCCAGGCTCTTTATGATGTGGGCGTTGCCGGAATCCATAGGCTTCTGGATAAGAAAAAAGTTTTAGAAGAAGCCGATGTAATAATAGTGATAGCCGGGATGGAAGGGGCTCTGGCAAGCGTTGTGAGCGGGCTCGTATCGAAACCGGTGATAGCGGTACCTACCAGCGTAGGATACGGCGCCAGCTTCGGCGGGATAGCGCCTCTTTTAACTATGATAAACTCCTGCTCTCCAGGGATAGCCGTAGTGAATATAGATAACGGGTTCGGGGCGGGGTATTTCGCGAGCATGATCAACAGATAGACGGGTTTTAAAATGAGAATAGCTTATTTTGACTGTTTCAGCGGCATAAGCGGCGATATGGCGGTAGCCGCGTTCCTGGACGCAGGGCTTAGCTCCGCAGTCCTGTCGCGCGAACTGGCTAAACTAAATATAAAAGGACTTAAGATAAATACCTCCAAGACCACCAGGTCGGGGATCGCCGGAACAGGATTTGAATGCGACATTAAAGACCCTGCTCACAGCCGTTCGCTTAAAGAGATAATCGCCTTAATAAAAAAAAGCAGCTTGAGCGAAAGAGCTAAGAATATATCAGCGGCGATATTCGGTAATATAGGAGATGCCGAAGCAAAGGTTCACGGATTAGATGATAAGAGAGATGTCAGGCTGCATGAACTGGGATCGATAGACTCAATAGTCGATATAGTCGGTGTCGCTATCGCTATAGATACGCTGGGCATCGATGAAGTCTACGCTTCATCCGTTACTCTCGGAAGAACCTCCATAAAATGCGCTCACGGACAATTGCCGCTACCTGCGCCGGCCGCGATGGAACTTCTTCGCGGAGTTCCTCTTACCATAACCGAAACCGCGGCAGAGATGGTGACTCCTACGGGAGCCGGAATCTTAAAGACGCTTGTTAAGGGTTTCGGCAGGCCTCCGGCTATTAAGGTGGACCGTATCGGATACGGAGCGGGGTCAAGAGACCCTAAGGATGGATTGCCAAATATGCTGCGCGTTATAATAGGGGAATCCGATGAGGCGTTTAAAAGTGATTCCATTTATGCGATCGAGACCAATATAGACGATTCAAGCCCGCAGAACTTCGGTTATTTATTAGAAAGACTTTTTAAGGCAGGCGCGCTGGACGCTTATATTACAAATATACAGATGAAGAAAAACCGGCCGGCGTTTAAATTGACGGTCCTAGCCCAGATTTCGGACCTTGATCGCATGGCGAGTGTAATATTCGCCGAAACGACTACTATAGGCCTTCGGTATTACAGGTCAGAAAGGCTCAAGCTCGATAGAAAGATCGTCAGTGTCAAGACTAGCCACGGGAAGATCGGAGTTAAAGTGAGCAAGGGGCCGGGAGGTATAATGACGGCCTCACCTGAATACGATGAATGTGTTAAGATGGCCAGGAAGAGCGGGGCGTCGTTTAAATCCATATATGATGAGGCAAAATCCGCCGCGAAAGGATAATGTAAAATGAGTAGACGGAATTTCGTATACTTTCTTCTGACTGCCGGCTTTTGGCTGCTGACCTTCGATGCTCGCGCCGACACCCTGTATACCAATGATGGCGGCGAGATAAAAGGTATAGTCGTGGAAGACTATAAGGACAGGATAGTCATGTCTACTGTGGATGGGGAGGTATCGGTCCTGAAGTCCGATATAAAGCAGCTTTACTATGACAGCGAAGCCGATAATCTGATCAAACTGGCCGAACAGGCACAAGAGCGCGGAGATGTCATGAAAGCTTTTGCTTACTACGATATGGCTTACAAATTCGATCCGGATTCCAAAGCCGCAAAGGATGGGATAGTTTTTTTGCAAGGGTATCTATTCCGGAAGGAGCAGGTAAAGAAGGAAGATGAGATAAAAAAACAGGAAGAATTTGAGAACTTCGGAGTCGCCCGGATAGAGGAAGAGAAACCAATTATCGAAAAAAACAAAGATGACGCGGCTAAATTAAAGGAGGTCTTAGGCATAACGCTCTTGATTGACAATAACATTCCGGTCGTCGAGAGCACAAGTGTTAAGTCTCCGGCATATGAGGCAGGCATAGAAAAGGGTGACGCTATCGTATCGATATGGGGAAAGTTATGCGGATATATGAGTGTTGAAGATGTCGTCAGCACGCTCCTTGAAAAACCTTCGGTTGAGATAAAATGCGGAATTGAGCGCCTGGTGACGGTGCCGCTCAAACCAGATAGGACCATGCTATCGTCTTTAGATGATATGTTGGGCGGGTCATTTAGTATGGAATTTGATGGACTTACCGTATCCGAGGTTAAAGAGGGCGGGCCCGCGTTTGAAGCGGGGCTAGTGAAGAACGACAGGATCATTACGATAGACGGAAAATTAACACGGTATTTACCGCTTGGCAAAGCGATCTCAATGATGCGCGATACAAAGAAAGATACAATTACATTCAGAATAAGAAGAGAACTAATAATATGGAGGAAATTATAGATCATGACAAATATTACGACTAAGCCTCAATTTAAAAGAACGCAATATTGGGTCGCTGGTAATTTCCAAGGGAAATATATTGGGTTAATTCTGCTTTTAACTTTCTTAACAGCAGCATTGTGCTCATATGTAGTTTATTATACCAGCATAATGATGTTTGGGGAAAAGTTGGCAAATGTCTACCCGCAAGGGCGCCTTGTTTCGATTGTAAATCTCATTAATATAAGGATAATAGTCAGTATTTTACTTGTGTCACCTTTTATTGCCATGGTGGGAGTATATCTATCCCATAAGATTGCCGGTCCGATCTTCAGAATGGAGCGCCATGTGAATGAAATGGCTACGGGTAATTTGAAGACAAGGCTCGTACTGAGGAAGGGAGACGAACTCTTGAGTCTGGCGGAAGGTATAAATAGCCTGTCAGAGAGTCTCAAAACTACGTTTATTAATGAAAATACGAATATTTCCAGGATATCAAAAGAGTTAGAGATACTAAGAAGTTTAGCCTCTTCAAAACATCCAGATACTTCTTCTATTAATAGCAGCGCCGATAAACTGGACATGGAGATCATAGCGCTCAAAAGAGAGATCGAGAGATTTAAAGTATAAATGGGGGCCTTTAATAACCGCGTCGGTTTCACCAAAGCCTTAACCGCGTAGGTTACATGTTGATTGAGCGTAACAACCTACGCGGTTGCATGTCGAGGTTAGTAAAACGACCTAATTTTTTATAAATAAGCAAGATTATTTTAATATTTTCGTTTCCGCAACATATTATACCGCAATATTTTATATCAGTTTTCTCAAAAATCTAGTTCCTAACACTTGACAATCGGAATTTATGATGTATACTTCATAGCACCCCGCAGTAACGGGTGCGCCCTTATACAAAGAAGTGTAAGGGCATATTAGTCTGTATCAAAAGAGTATAATTCATATTAAACAGAAGGTGGTGTTCCTTATGCCAGAAGATAACCTCTTCACGGTCCAGGAATTGGCCGCTTATCTAAGGATGAGACCCGTCACGATCTATAAGCATGCCAAGGCGGGCAAGCTTCCTTGCTTTAAGGTAGGCGCCAACTGGCGGTTTAAAAAGTCCACGATAGACCGCTGGATCTCCGACCAGGAAGAAAAAGATCCAAACGGACGTTCATAGTACCCGGTTTTATATATAGCCGGGTATTTTTATTTGCTGTGTATAATGGAAAGCAAATAATCTCGCCGAAGCATTAAGCTGCGCTCTGTTGAATGCGAAGGCGATAGAGTATAAACCTAAGGATATATGGATAAGAGAGTTGTAATCACAGGTATCGGAGTGCTGGCGTCTAACGGCGCTGGCAAAGAGGTTTTTTGGAATGCTCTCAGAAGCGGAAAATCCGGATTGCGGCCCATAACGCTATTCGATACATCTACGACAATAGCCAAGACAGCAGGTGAAATAACCGATTTTAAGGCCGAAAGCTATTTGGGAGAGAAGGGTTTGAGGACTTTCGATAGATCTACAAAACTTGTATTGTCAGCCTCCAAGCTGGCCCTGGATGACGCCGGGATCAAACATCCGCTTGATGAGGGCCTTTCGGTAAGAACCGGCGTATCGCTAGGATCGACATTGGGAAGTGTATGGTCAATAAGCGAATTCGACAAAGAAGGTTTGAGGGGCGGCCCGAGATCCGTGAACCCAGCCCTTTTTTCCAATACGGTTATAAACGCTCCAGCAAGTCAGATATCTATAAAGTTTAATATAAAAGGTTTTAACGCGACCATCGCTACGGGATTTTCAGCCAGCCTTGATGCTATCGATTATGCGGTAAACCAAATAAGGAATTATGGATACGACGTGGTGCTGTCAGGAGGCGTTGAAGAGCTGTGCCAACAGACATTTCTGGGATTTCATAAGATCGGACATCTCGCGGGTTCAAGACCCGGAAAATCCGAAATAGATTGCCCATTCGATAAGCGCAGAAATGGCATAGTCCTTGGCGAAGGCGCGTGTATTATAATATTAGAAGAGATGGATCATGCCAGAAAACGCTCGGCGCGAATATACGCCGAGATACTGGGTTATGGCACGAGCTTCGATCCGGCGAGCCGTAATATCTACAGCCCGAAGGCTGAAGGGGCGGTGCGAGCGATGAATTTTGCGCTTCAGGATGCCGAAGTAGAGGCAGGCGAAATAGATTATATCTCGGCTAGCGCTAACTCCACGCTTGATTGCGACACGATGGAGACCCGCGCTGTAAATCGGGTTTTCGGCGATGCGGCCAAGCGTGTACCCGTCAGCTCGATAAAGTCCATGATCGGCGATACATTCAGCGCCGGCGGCGCCATGAATGTAGCGGCGTCTGTAGGGGCTATAGTGAAGAGTTTTATGCCCCCAACAATAAATTATAAAGAAAAAGATTCTCGCTGTGATCTTGATTATGTGCCAAACAAGTCGCGCCAAGGGAATGTCGATAAAGTGCTCGTGAATTCTTTCACGCCCACAGGCGTTAATTCGAGTCTGGTATTAGGAAAGGTGAATAATTAGGTAAATATGATAAACGGCCTTGGTTTTGTAGGACACCCGATAGATTTTGAACATCTGTATAAGATGCTCGGACCGTTCAGCCATATGGCCAGGCGGATGCCGCAGTTTCAGCTAAAAGAGCTGCTGAAGAAAATTCCGCCTTTTCGCATAAGCACCATTAAAAATATTAGATCAACTAAGGACGTTCTGATAGATTGCCATACGGTAATATGCCCGCTCCTGCCGGTTGATATGGTAGGCATGGATGAAGGGCTAGTGATCGATAAGATAGTGCGATCAGTTAAAAGAGCCGAGAAGCTTGGCGCGAAGATCGTGACTCTCGGAGGGTTTACATCCGTTATTGGCAATGAGGGGGAGGCGGTTTCTAAGCGCGTCGGTATAGCGGTAACGAGCGGAAATACATATACGGCGGGCCTTGCCGTTGAAGGGGTTTTAAAGGCGGCATATTACATGGAT
>Ga0268280_1002461_pt1 | contig 10714 bp, 15 predicted proteins | sample saktaG_9_FD_190139 | JGI IMG/M metagenome (GOLD analysis project Ga0268280, IMG submission 190139) | Saline water microbial communities from Sakinaw Lake, British Columbia, Canada - sak_2011_5_24_40m | ecosystem: Environmental > Aquatic > Non-marine Saline and Alkaline > Saline ...
CCGAGTATACTTGCTCCTATTTTCAAACCTCTTGAAAAACCCATATAATATAAAGGTATCTGGAGTATAAAAATTTAGCTATCAGCCGTATAGGGACTAGAGATACAAAAATAAAGAAAGATTTAAAGATATCTAAATCTTAAGATAAGAATGGAGATAGTTTTCCAAACAAGAGAACAGGCAATGGAATCTGAACTGGTTAGATTAATCGGCCAAGAAAAATTTGAAAAACTTGTTGTCTTTGCTTTTGAATATGCCTCAAGAGAAGCAGAATTAATTAGATTAAAAGATTCCTGTGAAACAGATTTACATTATCGAACTTCATTTAATGGACTTTGCAGATTTAGAAGAAACTGGTGGGTTGAACAAATACTTGAAGCATTAGAAAATCTTTCTGAAAGTCGTTCTAAGTATACTGAAATGATTGATTTTAAAGTTGCTTCTGGCCCAGATATTGATAGAGCTATAATTGAAAATCATTATCCTGAATTAAAAGATAGACTAAAATAAGAGAATAGTTAATTTTATATAGACTTTCTAGACTATAAATGTTTTTAAAACAATAATGTTAGGGTAGAATATGAGCTCAATCATTGACAGAAACCCAATCTATAAACAATTCAAAGGGGAACAACCTGCTGCAGATAGAGTTAGCAAAAGAGTAAAGGCTCAAATATTTGAAAGAACCATCCCAAAATATGGTGCTTTTTTACAAGAAAGATTAGCTTCTGGCGCCTGCGATTATATTAAACAGATGGCAGATCAGAGAGGGGTATTTACTGGCGGTTTACCAAAAGATAGAACCAAGCCATTTTTTTTAACAGACTTGGATTTTGGTTTAAATGGAGCAGTTGGAAATGCTGGAATTTTGGTTAAACCTGGAGCTCCTGAAAAACCAATAAGAATAATTGTTTCACATTCTGATGTTCCCTGCTTAAAAATAAGAGCACAACCAGTATATATAGAAGCTGACGCAGAAAAAAGTATGGGCTGCCCTAGTGTAGCTCTTTCTGCTGAAGAATTTGGAGGAGTAAGACCTGAAGATTGGTATGGAAGAGAAGTAGATGTATTGGGTAAGATTTATACTAATGGAAAAGTAAAAAGTATAAATCTTCCTGGAAGAATAAAACAAAAATCAGTTCATGTGGATGATCGAGATGACTTAAAAACTTACAGTGGACTTAAGGTAGATACAGGATTTAGAACTATTGCAGAATTATATGCTGCTTTAGGTATAAAAAGTCATATGGATTTTGGAAGAGCAAGTCTTTATGTGGTGCCCAATTTTGGTACTGGAGCCAATGGAAGATTGGTAGGTAATGATTTTTCTGCATTTGGTCAAGATGATAGGGTTTGTATGTGGACCTCAATGGTATCTGGCTTAGAAGCAATGACTAAAACTGATAATACTATAATAGTTGCTGCTCTCGAGAATGAAGAAATAGGAAGTTCGGGAATTTCTGCATCTTACAGAGGTTTTTTTGAAGGAGTACTAAAAGAAACAATAAAAAGAGTTCATGGAACAAATGCTAGGAAAATAGATTTACCTCTAGATTTAAGCAGAGGATTACTGGGAAATCTTCCAGTAATTGTTGCAGATGTAGATGTAGGTATTGGATTTGAAGAAATGGAAGATGGAGATAAAGTAGATTTTAAATCAGCTGCAAAAATGGGTTGGGGGTTTTTTATCTCAGGACAAGCACCAGGATCTTCATGGCAAATGCGAAATATGTCGGCAAAACATATTGATGGATTAATGAGTCTATTTAAGAGAAGGCTACCTACAAGAACTCCAGAGCAAAGATATCAGGTTACAGGTTCACCCAATACTTTGGATAGTGAAAGTATGTCAGGCACTCTTTCAGACCAGTTCGACAAATATTTTCCTTGCATAGATATGGGAATTCCAATTGTGGGATTACATCATCCAGGAGTTGAAGTAGCTAATGTTTATGATTTACATTGGCTTAAAGAAGGATATGGGGCTTATCTTAAAGCCTAATTGTATTCGAGTTCTTACACCCCCTTTATAAACCCTGTTTCTTAAGAAATATTATGGAAGAAAACAAACAAACAGAAAACGCAGAGCAACCTGCAACTACAGAAACAACTACACAAGATGATTCTGTAGAAAACAAACCTGCAGAAGAGACTAAGCCTGCAGAAGAAGCTGCTCCAGTTGAGCCAGCTCCAGCCCAATAACTAAACTGTAATGTTATAGGGTTTTTAGATTTTTTATTTCAGGGTAGGCGGGCGGGTTTTATTATCACTTAGATACTTAATTATATGAATATTTAAATAGAATTTTTTCTATTTATTTTTATGGAATTTTATTTAGCCGGACCATTTATGCCCTTTAATCTGGATGGAAAAGAATATGCGGACTGGAGAGATTTTATTAAAGCATCTGTGACAAAACATAAATTTCGAGACCCTAGAAATAATGATCAAAGTTGCCCCGCTAGTTTTACATTGCAGGATTTGGAAGGAGTCCTAAGCTCAGAGGGTGTTTTGTTATATAGACCAAAAAAAGGCGAAATTATTGGTGGAGCTTGGGAACATGGTATTGCTTGTGGTGCTTCAAGAGTGGGACCTAAAAAAATTCCTACGATATATGTTGATGAACATGATTTTCCATTTCCACTTTTAACTGCTTCTGCAAAAAGAACTTTTGCAAACTTAAATGCTGCAGTAACTTACTTAAATCTTCTTGAATCCTGGGACAGGGAATTTGAAGCAATTTATGGTTATTTAAAAGTAGAAAGAGGAATATGATTATTTCATTAACTCTTCAATAGGAGACTGAATCTTCTTTAATTCTTCTCTTGATATTTGTCTTTTTCCTCATTTTAGAATAAAAAAGAGGGTCTTTTTTCAAGCCAAGGCAGGTAGCCATATAACTTACTGCTTTAATAGAACGGTTAAATTTTTTTGCTAGTTCTTTATCAGAAGCCCCATCATAATTTTTGCTAAATAGAATTTTTTCTGTTCTTGTCCAACGACCCATACAAAATTGAATAGGCCATTCGAATATATAAACTTAAGTTACAACTCTTCAATTGGACTTTTTACTTTCTTTATGTCTTCTGCACTTATATGAGTATAAATCTCAGTGGTGGAGATTGAAGAATGACCAAGGAGAACTTGTATCTTCCTTATATCTATCCCATTCTCAAGTAAATGCGTAGCAAAACTATGCCTTAGGGTATGGGTGTGAACGTCTTTATTTATTCCTGCTTTTCTTGCTGCTAAACGGACTATTTTTTGAATATTTCTGTCAGTTATCTGTCCATAACGGCCAGTAAATAGGTATTCCTTACCTTCTTGTTTTTGTTTTTCTGAATAATCTTTTAATTCCTTTGACAAAAACTCAGGAATATTAAATAATCTATCTTTTCTTCCCTTACCCTGCTTAATATAACCAATCTTCTCTACAAAGTTCATATCTCTAATCTTAAGATTAATTAATTCAGATACCCTAAATCCACAAGCGTAAATCAGGCTGATCATTAATTTACTTTTTTCATTGCTTAATATACCAATTAGTCTTTTTACTTCTTCTTTAGTTAAAACTGCGGGAAATCTTTTTTCTGTTTTTGGTCTGTCTATTTTTTCGGTTGGGTCAAAACCCAATATTTTATGATAAGCATAACGTAAAGCAGCTAAAAACATTATAACCGAAGAAGCAGAATTCTCAACCATTTTGTCTGCTAAAAATAGCTTGACATCGTCTGACTTTATATCATCAGGATTCTTATTGGAAAACTCAAGAAGAACCTTATTTGCATGAATGTAATTTCTAAGTGTATACTTTGATTTTTTACTAATCTTTATTTCAACTTCGAGTTTCTTCAAAAATTCCTGGGAGTTCATTTCAATTCAAAGTTTTCTACTTCTTTAATTGAATCGTCTTTGTTTAGAGTAACTAGATTTATTTTATCAATAACAATTCGATAGTTACTTCCGATTTCTCTAAGTTCGTTTATCACATCCATTAATTCTTCATGAGAATTAAATATACCCAGGGTGATATGAGGAAAGTAGATAGAAAGGTCTTTATTTTCGAAACCAGATAAAATTCCAGAGTTTAATTTTTTATATAACTCAAGAACCTTATGCTTATTAGTTGTAACATCTAGAACAAGAAAATTTTTAGATTTCCTTACTTTTTGAAAAACTATTTCAAACGGTGGAAAATTCTTAATACAATATTCAATATGTTTCTTTAATTCTTCTTGATTATACACTTCAAAAGGATAAACTAGAGTAAGATGGGTTTTAACTTTCTTAAAACTAGAGTCATACTTTCGCCTTAAGTTCTCTATTCGAGAATTATTTATGAGAATATTTATTACTTGTTTCATAGATTATATTGTACGAACTCTTTTAAATATGTTTCTAAAATGTATTTTAGGGTTTTAGTTAGATTTTTATACTCTGCCTAGTTTAGATTTTTGAGGGTGTTCAGCTCCTCGGACTGTTTCTGAGATATTAATATGAACATTAAAAAAATAGAATATAAAGTACTTAGAGGATCATTTTGTTTAGTCAGAGATAAATTATTAGATTTAGAAGTTACAAGAGAAACAGAAGAACCAGAGCAGCCCTATGTAATGATTCCGCACCATTGTACTGGTTTCGATGGGGTTCTTATGCATACCCTGACAGAAAGACAGTCTCACTTTTGGGTTCAATTTGAAAATGTGTTTGATTCAAGATGGAAAAGATTTTTAGAGTTTATAGGTGAGATTCCTATAAAAGTAAACGGAGAAAAAGATAGAAAAAATATAAGGGAGGCTATAAACCAAAGTCGCTCTTATCTGAGTCAGCCAAATCAGGTGGTTGGATTTTTTAATGATGGGCCCTCTGCTAGACTTAGTGTAGATGGAAGAATACTAGAACTAGAAGAAAGACCAAATTATAGTGGTGGAGCACATATTGGGCAATTAACTGGAGCACCCATAGTTCCTGTTTCAATATGGTGTCCTCCTGATTTCCAGAAAAAATATTGGGCTTGGAAAACAAATCTTCAGGGTACAGATGAACAAGTTAATATTATCCAAGCACCAGATAATGCTGAAAGAAAAAGGCATCTTGGAGGTAAATTTATAGAACTGTTGGTCGAGAGATTAAATGGAAAAGCCATGCCCTATAAAGTATTTTTTGGTGCGCCTATTGAACCAATTAGAAATAAAGAAGCACTTGTGGCTAAGATAAGAGATGAACAAGTAAGAAATTATAAAACTTTAGCCGGACAATAGAATGGGTAAAGCAGATTTACATATTCATACATCTTGGTCTGATGGTCCTTTAAACCCTCAGGAAATAATTGCTCATTTTTTAAGAAAAAATTCAGATTATCAGAGAAAATTTGGAGTTACTTTTATGGATGTTATTGCAGTAACTGATCATAATGGAATAAGGGGGGCAGAAAAAACTCGGGAAATTGCTGAAAAGTATAAGGTAGGTATTGAGGTTATTGTTGGACAAGAAGTCTTCACAAGACAAGGACATGTTCTTGCTTTAGATTTAAAAAAACCAATTCCCTTTGACAAAGATTTGGATTATGTTCTAGAAAATATTCACGAACAAGGTGGTTTAGCTATAGCAGCTCATCCTTATGCTTCAATATGGATGAAAGGATGGATAGGAGTTAGGGATTTAATAAAAACAAAACCATTTGATGGTGTTGAAACAAAAAACTCTTATCTTCCTGAAGTTTTTTCAAATTGGTATACTCATTTAGTTAATTCTAGAAACCAAAGATTAGCAGAAGTAGCAGGAAATGATGCTCATTTTAGTTCAGCATTAGATAAAGTACACACTTTTTTTCCAGGAAAAACAAAAGAAGATTTATTAAAAGCGATTAGAGATAGAAGAACCGAACCCCTGGGAAAAATTTGGGGCATTGGAGAAATAGAAGAGCATGCTTCTGACTTGATTAGATATTATTATGGTAACAGACAATAGAATCTTAAGATTTTAATCCTAATTCTAATTGAACTTGTTTAGGTTCTTCAGGAGAGCGAAATGCTTGCATAAGAGTTCTATGAGTTACAAGCCTTTCTGGAGTAACTTTAAATCCTGGCGACAAAATTTCAATTGCTTTACCTTTATCAGAGGGTATTAAAATATCATCTCGCTCGTAGGGTGCTCTAACTACTAAATCAGAAACCACAAAAAGGTTAGATTCATCCACAATAGTCTTTAGTCTTTCTCCGGACTTACATAAGCATCTATCATTATAACCTCCGGCCAGATATATTCTTTTTCCTTTAAATCTCTTGGCGTCTTTTCGATCTAATAATTCCCCCCTATCATTTTCAGTGAAAAAAACAGCATCTAATTCTCCTTGTTCTAGTAATCGACTAGAAAATGCAGAGTAATGATAGGTTGTTTCAAAAGCAACAATGTCTAACTCCCTCCTATTTATTGGACCTCTCAAAAGAGAAAGAAGCCTCTGAGTATAAGTATCTAAATCTTTTTCAGAAGAACCCTCATGTATATAATTAAAATTTGAAAGCCAAGTGTAAAAGGGATGTACTAAAACAACAACATTAGGTGCATCAAGAGGCTTAGCAAAAGAGTCTCTATGTGCTAAACAGTCTTTAAGAAATGCTCTTCCTTCATGCCCCCAAGTATAGTCTGGAAAAGCAAAACTACCAAGTCCCTTTTCTATAACTTGATTCCATTTTGAAAATCCCTCATTAAAAACAGGACCACTATTATTTACTCCCATTCTTAATCCAAATTCAGGTGAATAATATCTTTTTGATGCCATGGAAAAATCAAGAAGTTTAGTCTTTTAAATCTTTGCAATTGTTACCCTTTTATAGTTATACTAATATATAGAAACTAAAATAATAACAAGTTGAAAAACCAAGCAAACTAATGTGAAACGAGTATAAAGCCCAAACAAAGTATAGAACCAAGATACAGTATAGTAAGCTTTATTACTCAAACTTTCTTCAATATCTTATGAAAATATTTTATTATGCACCTGGTAGTGGAAGATTAATCAGCCTTGGTGGAAAAACAGCTCTAAAAAAGATTACGAATATTCTAAACCTAGGAAGCTCTATTCTTCTAAGAGATAGTGACGAAAGAATGCAATCGGATTTTAGAATAAGAAAAGTTCCTGAACAAAAAAAGCAAGATAGAGGTAAGATTAAAATAATAAAGGAATATTATATCTTAAGTATTGAAGTAGGCAGACCAGGTTTCCATGAATTTAGACCTAAACAGGTAATGAATGAACAAAGCTTTAGATTTAGAAGCCTGGATAGAGCAATAAACATGCTTGAAACAAAACAGGGCATAAAAAAGAGCGATTGGATTATTGAATAATTCTAAAACTAGAAAATTAAAACCAGTAAGCTACGACCACATTCTTTAGAAGGGGTCTTAATTTAGGGACATAAAAACATTAAAACTAATATAATTAAGATACTAATTAATTATTCTAAATAAGCTTGCAACAACTTGTTTCTTTGATAAAAAGCTTCTACACTATTTGGAACTCCTTTTTTATCCCACCAAAAACCCTTATTACCATAATCCATTATAGATTCTGTAGAAATAAGTTCAGGCAAATGAAAAGGAACCATGCACGGCGATAATCTCCAACCTTCTGCCTTACTTCTTACTTCTAAGAGTTCTGTACCTTCAAACCATTTTCCTAGTCTAAAAACTGCTCGCCTTATGGCTACATCGTGCAAATGATTATTTGCTGTTTCTTGAACATTATAACTTACTCCTGCTTGAATATTTGTTGGAGCAGTATCATAAACATTAGAAGCTCTTTTAACAAGCCAGTCAAGTGTTTCTGGATTAGATTTTAGAAATTCATAATATCCATCTTCATAAACTTGTAATGCTTCTGGTCTTTGAATAGTTAATTTACCAAACTCCCAAACAATTCTCCAATTACCCTCTCCAAATTGTTTATTCCAACAAGAAGAAAGCTCGTCTCTTTTCTTTCCTAAATATCCGGGTCTTTGAATAGTTGTCCAGGCCATATTTTAGAAATGGAGTATGGGTTTTTAAGCATTTATACAAAAAAGCACAATATAAAATTTAGATGAAAATCAGTTACCTTTTTATAATCTAAAGAAGTTAAATATTTATAAACAAAAAGATAAAATAAAAAAGGGGAGATAATAAAAAAGATGGAAGTGAAATTATTTGGAGCAGCAGAAGAAGTAACTGGTTCGTGCTATAGTGTAGAAACAAAAGAAGATAAAATACTAATTGATTGTGGAATGTTTCAAGGTGGAAAAGATAATGAAAGAAAAAATCATGAAGATTTTCCTTTTAATCCTGCCAAATATAAAGCCCTTGTTTTAACTCATGCACACCTAGACCATTGTGGAAGAATTCCTAAACTTGTTAAATTTGGATTTAAGGGAAAGATTCTTTCTACTAATGCCACTAGAGAGCTTGCAGAAATTATAATGAGAGATGCTGCAAAAATAGCTGCTGAGGATACAGACCATGAAAATAGAAGAAGAGCACAACAAGGTTTACCTCCAAGAAGACCCATTTATAATGAGATGGATGTAAAGGGTGCATTAAAACTTTTTGTGGAGGTAGATTATGGGGAAGAATTTAAGATAACAAAGAAAATATCTGGAAAATTATATGACGCAGGACATATTCTAGGAGCATCCAGTTTGCAATTAAAGATAAACGAGGCAAACAAAACAACAATTCTTGCTTTCTCTGGAGATTTAGGACAAAATAATTCTATAATTGTAAAGAATATTCAACCAATAAAAGAAGCAGATTATGTTTTTATTGAATCTACCTATGGAGATAGATTACATCCGCCTTTAGAAGAAAGAACAAAAGAATTTATTAGAGTAATAAATGAGAGTTATAAAAGAGGAGGAAAATTAATGATTCCAAGTTTTGCTGTTGAAAGAGCGCAAGAACTTTTATATGATATAGGTGAATTCATGCAAAAGGGATTAGTTCCTAAAATGCCTGTTTATCTAGATTCTCCAATGGCTCAAAGAGCAACAATAGTATTCTCTAAATATCATGAGTATTATAATGAAGAACTCAATAGTTCATTAAAGAAAAGAAAAGATGTTTTTAATTTCCCAGAACTTATTAAAACAGTCCATGTAAATGAGTCTAAGAAAATTAATGATGAAACTGGGCCATGTATAATTATTGCTGGAAATGGAATGTGTACTGGTGGAAGAATAAAACACCATATAAAGCACGGAATAGGTAACCCTAAAAATACACTTCTCTTTGTAGGCTTTCAAGTAAGAGGAACATTAGGTTATTGGATTAAAAAAGGAGAGAAAAAAATTAAATTACTTGGCACAGAAAGTTTTGTTAAGGCAAAAATAGAAGCGATTGAGGGATTTTCTGCTCATGCAGATGCAAATGGACTTGAAAATTGGATAAAAAACTTTAATCCTAAACCAAAAAAAATATTCATTTGCCATGGAGATTTAGAACAATCCCAGATTTTTGCAAAAAATCTCGAGAAACAAAAGTATAAAACACAAATTCCAAGGTTTAGAGAATCAATTATAATTTAGTCTAATTTTATATAACTACTTACTCTGTTTTTTTCTAGAGAATAAAGCTATAAATTTATCATCGAGTTTTTCTTCTTCAAAACCTTTTTTCTTGTTAAGATTTACACAACTTCTTCGTAGGATATCTTCAATTTGCTCATTTAAAGTAAAAATATTTCTATTAGCTCTTTTCTCAATGGATTTAAGAACAGTATTATCTATTAAAATTTCAATTTTAGTTTTACTCTTAAGAGCTATCTTTTTTTCCCTTGACTTAAGCTCGAGAAAAGCAGAATCAACTTCTTTTACAGGCCATCCCTTTGCTAGTAATGGCTCTCTAATCTGATAATCTTCAAAACCCCTTTCCCTAGCTGTTTTAATAAAATCAAGAAGTTTTTGGTCTGACATTTTATTTAAAATTAATTATTTTATTTGATTTTTATGATTTTTTCTTTTTAGATTTTTTTATCTTGAGATTAGGCTTTGGATTTCTTTGAATTCCATGTTGATGAAATTCTTTGAATAATGCAATTGCCCAGGCAAAAATTAATAAGAATAAAAGGAGGAACGTTACAGAACAGGGTTCAAGGAGGGTTGGTTTACATCCGAAACAGCTATGACAATTAGAAGAGGAATATAAACAGAAAATAGCTAAAAGAACCAGAAGCCATCCCTTTGTCTTTTTATTTAACATCTTTTTTATTTAATCCCCTTCATCTTTTATTTATCTACCCTTCGATCCTCTTTCTTGCTAAGCGTATTAGCTAAATTAATATAACAATCTTATTATTTAAAGGTTACGAGAAGTTACTTGATGTTTAATGTTAAATAGAACTTTAGCATTATTTCTTTTTAGTTGTAGAACCGGGCGCAACATAAACCTTCTGAACCGCAAATGACTTGTAAATACCCTCTAGAATATCAGTACCAGCATAACCCGCCAGTAAACTTAGGCGAGGATCAAAATTAAAAATACTTCCTGTAAAAACTCCAATGATTACAGCAACAAGAACTGTAATTAGATAATAACCCCAAAGTATTTTTCTTCTTAAGGATAAAGCCTTCAATAAACCAACAACACCTCGAGTTAATCCCCCAACACCACCAAGAACAGCAGCAAGCAATAGGGGTTCCATAGAATTATTTATTGTTTTTTCTTTTTAGATTTAGAGCTCTTC
>Ga0268280_1002466_pt1 | contig 10697 bp, 19 predicted proteins | sample saktaG_9_FD_190139 | JGI IMG/M metagenome (GOLD analysis project Ga0268280, IMG submission 190139) | Saline water microbial communities from Sakinaw Lake, British Columbia, Canada - sak_2011_5_24_40m | ecosystem: Environmental > Aquatic > Non-marine Saline and Alkaline > Saline ...
GTTCGCAATACGGGACTTCGGCTCGTCGTCTTTCTCCACTGTTTTCTTAAAGCCTACATTACCAGATGTATGGAAAATTACAATACCTTCTGGAAATAAATACCCCGGCGCGGCGCGGCTTCCGCTCGCCACCAGATCGGCCAGCACGGCGGACACGTCGAAGTCATCAAACTTCCCACGCCACAGCACAGGCACCAGACCGACGCACGGCGGAAGAACATCCTGCATCTTGACGATGCGCGGGTCAGCCATTGGAATCTGCTGCGGCGCTTGTCCGTGCAGACACCACCGCGCCACATTGAAAAGGCTGAACCGTTTCTCTCCGTTATTCAGACCGTAGCCGCGTTGGCACCCGCTTCCCCACCACTCGCCGAAGTGCCGCCCCGGCCCCAGCGTCAGCAATTCATCCTTGTGCGCGTGCGCCCACTTGCTGAATCCGTAGTTGTCGTTTTCCGGGGTGATCCAGTGCGTGCGGCTCCCGGTCAGGAACTCGCCATCATCACCGATGAAGATGACGCTACAGGTTCCATCTATTTTTTCCGTTACGATGACCTCCCGGCTATACCTACTAATTTTAGGAAACGCTTGAAAGTCTGTCATGGTCATTCTCCTTTCTCGGATACTGAATTGCAAACAACCGGCTTCGAAACCTCCTCGATGCTCGTAACCGTGATCGGCCCGACCTCGCCGTTGGCCGCCTGCGAGTCCAGTAAGCCGTCCACAACGATTTGCGCCCAGACCTTCGCCGTGAGGGTCGGCGAGATTAAGCGCCGGCAGGTGTATGTCCCGTTCGGCGTGCTGACTGTGATCTTTGCCATCATGCTGTCATTTCTCCTATTTTTTGCATTGTACCACATCACGGTACAAAGGGCTTGTCGTGGTATGGTACAACCCTATAAGGGGTGTTGTACCATATTCCATTAGAACAGTTGTTCTAGAACATACCATATTGTACCATATCAGCGTTTTGAGTAATAATGCGTGCGGCCGTGAGGCACAACAGCAACAATTCTAGCCTCTACCGCCCGCGTAATTATCGCCTTTGCGTTGACGATTCCGATGCTCAATTTGTTCTGAATCACGCGGGTTTGGTCGGCATATGAAAGCTGCTGATCGGAGAAGCATGACGCGACATCCTCGTCGCTGAACTTGCGTGCGGCCTGCGTCTTGCTGGTTTTCTCAACCGCGCCCACATCGGGAGACTCAAAAAAGGCACCGTTCTCGAAGACAATCGCGCGTGCGTCTGAAGGCGGATGATTGCGCGTTACGGACGACACGACGGCGTGGTTTTCCTCGCTGGCGTGCTCGCACAGGGAAATCATGGTGGTCGCGTCCCTTGCATAGATTCCGCTGCCCGACACCCTGTCGATCACCTGCCTGTCGCCGATGTGGCCCTTTGTGGCATGGTACACGCAAACCAGCGTAATGCCCTCGGCGGCAAACTGCTTCATGGCCCGCACGTTCTCCTTGGCCTGGATCTGATCTATCTCATCGCCTAGGAGCAAATAGGCAGGATCAACCATGCAGACGCCAGCTCGGCGCCGCGTCGCCTCTGTGAGTACGCTGTCCCACGTGGCGCCGGTGTCATCGCAACTGTTGACGATTATAAGGCGGTCCTCCAATACTTGCGGGTCCAGGAGCAGGGAATCAACCATACGCCGCAGCCGCCTCCGATACCAGCCTTTTCTGATCTCTCCATTGACCAATAGCACGGTTTGCCGCACGGTATCGGCACCCAAAAACGGAATTCCAGCCGCGATTGACACGGCCATTTGCATCGCATAGAACGATTTGCGGGCCTTGGATTGCCCCACGATTGACACCCGGTCTCCCACATCAAACAGCTTGTGAATGATCGGTTCTTCGGGATCGTCGGGATCCGCCAGCCAAGCCGCCGCGTCAACCGTGTTGCCCTCCGCGTGCATGGTTCTGGCATCAACCTGACCGAGAATGACGTCAACATCGTGGCGCTTGCAGGCGATGCTTGAATCGTCGCGCCGTAGAACGCCAGCCGCCCGCTCGGTCGCGTCGTGCTCGCGTAGGGCTTTTACCAATCCGCGTATCTGCGTCGTGAGAGGCGCGTAATTGATCACTTTTTCGAGCGCGTCGCCTTTTAACTCTGATACGGCCCGCAGATGCTTGGTTGTTGGTGCCGCGTCGTTTTTCATGCCTTCCAACACGGCTTGGATCACGGCGCCGGATGTACCCGCGAACCGGATGCTTGCCGGTATCGGCCCGGCTTTGACAATCTCGTGTATCGCCGATGGTGCGTCAGTGAGCAGGCACGCGGTCAGGCTGTCACCGATGGCTTGGAGCTTCCTCTTGTCCATAGAATGGTCCTTACGTTCTCTTTTGAGGGTGCCTTTCGTTAAAAAAAACCGCCGCCGTCAGGTGGCATCCACGGAAACGACTCCCGCCTGCGCCCGCAGGTCTGCGGCGCGGAGCCGCTTGTCGCTGGCGCGTTCGATGATTTGCTTCATGGTCATAATCATAGGTCTCCTGTCTGTTTGCTGTTGATCCTTATCGGGCTGTTGGCATATATACAATACGCTGTAATGTGGCGCGGCTTGTCAGTGAATCCATGCACGATAATTACATGCGCGGCGATCTGCTCAACCTTGCAGTCGTTGGCGACAAACCGGACGGTCTTGCCTTCCGAGTCCATAATCAGAAACGCCCCGTCTTTTCCGAGGCAGATTGTGGACTGCGGGAACCGGTCCTGTTTCTTCAGTCCGAGATATTCAATCGTCACGTTGTAGAGCCTATCCATTGTCGTTACCTCCAGAATTGCCAACAACCCCGTCGAGCGTACCGGCTACCGCCGTCCGCTCACGGGGAGCGTTGGGCATAAAGAGCAACCCCTGCGCCGTCTCGCGCTGGAGTCGCGCCTTTGCAGTTGCATAGTGATCCGGGTCAATCTCCACGCCCATGTATCGCAGCCCGGCCCGGTGACAGGCCACGCCCAGGCTACCGCTCCCCATGAACGGGTCAATCACAAGGCCGTCGGTCACGGCGCACGTTTCCAGCGCCCACGCCAGAAGCGCCACAGGCTTCTGCGTCGGGTGCAGGCTGCCTTCGCCGACCTCGCTGTCGCGCTGGTATCCAATCCATAAGTGGTGGAACATGCGGACGGAGTTGAACGGGACGCCAGAGCACCAGGCAAGCTCGGCGTCGCCAAGGTGGCACTTCGCGCCCCTTGCGTCGCGCTTGTCCCACGCCAGCCAACTGTAGCGGGCCGGAAGCCGGTCGGCGTAGTTCTGTGCTCCCCAGAGGCACAGCGTCTTGAACCGTAGGAACGGAGTCGGGTCAAATGCCCGGTCGTCACCGTGCATGGCGTCCTTGTGTTCACGCCCCGGCCACGCATGGCGGCGCGTGTCACGCGCCTCCGCCGCCCGGCGCGTGGCGGCGTAGTTCGTCGGCAGAGCGATTCCGTAGGGCGGATCGGTGACGAGCGCGGCGTCGGACGGCCACGCATCTAGCAGCGTGTAGCAGTCCGCGTTCACGATCTCGATCCGGTCTGTGATTCTGTCAGTCATTCGGCCCCCGATTCAGAATGCCCAACAATCGGCTCCACGGTACGCGGAGTACCGCGCCCGTGAGCCGGGGCGTTCGCCATCTCCAGCAACACGTCGGCGTGGCACATCGCGCCATGCCGATACCAGCACGCGAGGTTCTTCCCGCGCAGTTCGTGCAGGTGGTCCAGCATCCACTGCCGACGCTCCGGTATCCCGGCGTGCGCCGTCTCAACGCGCAGCCAGGTTCCGAACGCCATCGCGCAGTCAACTTCCGTGCGGTCCTCGGTCACGCGAAACGGGTTTCCCCATTTCGTCGTCCGGTCCACCTTCACCGTGTTCGGCGGCATCCTCCAGCCGCGCTTGCGGCTCAACCGGACACGGACTGGGAAACTATCATTCATTTCGCTCATTTCGGAACCTGCTTCTATCCGCGTTCCGGCCTCTCGCCGCCGCCGTTTGCGTATGCGATCCCGCCTTCGTAGTCTGCCTCCTCCATCCATGCGGCATAGCATTCTTCATGCGCGTAAACCGTTGACCGCTCACCAGCATCAAAATACAGCCATTTGGCGTACAGATCGCCGATGCCGATTGCCTGTCCGCACCACTCGCAATGCCGCACCCGGCCGCGTTTTTTTGTGTGGTGTGTTGCATCTCCACAGTGTTCGCTCATTCTGTCGTCCATCCGTTCTGATTTCTAACAATCCCATCGACGGTACGCGTACCGCGCCCGTCATGGTTGGCGTCGGACACAAAGAGGGATGTCGGGTCGTAACTCTGCCGACGTTGCGCTAGCCCGTCGGCACCGGTTTCGAGCCGGTCGGCTTGTTGGCTTTTAACAAGCGGTAGCTGGCCGCCCTGGTCCGCGTTCTTTAACCCACGGACGGGTTTACCACCCTTGCGGGTCGCCGAATACCCTAGTCCCCCGATGTGTCCAACAAAAACTTGCACTCTATCTCCGTTCCGCTTCGCTGCACTCCGAAGAGTGAAGTTCGGCGTCGGGCGTCAGGAGCCCGGCCGGTGCGGCGACGTAGCGTAGATCGCCCATGCCATCCTCGCACCGGCGCCGGAACCATTTTTTTCCGCCGGACGAGGGTCTTGTGAGTCAACTCATTCATGCCGCACCTTCCCCGCCGAATACAGCCGTCCGCACGTTCGCCGTGATTTGCGACACTACCAGCGTGTCTTGCATCTTGCGCCCCCCAGCGATAGACAATAGAACATCCCATTGATCAACCGTAATCGCCTTCGCACCGGCCGCCACCCTGTCACGGGCATACTCGTCGTAGGTCAACCACACTGTCGGATCGGTGGCAGCCATCAGTTTCGTTGCTTGTTCTTTTAGGTTCATGTTTTCCTTTCGTTGATTCAGATTCCGCGCCAGTCTACGCTTCCGCGCACCAGTTTTGTCAGTTCGCTGGTCGGAATCATCCGATGTCCGGTTGTAGTTGCGATGGCCCTCATGCGGCCCTCGCGCAGCATCTTGCGGACGGTCGTCCGGTTGACGCCGAGCCGTCTGGCAGCCGCCGAGATTGACAGCAAGAGCGGTCGGTCGGTCGGCTGTTCGGTCGGCTGGTTTGTAGTTTCTTCGGTCATGTTTATGCGCCCTCCGTCACGTTGAACAGATCCGCCTTCGCTTCGATCCGATGCATATCCGTATCTGCTCATCCCTCTCCTCCATTCCGTTTGTCAGCCCTTGCGTCAATGCCAGCCTGCCTGGCGCGCCGCCGTTCGTCCGTGAACGCCTCGGCCCCGCACCTGGCCGCGTCTTTTTCGTGCGGGTCGGTTTCCGGGTCTTGCACGCAGGCGACCGGCTGCGGTGTGATCTCTCCGGTCTCCCAGTCGATAACTGCCTCGTCACCGTGTTTTGCGGTGACGGCGTCGCGGTAGAGCTTGCGGCCCTCGGCGAAGAGCCTGTAGCCCTCGATGTAGAGCTTGTCGGCCTCGTCGCGGAGTTCGTAGCAATCGATGTAGAGTTTGTAGCCCTCGATGTAGCGCTTGTCGCCCTCGTCGCGGAGTTTGTTGCGTGCCGCCCAAGCGTCTGCGATTGCTTCGTGTTTCATCAGATTTCTCCGTGTCGTGATATCACAGGATTGTGATCTCTCCAGTTTCCCAGTCGAAGACCGCCTTGTCGCCGTGTTTTGCGGTGACGGCATCGCGGTAGACCTTGTAGGCCTCGTCGCGGAGCTTTTTGCCCTCGTCGCGGAGCTTGTTGCCCTCGTCGCGGAGTTTGTTGCCCTCGACGCGGAGCTTGCCGCCCTCGGCGCGGAGTTTGTAGCCCTCGATGTAGAGCTTGTCGCCCTCGGCGAGGAGCCTGTTGTGTGCCGCCCAGGCGGCTTTAATTGCTTCGTGTTTCATTCTGTTGTTCCTCGTTTCTGCCTTCCGGCGTTGCGCCGTGGGCGTCCGGCGCGTTGGGTGTTACAGTTTCCTTCGCCCGCCGCCGTCTACCATCTCGCCGGTCTCCCAATTGATGGAAGCGTCGTCCCCGTGTTTGGCGGTGACGGCGTCGACGTAGAGCTTGTCGCCCTCTTCGCGGAGCTTGCCGCCCTCTTCGCGGAGTTTGTAGCCCTCGATGTAGAGCTTGTCGCCCTCGACGCGGAGCTTGTCGGCCTCGGCGAGGAGCTTGTTGCCCTCTTCGCGGAGCTTTTTGCCCTCGGCGTAGAGCTTGTCGCCCTCGGCTCGGAGTTTGTAGCCCTCGATGTAGAGTTTGTAGCCCTCGATGTAGAGTTTGTTGCGTGCCGCCCAAGCGTCTGCGATTGCTTCGTGTTTCACGTTTCACCTCCGATCAAAACGGGAATGGCTCGGAATCGTCAACCTGCCCACCAGCCGCCGCGCCGGTCGGATCGCTCTCCACCGCGCCAGGCTCTTCGCCAGGCTGTTCAATGACCTCGACGGACACGACCGCCGCCGCCACGTACCGCCTTTCCTTCCACAGGCTGCCCCGGAGGATGTACGACACGGCAACCGTTGCGCCCTCGCGCAGTTCAGGCAGATTTTTGGCCGTGTATGATGAAATTTCCAACGGGATAATCGTCTTGTCGATGTGGCTCCGCTCGTAATCATCGTTGGCCTCGCGCTGGATCGTCAGCGTTTTCCACGTCCCACGGTCTTCCAAGCTGACCACGCTCCCTACCATTGTTGCATTGCTCATTCTGCGTTTCTCCTTGTGTTGTGTTGTTACGCCTTCAACGCCAGCAGCGTTTTGTATTTTCCGTCCTGCCGCCACTCGGCGGTGACTTCCTTGTCCACCAGCGCCTGCGCCCGCTCGCCGATGGCCGCGTCATACGTGCCAAAAACGTCTGTACCGATCCGCACGCCGTACTTTTTCCACGTCTTCTCCGCGCCGGGCTTGCTCTCCATGACGTCAACTCTCGTGATGATCCCGGTGACGATCTGGACGGCGGCTTCCGGTTCGGCCTTGTCCGGCTTGGCCTTTTCCTCGGCCCTGGCTTCCTGCTTTGCCGCCGTGGGCCTCGGCATGGCAACCGGCTTGCGTTCCTGCGGGGCGTCCTCGTCAATCAGGTCTTGGGTGAACAGGTCGCCTGCTCCCGTCACCGTCAGCGTGGCATCAACGTGCGCTCGCTTCTTTGCCATCTTTAGGACGGTGTTGTAAATGTCGGCGATATCCTCGTTCTCGATCTTCTCACCCCTGTCCGATTTCCGATAGCGGTATTTTTTCTCCATCGTGGAGCAAGACCCGACGCCCTGTCCGAGAAGCCCGCCGTCCGGGCCGAACATGCTGCACGTCACATCAAAGTCCCGGTGCCCGCCGCCCAAGTCGGTCTTGGTCACGGCAAACTGCGGGACAAGCCGAAACGTCAACGCCAACACATCCGCGCCCGGCTTGAACAGCACCTTGCGGGCGCCGCAGCCTGGCACCGTGCCGTAATGCGTCCCCTCGATCATAACGCGCTTCAGCACCTCGTGAACGATATTCACGCGGTCAGCAACCTGTTTGAAGCTAAGCGCCGATCCGGTATTCAAAACCGCAACCTCGTTTTTCCCGTCTTCCATGATGCTTTCTCCCTTGTTTTCAGCGGCTGGACGACGCCAGCGTTACTTCTTCAACGAAAAGGATCCCGTCCATCGGCGTGTTGCCGGATGTCCGCGCCGCAAAGGCGTCAATCGCTCCCTGGTCGAGTTTGATGTATGCTGCCCAGTCGGCCTGCGCAAACAGCGCCTTCACCGCCGCCCGCGGGTCAACCACGCGGCCCTTCCACTTTTTGACCTTGTGCTGGCCCGCGACCTTCGGGACTTCGCTCGCAACCGTGATAACCGTCGCTGGTCCAACAGCCGCAGCCGCTTCCTCGCGCTCCGCAGCCTTCGCCGCCGCCGCCGCAGCCGCCTTGCTGGCTTTTTCAGCCTCCGCCTGCGCCTTCGCCCTCGCTTCCGCGTTCGTGGCGTTCTGCGCCCGCTGAAGGGCTTCCTGCTGCGCCCTCAACGCGGCCTGTTCCTTTTCCCGCTGCGCCCGCACAAGAGCGTCGGCGCGTTCCTGCTCTTTGCGCGTGCGTTCGTCCTCAATCGCCTGGAGACGCCGTTCCTCGGCCAGCCTGGCGCGTTCCTTCTCCGCGTCATAGGCGAGTTGCTTGGTTTTCAGGATGCCCTCCGCCTTTCTCAGCGGCACCATGAGAAGGTCATCCCACTCCTTCATGTTTGCGGTGGCATTGGCCTTGGACTTGCGCCACGGGTCGATCAGTTTGGCGTCAATCCGCTTCTGCATTCCCTTGTTTTTCTTCAATTCCTCTGCGGCTTCGGAATAATCTTCTGGGGTTGAAATTACCAGAGAGTATGCCCTTGCCACCACGGGAGCAACTTCCGCCGTTTCGAGTTCGGCTACTGCCACCACGGGGACAACTTGCACTGTCATGTCATTCATCGTTTTTTCCTCTGTGTTTCGCTGGTTTGTGAGACTGTTAGAACGGTTCGGCGGGTGTGTGCGGTTCCGGCTCCTGCATGGGTTCCGGCACCTGCATGGGTTCCGGCGCCAGCATGGGTTCCGGCGCCAGCGTCTTCACCTGAACGATCTCAACGGAGGAGGCCCACCCCAACGTAGAAAGACAGGTTTCATAGCGCTCGCCGAGTTTTGGGGCACCGAGAATTTCAAGCGCCCTTTCGCACATCGCTTGCTCGGTCATGGCGGCAAGCTCCTCGCGGTTGAACTCGATCCTTCTTGTGACCTTCATTTTATACCTCTCCCTGGGTTACTCCGCGTCAAGTGTGTGCGGTCCCGACCCGGCGTCGGGGTCGGCATTTCCTTCGGTACGGGCGGATTGCTCCATGGGCACGATTTCAGCGGAGGACGTGCCCCACGGGGAAATCTCGACCTTGATTTCTTCGCCTGGGCCGGGTTCGCCGAACACCTTGCGTGCGGCGTCTGCGAGCGCGCAACGTGTCATTGTTACAACGGTTTCATGTTCGAACACGATCTTTTTTGTGGACTTCATTTTGATACCTCTCCCTGGGTTACTCCGCGTCAAACGGCACGCCGCACTCGCGACGAATGTTGAACGCGGAAAGCAAATTCAAAAACTTGGTTTTGTAGAGTTTTAACGGGATGATTTTGCCCATCTTGTATTTCCCGCTGGGCTGAATCTCCACCGGGCAACCGTTGTCCACATCGGCAAGAATCCCGTATGCCGCAAGCTGGAACGGAACCGCGGCCGAAAGGCTGGCCTTCCAGTCGAAGACGATCTTCATGGACTTATTAGCGAGACTTGCGATCAGGTCGGGCGTCCCGGCGAACCGGTAGCGCGTGGACATCATTGGGGTTTCGCACGAGATGACGGTAGGGTTGACCTCCCGGAAAAACCGCCGCAGTGCCGCGATCCGGCCCCGGATGTCGTCCGCGTCTTCCTGCGATTGATTCGACAGGTCTAGCTCAAACTCCTGCCCTCGGGCGATCATCGCAGCACACGCGTGCACGGTTGTGCCGCGTTGCAGGTAGTATTTTCCCGCCCTGAACCCCGGTATCATATCTCCTAGCACGTCGGTCACGCCGGGCAAAAGCACGTCGCCCCACGTGTAGATGTGCTTCTCTGCGTCCAAATGCAGGTCGCTCATCTTGCCCGCCTTTCCGTTTTCCGCCGCGCCAACTCGCCCCGCCGTGCGGACAGCCATCCGGCCCGCCATGCCCGTTTGTTGCTCGGCCTGCGGTATGGGCACTGGCCGGAGGCGGCACCCGCTGCGTAGCTCACGGTGCCGCTGTTGTAAGGGCTGGCACCCTTTAGCTCTCGCTCCATGCGATCCTTGCCCATATCGTCCATGTGGCGGTTGATCGCCCGCCCGGCCAGCCATTCGGCCGCACATATGAGCGCCAGGTACAGCGCCGCCGCCGCAGCCAGCAAGACGGCCAGCCCGACAAACAGCCGGAAAGGCACCGCGTTTCTCTTTGCGGCCTCGATCATGTAGCAGGCCACCAGACCGAATATGCAGATGGTCAGAGCCGCCGCGTTCGTTTCGCGCTTGTTCATGCTTCCTCGTTTCTGCCTTTCGGCGTTGCTTTCCTCGTTCCTGCCTTATATATGCAAGCTGTGTGCCAAGTGGCAATTTCTGCGCAAAACTGGCTAAACTAGCGCAAAACTGGCACAAAAAAGCAGAAAAACCGCACAAGTTATTAACAGGCGCGGCAGTTGGCACGGTTTATTTGGACAATTTGTCGCAGGTGTGACATGTCGCAGTGAGACATCAGTCGCACACGAAATATTTTCAGGTCGGCAGCCCTGGCACCGCGATCAGCATCGCCCGATACTTCGCGAGGTCTGCGTCGCTCTTCTTCCACAACGCCCACCCGGCCGCCTGGACCACCTTGGTCGTGGTGTTGCGCTTGATCCACCTGGAGCCGCATGCCTGCTGGATATCCAGAAACAGCGCGTTTGTCAGGTGCAGCGGCCACGCTGGATGATGCGCGCAGAATAGGATGTCGTGGAAAAGCGCGGCGATCAGGATATCCAGGGCGAGCGGGTCGCCGATGATGGACCACGCCCAACGAGGGATGGACGCGCCGTCGAAATCGAACCCGGCCCGCACGGCCATCCGCCAGTGCATCCCCCGGAAAACGAACTCAACGGTGAAATCCTCTTTGAGCCAGAATCCTCGGCTCCCGTTATCGGGGTACGCGAAAGCCCGGATAAGTGGCCACAGAAGCCCGGGTAACCGCTCGCCGGTAACAGGGTCAAGCACCCAGAA
>Ga0268280_1002469_pt1 | contig 10667 bp, 21 predicted proteins | sample saktaG_9_FD_190139 | JGI IMG/M metagenome (GOLD analysis project Ga0268280, IMG submission 190139) | Saline water microbial communities from Sakinaw Lake, British Columbia, Canada - sak_2011_5_24_40m | ecosystem: Environmental > Aquatic > Non-marine Saline and Alkaline > Saline ...
AAATACTTTCATAATCCTTTCTACCCTTCCTTGTTTTATATCTTCCCTCCGGCAACCATTCTTTCAACGCGGGTATTAAATTCTTACCAATATTAGTTGGATCAGATGCTATTCTTCCCTGCTTTGGATATGGCCAGTTCTTGAATAAAGGATAATTGAAATATTGATTTTCGCTCTCAAAACAAATATGGGCAATGATATTAGCACCTGCCGCTGTCTTGCCGACACCATTAGCTGCAGAAAACAAAACAACAAAGTGTTCGCCATCACCAACTTTTTTAATAAACTGCTCACACTTTCCATTTGGTTCGTAAAAATGAAACTTCTCACATTCTAATCTGTATGCTTCCTCCTCTTTAAATCCACGCAAAACACTAAGCGGTTCTTCTTCGCCTATTAATTCTTTGACCTCTTGCTCAATATTCTTTTTACTCATTTTTTATTCTTTAGATTTCGTTGCTCAAAAACCTGACGAACAATCTCTTTTATTTGCTCTGATTGTTTACTCGTGATTGGCTTCCCAGATATTCTTTGAACCCAAAGATACAATCTAAGCAAAATCATTTCTTCCAATTCTTCATTTGTTTTTGTGGCCATTATCTTTTTAATAGAAAATCCTTTAATAATTTAATCTTGGCGGCCAGTTCGGCATTACTCATATCTTCATATTTTCTTTTAACAAGTTCAATCTGGTCCGGTGCGTATTTGCCCCCAAGTTTATAAGCCATATCTAAAGCATCCCTCCTACTTCTGTTATCTGGTGCTTGGAAGAATGCCATTGATCCAGTATAATCATCGCGCTTAACATAAATCAATTTACACCCCGGCACGCTCTCAACAATTTCTTTAATAATCTTATTGTCTAAAAACCTCCCAAGATGTTTAACTTTGCCCTTCTTTGTGATCAGCTTTTCTTTTAATCTCGGAAAGATATAATGCTGGATCGCACACGCATTTAATAACTCAAAATGTTTTTTGCTGATCTCTTTGTCAGATAAATAGATTTCCATTAACTCTTGCCAAGTTTTAGTTCCTCGCAAGTGTGCTGGGTTTTTAGCATACGCTGGAGAATAACCAACCTCAACCATAAGTCTCCCCATAGATTTCCTTTGTTTTCCACCATTTTCCACTATCTTTTTAATCAATTTCTTTTGTTTTTCTTTTGCCATTTTTCTTAAATTTTACAACCTTAAAAATATCAACACCCTTTTTAATTATTATTGGATATTTAACATATACAACCTTACACCCTGAATTTAACTTATTATAGTATAATTGATCTTCCATTGAATTAATATATCTTTCCCTCCCTATAATTAATTCTTTTTTTATGGGGTTTTGTTTTGCCATTTTTATTTTGTTTTAGCGCACTTCTTACAAACATAAACTTTGTAATATCCACAAAAACCTTTCTTAAACACTACAAAATCTGATAACACCCTACTCTTAAATCCACAATCCTTACATTCAAACGGTTCTTCATAATCTGGTATCTTGTTCCACTTCTCTGTATATTCCTCTTGCCGTTTATCTCTCCTTTTCCCCTCCTCTCTTTTTAAACTTTCAAATTCTCTTAACTCTCCTATTGAAATTATTTTTCTATTAAACATATTAAATTATTATTATTTTTATGATAAGATCCTTTCCCCTCCGAACGCCCCATAGCCCAATTCTTTTCTCCATTCTATTTCCTCCCATCCTCTCTTTTTAGCAATCTTCCAATTTGTTGGTGGAAACTTATGATAGTCATTCTGAATCATAGCCCTTATTCTTTTAATATTATCCCCCCTTGGAACTAAATTCAAGTTCTTTAGTGGGATAACAGTCGTGTCATTAATCCAATCTAAATAATGCCCATAATACTCCTCCCAAATCTTCCTGGTTAATTCTAAATCACTATTCCTTGTTTCCGGATATTTTATTAGACAATGTATAATCTTTTTGTAGAGATTTTCACGATTTTTCATCTTAATTTTTGTTATAATTTTGTAGATACCCAAAGCATCAATAGAATCAATATAGCGAAGATCGAATACATCAGAATTAGATAATTCCAATCTGTTTGATTTCTCCATTGATTCCACTTTTCCTTAATATTCATTTCTTAAATTCGATTTATTTGATCGACCTTCAATAAAAAACCCGTCGTCCTTTACGGATATTACAACGGGCAGAAAATTCCTATTTTTTCTTTTAACGTGGCCATCACTATTGATATTATACATAATATATTGTTTAAAGTCAAGCAATTATTGATAATTAGCTATTCCTAATGCTTTTTTGATGAATATCCTTATGTTCGTGTCCCTAATATCCCCCCTTTTTTTCGTCATCAGATTATGATATTTCCTCTCTGCCGGATAAACATCGATCATATCGTTAATTCTAAATTGAGAATATGTAATCTTTTTAACCACAAAACCTAATTCAACTAGTTCTTTAACAACTGATCTAAATTTGAAGCACCTGCGCTTTGCTATTCTTACGCATTCTCTACAAAGTAGAATACCATTAACAAAGTCAATTCTACCCCAATTATTTTTAGTAATTTTGGCTCTACATCTATCGCATAACCCCCTTCCTTCTTTCTCTTTAAACTTTATATTTTTTTCCATTTTTTTATTATTTTTTTATTTTTTATGTAAATAAAGCCACATTAGAATAGTTAATGGGGTTGTTAGTAGAAGCCAAAATACTACCGAACCTGCTTTTGCCATTATTTCAATATCTGTTGACATTTTTTTATTTTTTATAGGGGTTTATGTTATATTTTTGTTGATAGCACCACTTACAAGCCCAGCATTTCATATCATTAGCGAATTGTGAACAAGCATTTGTTTCATATCACTAAAAATTAAATCATTAGGATATTTTTTCCCTATCTTCTCTATCTCCTCCACTATCTCTTGTTTTTGGAGGGAAAGGGCTTTTACACAAGCACAAGTTAAATAATCTTTCATTCCTCTAATATCACTTTGAGCAATAAATTCATCTCCTTTTCTATCTATTGAGATAAAATTATTTACTCCTATTTCTATATTTCTTTTTATTATTATCTCTTTTGTTGGCATAGTTATATTAGATTATAAAACTTTAATAATGTTCCTTCGTGAATATGAGAATGTTTGGCTTTTCTATCTAATCTATTAACATTCCAATGTCCATTTCCAGTAGATTTTCCTGTGATTTTTAATATTTTATTTCCATCTTTTTCTTTCCAAATCTGATTATTCTTTATTTTCTCTTTTGTCATAGTTAGTTAATTTAAAGATTTGGTTGAATTTTCTTTAGCCCTTTTGAGGTCTAATTCATCAGGGTCGTCTAAAGACGTGCCTCCCTTTGAACGTGGGGTTCCTATCAGCTCCCACCACTTTACTGGTTTTTCACTCTCAAAATAAACATTCCTGCCCTGTGTGTGATCATATTCGTGCTGAAATATCTCACTGGCTATCCCTGAAATATCCACTCTAATCGTTCTAAGCCCAAAGAAACTTGGTATCTGATATTGAACTTTAATCACATCAAAACGCATAACCCTTTTTGGTTGCCTGAAAGGAAACGACATACACGGCTCTGAATACTCAATTGTGTTTGGAACTTCAATAGTTTGATCATCTATTGTAGCTCCCTCCCGGGCTATCTTTTTAACAAACGGCGATGCGATAATTTTCGGATTTATAATGACTTGTCCTTTAAACATTCTTTCATTAATACACTCTGGCGCGACAACAAAGAAAGCAAATGGCGTTTCACTGACCTGACAATGGGAAATAGCAAATGCCTTATTGTAATAACCCTTGAAAGCGCCACGAACAATAAAGCGTTTCATTAAATTTGCCTCCTCCTTGATTTCCTTATAACCTGAAACTGGCTTTGATATCTTATAATGAATCGGTATAATTTGTGTCATATCTTTTTATTTTTATAGTTATCGGTTAATTTGTGGCACTTTAAGCATAAAGTAATACCATTTGACACTTTGTATCTTAATTTTGGGTATTTAGTCCATCCTCTAATATGGTGTGCTTCAAGATAGACCGAATTGCCTGCCTTACTTCTTTCCCCACAAGTTTGACACATCCAATTATCTCTTTGAAAAACATCTGAACGCCATTGTAAATATCTTTTATCTCTAATATGGCGGTATCTTGGGGTTTTCCTTTTAACCTTACTCCACCTTTTCCTTTGGGCAATAGTCATTTTTAATTTTGTTTGCTCTGACACTTTCCTTCCTAAATTTACTTGCCTCATCTTTTCTATCGTTGCTTTACTACATTTTCTACCTTTGTTTATAGCACCTAATCCATTTCCTTTCTGAAATCCGGCAAATTGTTTATGGTTTTTTTGAAAACCTTGATTAGGGTGATGTTTATAATTTCCTGATGGCATAGATTTATTTATTAAAGATCACGAAATTTAGGCCACGAATGACGCCATAACCGTCTGCGTTCTGGCCTACTCAACTTTTGTTGCCCTTGAATTTTATACTGCCCTGGAGTGCGTTGAAATAGTTTACTAAACCAAACTATTATTTTCCTGATAATATTCATCTTTTTTCATAAAGGGTTAAGCCTCTTGGAGTATTGAAGTAAACACTTGGCAAATCGACCGACCTTGCCACCGCGTTAATTTGTTCGTGTTGCGGCGCTGTATCGTGTAGCGCAAACATCTTACCGGGACGCAAATGCTTCAATAATTCTTTAATCTCTGCGCCCCTCACTTTCCCCAATGGACTACTATCAATAAATGCGAAATCAATCTGACTTCCAACTTGTCTAATCAATTCCTCTCCTGTCATAAGGATTGCATCTGCAATCTCACCTAATCCTATCTTATCTATTCTTTCCTGAACAAAAAATACTTTTACCGGATCAATGTCGCACGTTATAATCTTTCCAACCCCATTATGTTTAAGGGCTACGGCCATTTTCTCTGTGCCATCGCCCATATAACAACCAGTTTCAACTATAAACTGCGGTTTAATCAATCTGACGAGTGCGTAGAGAAAATCATTAACTTCATCCTCTGAACTCTGCTCATCGCGAGCCGTCCACAATTCGTCATTTTGACACAAAGGGTTGATCCCTTGTGTAAATTCACTTTCTTTCATATTTTATCTTTAATTTCTTCTATTTTACACTCAACGCGATCCGACCTTTTAATTTTAGGGGAGTCTTGAAAATATCTTTGAGTATATCCATCCAACTCCTTCCAAAATTCCTCACGATTTTTTAAACTGTTAGCTAAACCATTAAGTATTCCGGATGATAGAAATGTAGAAACTGAGGGTGCGAATTTCTTATAATAACTGTTGGCCAGGAAGTAAAGTGCTAATTGTTCTAATTCAGTGCTACTTAATATGTTTAATTTCAGCACTCTTTTAAGGTTTTTTCCGTCTTTTCCTGTAATGATTGGCTTTATTCCTCTTGTTTTTTCCGTAATTTCATAAAAAAAGTTGATAAACTGTTGATAAGTGGATAACTTTTTATCCACAAGAATTACTTTGTTTCCTTTGTTTCCTTTCTTTTGTAGGTTAAATAACTTAACCTGTTTCGGTTTACTTTCTTTACTGATATTGGTTAACTTTCTTAACTGGTTAACTTTCTTAACCACTTCTTCAACATTCATATCAAGATTAATCTCATAGTAATTTCCCTTATTGTCTTTTTCTATAAAGATTGCGCCTGCTTTAAAGAGATTCTTTAATGCTTCTACTACGCTTGGTCTTGAAAGCCCCGTTCCATAATCAAGACGTTTCCCATCGCGACTCGTAATTCCACTAATGAATTGACTTAAACTTATCCTATCTTTACTGCGATGAAATCCAAATGTCCTTCTACTAATATAAAGAATACATCGTGCTTCTGCTGGTGGGAGTTTAGGCACTAAGAGATCTAAAACTATATTTGGTATCTGTGTTGAATTTGGAATTAATCTTTTATCCATAATTTAATTTAGACGGGGCCAAAGATTAAGTAGGTATAAACTTTACTTACGGCTTTTTAGCCAAGAATAGTTAGGAGAAACATATAAAACTCCCCTGCCTACACCTAAAAAGCACCCCGCATTTCTTATTTATCAAGAACGAATTTACCCATTTCGTTAATTGCTGCCCAGGTAATTTTAATTCTCTTCGAAAGAAGAATAAAATCTTTTAGCGTTCTCTCTGTCCTGAATGTTTTAATATCCCCAACTAATTTTAGATTGCCTTCTACATCTTCCTCAGTCTTGGCCCAGTGTAAAAAGATATTTTTAGGAAATCTCTTGTATTTCAACCATACTAACAACGCATAAAATGTTAATTGAACAGACTGATCTACCATTCCCTGTGTCCATTTCTTACCGGTTTTTACTTCTCCAATCGTTAAAGTTTTATCATCAAAGCCATCTAATTTACCATACAACGGCACTCCTTCAAATATAATTGGTTTTTCAATTCCCCGTGCTAAACATTTCTGACATTTACAACCACTCTTTTCACCACTTCCAACCAAGCGAGGTATCTGAAATTCTTTATGTGGGTATGACGGCATAAAAACAGCCACCATATCAAAAAGTGGATCGTGTTCTTCATCAAAGCCATTTTCAAGCGCAGTAGCCATTCGTTTTCCCAATTCAAGATATTTTGTTCTAAATTGATCTATTCCGTCAACATAAACTTGATAATAAAGATTTGGATCTTTCTCCCAAAGAGATAATTGAGAAAAACTTAGATAACCCCGTGGCGATGTATTTTGAAGTTTAGTTATTACCTGCATATTTTTTTCTCTGCTTAGCAATTTCCTGTATTAAGATCTGCTTCTGCTTAGGAGTATAAAGATCAGTTTTGTTGACACTCTCATAACAACTCGTCAATTCTATTGGACTGCGCTGCGACTTAATTCTTTCTATTGATCTTTCCATAAAATCCTTTTGAGTTATACTCTTTTTCCGTTCCTGTGGTTCTGTATTCTCAAGGATTTCTGCTTTTATTCTTTGATAATCGGCACTATTCATTTCTTCTGCTGAACTATGAACAGAATTTTCAATTATTTTCTTCTCCTGATCATTATAAGCACTCTTGCTTCCAAGTTTGGTATATAATTCTCTTAACATTTCAGCCTGAATCGCCCTACGGATTACTCTATTCTGCGCTCGTGTTTCTGCCATCATATTTGGTGTCTGTTTAACTGCTGATAACTTAATACTTTTTTCATCTGCTTCACCAATAGCATTAAACTTTCTATCCCCCTTAAGAGTTAATTCCGCCTGCATTATTGCACGATCGCCTCCCTTTGTAGCATATTCAATGACTTTAGTTGTTAAACCTAATACGTTGCTATGCTCGTATTCGTTTAATTTAAAAAGCAGTCCGTCCTTGTTGATATAAGGAAGACCGCCCATTATATTGACGCAAGTCGCTGGAATACCAAATACTTCTGCTACCCTAAGAATAAGGCCACGCGCCTGTGTTTTATCGTCTTGAACTAAACTTGACGAACCAGCAAACATATTAACTAAATCCTGTGCAGTTGGATTTTTTCTAATGGCTACTGCGTGTTTTGGTTTAGCTTTTATCTTTTTTGGCGATTTCTTTTTAGACATATTTTTATTTTATCTTTAATTATTTTTTTCTAAATGGTTTTATTACATTTAATTTTTCTTGTGCCTCAAAAAGCGGCGCACTTTAAGTAAATTGTTAATTTTTTCAAGTGTTGTGTATTCAATCTGCCTTATCCTTTCACGCGTTACGTAAAATTTTTGACCAGTTTCCTCTAATGTATGTGTTTTGTGATCACCTTCCAATCCAAGCCGATAAAAAATTATATTCCTTTCCCGGCCACCGATTAAATCGGCTGCAACCTTGAATTTCACCCGACACGTAAAACATAAAGTTTTCTCAAAGGCATTGAGATAATCGTGTAGTTTCACACGACCACCACAATTTTTGCACTTTGCCGTCTTTTTTCCTTTACAATCGTTTTTTTTCTTATCAAACTTGTCTTGTGCAAGACGCATTGCTTCTTCAGAATTATTTGGATTTATAAGCTCAGCAAATTTCATTTTCTCCTTTGGAGTTTTCTCATAACTACCATACATCACTAATAAATTGTAGTATTCTAACCATCTCATAGTATATTTTATTATTATTTTAACTACTAATGTGTAATACCTGCAACTATACGTTTGTCAATAACTTTGACACCCGAAATCTCTACACCAGCAAGAGCAACTTTTTTAATTTTCGCCATATCTGGTATAAGATATTCGCGAGGTAATTTACTCTCATCCTCAATTACAACCTCCTTTACAGTCCGAAATTGAACTGCACCATTATCTGTCGTAACATTCTTTTGTGGTGTAGCCTCTATAATCTTATCTGCTGCCTTTTCAAATGACATCTTTCCATCCTCAACTTTCTTTTCAATCTGATCTTTCTTTTTTTCTGCCTTTGCTACTTCAATATCCTGATATTCAATCATTTTTCCTTTAACAATACTTTCTGCCTCATCACAACCACGCACAAAAGAACCGAATACTTTATCCTGTTCTGTTTTCACATCCTTATATGCTTTATATGCTATTTTGACTGGGGCTTCCATTCGTTCTCTCACCATTTTTCCAACTGATTTAATCTTTCCTAAAATATCAGTTGCCTTGATCATATCCTGTGCCGTCTTAATTTTTAGCGCAGTCGCGGCAGCTACTGCTTTTGGAACTTGCTGCTTTAGAATAGCGAGTTCTTTGGTGGCGTTTTCCATTTTTTTTAATTTTATTGTTTTTAGATTATTTCTTCTTGTTTTTTTAATTTTATTGTTTTTAGATTATTTCTTCTTGTTCCCAGTTTACAGAGAAACGTTTGATTTCAGCATTTCCTCCTTTTGGAGTGTCTTCTGCTTTAACATAATTTCCACTAAAGCTAAAACTCTTAACTTCTTTGTTCTTCTCAAGTTTTTCAACTAAATGGAGTAATTCTTCCAGTGATTTACAAACTACATTTTTATTTATTAACATCTTTTTATTATTTAATTATTATTTTAATTTTCGACCTCTTATTATTTTCTTCTTTCTGATCTGCACCATCTTCTCATAGTGCTTTTTGCCATACTTCTTAAATGTGGCAAGGCCGCCTTTTCTGCCCATTGCTTGAGCGGCTTTAGAAATTTCAGATTTATTCATATATTGTGATCCAATGTATTAGATTAATTACAGGCGAATGTGTCTTTGTTATGATACGTGTAAAACTATCCTGTCCGCACTCAGAACTTTCCCAATTATGCTGAGCAGTATATTGTAAACAACTCACCTCAAAAACAAACCATAATGCAAAAATAAAAAGATAAATTATTAATGCAATACCTATAATTCTTAAAAAACCTTTGGCGATTTCCATAATTATTTTTCAACAAAATTAATTTATTCAACCGACCTCAATTTATTATATCAAACAAGCGTTAGATGTCAAGCCCTTGTTAGCATAATTTTAGTAAGCTCTCATCCCTTTATTAGAGCCATTTTTAGAATTTGATAAAAAAGTTATCCACAATTAAATAATTGATTGAGTTTTGTTCTTGTCTTAATTCCTACATATCCGGCCACAGGTTCTATTTCATACTTTGTTTGAAATCTTTTAACTGCTTGCAAAGTAATTCCCCCAAAGTATCCTGTCGCTGTTTGATATAATGGAAATAAATATCCATCATCGTCTTTTTCTGTTGCTAAACATTTTTGAAGTATTTTAACTTCATCGTTATTCATTCCATAATAAAGATTATTAACAAAATTATATTTCGGCTTTTCTACCTGTTCATTAAATACTGATAGATTATTAAGATCCTCAAACCATATTCCACATACAACTCTGTTATTTATAAACCAATCTTCCGTCAAGATCTGCCTGCCTCCATAATATCTGAAATCCCCCCAGCTGTTCTGAATTAGAATAGCTTTCTTTCCATTATAAGTGAAATAAGCATTTGGAAGTATTGTAATAGCGTGGCCATATTTAGTAGGAACAGGTTTTACTTCTGGCGCTATCTCCCCAAACTCTCCATCCCCAAAAATAACTGTCATAACAACTGGCTTTCCAAGTGCTAAAATCTGAGCAAAACTATCTATGTTAGTTGTTTGATACAGCCAAAAGTAATTTTTAACTCTCAACACTTTAGCTATACTCTCATAAGCAGAAAGATATCCCTCCAGGCAACTCATATTGGCTTCTGTGTCGTTTGGAGACGGATAAAGAATTTCTGGAACAGTGCCATATTCCCGGCAGATATTTCCTAAATCATCCATATACATTCCAGCACTTATCTTATTTCTTCTACGCGCATAAATAGGTTTAGCTGAAAACTTTAAGAACTTTTTGTCCTCTATGTAATTGTTAATAGCAAGGGCCAAAGAACCTGCCTGACTTGCACAACTTCCTACATTATTTTGATTATTGACCTGTATATCGGCCAACATCTTTATATTTTCCTCTTTAACTTTCCACTCTTCCCAAGTAATATAATTTAATGGCACAGCCATTGCCAATATCTCTTCTGTAAGATAATCCTTTTCTTTATCCTCTATCATTCTATTGTCTTGTAAAACTCCGGAGATCATCTTTTGTTTCTTAAATAAATTAAATATGTTCATAATTTTATTTTATAGGGTTTACATTATATCTTTTTAAAAGAGGCGAC
>Ga0268280_1002471_pt1 | contig 10662 bp, 12 predicted proteins | sample saktaG_9_FD_190139 | JGI IMG/M metagenome (GOLD analysis project Ga0268280, IMG submission 190139) | Saline water microbial communities from Sakinaw Lake, British Columbia, Canada - sak_2011_5_24_40m | ecosystem: Environmental > Aquatic > Non-marine Saline and Alkaline > Saline ...
GATTTCCTTGTGCAATATCAGTATAATCAGGCTCACCCCTAAACAAAGGATATTGTAAAAAATAAGTATAATTTTCAAAAAGATCTTCTCTTGCATTAGGGTCTTTAATTTTCTCTCCTCTTGAATTTAAATGAACATAATTTTCATTTCCAGAATCATTAGTCCATGGCTGTTCATAATTACTAATATTATGAAGATTATATTTAATTTCATTTTCATTTAAATTAGTGATTAAATCACTTGAATCAATCCAATAAGAATCAACCCCTTCCAGATTTCCAATAATTTTCTGAGAACCATCTCCAACAGTTACGAATAAATCATTACCCCCATTTCCAATTAAAACAGCATTATCAGAAGAATTAATCTCAATTCCATTTAACCATGCTTTTTCATTATAAATTTGAAATAAATCATTTCCAGATGTTCCCATTACAATATTCTCTCCACTATCAAGACACCCCCCGCAATCAGCAGAACAAGTTGAACAATTTTCAATAGAAGTATTGCAAATCATATCTCCGCATCCTGAAAGAATGCCTGGTTTTTCTCCTCCAGAACCATCTCCACCTCCTCCGCCCTGCCTAGAATAAGTTGGGACAAATTCAAGTCCAGTCATTTCTTCTTCAGTTAAAAGAGTCCTTTTAGCAGGCAGTTTTACCCTGGACATGATATCTCCAACTTTTCCATTAGAATAAATAGGAGCAATAGAAACATAATCAGGAACGCCAGCAATTCCTTCTTTAGTAAAATTAAACCAATAAGTCCTCACCTCATTCTTGCCTGGCAAAGCACTATTAACCGCAGGATAAGGAACTCTAAATTCGTGACTCTCCCCATTAACAAAAAAAGTAATTTGTATTTCTTCCAGATTCGAATCTTCCTTATCTCCTCTAATCTGAACAGATGCGAGATTTAATTCAGGATAATAAGCAGTATAGCCCTCCTCAAGAATAATAGATAACCTTGCATCACTAAACTTAATATCCTCTTTTACTAAAGGAAGAATGACACTCCAAAGAATAGTTATCGCAAAAACAACTATAAGAATGATTAAGATAACTGCTATAACTTCCGAAATTCCTCTTTTATTAATCTGCATAATACCCGATAGTCATCCTTGTTTTTATAGATTATTAAATTTTTCTAAAAGTAAAACTACTAAACATCAAGAACAACCTGACAACTCCACTTTTTTTTATCTTCATCAAACTTCACAAACATATCATTATATGTAATCGCCTTAACATCATTTGTAAAGGTATATTTTTCTGCTTTATCACCTACAACAACCGCTTTAAGACTAAAACCAACCTCATCAATTTCAATACTTTTAATCTTCTCACATAAAAATCCTTCAGAATCCAGTAAAAACAAAAACTCCTCAAGAAAATTATAAAGTAAACCCTCTAAATCCTTCCCATTAACACTAAATTCTTTCTCATCCTGCTCCAAAATAACAACTTTTCCATCAACAGTCTCCATTAAAGCTTCAAAAGCAGAAATAAACAACCCGTTAAGACTGTCTTCCTCAGCCCTAAATTTAACATCTGCAGTATGTTCTAAAAACTCATAACCCATCATCAGCTAACCAATTAAAGATTTAAATAACTACCTATTCTCCCACAAAAATAACTTTACTTTTTTAGGCGTTATAGTACTAACCTTAATATCACTCCCCAAGACAACTTCCTCAGCATACACATCCCCAGGAATATAGCTATCCATTTTACATCCTGCAACATCTCCTGCGGCATTTGTTAATTCACAAATTTTAATGGTAAAATTAAATGAAGCCGGTATCTTTGTCCTTGCAAATTCATCCAAGAAATTCAACGAATCCGCATCATCAGTAAATACATATTCCCTTAATTCAGGCTTAAGAAGAATGTCATTAAGCACTTCTCTTTGTAATTGATAAACTTCTTCAGAAATGTCCTCTTTATTCACCGAGCTCCTGGATGCAACCACCAGCAAAACACCTGCCACTATCATTATAGCAATAGTTGCCTCTAATATTCTTATCCACCCTCCATTATTCATAGCCATTCTAACTACCATACCATCATTGTGAATCTTTCATTTATCACACTCCCATCTTTAAATAAAACTCTCTCAAGATAATCCCTTGAATTAACTTCAACTTTATCCGGAATAACTTTTTTCATAGTAACTGTGTCAGAAACAATAGCAAAGTCAAGACCCGCAGGAAAATTCAACTTTATCTTTAAATTATCATAGTCATTATCATACATCTGTTTCATTTCCCACAATGTCTCATTTGAGATTATCCTCTCTTCAAGAATGCTTCCAAAAACATAAGTTCCATAATCTAAAAGCACACAATTAGAAAGGGTAGAGTCATCAAATTCAGGAGATATATAAACCTTATAAGAAGATATACCCCCTTTAATACCCAAACTAACCCGCGAGCTAAGATCAGATTCTTTCAAACTATCTCCGTTTTTCACATCCTTTACAAGACTTGTACCACTAACAATTGCAAATTTGAAAAGATTATCAGGAAACTGAACTAAGAAACAATCACTAGCAACACTAGCCTTGGTTCTCAAAAAAATCTCACTTAAATTAGTGTAAGCCTGCTCCCTAAATGAGTTATGAAGACTACTCACAACTGCACCTGAAAGAACATTCGTCTCATAAGGCCTAACAACAATGAGTAAAAAACTAATAAAAACTAAAAAAAGTATAAAAGACATTATCATCTCAATATGCCCTGCCCCCCTTTTGTTAAATCCTCTTTTTAACATATTAATAAAATAATTTTTCAGTTTATATATCTAACTAAAAAACGCGCTTGAGCCCGTCTTAATCAGCAATGTCAATACTAGTAAAATAAATGAATGTTTTATACCAAATTTCAAGCTTCCTTCAGAAATCTTGCCAATAACCAAACCAGCAAAAAAGCTCTGAACTAAAAGCATAACAAACATAGGCAATGAAAACTGCTCCGGCGAAAGTGACTTAATAGTTATCCCCCCCGAGCCAGATAAACTCCCCCCACCAGAACCGCCGATTTCAGAAACCATTGGCAAAATCTTAATCTCTAAAACAATCATTATTATAATAAAAACAATAAAGATGATATATCCCTGAACAACAAGATTCGAAACGGCACTTTTCCTTTCTTTCCTCAGTGTTTCTGTCTGATTAACAGAATTCGCAACACTCTCCAAAATTGTGTCAATTTTACCTCCAGCCCTCTGAGCTTCGGAAATTAAGGCGACAGACCTTGCGATAACCGTACTTTTTGTTTCTTTAGCAAAAGTAGTAAGCGCAGAGGTCAGAACAATCCCCATTGAAATCTGATTCGCAAGCTTCTCAACATGCTTGCTTAAAGCACCATAATCTCTTGTTCTCAAATTTAATATTGCCCTGCTTACTGGTGTTCCAGATCTTACGTTTTCAACTAAATCTCGTGTGAATTCTAGAAATCTTTCCTCTTTTTCCTTTTGCCTTCCCTGCTCAAATAAAAGGGAGAATAAAAAAGGAATTGAGATAACAACTACCCCGATAATAACAATAAACCAAAAGAACTTTTCGTTCCTCAAAAATATAACCGCCCCTACATCTATTAATAATCCAGCCATCAGCCCCATTACATGTTTTTTTTGGAATTCCATTATACTCTAGGTTGTTTTAAATTTAATACGAATATAAAAATAACATTAACAACTGCAACCAACCCTATGCTTAAAATCATGAGATTATCTGTACTTAAAAAACTCGGCCCCATGTTGGTTACACCCATAACAATAAACATCATCATAAGTATTAAAGGGGCTGCAATTAAAATACTAATATAAACATCCATAAATGTTCCTGCAAGATCAGCGTACCTATTCCTTTCAAGCTTATAATCATTTAAAAAATTCTCAGATTTCTTCTCAAGATAAGATTTTAACTCTCCCCCAGTATTAATATTTGTAGCTAGTCCAGAAAACAATTCAGCTAGCTCTTTATTTGAAGTTTGTTTCGCAACACTTTTTAATGCTGTAACCAAATCGTAACCATAAACATCAATTTGATTGTTTATCTTTGAAATCTCCCGACCAACATAGGGATACTCATTCGAACCAGAGATTATTCTAAAGATTTTAGTTGGTTCTATGTCTGAACCTGCAATAGCTGCCATGTAAATAGTTGCAAAAGGCAATTCATAAGCAATTTCCTTTTGAACACTGCTCTTTTCAGAAGCAGGATAGAAATAAAAAGCAATTAATGAAATTGCAAGCAATAAAAAAGGCACCCAGACATAAGAAATTAAAAAGAAATAAAAAGCAATTGCAATACCCATTAAAACACTGCTCACTAAGAAAACAAGAGTAGACACAAAAAAGGCAATTGAAAGGTAAGTCTGAATCATAAACCTTATATTTGCTTTTCTCAAATCATCGGCAATATCAGAAAATTTAGGAGCTAGTTTTTCAGAAAGTCTGAAAAAGAATTTATTTGAAATTCTTGCCAGCCCACTAAAGCTAGCTGAAGAAACCTCTTTCTTCTTAATATCTTTTTTCTGAAGATTCATCATTCCAGTTTCAGAAAGCTGAAGCTCTTTCAAAAAAAGTTTTTTATCTGCCTTATTAACGCTGACATATCTTTTTTCTTTAGAATATGGAGAAATATAGGCTAGAGTAACAATCTCTGGATTCGTCTTAGAAACCACCGCTTCGGAAGGCAATTTCTTAACCAACGAAATATCGTTTAACAAAGAAGGAACTGTTTTATTAACAAGTTTAAGTTGATACATCATAGCCCTTATAGAATTCTCATAAAACTGCCTTTCATTTAAGTCTTTTATTCTTTCATATATGCTCCTCATATCAGAAATAATTTTCTTTGCATGTTCCACATTCTTTTTCAATTCCTCAATTCCCATTTCCACCCAATGCAGCATCAATTTTATTATGTAAATCAAAAATAAATGATTTAATTTTTGCGAATTCTGCTGATTTATTCGCATTCTTTGCCTCTTCTAGTTTTCCGACAGCATCAGCCATCGCAAAAACCAATTGCTCTAAAAAATTAAGATCTGCCATTTCACCTCAACAATTTAAGAGAAAAGAGATTTATTAATCTTCTTATTTTTCCCACAATGTTGTAAAAATGTTATCCTTCTTTAAGATACCAAAAAAATAATTAATAAATTAATAATAATCACAGCAACCAGCTCACCAAAAGAATTATACCCCTAAGCAAATACTAAATAAGGGATACCTTACAACTTAAAAATCAAGCCATCCCAAATTTTTTTAAAACAGCTATAGGATTTTTATAATAGTCATTAATCAATTTTTGAACCTGTTCAAATCCCATAATATTCCTCTTATACATTTCATACACCAACTTCGTTCTTATCTGAAATTCTTGCAAAAGTTTTTCTTTTGGTATTCCATATCTCTCACTTATCTTGTCAAAAAGCCTGCTCTTAGCCTTATAATAAAATCGATCATCTGCCGCATTCCATATAAAAGGAGTATTTGTAACAACATCTCCTTCTCTTGTTATATTAACGACTTCACTTATCTCTCTCAATCTTCTTGTTTCATGATTTCCAACAATTGCATGAGTCATCACGGCAACAGCATCCATCCCATTAACTAAAGAAGGATTCAGACTTATAGGTGGTGTCTCAAGTCTCCTTACAACAGTTTCAACAGAATCTGCATGCATTGTCGAGATAGATGCATGCCCTGAAGCCATCCCTTGAAACAAAACAGCAGCCTCTGCACCACGAACCTCACCAACAATCACATAGTCCGGGTTCTGTCTAAACGAACCTCTCAACAAAGAGAACATGTCAACTTCGCCCATGCCTGTAGTTGAAATCCCAGAACGCACAACACTCGGCAACCAATTTTCCCTTGGCAAGTTCAACTCCCTCGTGTCTTCTATAGATACAACCCTAGATTCAGGCGGAATGAAAAAAGCAATAGCATTAAGTAAAGTTGTTTTACCCGAAGCTGTTCCTCCAACAATCATCAAATTAGATTTGTATTGAAGTAAAATCCAAAAGTAAGCGAGCATTTCTGGAGAAAGTTCCTTCATTCCAATTAATTGAATAGGCGTCCAAGGAATTTTTGTAAACTTTCTAATTGTAAATGTGGGCCCTTTAGAAGAAACATCCGAGGTATATGTTGCATTAACTCTGGACCCATCAGGCAAACTTCCGTCTAACAAAGGAGAAGCATAAGAGATATACCTCCCAGTTTTTTGGGCTAATTTCTCAACGAAATTTGATAAAACGTCCATTGAATCAAACTTGATATTAGTCCTAAGATTTCTAAAAATTCTATGAACAATATAAATAGGCTCGCCTAAACCATTACATTCAATATCTTCAATGAAATAATCATGTATCAAAGGTTCTATTTCATTTAACCCAACAAAATCCCTATAAAGATAATAAAAAATCCGGTGATAAGATTCTTCCTCAATTTTCAAACCAATTTCAGAAATAACTAATCTTGCTGTTTTATCAACATAATCAATAAGCCCCTCTGCACTCTTCTCAACAACCTGATTAATATTAATGGCCTCTCTCATTGTCCTCTCGATTTGTTCAAGAATTTCCTTATCTCCCTGCTTTAAGACAGGTTCCTCAACCTCATAAACAACTTCTCCCTGTTTTTCATTCCAATAAATATGAATACTGACAAAAGGAGCAATAACCATATACCTAACATCTATTTTCGTCTTATCCTCCGCCCTCTGAATAGCTGGAACATTAGGATTTAAATTAAAATTAATATCACCCATGAACATATCATTGAAAAGAGGTTTATTAATTTTGCTACTTTAAAAAATTAATAAATCCATTACAAATACCGGAAGAGATGATTGAATCTCTAGACATTATAGAAATTAAATAGTAATACAATCCATAATTACAAACAATAAACTCTCAAAAGATTACCCTTCCCTCAAATCTACCACAACCTTATTGTCCACAAGCCCCATATTCTCAATGTAAAAAGTATAAGAAGTCGAAGCCTTTTCAAACTCTTTAGTATTCATAGTATCCGTATTATCAAAAGTAATATCAACATTATAGTCCGTCCATATCCTTATAGTCCATGGATTTGATTCTGTCGTTAGTATCTTTAAGTTTCCATTGACAACTTCAACTCCGGGCTCACTATACTTATAAGATGAAGGTATCTCCCAAATCAGCTTATCATTCTCACTATCAATTATAAATTTACCCTTAGAAATATCTAAACTTATCTCTCTCCTATTCCCCGGAGCATTTCTTACTGCATTTATCTTATCATTAATCAAATCCAAAGATTCAATGCTCTTTTCAATAGCAATCTTATCTTTCATCGAATTGATTTTAGGCATTGCAACAGCAAGCAGAATTCCAATAACCGCAAGCCCAATTAAGGTATAAATAACAGTTTCTATCCACACCTGCCCCTTTTTCCCAGGGGGAAAACTCGAAAATCCCTGATTTACTTTTTTTCGAGCTATGTGAGAAAAACTGGAGATTTTTCTCTGAAACATCACCTTTTTATTATCCATATTAAAATAAGATAAAAATACTATTTAAATTCTTTCCTAACCCTATTATTCCCCAATCAATAAAAAGTTCAGGGTAAATCCAATGAATAAAAATTAATAAATCCAGATCCAATAGTATATCCTTAAGCAAGTAATAACTATCAACAAGATTAAAGTAAAATTAATAAAAAAATAAACTCAAACCAGTCATTATCACATTACTAAAAAGAGTTACAGCCTTAAGCAGACACTAACTCTCTCCCTCATTTTCCAAGAGATTTTTATAAAAATAAAAAATAAAAAATAAAATTTGTTTTTAATCGCACTCAGATATTACAGCACTAGACGATATATCACAAGTATCTTGTGTATTTCCAACCTCTACAACCGGTGCAATTTCTACCTTAGATATAGTTCCTGTAATGCCTGTAGTATTAAGAATATATACTACAGCTTCATTTGGACCTGGTAGGCCTTTTTCAGTACCAATGTTCTGTGTAGCATTCTTTACACTTAATGTAGTAGAATCACCACCAGCAGAAACAAGAACACTAATATCGGCTAATACGAAATCTTTAGCACCATGCTTAACTTGTAAAGACATATTTTTATTACTTGTACCACTTAACTTATAACAAGTATAACCCTCATCACTTACAATTTGAACTTGAGCAACAGCGTCTAAACAGTTTGTTCCAGAAGATAATTGTTTGTTTATCAATGGAATAATAGCTGCCCAGATTATTGTGATAGCTGCCACAGTAATAAGAATTATTAATACAGTTGCAATAACAGCACTTATAGCTTTATTATTTCTAATCATTTTTAACCTCCTTTCAAAGTCCATATTATTTATAAATAATAGACAAAATTACATGATTTCTGTAGTTATAAAGTTTACTCTCTTAAACACTATAACTGCTGAACTTAATATTAATCTCGCTTTTTATAATTATGGCGATCCTAAAGTATTAAAATATATGTCCATATCCCCCCTATAAAATTCTATCCCCCCAAGCCACACATTAAAAAAAGAAAAATAAAATTCAAAAGAAAAAAAAGAAAAAAAAGAAAAATTATTAACAATTGTTAATAACAGCGCTAGATGAAATTTCACAAGTATCTTGTGTATTTCCTACAGATATAACTGGTGCAATTTCTACCTTATCTGCATTTGTTAAGAAGGTCGTATCTGCAATGTTAAGGGTATATACCTTTGCTTCATTAGCATCCGGCAATACAACTGTTCCTGTAGCATTGTTCATCAAAGTCAATGTCTTTGTAACTCCGCCAGATGAAACTAAAACCTGAACATCTGCTAATGTAAAATCCTTAGCACCATGCGAAATTTGTAACTGAAGATACTTTGTTGTTGCAGTAAGATTCTTACAAGTATAACCCTCATCACTTACAATTTGAACTTGAGCAACAGCGTCTAAACAGTTTGTTCCAGAAGATAATTGTTTGTTTATCAATGGAATAATAGCTGCCCAGATTATTGTGATAGCTGCCACAGTAATAAGAATTATTAATACAGTTGCAATAACCGCTGAAATCGCTTTTTTATTATTTCTAATCATATAAACCTCCTTTCATAATTTTCAATTTAGTTAAAGTATTAAAGCTCATCAAAATATTTTGTAACTCCTTTCTCAACACAAGTAAATGCTTTGTTTAATCTCTTCCCTTTAATATTCCCAAGCAAAGCGGGATAAATAGTTACCTTCTCAGGAATTGTTTGAAACTGCGTAAAAGTAATTCCCCGTCTTACTGCCTGCCCAGGGTCAACTCTAAAATCAAATTTCTGAATTTCTGAATCTCCGCCCTTAAACGCTTTCACATCAAAACTTTGTATAGGAATGTCCCCCCGATTTGCAATCTCAACTTCCCAACCAGAACCAACATTGTCCTTAAACAAATCAAATTCAAAATTAACATCAGTACACAGACTTTCAACCGGCTTTCCAAACTTCTCAATCTGTTCAGAAATAAATCCTCTCGCCCAAAGAAAAATAATTGCAGCTAAAACCAAAACAAGCATAATCAAGAGCACACTTGCAATAACTGGCGACAATCCCCTTTTTTTCATAGATATAATGAGAAAAACTTATTTATAAAGTTTCTTAATAATCTGCCATACTTGGAATTTATATAAAAAGAACAAAAATATTCACCCAATTTAAAAAAATTAACAGTCAATTGTTTGCCTAGAAACATCACCGCATAAAAGCCTATCATTTCCATTTTTGCTTAACACAAATGCCTGAACTTCTAAAAGTGTAACAGTTCTCAACCAGCCTAGCTGACCACCACTATCCGGTACACTCCCAAGTCTATATTCTTTTTTTGTTGAATTTCCTGGAAGAAGTTCTTGTCCAGTATCATTTAAAGTAAAAATACCCACAGTCGCACCTTGCCTATTATTCACCCTTATCGTAAATCCATCCAGAGTAAACAACCCTTTATTCTTCAAGGTAATATTCAACTTCCCAGAAACATCTACAGTTCCAGGAACACAATTATAATCACTAATAACAATACTCGCCCCATCAGGACAAACCTCATTGCTTGTCTCTCCCGTATAAAATCTAAGCCATGTATAAACCATCGCAGAAAGAGAAAGAGAAATAGTTATTAAAATAACATACGCAACAACCTCGCTAATAGCTCTTTTCCTAAACTTACCTAACGTCAACAAAGGTCTCATTTTCAACTTGCTTCTCCCTTATAAAAATTACTTGTTTATATTCCGAAGCGGTAAATGTAAAGTTTTGATTTGCTGTTATTTGAATGCTTAATCTTTGATTTTCTTCTGCAGGTATATCTACCTGAATATAACCCTCGACTCCTTTAGTATTAACTACATCGATACCAACGCCCAAACCACCAATTCTACTTTCAATTTCTTCCCCACCACCATCCACACCATTTATGGTATCAATACCATAATTCCTTAATTTCAAGTCACTATAATTTCCGTAAATAAAAGCGAAATTTAAACTTGGATCCTTATCAATTTCATCTTTTGCAACCTTATCAACAAATTCCTCCAATTTTGAATTATTGGGAAAACCAGTATAAATCTGCCAATCTAAAACTCCCGAAGACTCTCTTTTAACATCATAAGCAGAATCATAA
>Ga0268280_1002474_pt1 | contig 10649 bp, 4 predicted proteins | sample saktaG_9_FD_190139 | JGI IMG/M metagenome (GOLD analysis project Ga0268280, IMG submission 190139) | Saline water microbial communities from Sakinaw Lake, British Columbia, Canada - sak_2011_5_24_40m | ecosystem: Environmental > Aquatic > Non-marine Saline and Alkaline > Saline ...
TCTATGAATTCCACCGGGATGCCGCAGGCACCGCAGTCGATCACATTCTGTGAGGTGATCTCGCTCCACTTCAGCGGTGAGGTCGGACAACAGGAAAAAACAGTCAGCGGCTTTGCACGCAATTCTTTTTCACCGCCGCGCACGGCCAGTTGCATGTCCCTCATCACCTGGAAGGATTCGATGGTGAAGGTGCCGGTGATCACGGGCTTTTCGCCGTAGAGCAGGCTTAAAAAAAGCCGGTAGCTGTCGGAAACGCGTTCGTCCACGTCGGCCGGAATGAAGGCTGTGCTTTGCGAAGAGATATGGGAAAGACCTGAAAGCAGCTGCACGTAGCGGACATAATCGGTCGTATCGGGTTTGCGGATCTTCTGGGTTTGATAGTCCAGAACATGCAGGGCGGCCGAGCCGGGAGTGAAATGGACCTTGTTGCCGGAAAAATCGTGGGTTTCATTTCCCAAAACGTCGAAAAGTTTGAATTGCGCCGGGGCTGATTTAAGGCAGCGATCCAGCAGGGAATTCGTGTACAGCACCTGGCTTTTTTCGAAATCCACCTTGGCACCATGCTCGGCCAGCATTTCAAGCACACGGGGATTCTGCACCCTGGTCCCCAGCCGGCAAAGGATATCCCTGGCTTCAGCCACGATTCTTTCCAGCAGTTCCGCGCTTAAAAACTTCAGTTGCGGTCTCAATGCCATATTCCTGCCTCCTTTGCTTACTGATCGGTTTTTTGAAAAGCCCATTTCAGCTCGGCAACAAGTGTCTTAAAAAATTATAAATAAAGTGCCTGCCGCTGTCAATGAAAAGAGCTCCCGCTCAATTGCCGGTGACGATTTCCCGCAGAGTTTGAATAAAACGATCCACTTCGTCGTTGTTATTGTACAGGCAGAGCCCGGCCCGCACCGCGCCGCCCTTTTCCTCAAGGCCCAGGAATTTCATGGGCTCCCAGGCATAGTAGTTGCCGTCCCAGACATAGAGTCCTTTCGCCCCCAGTTTTTTGGCGACAGCGGCCGGCGTCAGCCCCGGCAGCGTGAAACAAACTGTGGGCGTACGCTCGGAAAAATGATTGGCATCGGTGATGCCGTAGACGCGCAATCCCGGAATTGCCAGCAATCCTGCCAATAAGCGCGAAAACAGCCGGGTCTCATAGGCCATGACCAGAGCCAGGGCCTGCTTCAGCCAGCGTCTCCGTCCCGAAGCGTAGGCTGCAAACTCCGGAGCATGCTCCGCGCCGAAATCGCGGCCCAAGGCGGCCAGAAATTCGATGGCCGCCCCCACCCCGGCAATGCCTTCATGGTTCTTGGTCCCGGTTTCAAAGCAGTCGGGCGCATGATCATTGGCCGGCCGCACTTTATAAGGCTGAAGACGCGCCAAGGTTTCCTGTTTTCCGTACAAGACACCGGAGTGCGGCCCATAAAACTTGTAGGGCGAGCAGGCCAGGAAATCACAATCCAAAAGCTGGACATCAATGGCGCGGTGCGGCGCGTAATGGACGGCGTCGACAAAAGTCAGGGCGCCGACCTTATTGGCCGCAGCCACAATCCTCTTTACATCGTTGATGGTGCCGAATGCATTGGAAGCGTGGCCCACAGCGACGATCCTGGTTTTCTCATTGATGATTTCCTCCAAGCTTTCCAGTTTCAGGGTGCAATTCTCAGGGTCGATTTCCAGCCAGCGGATCACGGCTCCGTTTTCCTGCAGAAAAAGCCAGGGGGCGATATTGGCGTCATGATCCAGGCGCGTGACCACGATTTCGTCACCCGGACTCAATATCCGGCCCAAAGAGCGGGCCAGGTGCAGAGTCAGGGTGGTCATGTTGGCGCCGAAAATGATTTCGGCTGCGGAACGGGCGTTAATGAAATCGGCCATGGCCTGGCGCGCCTGGGCAATGATTCCGTCACTAAGTTGCGAAGTAGGGAAAAGGCCGTGTTCATTGGCATTGGCTTGGCAGAAATAGCCGGCCACGGCGTCAATAACCGCCTGCGGCACCTGGGTGCCCCCCGGACCGTCAAAAAACACTGCTCCTGACACCAGGGCCGGGAATTGACCCCGGATGTGCTCAACAGGATATTCCATGATCCCTCCTTACGATTTAAAAAAATACATTTCCCGGAATTAGCGGTTCAAAGAGAAATTTTTCAGGGCAATGGCGGCGATCGACTCGCCGATACTGATTGAGGCAGTGGCCGCCGGCGACGGCGCGTTCAATACATGAACCATGCGCTCGGCCTCCTTGATGCGGAAATCATCTACCAGAAAGCCGTTGGCTTCGAGCGCCTGGGCACGTACTCCGGCACCGCCCGGCTCCAGATCGGCAGACTGGATCTCGGGGATCAAACGCCTCAAGGCCTTGACAAAAGCCTTCTTGGAAAAAGAACGGTGAAACTCACCAATGCCCATTTTCCAGAATTTGAAAGCCATGGCCCAGAATCCCGGATAAAGGGCGAATTGCACCGCGTCTGGCAAAGAAAAACTCGACTTTTTATAGCCTTGCCTTTTGAAAGCCAGAACCGCATTGGGTCCTGCTTCCACGCCGCCGGCGATCATGCGGGTGAAATGGACTCCCAAGAAGGGAAACCGTGGATCAGGGACCGGATAGATCAGGTTGCGAACCAGATTGAAGCGTTCAGGGATCAATTTATAGTATTCACCTCGAAAAGGGATGATCTGCAAGCCCGGTTTGACAGCGCACAAGCGAGCCACGCGGTCTGAATGGAGCCCGGCACAGTTGACCAGGTTGCGGCAGCGGACTTCGCTGCTGCCGGAGTGTAATATCAGCTCCTGGCTGGTCTTTTTCACTTTCTTCACCCTGAATTGCAAATGGATGTCGCCGCCGCCGGCAGTGATGATCTCGGCATATTTCTCGCATACCTGCCGATAATCAACTATCCCGGTCTCCCTGACCCACAGACCGGCGCTGCCGGCCACATGGGGTTCGTATTCTTTCAACTCGCCCGCGCCCAGGCGCCGCATCCCTTTCAGACCATTGGCCATCCCTTTTTTTTCAAGCTCTTCCAGGGCGGCGATCTCATTTTTTCTTGTGGCCACCACCAGTTTGCCGCAGGCCTGATGGGCGATACCATTCTCCTGGCAGAAGCGGTAGAGGGCTTGCCGCCCGGAAACGCAGTTCCTGGCCTTCAGGGAACCCGGTTTATAATACAGCCCCGAATGGATCACACCGCTGTTGTTGCCGGTTTGGTGGGCGGCCAGGCGATCTTCAGCTTCCAGCACCGCCACCGAGGTCACAGCGGATTTGACCAGAGCCATGGCCGTGGCCAGGCCGACGATGCCGCCGCCTATGATAGCCACGTCGTAAACTGCCCGGTTGCCCATGGATACTCCTTATGAACTATACTTGCTGAATTTGCGGTGCAGATAGAGAAAAAATATAGCAGAAGCCCGCAGGCAAGTCAAACCTAAGTCGAAGCTGCCGCTCCCATATCAATATTTGATTTTTATATACTTTTGGCTTAATTTAACAACAGAGGCCCTTCGTTTTATGATCTTGATAAAATGTCAAAACGGAAAGGGCAAGCACGGAGGCTTGCCCCTACGGAAGAACATAATGGGCATATCGCCAATCATCATCGGTCATCATCCCGGCAATTTTATTTTTTTAAATTCTTTCTCCACCCTCGCCACCCGCTGACGAAATAATTTTATTATTTGATAAAAATCTTTACTGCTTAAGGCAAATATGTTAATCAATTGAATATTATCTGAAAGCGGGGAAAAGGATTGAACCTATATGAGTAAGACATTCGCCCAAAGCAAAGATGAAGTCGCCAAGCTGTGCCGGTACTTCGCCAATAACCGGCAATCCTTCCTCGCCCCCGGAGTCAAGGAAGCCCACGTCCGCCAATCGCTCATCGACCCTTTTTTCGAGTCCCTGGGTTGGGACCTGCGCAACGCTTCCATGGTCGCGCCGCAATATCGTGAAGTGGTCACCGAAGACAGCCTGGACGTCGAAGGCCATCAGAAGGCACCCGACTACACCTTCCGCCTCGGCACTCTGGCCAAGTTCTACGTCGAAGCCAAGAAATGCGGCATCAATATCAACGCCGACCCGGCGCCGGCGTATCAATTGCGCCGCTACGGCTTCAGCGCCAAGCTGCCGTTGTCCATCTTGACCGATTTCGAGGAGCTGGGCGTGTACGACTGCGCCTCGCGCCCGCGCCCCGGCGACAAGGCCAGCCATGCCCGTCTCCAGTATTTCGGCTTTGGCGAGTATCCCGACCGTTGGCGGGAGCTTTGGGACGTGTTTTCGCGCGAAGCCGTCTGGTCGGGGACCTTCGACCAGTATGCCGCCGCCAAGCGCAAGCGCGGCACCTCCGAGGTGGACGGCGAGTTTCTCAAGGATATCGAAGGCTGGCGCGATTCATTGGCGCGCAACATCGCCCTGCGCAATCTCTACCTGGGCTATGACGATCTGAACAACGCCGTGCAGCGCACCATCGACCGCCTCATTTTCCTGCGCATGGCCGAGGACCGCGGGTTGGAGTCTTACGGACAACTGCTCAAACTCTGCCAGCAGCCGGAAATATACGCCCGCTTTATAAAATTGTGCCGCAAGGCCGACGATAAATACAATTCGGGCATCTTCCATTTCCAGAAAGAGGAGGGGGTCTCTGAAGAGCACGACCGCCTGACTCCGGCGCTGACCATCGATGACAAGGTGATCAAGCCCATCCTGCAAAGCCTATATTTCGAACACGGCTCGCCCTACCACTTCGGCGTCCTGCCGGTAGAGATCCTGGGCACGGTCTACGAACGCTTCCTGGGCAAGGTCATCCGCCTGACCGCCGGGCATCAGGCCAAGGTCGAGGAAAAATCCGAGGTGCGCAAGGCCGGCGGCGTCTATTATACCCCGGCCTACATCGTGAACTACATCGTCCTCAATACTGTCGGCAAGCAGATCGAGGGCAAAACCCCCGCCGATCTTTCTGGAAGTAAAACAAAACCTCCCTTCCGTGTCCTGGACATGGCCTGCGGCAGCGGTTCCTTCCTTATCGGCGCCTATCAGTACCTCCTCGACCATTGCCTGAAATGGTACCTGGCCAATCCTAACAAAAAGCACGCCAATGCCGTCTACCAGAACGCCAAAGGTGAAACCTGTCTCTCCATCGCCGAGCGCAAGCGCATCCTTACGACGCATATCTTCGGCGTCGACATCGACCGCCAGGCCGTGGAAACCACCAAGCTCTCTTTGCTGCTGAAAGCCCTCGAAGGCGAAAACGACACTTCCCTCTCCAAGCAAATGTCCCTCTTCCACGAACGCGCCTTGCCGAATCTTTCGGACAATATCAAGTGTGGGAACTCTCTGATCGCCTCCGATTTCTCCATGCTCCCCGAAGACCTGGTCCGGGTCAACGCCTTCGACTGGCCCGCCCAGTTCCCCGACGCCATGAAAGCCGGCGGGTTCGATGCCATCATCGGTAATCCACCGTATGGTGCAGACTTCGACAAAATGTCAGAGACTTACATCCGAAATAGATTCCGTTCCGTCACAAACTCACTCGATTCATTCATCATGTTCGTAGAACAGGCAGGTGATTTACTAAATCCCCAAGGACACTTCGGTATGATTATTCCTTCAGGTTGGGTTTCGACGCCTTCGTCAAAAAAGCTTCGCGAACGATTTACTGAACAGTTTCGTCCAACATCGTTCGTTTCGCTTCCTTACGACGTATTCGATGGGGCCTACATCGACACGATTATTGTAACAGCGCAGCGACTAGTTTCTGGCATACAATGGATTGACTTGAAAGACACAGCAATTGACCTGGTCGTCTTTCCAATCCGGCGAAAGGTAGACGCCCAAAATGATTTTGATACATTTAGAAAAGTTGGAGACTTCGCCGGCTGGATTAAATCGCCCGACAAAGATTTTTTGGTTCTGTCTTCTAAAGAGCAAGCCACTTTAGTGAATAAACTCAGAAAAAGCCCCGCCACATTGAACTCAGTTGTAGAAGTTATGCGAGGCATCGAAACGTACAATCCGCGACCAGCAAAGGAATGCAGAATACCAAAACGTGCATTCAATGGTGAGATGCTTCGCTATGAATTAGAACTTGGGCCGGAAGCGTACGAAGGTTATCCACTTGATATAGAGGAAAGAAAGCCAATTAAATTTTTTAGCGGACAACGGATTCTGTTGCGGCAATTAATCAGCCGGAAATTCAGGCTGCAAGCTGTGTATTCCGATGCAGAATTCTTAACTAACCAATCCGTTCAAAGCCTGGTTCCGCGAAACACATTTCCAAACATAAAGTGTGTTCTGGCCATCCTCAATAGTCGGCTCATCTCATGGTTCTTCTGCCAGATCAACATGGTTGCTCGTCGTGACGACTTTCCAAAAACAATAATCAAACAAACTCGGGAGCTTCCTTTTCCAAAGATTGATTCAAATAATTCCGCCGACAAAACTCGTCACGACAAGTTGGTTTTGCTGGTGGAAAAAATGCTGGCACTGACTCCAAAGATGCGCGTGGGCACATCAGAATCAGAAAAAGCCTTATTGCATAGCGCCGTCACAACGACCGACGCGGAGATCGACCGCCTGGTGTACGAACTGTACGACCTGACGAAAGATGAAATCAAAATCGTGGAAGGTGAACGCTGAGGACGATTTCGCTCAACAATCGACTGCCGGCAAAGTGGAATACCGCACGCCTTAGCTGTGCCCTTGGGCAGTACAATGGGAGCATCTAAATGAGCAATGGTAGTAAGCAGCTCAATAACCCTTTTTCAACCGGAGGTGGTGGCAGCCATTTTGAAGCCCATGTTCAAGCTTCGTTTGTTGCGTTAATGCTTACGGGTGGGTATGCCCCCTGCTTGCCATGCTGGCCAATTAAGAAAATCCGATTGCAGGCTAAATCAGCCGGTTACAACACAGATGATTTAATAATTTTTGTTGAAAACTCTGGAACAAAAGAGAAATGTAAGATTCTTGGGCAAATCAAGCATACAATCAACATCACAAAAAATAACCCGATTTTTGGCGAGGTTATAAAGGCCGCATGGGACGATTACAATAATGCAGAATTATTTGTTAAAAATCGCGATCTCTTTGCTCTAATCACAGGGCCATTAACTACGACTGACACAAATGATACTCGCACAATTTTAGAATGGGCTCGATGGACAGAAAATGCAGAGGAATTTTTTAGATATGTCAATTTTGCGAACTTCAGCAGCGACGCCAAACGTAGCAAACTAACGGCATTCAAGGAAAACATCAAGAAAGCCAACAATGGCAATAATGTAGAAAATGAAAATATTTATGAATTCCTAAAGCACTTTCATCTATTGGGTTTCGATTTAGATATAAAATCAGGTGTAACCCTTGCGCTATTACATTCATTAATTGGTCAATATTCTAGAGATAAAGCAGCTTCAATTTGGACTCGACTGGTTGATGAAGTGCAATCGGCTAATAAGAATGCTGGAACCATCACTCCCGAAATGCTACCCGAAGACATAAAGGAAGCATTCAAGCAGCCAGCTTTTTCTCAAATCCCAATAGAGCTCACCGTAGAACTATCCGAATCCGCAAAAACAGTCTGGGGGCAGCATCAGCATGCTGCCGATCTTGCAATAGCAAATTTGTTTGGCGCCTGGAACGAGAAAAACATGGCAGATATCGCCATTTTGAGCAGAATAACCACTGAAAGTTATTTAACTTGGGTACAAAAAATCAGAGATATACTTCAACTTTCAGATAGCCCATTTATACTAAAAAATGGGCTTTGGGAAATTAGCGACCGTACAGGTCTCTGGACTGCACTAGGTTCACGCATTTTTGATCAAAACTTGGATACTTTTAAAGAATCAATTATCGCTGTACTGACCGAAAAAGATCCTTCATTTGAGCTTCCTTTGAATGAAAGATATGCGGCAAGTATTCATGGTAAAGTGCTGACTTATTCTTCTGCCTTGAGAAAAGGCTTAGCCGAGGGATTGGCTTTACTTGGGAACAGACCTGGCGCTTTAGTCAATTGCACATTGGGAAAAGCTGAGGACACGGCCATTTTGGCTATCCGTGAAATTTTTGCAAACGTGGATTGGGTGATGTGGGGCAGCTTGAATAATCTGCTCCCCATATTAGCAGAAGCTGCACCGGATGAGTTTCTGAATGCTGTAGAAAGAGCATTTCGTTTATCGCCCTGCCCGTTTGATGAGCTTTTTTCCCAGGAAGGAGATAGCTTCACCGGGGGAAATTATTTGACTGGCCTACTTTGGGCACTAGAAGGGCTCGCATGGGAAGAGAAATACTTAGTCCATGTTTGCGTTGTCCTAGGCGAACTTGCCAGTCATGATCCTGGCGGAAAATGGGCAAACCGGCCTTCCAATTCACTTTCAACAATCTTACTGCCATGGCTTCCACAAACTATTGCTCCAATTGAAAAGCGCAAGGTCGCAGTTAAAACACTCTGCAAAGAGTGGCCAGAAATCGCCTGGAAACTCATTATCAGCCTACTGCCCAATCAGCATCAGACTTCCATGGGATCACATAGGCCGTTATGGCGTAATAGAATCCCAGAAGATTGGGGAAAAGATGTCACACACAAGGAATATTGGGATCAGGTATCATTTTATGCTGAACTCGCTGTTTCAATGGCAAGCCAGGATATGGTCAAGCTTGGCCAACTTATTGACAATTTCGATAACCTTCCCAAGCCTTCTTTTGATAACTTGCTTGAGGTTTTATCGTCGGATGCCATTACAGATCTGCTCGAAGATGAGCGCTTAAGTCTTTGGGACAAACTAACGAAATTCACCTCTAAACACAGACGTTTTTCTGATGCTAAATGGGCGCTGAATACCGATTTAATATCTGCCATTGAGGCAATCTCCGAAAAAATGGCTCCATCGAATCCTCTGAACCTATATCAACACTTATTCTCTAATAACGACTTTGACCTCTACGAAGAAAACGGCAACTGGGAGGAACAACGAAAGAAACTCGATGAACGCCGCCAGAAAGCAGTAGGTGAAATATTAAATCTCGGAGGCATTGATTCAGTAATTAAATTCGTCCAGTCTGTCGAATCGCCTGGCCAAGTTGGTCATTTTCTTGGGCGTGTTGTCAATGAAGAGATAGATAAGACTTTGATGCCAGCATATTTATTATTAGAAAATCAGAAACTCACACTATTCGTAGGCGGATTCGTTTTGAGCCGTCATTATTCCAAAGGATGGTCTTGGGCGGATGAGTTTTGCAAGGCCGATTGGAACACCAAACAAATTTGTCAACTTCTCATCTACCTTCCATTTACTAACGAAACTTGGGATCGTGTGACTAAGTGGCTTGGGGTTTCACAGAGCGAATATTGGTTAAAAACCAATGCGAACCCCTATCAAGCAGAGGGCGACTTAAGCTTCGCCATTGACAAACTGATTGAGCATGGAAGACCTAATGCAGCAATTAACTGTTTGGATAGAATGCACAACGCCAAGCAACCAATCAATGTAGCCCAATGTGTAAGTGCATTACTCGCCGCTTTGTCTTCATCAGAACCATCCTATTCAATGGATGCATATCATCTGGTGGAAATCATCAAGGCACTTCAAAAAAATCCCCAAGTTCGCCCTGATGATCTTTTTCGTGTGGAATGGGCTTACTTACCCTTGTTGAATCACTACCATGGAGCTGCTCCAAATTTATTGGAAAGTCGCCTTGCAAGGGACCCGGAGTTTTTCTGCGAAGTTATTCGGTCAATTTATCGCTCAAAGAAAACAGATAACACTACCAATGAGCCATCTGAAGAGAAAAAGGCAATTGCATCAAATGCATGGAGATTACTACATAATTGGCATACTTATCCCGGAATTCAGGAAGATGGCAGTTTCAACGATACCTATTTCTCAACATGGCTTCAACGTGTGAAAGCTATTTGTACCGAGTCAGGGCATCTTGAAGTTGCACTCATTAATATCGGGAAGGTGCTCATACATTGTCCATCTGATAAAAATGGGCTCTGGATCATCCACACGGTAGCAGATGCACTTAATGCACGAGATGCGGAAGATATGCGCCATGGGTTCAGTATGGGGAAATTCAACTCACGCGGTGTTCATCATGTAGATCCAACCGGAAAACCAGAGCGAGAGCTTGCCAATCAATATCGAGAAAAAGCCAAAGATGTCGAAAACGCTGGATATCAGCGATTTGCAGTTACTTTAAGAGAAATGGCAGATAGTTATGACAGGGAAGCCGAACGTGTCATTGCTGAGCATAAAAGGGATAATTCAGACAATGAATAGGATTTCACCCAACAAATCGTCCCAAGGAAGGCCATATGGCATTGGTACCAGGTCTTTCATTATTACATCAATAAAGATGAGAAGCCGGTGTGCACGGGTCCCGATGTAGGGGCACAGCGTGCTGTGCCCTCTTATTGTGATGGAAGGGGCACGGCACGCCGTGCCCCTACGAAAAATAAATACATCCCAAATAATGGTTTTGCTCAGGGATCAGGTCATTGCGCCCATGATCGTCATTATCATAAGGGGCGGGACAACCCCGCCCCTTGTATATTACTCTTTAGAAATATTTTAAGTATTAAAATATTTCCAAACGCCCCGATGTTTTAATGACCGTTCGCCCCTTGAGCTGAATGCTCGATCGTAGCAAGGTCCAATCGGGGCTT
>Ga0268280_1002475_pt1 | contig 10648 bp, 7 predicted proteins | sample saktaG_9_FD_190139 | JGI IMG/M metagenome (GOLD analysis project Ga0268280, IMG submission 190139) | Saline water microbial communities from Sakinaw Lake, British Columbia, Canada - sak_2011_5_24_40m | ecosystem: Environmental > Aquatic > Non-marine Saline and Alkaline > Saline ...
CGCGGAGGAACGACCCGATCCTGTCGGCGGCCTGCGGGTCGAGGGACCGCGTCGGCTCGTCGACGAGGAGGATGGACGCGTCCGCGAGCATGGCCCGGGCGAAGGCCAGCATCTGGCGCATCCCCGTGGAATAGGCGTTGAAGCGCAGGTCGGCCGCGGACTCGAGCCCGGTCAGGCTAAGGACCTCGTCGATCCTGCGGTCCCGGGCCGGGCTGCGGAGCCCGTAGAGCGCGCCGAAGAATTCGAGGTTCTGCCGGCCGGTCAGCCGCCAGTAGAAGCTGCGCTCGTCGTTGATGGCGAAGCCGACGGCGTTCTTCACCGGACCCGGGTGCCGTTCGACGTCGTGCCCGTCGACGCTCGCCCGCCCGCCGTCCGGCAGGACGAGGGTGGCCAGGATCTTGATCAGGGTCGTCTTGCCGGCGCCGTTCGGGCCGAGCAGGCAGAACACGCGGCCCCGCTCGACACGGAGGTCGAGGCCGTCGAGAGCGGTCGTCGTCCGCTTTTCAAAGGGCCTGCGGACGAGTTCCCGGAAACCCCGGAAAACGGGATACCTCTTGACCAGGTTTTCGGCAAGGATGGCAGGGATCGGGTTCATGGGGCTGCCGTGAAACGCTTGGCGGCCGTCAGAACCGGCCGAAGGACTCGGCCGAGGTAACGGCCATAGAGCCGCGGAGAATCCGGGGGCAGGCCGCAGTTCGCGGCCAGCCAGGCCCGCGGCGGGAACAGGAGGCCCCGCAGGGTTCGCGCGGCAAGGATCAGGCTCCTCCGCTCCCAGAGCGAGAAGATCGAGGGCATATAATATGGCCAGGGCGGCGCCGGGCGCCGGGCGGTCGTCGAGGCGGCGGGCCAGAGAATGCGCAGCCCGGCTCTTTCGAAAAGTCCCGGCCGCAACCCGGCCAGGGGACCCGGAGGGACTGTCCCCGGCCAGAGGGCATTGGCCAGATGAAGACCGTAAAATACGGGTCCCTTGACCCGATCAGCCTGGGAGATCCTCAAGACCCGATCCCAGTCGAGACCCGGACGCAAAGACAGTTCGGCGATGTCGGAGAGCCAGATGAGCCGCTGGTAGGAGTGCTGTTGGGCGTGGATGCAGAGATAGCAAAGCTCGTGCTCGGCCGGCAGGATCATGGCCTCAGTCCCGCGGACGTTCAGCCGGCTGGCCGAGGACCAGAGACCATCATTTTTGCCGTTCGGGAAATGGAGCCCGAGCGGGGTGAAATGGAATTCCAGGAAAAGAGAACCTTTGCGGAAATAGGGAGAATAGGCCCAGTCGAGAGGCGGATCCGCGGCGGCGGGTCCCCCGCCTGAGTTGGTCGTCTCCGTATAGCCGATATCGCCCAGAATTTTTTTAAGGGCGGGCCAGTCGGAGGGATGGACGATGAAGTCCACGTCCCAAAAAGGGCGCAGGGCGGGCTCGGGGTAAAGGTCGAGAGCCAGCCGGCCGCCCTTGGTCAGCGCGGCCCGCAGTCCGGCCTTGCGGACGGACGAGAGGAATAGTTCGAGATCTCGATAGACTTGGGTCGTGCGGGCCAGGTTCCGCAAAAAGGCGCGCCGGAGGGTTTCCAGGACGGCGGCCGGAACCGCGCCGGGATTGTCCCGGAGGTTCCAGTAAAGAAGAGGGAGGATGCCCTCTTCCTCGGCCTTGCTGAGCGCCCGGTCCCAGTCCCGGACTGAGCCGGCAAGCCGGAGGACTTCCTCCTCTGCTCCGGGGCCCGGGGCCGGGCGGGAGCAGAGAACGAAAAGTCGGGCGAGGGAATGTTCGCTCAAGGAGTGCACTCCGCGGAGGGACCGTCGATCGTCAGGACAGGCGGTTCGCGGTTCTTACTTGATCTTGGACTTGGAAACCGGTTCCTCTTCGTAAAGGGCGACGAGGGGTACCGCCCCAGCCACGATCGCAGCGATACCAAGCGGGGCCAGGAAAAAGGGCGGGATGCCGCGCTTGCAGACGACGTAGACGAAATCCCCGGGCACGCAGGTCTTCGACGTCCGGAGATTGGCGTTGTAGCCGGAGAGGACACGCTTGACCTTGGTCCCGTAGGCCTTCAACACCCGGGTATCCATGTAGAAGTCCGTTGCCTGGCCCTTGACGTGGATACGGTCCTCGGATTGGAGGAGTCCGACCTCGACGAGGATCTCGGCCTCCTTCGTCTCCGGCGTGTACTTCACGACCTTCCCGACGTAGGCTTCGCCCTTATCCCACTGTTCCTTGATGACGGCCGCGGCGGCCGAGGCCGTGGCGCGGTCATAGACGTTCAGGGCAATGGAAATCTTGGACGTCTTGTCGGCCATGACGCCGAAGAAATCCTGGGAGTTATAGCTGCCCTTGTCGGATTTCACCCCGAGGGCGTACAGCCCCGCCCCGAGGCCCTGGAACTTGAACACGCCCAGCGCGTCGGACGTAGGGCTCTCGACGACGGCCCCCGTGGTCAAGTTTTTGACCACGATGACCGCCCCTGCGACAGGGGTCGAGCCGTCCTGCGCATAGACGAATCCGATCAGGTTTCCCTTCCCCGGCTCCTGGGGACGCAGGGTCGAAGGGAACAGGACGAGGATCAGCGCTAGCGCCGACCCCCACGAGAGAACGACCTTGGCACATCGCCTCATGGGCTTCCTCCTTGGCAATGAATATCATAGGCGTCTTGTCGGGGACTTGTCAAGCCCCGTAACTATTTGTAATTGTTTAAAGTAGACTATATTTCCGGCCTTTGAACCTAGCGGGCCGGGAAGATGTCCTGGCTGATACCGGCCAGGGCGACGGAGTCGCTGACGGCGGTTATCTCGAGGGAATTCCCTCCCGGCCTCGGCAAGGCCGGGAAACTCGCCGGCCCGGCGTCGACGGTGCCTTCCCAGACGACCCGGCCATTGAAGAAGACGGAGACGAGGGGACGGCTGCCGGCCGCCACGGCCGCGAATTCGAGGCTGATCTTCCGCGGCCGACCGTCGGTGACCAGGACTTCCTCGAAGGTCTCCCCCTTCCGGAGGAGCCCGCCGCCGAGATCGATCGTCCCCGGCGTGACCAGACGGTCGATCGTCCGCCGGGCTTCGTCGGCCTTGTCCTCCTCGTTCAGGCGGTCATAGCATCTCTCGACGCCCAGGAGAACAACGAGGTTCTCCGGCTCGATCTCCAGGGCCGTCCGGAAATATTTCTCGGCTTCATAGACATAATCGAGCTTGAGGTAGGATTCGGCGATCAGGCGAAGAACGCGGACGTAGCTCGTCTTCCCGGACGGCGAGATGACGAGAGAGCTCGAAGCCAGGAGGTCGCCGACCCGAACGATGTCCCGGTAGCGGTTCAGCTGGAAATCGAGGGCCATCCGGAAGGCCAGCGTCTGGAGGTCCTTGGCCGGTGCCGCGGCCGTCGGGCCCTCGCCGAGAAGGCCCCGCTCCTTGACGAAAGCTTCGAACTCGCCCAGGCCCGTGACCTGGTCCTCAATATCGAGATAGGCGGCGATCGCGCCGTCGGCATCGGCCAGGGAGCGCGTTTCCTCGATGCGGCTCATGGCCAGGAGACGGCGGGCCAACTTGCGGACCTCGTCGTATTCCCGGGGGTCGATGAGCTCCCGTCCGGCGAGCAGCTGGTAGAACTTGATCGCCCCGAGCGCCTCGACCGCGCGGGCGTAGTGGGCGGAAGCCTCGGCGTTACGGAAGCTCTCGGCCTCCCTCCTGCCCAGGTCGAGCTCGTTCTTGGCCCGGAGGAAATCGAGCTGCTCGGCCTTGGCCAGGGCGGCTTGCCGGGCCTCGAGGTCGAGCGACTTCTCCCCCAGGAACCGGGCGTAAGCGCGGAGGAGCGCGGCGTCATCGGGTAGGATCCTGTCGACGATCGACGTGTCCCGGACATTTAGGTTCCAGATCTCGAGGAGGTCGAGCAGGCGTCCCTCGTCCTTGCCGTGCAACGTCTTCCTCAGGATGTCGAGGATGAAGTCCTTCTCGGCCGCCGACAACGTCTCCCACCGGGCGAGGAGGACCTTGCCGACCTCGAAATAGATCTGGCTGTTGTGGCCCGTCAACTCGGCCGCCTTTTTGTACTCCTCAAAATACGGAACCGGAGCCGGGAGAGACAGGTAGTTCATGTAAAGGAGCGTTTGAGCGAAATGGAAATGGACCTCGGGAGAACCCGGATTGAGGCGCAGGGAGCGCAGGAACGAGCCGACCGCCTGGGAGAAAAAGTCATCGCGCTCGGCCGGATTCTCAAAGGCCTCGGCCCCGAGCTCGAAGTACGCCTTGCCCAGTTCGAAGGGGACGAGGTCGTTCCAGGGATAGGCCACGGCGGCGCGGCGAAGGAGGCGGATCCTCTCCGCGGGGCTCGCGGCCGGCGCCTTCGCTTTCCAATAGAGGAGCGCGTTCCAGGCGTTGGCGGCCTGGAAAACGACGAGGACCGCGAGCCCGAAAAGAAGGAGCATCTTTTTCATCAAGGGAAACCCTCAGCTTTTCCGGTAATAGGCCATGACCAGGGTCAAGCACAGGACGACGGTGAAAAGGATCATGTTCGCCGGGATGTGCAGGTTGAAGTCGGTGAACGTGTGGAGTCCGATGCCGGCGAGGCTGACGATGCCGCCGAGGGCGAGCCCCCGGGCTTCCAAGTTCCTCCGGTTCCTCGAGGCCAGGATGGCCTGGACGACGATATACAGGATGCCGCCGAGGAGGAGGAGGGCGCCGAGAACGCCGATCTCGGCGACATACTCCAGGTAATCATTGTGAGCGTGGGTGAGCCGCATCTCCGACCCGCCGCGCGTCTCGTAGGCGTTGTAGGCGGAGGCGAACGTGCCGAGGCCCGTCCCGAAGAGCGGGAAATCCCCGACGATATCGGCCGTGTTGGCCCAGTAGAGCGGCCGGTCCTCATGGAGAAGGTCGTCGATGGCGAAGCGCTTGATGGTCGAACCGACGCCGATGGTGACGGCCAGGATGGTGACGATGAAGAATACCGTCCGGACGAACTTCCCGACCCAGACCTGGCGGTAGCCGGTCCGGCTGAAGGTCAGGACGGATAATCCGAGGAAGAGGAAGAAGGTGAAGATGAGGACGACCAGACCGGACCGCGAGTTGGAGAGGACGATGCCCAGGGACATGACCACGATGCCGGCCAGGATCAGGACGCTCTCCAGGACCCCCTTGGAGGTCCAGAGCAGGAGCTTCTCCCGGAAGCCCTTGACCCCGAAGGTCAGGAGGTTCATCCGGGCGATGGCCAGGCCGACGGCCAGGGGGACGATCATCTCCAGGTAGCCGGACAGGTGGCTCCGGTTGACGAACGTCCCGGTCACGGAATCGGGGCTGAACATCTTCTTATAGAAGAGAAGGCGGGGGTTGGCCCGCGTGAGTTCGAAGAGGCCGTAGAGGGCCTGGAAGACGCCTGCGCCGATAAGGACGAAGATGATCGTCCGGATCTGGCGTCCTCGGGTTACGGTCTTGAGGACGAGGAAACCCAGGAGAAAGCAGGCCGCGAGAAAGAGCCCCTCCCGCAAGGTGGCGGAGGGGGCGATCGACAGGCTCATGAACTTCGGCCGGACGAAGCCGGGGGAATAGAGCCGCTGGAACTCGTAGCTCCCGGGGGAGACGAACCGGACGATTGCGGCCGGGAGCGGCAGGATCTGGAAAACGACGAAGACGAAGAAGCCGGCCACGAAAAACCTCAGCCGCCTCAGGACGGGCGGCAGATGGCGGTTGAGGGCGGGCTTCTCGTCGAGGAGGATATAAGCGGCGGCCATCACGGCCACGGCCAGCTCGATGACGAAGATCGACCATTCCCCAACGGAGGCGGCCGGGAGGGGGCTCCATAGAAGAATGGCCAGGAGCCCGTATTCGACGATCTTTTTCTTCATGTCTTCGTTTCCGTTCCCGCGTTCTCCGATTCCCCGGTCGCGACGCGCTTCTTGTCGGCCGGGCCGGCCCCTTCGGTCGCCTCATACTCGTACTGGTAATAATGATAGAAGGGCGTCCCGATCCCCTGATGGCCGATCTTGACCTCGTTGAAGACGACGCCGATGATGTCGGCCTTGGACTTGCGGATCTCCTCGATGGCCCGGACGAGGGGCCGCCGGGTCGTTTTTCCCGCCCGGACGACGAAGACCGTCGAGTCGACGAGCGAGCTGATGATGACCGGGTCGATGACGGCCAGGACGGGCGGGGTGTCGAGGAGGACGATGTTGAACTTGTCCTTGGCCCGGGCCAGGAGCTCCTTCATCCTCTTCGAGTTCAGGAGTTCGGCCGGATTGGGCGGATGGGGACCGCTGGGGATCGTCCAGACGTTGTCGATGGAGGTCTTCTGGACGACCTCGTCGAAGGAATTCTTGCCCGCCAGATAGCTGCTCAGGCCGTTGACGTTCCGCAGATTGAACACCTTGTGCAGGCGCGGCTTGCGGAGGTCCGCGTCGATGAGCAGGACCTTGCCCTCGAGCTGGGCGAAGGAAACGGCCAGGTTGGAGATCGTGGCCGTCTTCCCCTCCTGGGGCAGGGTGCTCGTGAAAGAGATCGTCTTCGGGGCGCTGTCGGCGTGGGAGAAGAGGATCGACGTCCGGACCGTCCGGTAGTCCTCGGCGATCGAGAACTTGGGATAGAGGTGGTTGATGAGCTCGATCTCACGGACTTCGGGGGGCTTCTCGCCGGGCTTGTCGCCCTCCGCCCCATAGGAGCGGTAGGAGCCGTAGGGGTCGGACCTTTTTTTCAGCCCGTCGGCCGAGAGGAAGGGGATGATCCCGAGGGACGGCAGGCCGACGAGCTTCTCGACGTCCTCGGGCCCCTTGACGGTGTTGTCGAGGTACTCGACAAGAAAGATCAATCCCAGGCCGCCGAAGAGGCCGAGGAGAAGGGCCGTTAGCAGATTCCTCCGGACGTTCGGGGCGAAGGGGCGGTTGGGCACGAGGGCCCGGTCGACGACCTTGATGTTGCTCGTCCGCAGGCCGCCGAGCTGGCTCGAGACCTGGATCTCGTTCTGCTTGGCGACGAGCGTGCTGAGCAGGGTCCGCATGTTCTCGACCTCCGTCCGGAGGGTGTGGTAGAAGATGGCGTTCTTGTTCATCCGGGTGACGTCGCCCCTCTGCTCGTCGAGGAGCCCCTGCAGCGAGGTCTCCTTCTTCAGGGCCGCGCGGTATTCGGCCTCGGCGGAGTCGACCGCCTTGCGGATCTCCCCCTGGAGGGTGTTCTTGGTGGCGTCGAGCCTGGCCTTGAGCTGGACCATCTCCGGGTAATCGGGCCTGTAGATCTGGCCCTTCTCCGCGTAGTCGGACTTGACCTGCGAATAGGTCGTCTTCAAGGCCTGGATGGTCGGGTTGCTGACCGAATCGGGCAGGGCGTCGACGCTGAGGCTCTTGAGCTCGCGGTAGACGGATTCCTTGGCGTAGCGCTCGATCTGGGCCGTGGTCAGGGCCGTGTTCACCTCGGAGAACTTGTTGACGACCAAGCTCTCGTCGCCGCTGAGATAGAGGAGGTTCTTTTCCTGGCCGTATTGTTGGAGGTCATCCTCCTTGCGCTTGAGGTCCTCCCGGAGAAGGGCGACCTGTTCGGACAGGAACTCCGAGGTCTGCTTGGTGGCCTCGTAACGGGTCTCGACCGAGAAGCTGACGAATTCCTCGACGAGGGCGTTGACGACGTCGGCCGCGAACGCGGCGTGCGGCGAGATATAGCTGACGTAGACGAGGCGCGTTTCCTCGATGGGCGCGATGCTCAATCCGCCCAGGATGGAGTAGGCGTAGCTCCCCGCGGCCGGAGTCGATTCCTTCCCCCCCCGAAACTCCGCCCGCGCGCCGAGGTTGATCTTCTTGGCCACCCGCTCGGCCAGGGACCGGCTGGTGAGGAGGCGGAGCTGGGTGTTGAAATACGTCCCCATGTAATCGCTGCGGTAGTAGGCGCCGGCGTTGAGGACGTCCTGGATGTTGAGCAGGCTCGCCCCGGGCTCGTCGATCAGGAGCGTCGCCGTGGCCCGATAGAGCGGCGTCGTGGTGAACGAGAGGACGGCCGCGAGCGCGACGAGCACGGCGGCGAAGGTCGCCAGGACCCATTTCCTCTTGAGAACGACCCGGACATACTCGAGAAGGTCGATCTCCTTCTTGTCCGTCTTGCTGGCGAAACCCTTCATGGCTTTTCTCCCCTTGTCCCGGTTAAAAGAGGCTTTCCGGGACGTAGACCGTGTCGTTTTCCAGAAGCGGGATGTCCTTGATCTTGCCCTTGAGGATGTCCCTGACACTGACGCTGATCTCGAGCTCCTTGCCCGAGGCGTCCTTTCTCCGGATATTGACTTTCTTCCGGTTGGCCCGATCCGTGAAGCCCCCGGCCTGGGCGATGGCTTGGGTCAGGGTCGGCAGGCTGGATTTTTTGACCTGCAGGGCTCCCGGGCTCTTGACCTGCCCGAAAACATAGATCGCGACGAGCTTGTCGACGGGGACGTTGATGACGTCGCCCGGCTCGAGGACGATGTTGAGCTTGGGGTCGCCCTTGACGAACAGTCCTTCGATCGGGACGCGGATGGCCGTGCTGTCCCCGGCCGCGAGCTGGCGGATGATGATGATCTCCTCGCCCGCGTCCCGGGTCAGGCCGCCCGCTTCGGACAGGACCGAAAGGACGGTCTGCCTCCCGAGGAGCTCGAACGGCCCCGGCTTCTCCACCGCCCCGACGACCGAGACTCGCCGGCTCAGGTATTCCAGGATATGGACGGTCACCTGAGGCTTGAGGACGATCTTCTCGCCGGCGAGCTGGGTCAGCTTCTTCTCCACCTCGAACTTGGAAAGGTTGCCGACATCGACCTGCCCCAGCATGGGCAGGGTGATCCGGCCCTCTTCGGAGACGCGGACGACGAGCTTGTTGATCTCCGGGACGCCCAGGACCGAGATCTCGAGGAGGTCCTTCGCCCCGATCTTGTATTCGGCGCTCACCGGCTGTTGGGCGGCCGCCGAGAAGGCCTGGATCACGACCAGGGCAAGGGCGACGAGCCCGGCGGTCTTTATGGTTTCTCTCATGTGCGGCTCCTTAAAATTCGTAGGTCAGAAATGCCCCGACGAAGTTCCGCCGGACGTTGAAGCCCGGGGCGTTCGACGTCCGCCGGTAGAAATTGTAGGTCAGGCCAAACCCGGCGGTGCCGGCGACCCGGACGACCGGGCCCACGGAGAACGTCCTATGAACGTCCTTCCGGTGGTCGATCACGAGGACTTCACCGCCGACCCAGACCTCCTGCGGCTCGGGATAATCCAGCGTCCCGAACTGGACCGTCCCGTCGATCCTGAGGAAAGGCACGATATAGAACGAGAGGCCGGCCCGGGCCCGGCCGTCGACGTAATAGTACGCGCTCTCGTTATAAGAGAAGGCGTTGTCGCGGCTGTAACCCAGGTTGAGGCCGAGCCTCCCGAGGCGGAAGACGACGTCGGTCGCGGCGACGAGGCCGGAGAACGGCCTGCGCTCCGGGGATTCGGGCTGGAACGATTTCCAGCCGAGCGAGAGCGTCCCCCGGGCCCGCCCGAGGAGGGGAAAACGGAGGCCGCCCGAGACCTCGAAGGAGGACGCGTTGCGCCAAGCGGATTCCGGAAAGACGAATTCGTAGCGCGTCCACCCGGCCGTCGTGAAGAAGAAGCTCTGCGAAAAGACGCGATAATGGACCTCGAAGGCGGCCGCGGTTTCCCGCCGGTCGAGGGCCCGGGCGTAGATGTCGTCCGGGGCGTTCGAAGCGGCGTCCTTGTACCGGAAATCCTCCAGCGAGCCCGTCAAGCCGGCCGCCGTCCCCCGGGGAGTTTCGAAGAAGAAACCGGCCGTCCACCCCTTGACCGTATCTTGGATCCTCCGGTCGAACTCGCTCAGGGCCCGGCGGACATGGCTCAGGACGTGATAGTCGGCCGAGAGGGAGAACCTCCGCAGGACGAGAAGCCGCAGGCTCGAAGCGAAACTGTTGGTGAAAGCGCGCAGCTCTTTCTCTTTGGCGTAGAAGAGGTATTCGGGATTTTCGGTCACGGACAGGATGAGGGAGCTCCCGACGAGCCAATAACCCCGGGCCTCGGGCGACAGGGTCGCCGTGAAGTCCGAAACGATCTCGCCTCCCTCTTCCCGGAAATAGACGTTCGAATCGTAGCCGACCTCGGACAGCCGGAACTCCGGGATGATCCGCAAAGGACCGAGACGGAGCCGAGCCCTTTCCCTGATGCCGTCGGCTTCCTCCCGGAAGTTCAGGTAGGACTGCCCGGAGAGACGGACACCGCCCAGCGCGACGAGCAGGAGGGCGGCGCAACAGGAAAGTTTTTTCATCTTTATGCCGCGTATCCGGTCAGGACAGGCCGACAGGCCCCAGGCGGTCCTTGACGTCGCGGAAAAATTTCATGAACGAGAGTCTCTGCAGAAGGGCGAAGATCAGCCCGCTGTGCCAGTCGAAATCGGCCTTCTCACGGATGATCGGCACGATGCCGTCGGTCTGAGCGAGGTGGAAAAGGCTTTCGATCCGGCCGTCGCTCAGCCGGGCGCACATCCGCCGGGTGTAGTGGCCGACCACGATCTCCTTCTGGAGAAGGCCTTTCCAGCGGCGCTCGTATTCAGCCAGGTCCCCGGCGCCGAAGGACGACCGGCCGAAACACTCCAGGATGACGTCCGCGGCCAGGTCGGCGCAGGTCAGGCCGTAGCTGATCCCGCCGCCCGTCGTCGTTTTGGTCTGGCCAGCCGCTTCGCCCACGGCCAGGACGCG
>Ga0268280_1002478_pt1 | contig 10634 bp, 21 predicted proteins | sample saktaG_9_FD_190139 | JGI IMG/M metagenome (GOLD analysis project Ga0268280, IMG submission 190139) | Saline water microbial communities from Sakinaw Lake, British Columbia, Canada - sak_2011_5_24_40m | ecosystem: Environmental > Aquatic > Non-marine Saline and Alkaline > Saline ...
ACCCGGCTGCTGCTGCCCGCGGAGAGCGTCGAGTACGGATGCCGCCACCTGTCGCACCTGGTCGGCCGCGGGTTTCTGGGGAGCGACCTCGTGGCCGCATGGAACGCGGGTACTCCGCGCAAGCGGTCAGATGGCACCTACGAGAATCAGCAGTATGTGGACAGGGTATCGGCGAACCTCAAGACCCTGGGTGGTGGTCCGTTATGGAATGGCACGAACTCGTAGCAATCGCGGCGGCAATGCTGGCCGGGTGGGCCGGCAAGCAGATCGGGCAGCGGTCAGACTTCGGCGGCGAGTTGCCGATGCAGAAGGCGACGGCACCGGGGGCGGCCCTGTTCGCGGCCGGGTTCGCCGTGACGCTGTGTGCGAAGGTCCGAGGGGTCGTGCTCGATGACGCGCAGATCGCGGCCCAGGCTGGCGAGGCCTGGTTCTACGCAATCGGCGCCTGGTCGTTGGGCAAGAATCTCGTGCAGCTCGTGCGCGAGGTCATCATCAAAAAGAGAGGGACAGAATGAAGACCGAGTTCAACAAGGACCAGATCGTGGACTACATCGAGCGCAAGCTCGACGACTCCGGGCTGCTGGCGGCCATCACGGCCGCGAAGGCTCTGGACTGGAACCCGTTCGATGACGACGGCGACGAGTACGTCGGCGCGTGGGCCGAGATGCGACACAACGCCGACCTGATCCTCGGGGTGGCTCGAGGCGCGATCCTGCTGGCCGAGCAGATCGTGATCGACGGGCGCTCGTTGACCAACCCGCAGAAGCGTGACGCCGTGGTGGCGGTGCTGGACGACTGTATCCGGCTGCCGTGGTACGCGGAGCCGTTCGACGGAATCGCCATCGGGCTGCTCGTGGACTCCGGCGTGGCGGCGTTCAACGCGCTCGGCTGGGTTCAGGAGATCCCCGGCCTCGGCGAGGTGGACGCCAAGGGCGCCAAGGTGGACGTGGGGCCGCTGCTGCTGTCGCCGAAGTCGGCGCCGGGGTCCAAGTCCGACCGGATCAAGCGGCTGCGGGACTCGTCCAGGCGGTAGCCGATCCATCCCCTGCGCGTGCCCCCTCCGCGCAGGTCACCGCGGACGGCCGGATAATAAACCGGTGTCGTCTGCGGCCAACCGGCCCCCGGCGCACCTTCCGGCGCTGGGGGTCGGCGTTTGTGGTCCTCGGAATCCCCTCAGAATACCCCGGAATCTGCCCCCAACTATGTTCGCTACCCTCACAATATTCGGTATGGTAGCGAACATAGCTACGAAAGATTGCAACAGTCGGCGTCACTATATATACAGCGCCAGTCGTGACCGCCGAGCGCGACGGCCCGAATTTGCCGCCCAGCGTTAGCGTGGCTTAACGATCGCTACCCTGTCCGTACCGTCGGATAGGTTGAAACTCGCGTGCCGTGGCGGGGCTTCTAGGCGGCTTCTTGGGCCTGTCTGGCGATAGTGTTGATTATAAACGACTTGCGGAATTGTCGCAAAATTAAGGTATTTTCCTGACATCGAAATAATTTAGGCCACGCCCACAATAAAACTACAGGGGAAATCGCGGAATTTTTCCGCAATTTTACCCTCAAGTTTCTGCCTGTTGGACCGAAAATAAGGTTGACATAGAGTCACACCGGATTTAATCTTGGGCACATGGAAAGCAAACTGAAGCGCGCACGGAGGCAAGCAGAGATGACCCAGCGCGACCTCGCACGGAAGATGCACTTCGACAGGGCGATGGTCAGCAGGGTCGAGAACGGGCAGCGTAGCGGCAGCGTCCGATTCTGGCGGGCCGCAGGCAAAGCCCTCAAGCGCGACTGGCGCACGCTGGTCGATTGAAAGGAGGGGGTTCAAGGTATCCGGGTGAAGTCAAGAGGGGGCGGGCAAATGGGATTGCCGTCACAAAGCCCGCCCCCAAGCGCCACGAATCGAAGGAGTCGCAATGCACAACGAAGATACCACCTACGACGCCGGATCTCAATACGAGATGACCGACCGCGAATGGGACCGCGACCGCGAGATGATGGCTGACGCCCGCAGCGCCATGTGCGAGGCGGCCGACGACCACGTCCAGCAGATCAACGAGTTCCGTGACATCGTCAGCCTCATGGCGAACCACCCCGCCATCGACCACAAGGGCGTCGCCGAGGTCGAGGCCGACCGCAAGGCCCGGCTCCTCGCCGCATGGAACCGCGACGCGGAGGTGGACGCATGAGCCACCAACTCCTGACCCACTCGCGACTCTCGTGCTACCGGTCCTGCCCGCGCAAGCACTACATCCGCTACGAGCTGGGCATCCGGCCAGACACAGAGGGCGCGCCGCTGCGCGTCGGGTCGGCCTTCCATGCCGCCCTCGAGGCCGCCGACAACGGCCAGGATGTCGCCGCCATCATCGACGCCAGGCTCGAGGACGACTTCGAGGCGGCGATGGTTGCCGCGATGTTCAACGGCCACACCGCCCAGTGGTCGCTCAATAACCTCGAAGTCGTCGCCACAGAGCAGGAGTTCTACCTCCCGCTGGTCAACCCCGAAACCAACCGCCCGACCGGAGTCTGGCGTCTGGCCGGAAAGATGGACCGCATCGTGAGGCTGCCCGACGGTCGCCTCGCTCTGATGGAATACAAGACCACCAGCAGGGATTTCGCCCCCGGAGCCGACTACTGGCTGCGGCTGCACATGGATCAGCAGCTGTCCATGTACATGATCGAGGCACGCGCGGCGGGGTACGACGTGCAGACGGTGCTGTACGACGTGACGCGCAGGCCGGGGCTGCGCCCGCTCAAGGCGACCCCGGTGGATCAGCGCAAATACGTCAAGGCCACAGGGGCGCTCTACGCCAACCAGCGCGACGCAGACGAGACTCCAGACGAGTACGCCGCGCGCATCGCCGCGGACATCGCAGAGCGCCCCGACCACTACTTCGCCCGCATCGAGATCGCCAGATTGCAGCAAGACCTCGATGACTGCGCCTCTGAAATCTGGCAGCAGCAGCAGTCGATCCGCGAAGCCCAGCGCACCGGACGCTGGTACCGCAACCCGTCGAGCTGCTTTAACCCGTTCCCGTGCGAGTACGTCGCGGTCTGCATGAACCGCGATCTGGAAGCCAGCACGCCCAGCGGATACGTCCGCTCCGATGAGATCCACCCCGAGTTGGGGTGTGCCGAGGACGCGGGCTAGCGCGTCCACGCCACGCCGGGGGCAAGCCCGGCACGTTGAGAGGGGATTTGACATGGCTAACGGAAACCTCCCGCCTCCCGCCCGCACGAACGGAGTGCCGAAAGCGGCCCCCGTCGTCCAGGCCGCACCCGACGCCGCCAAGTTCGCCGTCATCGGCGGGCTGATCGACCGGCCGCAGCGCGTCATGGTCTACGGGCCCGGCGGCATCGGCAAGTCGACGCTGGCGGCGATGGCGCCGAACCCGATCTTCATCGACATCGAGGGCGGAACCTGCCGCATCGACGCCCAGCGGGTCGAAGGGATCGAGTCCTTCAACGACCTGCGCGGGTGCCTCCAGTCCAGCCTGTTCGACGGCTACCAGACCATCGTGCTGGACTCCGCGACCAAGGCCGAAGAACTGGCCGTCGCCTACACGCTGGCGACTGTCACGACCGACAAGGGCCAGCGGGCGTCGTCCGTCGAGGCGTATGGATTCGGCAAGGGCTACCAGCACGTCTACGACTCGTTCCTGCTGCTGCTGTCGGACCTCGACAGCCAGGTCAGGCGCGGACGCAACGTGATCGTGATCGCCCATGACTGCGTGGTCGATGTCCCGAACCCGGTCGGCGAGAACTTCATCCGCTACGAGCCGCACCTGCAAGGCCCGAAGTCGGGCAAGGCGTCCATCCGCAACCGGGTTGTGCAGTGGGCCGACCACGTCCTGTACGTCGGCTACGACGTGGCGTCTGTGGACGGCAAGGGCATCGGCACCGGCACCCGCACGATCTGGCCTTTCGAGCGTCCCGATCACATCGCCAAGTCGCGTTCGGTGGGCGAGGAACTCCCGTTCAACGACCCTACCGACGGCACCATCTGGTCCATGATTTTCGGAGGTAAGTAGCATGAAGATCGACCGCGAGGGAACGTTCATGGCCCGCCCGATCTCATGGGGGGTCAAGACCGCCAAGGACACGCAAGCAGTCGCGATCAACATGGGGTTCCTGATCACCGCCCAGCGCGATGGCGACCAGTGGACCGACTGGACGGGCTACGGCGACCACCACGCCTACGGCGACTACTGGATCGTCAAGAAGGACGGCACGATCAACACGCAGACCGTGGATAACCTGGTGCGCGCGTTCGGCGCCGATGCCGTCAAGTGGATGGGCGACCTGCGCAAGATCGACGGCCCGCCGCCCGACACGATGGTGCAGATCGTCGTCAAGGAAGACGAGTACCAGGGCGTCGTGCGCTATAAGGCCGCCTGGATCAACGCCGCCGACTACGAGCCGCAGCCCTTCTTGGCCGACGCGCAGGCCGTCGGCGGCTTGCAGGGCCGGTTCGGCTCGATGCTGCGTGCCGCTGCGTCGGCGTCGGCGAAGGCCATCCCGGCTGCCGCGCCGAATACCGCCGGAACCAGGACGGTGGCCGAGGCCCGCGCGGCGCTGCAGCAGGACGATGAAGTGCCGATGCCGACGGAAGAAGATCTTCCGTTCTGATCAACGGACCCGGCGCGTGCCGCGACTCACGCGCGCCGATAGGGGAGTAGCCGGGCCTTGACTCCCGGCACTCCCCGCAACCACGGAGGGACTCATGAGCGACATCATCAACTGGGGGGCTGCGCTGTTCTTCGCTGGCGGCGGTCTGGCGCTGCTGATCGCCAAGGTCAGCGACGTGTGCGAGATGACCATAGACGGCGTCGCGCTCGACGACGCGGTCCACTTCCACGCAACCGAGATCCTCATGTCCGCGGCCTCGCTGGGCCTCGGCGTCCACTTCATCCTTCACCTGACGGGGGCGTACCGATGAGCGGAACGAAGAAGCGATGGATCATCATGGTCGGCCCGTCGTGGTCGCAGTTCGACACGCTGTCCGAGGCGCGGAAACACGCAGAGGCGCTCTGCCTCCTCAACAACGAAGTCCACACCATCTACGAGGCAGTCCTAGTGTGCCGACCCTGCGAGGCGCCGGTGTCGTTCGAGATCATCGACGGCGTGGAGACGAAGTGAGCGCCCCCGAGCGCATCGAGAGCGAGACCGCGGCGCCAGCGCGCCTCATCGACTGGAACGGCAGCACCTTCAACGTCCCGCTCCGCTGCCGCCGCGTCTGGGACTGCCTGACCGGCCAGACCCCCGCCCCGCCGGCCGTCCTGATGACCGGCGCGTGGCGCGTGAAGGACATCGTCTTCACCACAGAACACCCCTGCGACGAGCGCAAGCTGCGCGAGCTGGTCGCGCTCAACCCCGAGGCGTTCGACGTGCGGGAGCACCGCAGCCACAGCGGGAACTCCTACAACACATACCGTCTGGCCGAGCAGAAGAAAGCCGACCAGGGGCAACTGTTCATCTACATGGAAGCGCGGATCTGACGGCTCGGACGGACCCCATGCGGGTCACGGAGGACACAGTGGGCATTCTCTGGCTCCGGATCTACAGCGACCTGCCCGACCACGTTCGGATGCGCAAGCTCCCCGAGGAAACGCAACTGTTCCTGGTCTGGTATTGGTGCAAGTGGAAGACCGGCGACATCGTGGCCGGCGCGAGCGCCGAGGATGTGGCATGGACCCTGCGCGTCGACGCGGAGCGCGCGCGGAGGGACATGGGCGCGCTGGTCGAGCGTGAGTATTTGGATGAAGACGGGACGCCAACTAATTGGGATGACAGGCAGTTCGCGTCAGACGGTAGCGGAGCAGAGAGGATGCGCCGTCACCGCGCAAACAATGGCGGCGGGATAGTGACGTCACATGTGACGTCACATGTGCAGAAATGTAACGTGCTAGAGTCAGAGTCAGAGTCAGAGTCAGAGACAGAGTCAGAGAAGAACAAGAACTGTCCCGCTCGGGAAGCGGGACGGGTTGTGGGGGAGGTCCGGCAGCCCAAGTCGGACCCCTACGCCGATCCCACCGACCGAGTCCTGACCTACCTCAACATCCGTCGCCAGGAGATCCTCCCCAAGGCCCGCGGCTTCGACATCCGATCCAAGGGCAACCGCCGGCTGCCCCGCGCCCGCCTCGCCTCCGGCCACCCCGAAGCCGACCTCATCGCCGTCATCGACTCGCAGATCGAGGCGTGGCGGGACCGCGCTGATATGCACGTCCACTTCTGCCCCGACACCCTGTTCAACGAGACAAAGTTCAACAAGTACCTCGCCAACATCGGCGTCGACGGCGACAGCGAGGCGGCCGAGCGCCGCAAGTTCCTCGAGATGGGGGATGACTGATGATCCAGCGCCAAGACTTCAACGAACTGTTCACGTCGCTGCTCTCCTACCACGGCCGGAAGTTCAGTTCCGAGATGGCGTCAGCGTGGTACTCGCGCCTGCGGACTCGCACACCTCCTGACGTGCGCAAGGCTTTCGATGATGGCAAGGCGGCACACCGCTCGATGCCTACGCTCAACGAAGTCTGTGCATACCTCCCGCGATACGCCGGCGCCGCGGCCGACGGCGAGGAAGAACTGCGCCTATCCCCACAGGCGGTCTCGTTCAACCTCGCCGTCTGGCCGCATTTTTCGGACATGGCCTCGCGCAAGATCAGCAAACAGGAGTTCGGTCTTGCGTTCAGGGGTCTGGCATCGCTCCACGGAATGACCGGCCAGATCGACATGGATCAGATGTCGATGGCTTGTGGGATCGACCTAACGGACGGGAGTTGACATGACGAAGTGTTCGCTCTGCAACAGGCGCATCTGGCCCTGGCAGCGCGCGACGGTCGGCGGCCAGCACCAGAACTGCAACCACATCATGCGCGTCGGATACGAGATGGGCCGCCGCGACCATGTGACGCTGATCCGCGACGTGATCAAGGACAGCGCAACGGCAGGGCTGAAGATCCGCGCCCTGCGAGAGTATGTCCGCAGGTCTGACGAAGGACGACTCGGCGGTGGAGACGCGGCGTGACAACGCAGGAACTCACGCTTCCCTGGCCTCCGTCGGTCAACACGATCTGGCGGCACATCGCAATCGGCGGCAAGCCGCGCACGATCATCAGCAAGCGCGGCCGCGAGTACTACGACGCCGTCGCCGCAGAGGTCGCGGTCCACGGGCTCGCCCCCTACGGATTCGGCGACCGACTAGCCGTTGAGGTCTACGCATTCCCTCCCTACGGTCGCCACCGCGATCTCGACAACATCCTCAAGGCCACGCTCGACTCGCTCACCAAGTCAAGCGTCTGGCCAGACGATTCGCAGATCGACCGCCTCATGGTCGTGCGTCGCCCGTCGGTCAAGCGCGGGCGCGTTCACCTGGTCATCAGCAAGATCAAGGAGTCGCAAGCATGACGGATCACATGATACGCGACAGCAAAGTTGCTAGTGGATGGTTCAGGCTGTACGAGAAATACGGGGGGGCCATCCAGTCCACAAAGGAGGGCCGCAGATACGAGCGCAAGCTGATCAAGCGAGCACAGTCGGGAGACGAGGGCGCCCGCGTCGAACTGATCGCCCGCAACGCCCCGCTGATTGTCAAGCTTGCGAAGTCGTACACGGTCGTCGGCCTGTCGGCCGATGACAGAGTGCAGGTGGCCACTATCGGATTTTCGCGCGGCATCGACGACTACGATCTCAACAACCGACACCAGACGCGGCTATATGCCTACGCGGTATGGTGGGCGAAGTACGCACTGCAAGAACTCGCCCCACAGGCGTTTGCCGTCCACATTCCGTTTAACGTCGTGACGGCGATCTGGAGGTTCCGCAGATCTGGACGCGACACGCCGGAAAACGTCCGGTACGCCAGCTCGGCGTCTGTCGCAACAGGGAACCGGGCGACGCACTCCGTGTCTCTGGACGAGCCTATCAGCAACAAGCGCGGCACCTACGACGACATGACGTTCGGAGACGTGATGGCCGACAGCCGCGCGGCATCGGACACCGACGACATCGACACGATGATCGACACCGAGCGCCGCGTTGCGATGGTCGAAGCGGCCATGAGCGAATGCCTCACCCCCAAAGAGCGCGACATCATGCTGCGCCGATGGGACGGAGGGACGCTGGAACAGATCGCCGCCGTCCACGGCCTGACCCGCGAGCGCATCCGGCAGATCGAAGAATTCTGCATCGCCATGATCAAGGAGGCGCTTGATGGTCGGCCCCACAAGGTTGATCTGGCGCGACGCATGAGAAGACAGTCGAACACAGGGAGGGCGGAATGACCTCGAAGTGGCTGCGCGAAAAGATGAGAGAAGCGATGGACGCTGTCGGTGCGGACGGAGCCGCAATAGGTCGCGGGGCCGGAGACTACGCGACCGTGGTCCTGTTCTTCAACCGTGATAAGGAGGTGGCGCACAATGGAGATCATGATGCTGATCGGCCTTGCTGTGGTCGATCTGCTGTGGTGGCTTCGGAAGTAAGTGATTGCGACACAACGAGTTAGGAGATTCCGCGATGGGCGGTATTGACACGGAAGTGCGTGAATGATACTGTGGTCGTGCCTGTCGGGTAGCTCCCGACACCACGGGCAAGGCCCGGGGGGCGGGTACTCCTTTTCCCGCCCCCCACAAAAAAGGAGTTCCGCTATGTCCGCATCGCGCCGCGTCAATGTCGTGTTCCCAATCCTAGAGCAAGAAAAGGAAATCTTCTTTGAGAAGGTCGCCGTCTCCGTTGGTGATGGTTGCCATGTTTGGGGGCATTGCCTGGATACCGGAGGTTACGGCAGCGCGTGGTTCCGCAAGCGTCTGTGGAGGGCGCACCGAGTAGCGTGGATGATCCACTTCGGCGCGATCCCTGATGGTCTTTGCGTACTTCACCGATGCGACAACAGGGCGTGCGTGAGCCCGCGGCACTTGTTCATCGGAAGCCACGCCGACAACATGGCCGACATGAAGCGGAAGGGACGCAGCGTAGATGACCATCACAACTGCAAACTTACGGCAGATGATGTTCGCAAGATCAAGGAGATGGTATCTCGCGGCAGCAGGACCGGAGATCTGGCTAGATACTTTGACGTAGATGTGTCAACGATATCTAACATCAAGTCCGGCTATCGGTGGGGCCACGTTAAATTGAGCGGCAAGCGCGTGGACGCGGAGGTGAAATCATGATCGAGATCAAATGCAGACTCACGGGCAAGGTTCTGTTCACACACGACGGCGAATCGCTGAAGATCGCCGTTGAGGCTGCCGTGTCCGCCGGGGCCTACCTCGCCGGGGCCAACCTCGACGGGGACAACCTCGCCGGGGCCAACCTCGACGGGGCCAACCTCGACGGGGCCAACCTCGCCGGGGCCAACCTCGCCGGGGCCAACCTCGACAGGGCCAACCTCGCCGAGGCCAACCTCGACGGGGCCTACCTCGCCGGGGCCAACCTCGCCAGGGCCAACCTCTCCGGTGGCGAAATCGCCTCCGGCCAGCGCCCGTGTATTCAGATCGGACCCATCGGATCGCGGTCCGCGTATCTGGTGGCGTGGGTAACGCGCAACGGCGTGTTCGTGCGGTCCGGTTGCTTCTGGGGCAGTCGTGATGCGTTCGCGGCGAAGGTCAAGGAGACGCACGGCGACGGCGTACACGCGCAGGAGTACGAGGCCGCGCTGGCGTTGATCGACGCGCACGCGAGGCTGTGGCCCGCAAGCGTGGACGCGGAGGTGGGGAAGTGAGTGACGCGATGACGCGGGAGCAGATGATTGGGAGGGCGGCGTTCAAGGCTGCCATCAGTCACATCAAACACGCAGAAGTATGGGAAGAAATCGAGCGCGATGCGCAAGACGAATACACGCGCCTCGCCCTCGCCGCCGTAGCCGAGGCCCGCAGGATCGACACCTGCGAGACGTGCAAGCACCGCGACGTGCTTCATTGCGAACTGCACAATGTATGGACGCACTTCATTGATGGCGTCGGCTGCAACCGCCACCAGCCGAAGGGGGAGTGATGGACGGCGAGTGCTGCGAAAACTGCAAGCACTGGAGTCCGTGTCACAAGAAGGCAAAGTCGGGATGGTGTAAGGCGTGGCAGTTCTTCGACTATCACGAGAGCAGGGGGCGCGGCAGCAGTAGATTCGTTCCCTGCGGCGCAACCAGAGGCGTAATCGCTGAAGCGAAACAGTGGTGCGCAAGGTGGAAGGCGAAAGGAGATTGAGATGGGTTCCTACGTCTACAAGAAAACCGAGCCGAGCCTGTGGACGGTCGGGTTCTACGATCCCGATGGACGATGGAACGCAGAGAGCGACCACGACCACCCGGACAACGCGGCGGATCGCGTCGCATTTCTCAACGGGATGGTCCGCTCCAAGGGCGAGGACGACTTCTTGAGCCAGGCACTCAATGAAGGCGATGGAGTGTACCGACCGTGAGCTACTGGCGCGACAAGGCGCGTCCCATCATCGCAGCCGCGATCCAAGAGGCGGGCGGCGACGAAGCGCGCCTCAAGCAACTGCTGTTCGACGCCTACCCGTTTGGGGAGCGACAGTATCACCCGTACAAGATATGGCTGAACGAGATCGCGCTACAGACCGGGCGCAAGAAGCAGGGCAAGATCGGACGCGCTCCGATCATCGACACAGAGAGC
>Ga0268280_1002483_pt1 | contig 10619 bp, 11 predicted proteins | sample saktaG_9_FD_190139 | JGI IMG/M metagenome (GOLD analysis project Ga0268280, IMG submission 190139) | Saline water microbial communities from Sakinaw Lake, British Columbia, Canada - sak_2011_5_24_40m | ecosystem: Environmental > Aquatic > Non-marine Saline and Alkaline > Saline ...
AGAATGCCTCATGATCCAGGCGAGGGTTCTGGGCATCACCCATGTCCTTCTGGAAAAAATTCTCAGTGATCACCTGAGGGATCTCGAAACAAAAAACTATCACTATATAGCCAGAAAATTGAAGGTCACCCTTTCAGAGGTCCTGGAAGCCGTATCCATGATCAGTCAAATGGATCCGAAGCCGGGCCTGGCCTATAACGAGGATAAGGATCAATATATCATCCCGGATGTCTTTGTGTTTAAACTTGGAGATGAATACAAGATTATTCTAAACGAGGATGGGCTGCCCAGGCTCAGAATAAGTAATTTTTACAGAGAGATTCTGGGCGGGGTCAACGGAGCGGCGAAGAAGGCCGCCTGCAAGGAATATATCAAGGAGCGCATTCAGTCTGCCACGTGGCTGATCAAAAGCATCCAGCAGCGTCAGCGAACCATTTACCGCGTTGCAGAGAGCATTATCAAGTTTCAAAAGGAGTATTTTGATAAGGGAATTCAATATCTAAAACCCATGGTTCTCCGTGACGTGGCGGAGGATGTGGAAATGCATGAATCGACGATCAGCAGGGTCACGACGAACAAATACATGCATACCCCGCGCGGAATATTCGAGTTGAAATATTTTTTCAACAGCAGCATCCAGAAGACGAGCGGCGACTCCATCGCATCGAAGAGCGTTCAGGAGGAAATAAAGAAAATAATTATGGCTGAGGACAAAAAAAAACCGCTCAGCGACAGCGAGATCGTGGACATACTGAAAAAATCCGGAATTTCCATCGCCAGGCGCACGGTTGCCAAGTACAGAGAAATGATGGGAATTCTTCCATCGTCGAAAAGAAAGATGTTCGTGGCCAGATCAAGAAAATAATTGACTTTTAGGGATGACTTCATTATAGAAGCGACCTTTGACTTTAAGTTCGAAAGCAGAAGGAGGAAAAAACATGCAGGTTTCTGTGACCTTCAGAAATACAGACGCGGAAGCGTGGTTCAAAGATTATGTTCATGAAAGGCTGGGCAAACTCAAAAAATACGTCGATAAGCCCATTGAGGCGCATGTGATCATCACGGTGGAAAAATTCCGCAATGTCGCGGAAGTGAATCTCCTGGCGAAAGGCATCAATATCGTGGGCAAGGAAGAGGCGAAGGATATGCAGATAGCCTTTGACAGCGTGATAGACAAGGTTGAACGGCAGATTAAGAAACACAGAGAGAAGGTCAGAAACCACAAGGAAAACGCGTCCAGGCAGGCCAATAGGGTCGCCTCTTCTAGCGTGATGGAAGACGATGAAGAGGAAGGCAGGCCCAGAATCGTCGAGTCAAGAAAAATAATCCTTCAGCCCATGTCCCTCGACGACGCGGTTATGGCTCTGGACAGTTCAAAAAACCCTTTTTTCATATACCGTGATATCTCTTCTGAAAATGTGACGGTTCTTTATCGCAGGGACGATGGTCAATACGTGCTGATCGAATCCAGCCGATAGCATTGAGGTGATCATGAACATCCGGGACATGCTTAAAAGAGAATTTATCATAAAGGATTTGAAAGCGACAGGCAAGAGAGCCGTCCTGGAGGAATTGGTGCATGTCTTCGCGGATCAAAACGGTGGCATGGACAGCGAAACCATGGTCCAAGTGCTTCTCGAAAGAGAAAAACTTGGCAGCACCGGAATCGGGGACGGCATCGCCATTCCTCACGGCAAACTGGCCGGCATCGAAGAGATCCTGGTCGGATTCGGACGAAGCCGGGCAGGCGTTGATTTCAATTCCCTGGACGGGCGTCCGGTCCATCTCTTTTTTCTCATCATGGCACCGGATACCTCTTCGGCACAATATCTGAAAGTCCTGGCCAAAATATCCCGCATGCTCAAAGACTCAAAGATGAGGAGAGACCTTCTGGAAGCAGTGTCTGCAGATGATCTGTACCGTATCATTGAAACGATGGATCAAAAGATTGTTTGATGAAAGGGCGAAGGACATGATGTCCTTTGCCTGGCCAAGAGGGAACCGGGCAGCATGGTTTCTTTAACGGTAAAGGGACACGTCGGAACAGGCGCACAGAGCAGACGAATCCTTGAATCTTCGGGTCATGACAAAACGACACCGGTCGTTTTAAACAAACCATTCATCGCATTTCAATCCCGCAGAATCTTTCATCCACACGCGAAAAATATTTCTGTGACTTTAAAGTCCCTGTTGCAGATGGGTGTTTTGAAAAGTCGTATCCAGGATATTTTGAGAGAAAAATTCAATAGAGAAACATCCGTTTACGGTGTTCTGGTGAGCCTTCACGGTACGGGCGTGCTCATCCAGGGCGAAAGCAGAACAGGGAAATCCGGGTGCGCGCTGAAACTAATTTTCGACGGGGGCAGGCTCGTATCTGATGATATCGTAGTCATCCGGCGGATTCGCGACAGGAGATTGATCGGGAGGAGTCCCGATCGGACGAAGGATCTAATTGAAATAAGGAACCTGGGTATCGTAAATATTCGCAATTTATTCGGTGAACCGGCGGTCAAGGAGGAGAATCCCGTCCACATGGTCGTGGAGTTGTCGCAGACGGAGGAGGATGCCGTGAAAGGGCCTCCCGCCTTTTTCAGCATTCTCGGTATCCGCCTGCCGATCTATCGGATTGCCTCAGGATTTATCGCGAAGGCAGCTGAAACAATCAGGAATCTTGCGTTTGAATTCGATAAAAACGATCCATACTCCGCCGGGAAGAAAGGAAAAGCCTGATGAAAAATATCCGCGTGGTCATCATCACGGGATTGTCCGGTTCCGGAAAGAGCACCGCCCTCAGGGCTCTCGAGGATATCGGTTTCTTCTGCGTGGACAATCTTCCCGTCGTTCTTCTTCCGAAGTTTCTTGAAATCCAGGCCGATGCATCAAGCGAAATATCCAAGGTGGCCCTGGTCATGGATCTCCGGGAGAGATCTTTTCTGGAAAAATACACCACGATCTTTTCGGAGATGAAAGAGATGGGATACCGGATTGAAATCCTCTTTCTCGATGCCTCCGATGAGGCCCTTCTTTACCGGTTCAAGGAAACGAGAAGAACCCATCCCCTCTCGGAGAAGGGAACCATCATGGAGGGAATCGCCCTGGAGAGGGCCAAGCTGTCGTCCCTTCGGAACATGGCCGACAAAGTCATCGACACCTCTCCTTACAACGTCCATCAGCTGAAGGACGTCACTCAGCGGTATTTCCTGTCCTCTTCGGCGGAGAAGAGGCTTGTCATCAATCTCACCTCATTCGGATACCGTTATGGTCTGCCGCCGGACGCGGACATCGTAATCGATGTCCGGTTTCTTCCCAATCCATACTTTATCGAGAATCTGAAGCATCTGGACGGAAACGATCAGAAGGTGGAGGAATTCGTCATGGGCTGGGAAGAGAGCAGAACCTTTCTGGGAGAGCTTTTCAAGCTCTTCGAGTTCCTGATCCCTCTCTATGAAAAAGAAGGGAAGGCCTATCTGAATATCGCTCTAGGCTGCACGGGCGGGAAACACCGATCCGTCGTGATGCTGAACCGGCTTGGAAAATTCTTGAGCGAGAAGAGCTACATTATCAACGTGAACCATCGGGACATCTACAGGGTTTAGCAGGCTGTTGCCCTTAGGCAGGCTCAGGGTGCATCCATCCCCGCTCGAGTTTATCATCACCCTTTAGAACAACGGATTCATTCAATCCGGCGAGAAACATCAAAGGGAACTCAGGAAAAGTCAGGACGCTTCCGCGATTTTTATTTCAATGTTGTCTTTGATCCAGTGGGGATCCCACCACTCAACCGGATCCACAAAATGTCCTCCCACAATCATGCTGAAATGAAGGTGGTCGCCTCCGGCAAGGCCCGAGGACCCGCTGGAACCGAGGACCTCTTCCCTCGAAACCTGCTGTCCTGTTTTGACCTTGATGTCGTTCATGTGGGCATAAAGGCTTAAAACCCCAAGGCCGTGATCCAGGATGACCGTGTTGCCGTATATCCCCAGATAACCCGTGAACAAGACCACGCCGCTGTTGGCGGCTTCAATGGGGGCATGGGCTGTCGAAGCGAGATCAACGCCCAGGTGAACGCTTTCGCCGATCGATTTCTTCTGATACGTATAGGTTCTCATGTCACCGAACCCGGCCATGGGTGCGGCATTCTTCATTCTCAGAAACGGCCCTGTCCAGAGCCGGGTCCCCGCCGTCTTCAGGCAGATGGACTGGATCGTTTTGAAATTGTCATCGCGCATTTTCTCGTTGACGTAAATGAAAGTCTCCACGGGCGTTTTCCCCCGCAGTTGCGGCTCCATCTGCTGAAACTCGGGCATTTTCTGATTCAGGAAGTTGTCGGATAGTTCCAGGTGATCCTTGCGGAACTTTTTCGGCTTGACATGATAGGGGATTGCGAGACCGATTTCATTTCCGCCTCTATCTTTGACAGAAACAACCATTTTGGTCGATCCTTTATCGACGGACAATGGAACAGGGAAGTAAGACATGAAGACAGGTTTCCCGCCGAGAACGGTCGGGCAGCCGTTGAAGTAATCATTTCCCAACTGGATGCCTGTTTTTTCCACATCCTTCGATGCCCGGTAGACGACGAAACACGTCCCGCCGGGATTGATAATATGGGCTGTGCTCAGCAGCGATATCTGCAGAGGCACCGTGTCGATGACCACTTTTTCGACAAGACGGGCCGTGTTCTGAAACAGGGAGTAATCGGATGCGGTAATCGTGACCGTTGCTTCTCCGTCATGAAGTCGAAGATTAACAGGATTCACGTCCAGGCTGATCGTCTTTTCCCGGGTTCCTTTATCGGGAAAGTCGACGGAAGTGAGGGTATGCGTCCGGTCGTCCTGGGAAATAGTCATGTCTATGTGTTTGAGCCCGCTCTTGTTGTCGGTGAAGCTGATGACGAGTGTTTTTTGCCTTCCGATCGGACTGATGGAAGTGGAGGGTCTGATCTCCGGTTTGAAAATTTCAAACGGTGAAGTGAAAAGACAGAGAACGGCTGCAATGATGATGACCGCCAGCAAAGGCATCAAAATATAGGGATTAAATCTCTTCATGGTATGTTTCTCCTAATATATCCTGTAATAAAGGGAGCGGCCGCGTTCAAGAAGAACAGGCCGACCGGATGTTGCCGTCATGGGTACTAAATTGGGTCGCAATTAGCAAGGGGAAAATGGGATTTATGTTATAATTCCTTGACCCTGTTCATGTTCCTTGTTATATTTTCCCAAGAAGAAACGGGCCCATCGAGGTCACTCAGACACAGGAATGCAGAGATTTGGAAAGCTTACTGAGAATCGCCCTGTCCTCTTTTCTCATAGCCATATCGGGTGATGTAATGCCGGGCCCGGTTTTGACCGTCACCATCAGTGAATCCGCGAAGAGGGGTTTCATGGCGGGACCTATGATCGTCCTCGGACATGGAATTCTTGAGCTTTCCCTGATGATCCTGATCATTTTCGGGTTCGCGAATATCGTGAATAGGCCGGGTGTAATCGGGGTGGTTGGTCTTGCCGGTGGTGTTGTGCTGATAGGACTCTCTTACGGAATGCTGAAAAATCTGAAAAACCTCAGACTCGACCTTACGCCTGATCAAAACATTTCAGGAAACCCGGTTATTGCCGGCATTCGGACCAGCCTTGCCAATCCCTACTGGACGATCTGGTGGGCCACCATCGGAGTGGGCTACGTGGTGATTGCGATGAAATTCGGGATGATGGGCATCCTTTTCTTTTTCATCGGACACATCGCGGCTGACCTGGCGTGGTACAGCGGAATCTCTTTTCTGGTCACCCGGGGGAGGAAACACATCAGCGACAGGATTTATCGCGGCATTATACTGGTCTTCGCGCTGGTTTTGATATTTTTTGCCGTCACTTTCGGCATCATGGGGCTGAATCAATTACTCTGATAACCTGTTGCGACAGAGGAATCAAACCATGCTGAAGGGAAAGAAAATACTGCTTGGAGTTACGGGCGGAATCGCCGCTTACAAGACGGCGGAACTGACGAGGGACTTCATAAAGGGCGGGGCGGACGTCAAGGTCGTCATGACGTCCAACGCGACGAAATTCATATCACCTCTGACCTTGCAGACGCTCTCCGGAAATCCCGTCTACACGGACATGTTTTCGCTGACGGAAGACTGGGAAATAGGTCATATTTCCCTCGCCGATTATCCGGATATCATCGTGGTCGCGCCGGCGACGGCGAACATTATTGGAAAAGTAGCGGCGGGGATCGCCGATGACCTTTTAACGTCATTGATCATGGCGACAACAAAGCCGATTCTGTTCTGTCCGGCTATGAACAGTAACATGTATCAGAACGCGGCGGTCAAAGAAAACATGGATAAACTGGCTTCCAGGGGATATCTCCTCATGGGAGCCGCCGAGGGAGAACTGGCCTGCGGCACGGAGGGTCCCGGGAGGCTTCCGCCCCTTCAGGACATTGTGGAAGAAGTGGAATCCGCGCTGACGGGAAAAGACCTTGCCGGAGAGAATGTCCTGGTCACGGCCGGTCCAACTCAGGAGGCCCTTGATCCCGTGAGGTTCATTTCAAATCACTCATCGGGGAAGATGGGATACGCCCTGGCCGTCATGGCAAGAAGACGCGGGGCAAAGGTGACTCTCATCAGCGGACCGACGGACCTTCCTGCGCCCTGTGGCGTCGAGCTGATACCTGTCCGGAGCGCCGTCGAGATGCGGGACGCCGTCATGAAAAGCATGAGGAAAGCCACCGTCATTATCAAGGCGGCCGCTGTTGCGGATTACCGTCCGGCCAGCCAGTCGGCTTCCAAGATCAAGAAAAAAGAGGGACCCCTGACGCTGACCCTTGAAAGAAATCCGGACATCATAGCCGAAGCAGGCCGGACAAAAGGGAAGAGAGTGCTTGTCGGATTTGCCATGGAGACGGAAAATCTGGTGGAAAACGCGAAGAGCAAGCTCAAGAGCAAGAACATGGATCTCATCGTGGGGAACGATCTCAGCTCCCCGGACGCTGGATTTAGAGCGGATACGAATATCGTCAAGATCATCGACCGAAACGGTCGCGTCGAATCTCTTCCGCTTCTGGATAAAAGAGAGGTTGCCGACAGGATACTGGACCGGATAAAGGCGCTGAGAAAGAAAGGGTGAGAATGCCGGAAAAGGGCTCAGAAGAACAGGTTCGAAAAGAACTGATCGGCATTGTGAGTTCGCTGAAAGGGTATGTGTTTTCGGCAAAGGACGCCCGGAAGGGGATTCACAACCTTGTACTGAAGGAGAGCCTTCTTGTAAGGAAGGCGGAGCGCAGTGAAGAAAAGGGTTCACTTGAAGGTGTCATGTCGCTGGAAGAAGTGCATCATCAGATTCAGGACTGCCGGCGGTGCTCCCTTTGGTCCTCCCGCAAAACGATCGTTTTCGGAGAAGGAAACCCCGAAGCGGGCCTCCTGTTTGTAGGAGAGGGTCCCGGGGGGGATGAGGACAGGGAGGGACGTCCCTTTGTAGGCCGGGCCGGACAGCTATTGACGAACATCATCAAAGCCATGGGGTTTCAGAGAGAATCGGTTTACATCGCGAATATCGTGAAGTGCCGGCCCCCGGGGAACAGGACGCCGAAACCCGAAGAAGTGGCCGCCTGTACGCCCTACCTTCTGGGACAGGTCAGGGCGATCCGTCCAAAAGTCATCTGTGCCCTTGGAGCCGTGGCGGCCCGATATTTTCTGCAGACGGAGACACCCATTTCTGCCCTTCGCGGAAGATTTTATTCATACGAAGACATGGATCTCATGGTGACATACCATCCGGCCTATCTTCTGAGAAACCCCGCCGCGAAAAAGTTCGTATGGGAAGATGTTCAGAAGATTGTAAAAAGGCTTTCGGAATGAAAAGGATGATTATGGACAAGAGGAAGAATGTCGTGAAAAGAAGACTTTTTTGCCTTTTGTTTTTCGTGCTGCTTGTCATGGGATCACCGACGTTATTGTCCGCACAGGAAAAGATACCCGTTTTCGACGTGATCACTGTGAGTTCGGCCATAACACCGCCGGTGGCGGAGTACATTATCAAGAATGTCGAAGACACCACCCGCTCAGGCTCAGCCGGACTCATAATCCTCATGGACACTCCGGGAGGACTGGATCTCGCCATGCGGGATATCATCAAGTCCATTCTCAATTCACGAATTCCCGTCATTGTTTACGTTTATCCTTCAGGAGCGAGGGCGGCATCGGCGGGCGCCATCATTATGATGGCCGCGAACGTGGCGGCCATGGCACCGGGGACGAATATCGGGGCCGCTCACCCTGTGGGCATCGGCTTCGGAAAAATGGATGAAACCATGGTGAAAAAAGTGGAAAACGATGCCGCGGCCTATGCCAGGGGCATTGCCCTGAAGAGGGGACACAATGTGGAATGGATAGAACGGGCCGTGCGAAAGAGCGAGTCGATCACAGCCGAGGAGGCACTGAAGCTCCGAGTCATTGATTATGTCGCACCCGACGTGAAGGGTCTTCTGGAAGCGATGGACGGACGGCAGATCACGCTGGAAACAGGCAAGGTCAGATTAACAACAAAAGGGGCCGTGGTGAATCAGAAAAAGATGGGATTCCGTGAAAGAATACTCATTACCATCAGCGACCCCAATATAGCCTATCTGCTCATGCTGGTGGGACTCGCGGGCCTCTATTTTGAATTTTCTCATCCGGGAGCGATTCTGCCGGGGGTTGTAGGAGGCATTTCGCTGATCATGGCTTTCTTCGCTCTTCAGACACTGCCTGTGAATTACGCGGGCGTTCTCCTGATCATTTTAGCGGTTATTTTATTCATTGCGGAGATAAAGGTGGTGAGTCACGGGATCCTGACCATCGGAGGGATCATTTCGCTGATCCTGGGATCCCTTATTCTTTATGAGTCTCCCGATCCCGCGCTGCGTGTTTCTCTCGGCGTCATGATCCCGGCCATCGCCGTCATTTCCCTTTTCTTCGTCGGCGTCATCACGCTGGCTCTGAAGGCGCAGCTTCGTAAGCCCGTCACGGGCGGGGAAGGAATGATCGGGAAGACGGGCGTAGCGGTCACGGCGGTTCATCGGGAGGGCAAAGTCCTCATCGACGGCGAGTACTGGAACGCCACGAGCGAGAGGGATATCGAAGATGGAAAAACAATAAAGGTCCTGGGGTTGAAAGGACTGAGTCTGGTTATTGAAGAAACTGAAAATCAAAAAGGAGGATAGCCATGTATACCATTCTTGTCATTATTTTTCTGGCCGTCATGTTTCTGTCGGCAGCCATCAAGATCCTGAACGAGTATGAAAGAGGCGTCATATTCAGACTGGGACGCATCATCAACGTGAAAGGTCCTGGCCTCATCATTCTGATACCCATCGTCGACAGGATGGTGAGGGTGGACATGCGGACGATCACCATGGATGTCCCGCCGCAGGACGTCATCACACGGGATAACGTTTCCATCAAGGTGAACGCCGTCGTTTATTTCAGGGTCGTGGACGCCAACCGGGCCATCATAGAGGTGGAGAATTATCTGTATGCCACATCGCAGCTTTCTCAGACGACCCTTCGAAGCGTCTGCGGACAGGTGGAACTTGACGAGATCCTTTCCGCGAGAGACAAGATCAACATCCATCTTCAGGAAATTCTGGACCGGAGCACCGATCCCTGGGGCATCAAAGTGACCCATGTGGAGGTGAAGTATATCGATCTTCCTCAGGAGATGCAGAGGGCCATGGCCAAGCAGGCCGAGGCAGAAAGGGAAAGAAGAGCAAAGGTCATCAATGCCGAAGGCGAATTCCAGGCGGCGCAAAAGCTGGTCGAGGCAGCGCGGCTCATGTCCGATCAGCCCATGGCTCTTCAGCTTCGCTATTTGCAGACTCTGGTTCAGATCGGAGCGGAGAATAACTCGACAACGTTATTCCCCATTCCGATCGATCTTTTCAAGCCATTTGTGAAGCTGGCTGAAAAAGACTGAGTGGGGGGTGACAAGTGGAGCCAAGAGATAGGAGACAGATCTTAATAGGCGGCGTGGTTCTCGTCACGCTTGGAATTCTGATCGTGCTGAACAGTTTCACCACCTTCGGGTTTGACAAAAGCTGGCCGATTCTGCTCATCGTCATCGCGATCACAACCCTCGCGCAAAGCCCAAAGGATCTCGTGGGATGGTTTATCGGCGTCGTGGGTGCCGTTTTCCTCATTGACAACAACTGGTCCATCAATGTGGGTTGGGTCAAAACCTATGTGATGCCGGCTCTGCTGATCATCATAGGTTTATTCATGCTTTACAGGCGGTCAAAAAAATGAACGTCAAGACGCTGGTGCTCTGTGACTTTGACGGGACCGTAAGTGCCCGGGATGTGGGTCATGAAGTGATCAAGCGCTTCATGGACGGAGACTGGCTGGAAATAGATGAGGCCTATGCCGCGGGAAAGATCGGCTCCATGGCCGCGTATCAGAGAATCGCCTCGCTGCTGAAGGTTTCCCGGGAAGAGATGGCGGCGTATACGTCGACCATCTCCGGCATGGATCCTCATTTCAGGGAATTCTGCCGGTTCTGCCGCGACAGGGGATTCGAAATCAAAATCGTATCGGACGGTCTGGATTTTTACATTGATTTCATTTTGAAGCGATACGGGTTTGA
>Ga0268280_1002484_pt1 | contig 10618 bp, 10 predicted proteins | sample saktaG_9_FD_190139 | JGI IMG/M metagenome (GOLD analysis project Ga0268280, IMG submission 190139) | Saline water microbial communities from Sakinaw Lake, British Columbia, Canada - sak_2011_5_24_40m | ecosystem: Environmental > Aquatic > Non-marine Saline and Alkaline > Saline ...
ATGATGTCATTTTCCACCTTTTCAGGTAGTTTTTTTCATGAGGCAACGTATCGCCGTTCAGGTAGATTTTTAAATGAGGCAATATGCTCTTTATCTATTTCCCCTGATTTCAGGATTAGATTTTCCGGTCTCCAGTCTCCGGACTACGGTGTCTTTTTAATTATTGGCCAGCAATTTGTCGATGAATTCGTAGTATTCCGGTGGAGCTTCGGAGATTTCCACTCCGAAATCGATCAGGTTGGAAAAAGTGTGTTTGCCACTGACCCAACGGATCGTACCCTTCATTTCAAAAACCTGCTCGCCATTATCCAGGGTGATATCTACCTCCGGGATTTTGGGAGTGAAGGGAGAGGCCAGTTTCATGCCGTATTTGGAAATATTGAAGAGCACGGCTGTTTCCTGATTGATCTTGATCATCATTTTAATGTCGATTCTTTTATGGGTTCGTTTTTCTTCGTGGGTCTGGGCCATATCCGCCTTGTTGAAGACCTCCTGATGAGCGGTCCTGTTCCTTTGCAGCCGCAGGAGATTTTCCAGGGTTGGCGACATGCCAAAACCGCAATGGGGGCACATCAAAGCCTTGTCGGAGACCTTGCCTTTGCACTCCTTACAATTTATCAATGCCATGAAGTCTCTCCTTGCCTGCCGCTTTGGATTTGCTGCGGAGCCCTGCGGCCGGCCGGCAGCGCTTTTTTTTGTTTTGCGCGCCTATCTCGAACATTCTTCAATTTCCGATCCTGGCGCGGATGGCGCGAAAGCGGGGCAGTTGATCCAGGAAGAGATCAAGGATTTGCGGATCGAAATGCTCGCCGCGGCCCTCTTTAACGATGGCCAGGGCTTTGTCTTCGGGCAGGGCCGGGCGGTAGACGCGATCGCTGATAAGCGCGTCATATACATCGCAAATAGCTACGATGCGGGCGCAGAGCGGAATGGCTTCGCCGCGCAATCCCAGGGGATAGCCGGTGCCGTTCCATTTTTCGTGGTGATATAGTGCAATTTCGTGCGCCAGGTTCAGAAGCGCGATCGGAGATCCTTCCAGGATGCGGGCGCCGATGCGGGTGTGCTCCTTCATCTTTTCGAACTCCTCGCTGGTAAGCTTGCCCGGTTTCCTGAGGATGGCGTCGGCCACGCCGATCTTGCCGACGTCGTGCATCGCAGCGGCCAATCGCATCTCATCCACTTCTATCGCGTCCCAGCCGAGCGCCTGGGCCAGGATGGATGCGTATTCTCCCATGCGGCGAATATGTTCGCCCGTTTCTTCGTCGCGATAACCGGAAGCGGTTACCAGTCGAATGATGACCTGCTCCTGGGTGGCGCGGATCTCAGCGGTTCGCTCCCGCACCTGGCGTTCGAGCCGTTCTTCATACTGGTCGCGTTCCATTTCGAGTTCGCGACGCCGCAGTGAATTGGTTACGTTGATGAAAAGTTCGTTGGCCTCAAAGGGCTTGATGATGAAGCCGAAAGCGCCCAGCTCCAGGGCACGAACAGCGGTCCGGTGGTCGTCGACCGCCGTCAGCATAATAAAGGCGATGTCCGGGTGTGACTTTTTGACCGCAGCCAAAAGTTTGATCCCCGACATCACGGGCATGTTGATGTCGCTGATGACCAGGTCGAAGCGCCCGGATGCGATCTTTTCGATCGCCAGGGCGCCGTTCTCGCAGGTTTCACAAACATACCCCTGATTTTCGAGAAACTGCGAAACCAGACGGGAGATATTCGCTTCGTCGTCAACGACCAGGATGCGTGTCTTGCTCCTCTCTGTCATGTCACTTCGCTCCCAACGCTTCCCCCCCGGATTTGCCGCTTTGGTGGTCAGCCGGGAAAGTCTGGAGTTATTATACTACAAAAAAGGAAAAATTTTTAATTCAGGAACCTGGGCGCCAGGTTATGATAAAAAATACCTTCTTGTTATAATATCCAGGGCAGGAAACGCTGGAGAGGTGCAAAATGAAGGACATGAAAAAAAGATTTATATTTGTCATTCTTGCGGCGGTTTTATTGAACGGACTTTGTTGGCAACTGCTGGGCGAAGAAAAAAAACCGCTAACAGGAATTGATCTTTTGTCAAAGCCAGGGATCGTCCTCACCCTGGAAGCGGCTGAGCGGCTGGTGCAGCTGCCCCTGAAGTGCATGCAGCAGGAGTTTCCCAACAAGCCAGGTGAGACCCTGGCCGCCGCCGCCGACATCGGTTCGCCGCGCGGCATGCACCCTGCTTTCTACGGCTGCTTCGACTGGCATTCCTCGGTGCACGGCCACTGGATGCTGGTCAAGTTGCTGAAGACCTTTCCCGGGCTCAAGGACCGGGACCTGGTCCGCGCCAAGCTGGGCGAGAACATGAGCGCCGAGAATATTCTCGATGAGGTGAAGTACTTTAAAAGAGGCGAGGAAAAATCGTTCGAGCGCACCTACGGCTGGGCCTGGCTGCTGAAACTCGCCGAGGAACTTCATACCTGGGATGATCCCTGGGCCAGGGACATTGAAAAAAATCTGCTGCCCTTGACCGAGCTGGTCGTGCAGCGCTTACTGGAATTCCTGCCCAAGCTCGTTTATCCCATCCGCGTCGGCGAGCACAGCAATACCGCCTTCGGCCTGGCTTTCGCCTGGGATTACGCCAAGGCGACCGGCAACCGGGAGCTCAAGGATCTCATTGAAAAAAGGGCAAAGGATTTTTATCTTAAGGACAGGGGCTGCCCGCTCACCTGGGAGCCGAGCGGCTACGATTTCCTCTCCCCCTGCCTGGAAGAGGCCGACATCATGCGCCGCGTCCTGGGCAAGAAAGAATTCGCCACCTGGCTGAAAACGTTCCTGCCGCGGCTTGCCGCCAAAAATTTCTCCCTGGCCCCCGGCCTGGTCTCTGACCGCAAGGACGGCAAGCTGGTCCACCTCGACGGCCTGAATTTCAGCCGCGCCTGGTGCCTGTATGGCATCGCTAAACTGCCGGGTTATGTTCACCTGCGCAAGATCGCCGACCAGCACCTGCGCCATTCCCTGGATTCGGTCACGGCCGATTCCTACGAGGGCGGGCACTGGCTGGCCTCGTTCGCGGTCTACGCCCTGTCGGTGGCCGTGAACTGATCGCGGCCTATCAGTTTTTTTGCGCCCGGGATCTGTTTTGTAAGCACTTTTAAAAAAGGTTGAACTCTTGCGGAAGGATCGAATGGATGATCGCTCTTGAATTGAAAATAGCACATTTTTCCCTATTGATTTATCAGTCGGGCCTGAATACAATCATTGCGAGAGAAAATCCCGGGGGTAAAACGAAATGAAAAAGTGCATGCCATTCGTCGTCCTGTCCATCGTGCTGATAGCCGGCTGTGCCTGCAGCCGCGACCTGGTCCCGGACAATGTCCTGGAGGGGCTGCACAAGCCGGTGATCAATAGGCTTAGTCCTGCCGCCGTTCAATTCAATGGCGCCGGTTTTTTGCTCAATATCTCTACAGGTGCCCTTGAAGACGATCAATATGTGCTCTACATCAATGACCACAAGATCGGTCAGGAGACACCCGGATATGGGCGCAACTACCTGGGCTGGATGCTTCCCAAGGAGTCAGTCGATGAGCTGCTGGGCTCTGAGGAAAGTGCTACGTGCAGTGTGCGCATCACCAGCATCAACCAATCGTACGATATTTCCGGCAATTTCGACAAGTATGCCGATTTCGTGTCCGATCCCATCCCGCTGGAGATCAAGAAGGGGGAGACACGATTTTCCGTGTCCAGCAAGTTGTTCCCGGAGTGGACCCATTCCAAGGAGCCCATCATTCGCTGCGACGGATCCGGCAATATCTATCTAGCCTGGCTGGAGCTGCTGAACGGTTCCTACCAGGCCTTTTTCTGCTTCTCGCGCGATGCCGGCGCAAGCTGGTCGCTGGTGTTGAACATATCTCGTTCTGACCAGAGCGCATACGATGTCGACCTGGCGGTCGACGGGCAGGGTCATTTTTATATGGTCTGGAACTGCCAGGCATGGGACTCGAACGGCCTATCCGTTTCCGATGTTTTTTTCAGCCGTTCTCTGGACAATGGTGCCACCTGGCATCTGCCACGGCAGCTCAATGGCCAGGGCGAATTGGCGACTCGCCCGGTGATCGACGTGGACGAAAGGGGCTTCATCGCTATCGCATGGAACATCCATGTGGGGCAGGAGGTCGATGCTCTGCGCCTGAGCACTTCTCTGGACCTCGGACAAAGCTGGAAAAGCCGGGAGTTCGCCGTGCCCGAAGCGGCCGAGTGGGGGGAACCAGTACTGGCCTCGCGAGAGGACGGCTTCCGCTGCTTGGCAAGCGGCGGTTTTCTCACTGGCGACAGCCATGGGTTTTATTTCTTTTCGTCCGCCGATCGTGGAGCCACATGGCGCTCCCAGGAAGTCCTGACCGGTGGGTACCGCTCTCCCTTCGCTTATTTTTCTGCTGCACGCTTCGGTCCAGAAGGGCAGGTGTACTTTTGCTGGGGCGACAGCTCCATGGCCGGCCACAGCACGTACAACGGTAATTATTTCCTGCGCCGGGAAGCGTCCGGTGAGTGGAGCGCCATCCAGTCCCTGCAGGAGATCTGCCGCACCGTGAACGAGAAGACCGCCCTCTCCGTCCACCCGGACGGCGTCAATGTGGTGATGACCGAAAATGGCGGCCTGTTCCTTTTGCGCTCCGACGACCAGGGACACAACTGGTCCATTCCCGAGTTCATCCCGGGCGCTGATGGCCTGCTGGCCACCACCTCGCCTGACATGGTCCGCCATCCCTCGGGGAAGACGTTCCTGGTCTACATTAGAAAAAATACTCCCACGGACGGGGGACTGTATCTGATGTCGTTCGACTGAAGGCTACTTGATCAGGCGCTTTTTCATCAGCCGCACGCCGATGAAAAAAGCGATGACTTCCAGGATGAAAATAACCAGGAAATTGAAGATCAGGCCGCGCGTGTAGGTGCCGTTGAAGATGGCCCGGGAAATGGCCACGGCGTGGGTCAGGGGCATGAACAGCGAGAGGGTCTTCATCCAAGCCGGGAACTTGTCCAGGGGAAAGAAAACGCCGGAAAAAAAGAGCATGGGCGTGATCACCAGTTCCGAATAATAATTGAAGAAATCGAAGTTGGGGGCGAAAGCTGTGACGATCATGGCCAGCGAGCTGAAAAGAATGCCCACGAAGACCATGAGCAGGACGAGCAGCAGCACGCTGACCAGCGATACCGGCAGAATGCCCATGAAGATGGCCACGATCATCATCAATCCGCCGCTGACCAGGCCGCGGAAGGCCCCCCAGGCGATGTCGCCCGCCACCGCGTCTTCGGCCGAGACCGGCGTGGCGATCAGCGAATCGTACAGTTTTTCGTGGACCATCTTGACGAAAGTGCCGTACATGCACTCGAAGCTGGCGGTCATCATCACCGAGGTGATCAGCACGCCGGGGACCAGGAAATAGAGGTAGGGCCGGCCGCCGAAGTGACCGATATAGGCGCCCATGCCGATGCCGAAGGTGATCAGGTAGAAAAGGGGCTGGATCAGGCTGGCCAGGAACGTGGTCAGCACGAAGCGCTTGTAGGAGACCAGGTTGCGCCAGAAAACGTAGGCGATGCGGTAGGAGAAGTTCATTCGATCAGGCTCCGCCCGGTCAGCTTCAAAAAAACGTCTTCCAGCGACGCCGGCCGGTGCACGGTGTCGGGCAGATCGAGCTCGAGGACCTTCTTCATCAGGGCGCGGCCGTCGCGGCAGTAAAAGTACAGGGTGTCGCCCACGCGTTCATGGCCGCAGGCCAGTGGGCCCAGGGCGGCCAGCAGCTTCTCGTCCTGGTCGGCAGCGGCGCGGATCTCGGTGACTTCACGGCCGATCTCTTCCTCGATGAGCCTGGCCGGCACGCCGGCCTTGAGGATGCGCCCCTGGTGCATAATCACGATGCGGTCGCAGAGCTGCTGGGCTTCCTCCATGTATTGCGAGGTCAGGATCAGGGTGACGCCCTGGCTCTTCAATTGCCGCAGCCGCTGCCAGATCAGGTGCCGGGCCTGCGGATCCAAACCGGTGGTCGGTTCGTCGGCGATGATGATCTTCGGCTGGTTGAGCAGGGCGCGGGCGATGAGCAGGCGGCGCTTCATGCCGGTGGAGAGCTGGTCGATCTTGCTGTCGCGCTTTTTTTCGAGTTCGACGAACTTCAGCAGCTCAGCTATCCTTTTTTTGGCTTCCGCCTTGGGGATGTCGAAGAAATGAGCGAATACCAGCAAATTTTCCCTGACGGTGAGATCGTTGTCCAGGGTGATCTCCTGGGGGATGACCCCGGTGCTCTGCTTGATGGCCCGGTTGTCGATATTGGCGTCCATGCCCTGGACGGTCAGAGTTCCCGACGTCAACGGCGACACGCAGTGGATCATGCGCACGGTCGAAGTCTTGCCGGCGCCGTTCGGTCCCAGGAAGCCGAAGCATTCCCCTTCAAGGATCTCGAAGGAGATACGGTCCACGGCCTTGAATTTTCCGTATTTTTTGCAGAGCTTCAGGGCTGTGATGATGGGTTTCATGCTTTTGCAACGAGAAAATATGATAACAGATTTTGCCCCGATTGCAAAACAGAAAATTCGCATATTTGCAACTCATCGCCAGCCCCATTCTCGCGGGAGGAACAAGGGTTTTCCCCTCTCTTTTTGAAAGAGAGGGGTTGGGGGTGAGTTTTTTCATTTCTTTTCACAAATCTGTCGCACTTCCATTGCCAAGCACTTGATTTTTCAGTTGTTTTAGAGATAATATATAGCCATGGACCATGATGTGGAGAGAGATCTACTGCCCATTTTTCTGCGCCAGGTGCATTTGAAAAAACTTTCCGGCCACCTTTACGTGATGGCCCGGGATTTTCATATCAGCTTGAACCTGATCAAGGGGATTCTGGTCAACGGCATGAGCACGCGTTTTGACGAAAAGCTGCCGGTCATCCTTCACCTGATGGGGCGGATCAATGAAGAGCAGTACAATTTCCTGGGCGGCCTGCACCAGTTTTCCGACGATCAGGTGGCCGAGATCCTCCTTGACCACAATTTCGCAAAAAAAAAGGATATTTATTATGCCCGCATCTACCAGTTGCGGCGCATCGCCATCTCCACTTTTTCCCTGCAGCGCGGCAAGTGGATCTTCACCGCCGGCGAACCGGATCCGCCCCTGCGCGAGACCTATGAAATTCCCCTGGCCGGCATCCTGATCGAGGGGGCCCGGACCATCGATCACATCTCGTTTTACGCCGGCAAATGGCAATCGCACGTTCCGGTTCTTTTCAAGGAGATCCCCCCGGATATTGAAATCTATTTCACTGAGCGCGAGCGGGATTTTTATGCAGCTGTACAGCGCCAGGGCGCACTCAGTTGCCGGGAACTCATCTCGCGGCTGAACATCCTGCCCATGGACTTCTGGCGCAGCGTGCTGGCCTTTCATTTACTGGGCATTCTCGAATTTGAAAAGAGAGCGGGGGTCGGTGATATTTCCCGGGATATTGCGGCCCTGCTGGAGTTGAACCAGAGAATGCAGGACCGTTCCCTCTCGGACCTGGAGCTGCTGGGCCTGCCGGCTTCCGCTGCCGCCGCGGCCGTCGAAAGCGCCCGAGCCGGGTTGCTGGTTCGCTTCGCAGCCGAGCGTTTTGGCTCGGCCGCCGCCCCGGAGATCAAGAAGATCGCCTCCCAGGTTTGCCAGCGCTTGCAGGTGCTGGCAGCGCGGTTGGATGTCGAGCCGGTCCTGAAAGCCGAAAAACCGCGCCGGGAATTTTTAACGGCGGCGAAAGCGCTACATGCCGAACCCTTGTTGACGGGCGTGGTACCGGTCCGGAAATTTTCCCCTGCTGCGGCCCCCCGGGCAGCCATGGTGGCTGAAAGTGCCCACGAAAGGGCTTGGGCGCTACTTTTGCAAAGCAAGGATTCGTTCGAGCGGCGGGAGTTCGACAAGGCCATCCCCAAACTCAAGCAGGCCATCAAACTGGAACCGGGACAGGGTGATTTTTATTATTTGCTGGGCTTGTGTCAAAGTGAAGTGGAAATCATGAAAAACGATGCCGAGATCAACTTGAAAAAAGCCGTCGAGCTCAAATCCTGGAGTGCCGATCCCGTCTATGCCCTGGGCATCCTCTATCGCGGCCAGGGCAAGATGAAGCTGGCCGAACGCTGCTTCCAACGCGTGAAGGAAATTGCTCATGATCATACCGGCGCCAGCCGGGAACTGGTCGACCTGCGCCGGCAAAAAGCGGGTGGCAAAGACAAGGCCCCTTTTTTGAAAAAAAAGATCTTTTAGCCGCGGCGGTCTTCAATGTTTTGGCTTTGCCTTCTTCCTTTCCAGAGCATATTCAGACTACTATTGTGCTTTTTTTATTATGATGTGACAGATGCCGGCTCCTGTCAATAGCGAACCGGGAAATTGGCAACTGCTGAATTCCGAGAAAATGAATTTTATGCTGGTGGCGAAGATGTCTCAGCTTTTAAACAGCCTTGATCCGGCCAGGGTGCTTAAAAAAGAGACGGCTCCCCCCAGCACTGCGCCCCAGGCCAGGTCCACGATTGTTACCAGCAAGGGCCAGTTCTTGAGCGTAGCCAGGTTGGTCAGGTCGTAGGTGGCGTAGGCGATCAGCCCGAAAAGCGCTCCCTGCCACAGTGCCTGCAGCGCGCTGCCGCGGCCCAGCGCCGGAACGATGACGAACAGCAGCAGGCCGGCGATGAACAGCAGGTAGAACAAAATGGCCGCCGCCCAGTTGACCTTGGGGCTGAGCATCTCGCCCAGCTGGCGCCGGTAGAAGTTCTTGGCCACCAGACCCAGCCAGACCATGTCGATGAGAAAGAAGATGGCCAGGGTTACCAAGTAAAGGAAAATCGTGCTTTTAATCGACATCTTCACCTCCATTCACAAGCAATAAATCCAGTATAGCAGGATAGGATTTTTGGCGCTATCGTTTTTTGTTCAGGATTCTTTGAAATTTTATTTGTTTATTGCTATTATTTTCAGGATGGAGAAAGGAGCCAAGATTGACGAGAAAGGATTTTTCCCTTCGACATCAGGGATATCGCGGCTGGGGGAAGATTTTTTTTATGGTAGGTCTGGATAGGCGGGACCGATCATGAAGAACACCTATGATCCGCAACTGATTTACGACATGTTCGACCGCTATGGCTTCAAGGTCCTGCGTATCGACCAGTTCGATTCCGGAAATTTTGCCAAGATCAGGGCCGAACTGGATTACGAGCGTCTGAGCCTCTCCCAGTTGCTGGAGATCACCACCAAGCTGATATCACTGGAACAAAGCGAGAATCTGGAGATCCACGTCGTCAATATCGACATGATCCACAAGACCCTGCGCCTGGATTTCAGGACCAGGGAGGAAGAGGTCACGATCCAGCCATAGCGATGAATTTTTCATCATCCCGATCTTCTTCATTGGCGCCGGCACCGACCCAGGCATTTCCCAAATTGAATTTTTGCTAAAAGTGTGCTATTTTTTATCGGGGAGTAAAGAATAGATGATGGATCCGCTTGATAAAACGATCTGCGATCGGAAATTGCCTCTGCCGGCGAACGGTACCCAGAAGGCGGAACATTCCATCATGCTGACCATCATCGGCGGTAACGAGACCGATTTCGGCAGGCATTTCATCCTGGAAAAAAAGCAGACCATGCTCGGCCGCGGCCAGACCGTCGATATCACCATCCTGGACGGCAAGATCAGCAAGGTCCATTGCGAAATAACTGTGATCCGCGGCAGTAACGGCATCGAGCAGATCGGCATCCGCGACCTCGATTCGACCAACGGCACTTATGTAAATGGCGAGTCCGTCAGCCAGGTCACCTTGAAGGCCGGCGACAAGATCCAGGCCGGGGAAACGGTGCTGCAGCTGAGCTACAGCGATGAGATCGAGAAGGAATACCATGCCAAGCTTTTCAATTTCGCCGCCCGCGACGCGCTGACCGGGCTGTACAACAAGAGGTTCATATTCAATGAACTCGAAAATTACATCCGCATCGCCCGACGCAGCGGCCGGGCCTTCAGCATCATCATGATCGACATTGACGATTTCAAGCAGATCAACGACCGCTTCGGTCACCAGTCCGGCGATGAATATCTGAAACACCTCGCCGAACTGATCACCCATTCCCTGCGCGACCAGGACATCGCCGGCCGGATTGGCGGCGAGGAATTCCTGATCATATTGCCGGAAACGGCGATCGACGGCGCTTTCCAACTGGCGGTCCGCATCCGCAAAAACGTCGAGAAATTCGTCCTGCGTTATCAGAATTCCGAGATCCGCACCACCATCAGCGCCGGTGTCTGCCAATTCGAAAAGACCATCAAGGACGTCAAGGAATTCCTGGACCTGGCTGACCAGGCCATGTACGAAGCCAAGAAGTCGGAAAAGAACAAGGTGATGCAGGCGCAGCTTTCCATCTTGGCCGAGAAATAAGAGAAGGGGACAGGGTACAGGGTACAGGGTGAAGAAGGGTTTAGGGTACAGGGTACAGGGTGAAGAAGGGTTTAGGGTACAGGGTACAGGGTTCAGGGTAAAGAAAAGGCAATGAAACGAGCAATAAACGAACTGGGGTTCTTCCTCGTCACGCGTCACGTTTATAGCGGGGGTGTGGAGAAGGGGACAGGGTACAGGGGACAGGGTACAGGGG
>Ga0268280_1002487_pt1 | contig 10608 bp, 4 predicted proteins | sample saktaG_9_FD_190139 | JGI IMG/M metagenome (GOLD analysis project Ga0268280, IMG submission 190139) | Saline water microbial communities from Sakinaw Lake, British Columbia, Canada - sak_2011_5_24_40m | ecosystem: Environmental > Aquatic > Non-marine Saline and Alkaline > Saline ...
CCGCCCCCCTGGATGGTTATTGTACCGCTGCCCCCGCTCTGGAGCACAATATTGTTCGGCAGAATATCTGAGTCATATATCTGTTGAAGAACGACCGACGCTGAACCGCTCGTGTCTCCCAGATAGACGGGACCTGTGCCGAGCTTATTGGCAACATAGTTTGCCCCCGAAGCGCCGTATCGGAGCGTCCCTGCCAAAACGTATGTTCCACCCGAGTAGGTGTTGCCGGCATCGGCTTTTGTGCCTGCATCAAGCGAAAGCGTGCCCGCTCCGGTCTTGAAAAGCCCCTGCGTTCCCTGCAAACTGACACTGACCGTCGCGTTCCCGTTACTCACATCGATGGTCGGCAACCCCAGACTTCTTGCCAGCGTCAACGTAGAATTGATCAGCGTCCAGTTATGGCTCGGCGTCGTGTCGCCGAAGCGCAACTGGCCGACGGTGTGCGGCGCATCGTTGTTGACAATCGCGTTGGCAGTGATGTTGAGCGTGCTGAAGTCCGCGATAACATCAGTCCCGTCAGCGATAGTACCCCCATCCCAGTTGCCGGCGGTGCCCCACGTTCCGCCCACGTTGTTCGTCCACACGCTCGACGGGAAGGACACAACAGGAATCGCCGTGACGTTCAACTCAAGACGCTTGGCTCCGGTATTGTTGACCAGCGTGGCGCTCACGCCTGCTGGTAGGTCGGCGAGACTGAATGAACCGGGGCCGTTCAGATTGCCGGTATACCTGACCAGCGGATAGGTTCCTGTCGCGGGCCAATACCCATTGCTGACCGAAACCTGTACGACGCCAGTGACGGTCAGGTCGCCATTAATGATTAATGGGGCCACAGCAGAATTAACCGGGAGCGTTGCCATGTCAAAAACGAGACCACTATCCCCCATATAGGTCAAATTTGAGTAAATCAATGACCCCCCCGCGCCGTACACGACAGCCTTTACACCATTCGTGGCACCTGTTGCCACGACGACCGAACTCTTCCCGCAGTTGCTACCGGTCCCCCCGACAAGTTTCCCGGCATTGACCCATGTCGCGCCGCTATAAGTGTTCGCGCCCGCAATCGTCAGCGCGCCAGAACCTGTTTTAGTGACGGCCACGACTCGGCTCGCACCGTCGCTGATCACCCCTGAAAAGGTGGTATTCGTCGACTGGTTCACGGTCAGCGTGGTCGTTCCCGCCGCGCCGTCATCCCTAATGATGCCGCCGGTACCGCTCAATGAGGGCATTGAAACGCTCCTCGTGTCCAGATTAACGACACCGCTGTTCACCGTCAAGCCGCCGGTACCCAGTGCGTTGACATGACGCAGATGGAGCGAACCGGAATTGATGACCGTACCGCCCGAATAGGTGTTGTTTGCCTCAAAGATAACGGGGCTTGCCGCAATCGTTATCTGGCCTGCGGTCCCCGGGGTCAGCCCCACCGGATCCTGGATCACGCTATACCTAAAATAAAATGAGAGGTTGTTACCTGCTATAGTGAGACTCCGTCCGCTTGAATTGGGAGATCCCAACGTGATCGTACCGTCGAACCAATCATTCCCCCCGCTCGCCTGGAATGTTATTGTACCGCTGCCCCCGCTCTGGAGCACAATATTGTTCGGCATAGCAATTGAACCATATTTCTGCTGAAGAACGACCGATGCCGAACCGTTCGTGTCTCCCAGATAGACGGGGCCTGTGCCGAGATTATCAGCCCAGTCCCAAGCACCGTGTCGGAGTGTCCCTGCCAAGACGTAGGTTCCGCCTGAGTAGTTGTTGAGGACATCAACAAGCGAAAGCGTGCCCGCGCCGTTCTTGATGAGCCCCTGACTGCCCGTCAGGCTGGCGGTGATCGTCGCAGTCTGGTTATCCACGGTAATGGTCGGAGTGCCGGAACTCACGGCCAGCGTCAATGCGGCATTCTGCAACGTCCAGTTATGGCTCGCCGTCGTGTCGCCGAAGTGGAGCGTGCCGACCGTGCGCGCAGCGTCGTTGTTGACAAATGTACCGGCAGTAATATTCAGCGTACTGAAGTCCGCGATTGCATCTGTTCCGTCTGCAACAGTGCCTCCCAACCAGTTACCAGCCGTGCTCCATGCGCCGCCTGCCAAGTTTGTCCATGTCCCGTCCGCGCCGAGAGCGCCCTGCGCCAGAACCACAACCGCCGCAACGATCAAGCCCAGAACCTTCTGCCTGATTATCATCTTTATGTTCATAAACATACACTCCTTTTGTTTTCTGCAAAACACGGGGCTGCGAAACATCGCATGACCTTACCCATGTTTAATTCAACTAGCATTATATGCTTCCCTCCGTCAAATGCAACCGGTTCTTTATTGTACGTACACCTAATGCGAGCGGAGCCCGCAACCCTCACCCCGGCCATCTCCCAGAGGGCGAGGGAGGGGCAACGACGTTCTTATTATGGCTCTTCTCGGTTTGTCGGAAATATTACCTTCGTATTTTATCGCAAAAACCGCTATAAGATTGCACGGCTATCTCATCCGCCTCACCCGTGAATACACGGACGGCGGAATGGATAGCCGCGCAGATGAATACTGATTCCATATCCATCAGCAAAAAACAAGTTTTTTGCTGATGGATATTTGATAATTTCCGCGCAAATGTTCGCTCCTCCGTCCATGTATTCATGGGTGAGGCGGGCGTGACATTTGCGCTCTTCTTCGCGGCTTTTGCGAAAAAGTATTCATTCTTAACTTAACACCTATGGGTTACACCCGTGCCGCGGTTGGGGTGTAACCCGACCCTCCAAAGTCAATGAATAGGAAATGCGCCCTACACCTAGACGGACGGAATGTCGAGCAGTTCGTTCTCGATCCCTACAGAACGCACCCGCACTGGCCGTATTTGGCGCGTGGTCTCACCTGCGACCCACCGGCCTCTCAACATCCAGCACACGGGATGCGACGGAACGCCCCTCTGTTTACGGCGCAACAGCGTAACCAGCATATCCACCGCAGCCGCCTCGATCTCGTCGCTTTCCTGCTCGATGCCGGCCAAACCCTCCGTTTCTTTTCCCCATACGTGAAGCGACGCAAAGCCGAGTTTGAGCGGCACATTGAAACCCCACTCGTTCAGTGGCAAGACTCCCGGGCTGACCACCGCCTCCAAACGGTTCGTCCGAACCCATTGCCGCACTAACGCGGGCGTCAACGCCTCGACGATCAACGGACGCAGAACCGACTCATACCCCCGCAGCGACCGCCAAACCAAATAAGCGCCCGACCACCGATGATGGGTCCTCAAATCGTCCTCAGATTTCAAGCACAAGCCGATCCGCCGGTAGCCCAACGCCTCCAACTCGTCCAACGCCATGAAGAGCCCGGCCTGGTGATTGTGAAACACCTGATTGACCAGCGGACGCTGCAGACTGCCCCCGATCTCCACCACACAGAAGCGTTCCCACTCGATCGGCAGGGTTCCGCCCCAGTCGGCAAAGCTCTGATGGCTGATGCCGGGAATGATCACGCCCCTGACGCCCCTCGACCACAGGATCTGGTTGAGACGCGCAGGCGTTTGCGATGGGTCGGCGATCCACCAGGGCTCCAAACGATACCCATGTTCAGCGGCCCGGCGTTCCACCGTTTCGTAGGGTCCGGTACCAAAACACTTCCACCCGTCACGGGTTGGCTCGCTCGTCACATAAGCCAGCGTTTCTCCCGACACGCCATGACGGGTACGCGAGGTCTCGGCCATCAGCGCTCCGATGCGGGGGTTCGGCGTATACCCCAACTCTTTCGCCGCAGCCCGCACGCGCTCACGCGTCACCTCTGAAATGCGGCCGTCCTCACGCAGGGCCATGGATACCGTGATCCGCGATACCCCAACGCGCTCCGCGATGTGCCGCAGGCTCACCACTTCTTTTTTTTTCATCTATTCCGCCTCCCGATAAAAACAGATGCCAAAGAATCCTATCACAAAAGAATCAAGCATACCTCACGCGGTGTCCATGTGTCTAGCTGTTTCAAAGTCACCCCAGTCAACTTTGTCCAGCCGCTCAATCCGTCAACCGGTCAATCCGTCAATCCGTCAAAAACTTACACCTCGCTCGGTCCGGGGGGCTTGCCTATAACTTCAAAAGTTTTTGGTTTGCCTATTTAACCATCGGCTTGCGTTCCGCTGGCACGGGGGCAGGCACCAGCGAGGCCCAATAGCGGCGCTCAAGCTGGTAAGGATCGACCTTGTCTTTGGCGGGATCAAAATCGTCCGGCAACAGGCCATAGCGCTTCATCTCACGCAGATATTCAGCACGCGGCTGGAAGCCGGGCATGTCGAAGCGCTTGACTTCATCGAGCCGCTTCTTGCCGGCCTGCGCCATGGCCAGGATCGCCTGATAGTCGGGATCGTTGGTGTCCTTGAATATCTCTATGGGCTCGTCGATCGGTTTACCATCCTGAACTTTCTTGCACTGGCCTGTCCCGCCAGCGGCTTTTGCCAGCGGCGCAAGCAGCATCAAAGATTTCTCTGGGCGGGTCAGGTTGAAGAGAAAATGCCGCGACCAGGGTAACGCCGGGTCATTCCATTCGGGCCGCCAGAAGCTGACCCCTCGCTCGTCGGTGAGGTTGAGCGGCAGCCGTTTGGGACCCTGATGGCAAGCGGCACAGCGACGGCTGATCGCCTCGGATGCCTTTTTCGATTCGGGCCACTCGGTGTCGCTGTTGAGGCTCGGGGCGTTCTGGATATAGCCGCCGATGCAACCGGTGCCAAGAGCAGCATAAGTACCGGGATAGGTGGCGGCGGACTCGATCCAGTACTGGATCATTTTCTTCTCCAGCGCCGAGAGCGTGACCTTGTGGTGGGCGCCGTCGAGCTTCTTCATGATCGGGCTGGCAGTGGCGCCGAGCGTATAGGGTGCGTAGTTGCTGATCGCCTGGTCGCGACCGTCCTTGAACTGCTTGTGAACGGTCAGGGCAACATAGCTATGGCTGAAAAACGGACCATGGTCGCCATCGAGGGCAATCCCGCCTGCACGCTTGTCAGGATTGTGGCAACTGACGCAGTGACGGTCGAGAATCGGCTGGATGTCACGGGGGAAGTCGAAGATATCCGGGATGTCAGCAACCGGAACAATCTGACTTGGCGGCCGGACAAACGCCAGCTTGCTCTTGGACAGTTGCGGCAACGAGGTACGCGACTCATGACAACCGACGCAAGAGGCTGACTCGCCCGGCATCACGGTCAGGAAGCTTTGCATCCGCTTGACGCTGTTGCCCTGGGCATCGAGAGCGATCAGGAACAGGCTCCGGTTGGCGGGCACCTCGAAATGGGCGGAGCCATCCTCTTCCACCGGCACGGTGCCGAGAATGCGCTCGAGCGAGAATGAACCGCCGTATGTGAGCGGATCCATCCCTCCAGTGAAGTTGACCGGTTTCGGCAGGCTCTCCATCACCAGCAGGTTCCTGATCGAGCCCGGCGGGATGCCGGCCATGTTGCGCCCTTCGTAGACATTGGCCAGCAGCAGTTTGCCTTTGGCTTGGGATAGATCGACCCTGGAGGGAATCGCCGGTTCGCGCGGCCGACTGACCACCGGGCGGGGCTCGTTAGCCATCACCCCTTGTTTGGCCAGGGCTTCCGGCACCCGGTAAATCTCGATTTCCTTGTCCTTCAAGTTACGGCAGAGAATGCGGGACCCCGAGGCCACCAGATAATGCTGCTTGTCCAGCGGAAAGGGATCGCGATATTCGGCGGCAGCCGTGACGTTGCGCATGGCATTGGGATCGTCGGGTCCATAGCGGCCGGTGACCAGCGCGACATGGCCTTGATGCTCCGTCATGCCATGGCCGGGGGAATTGATTGTCAGGACATCGGTGGACCCAGATATCGGCTTGGCATCGATGTAGACACTGCCCGGACGCAAATTTCCATAATAAACCATCTGACCGGTACCGTCTGGATTCATTGTCCACAAATGATGGTAATCCACCTGGCTGCGGTCGATGTATTCCCAGCGCTGATAGAGGATCTGGCCGTTCGGCAACACCCACGGCGTGTTGTCCTGTTCGAGGTTGGCAGAGAGCTGGCGGATGTTGGTACCCTCGCGGTCGCAGCGATAGATGATCGCCACCTGGGTGGACCAGCAGTTGACCCAGCGATTGCCGCGGGTGGAGACGAAGACGAGGCCGCCATCGGGCAGGAAGCACGGTTCGATGTCGTCGCGCGAGCCGGTGGTCAGCTCCTTGAGCCCGGTGCCGTCGAGGTTGATCTCGTAAAGGTGATAGAATTCGGTGCCGCCCTTACGGTAGGAGAAGACGATCTTCCGGGCATCGTAGTCGATCACCGGATCGCGCACGCCGCCCTGCGGATCATCAAGCAGCAGCGCGGTCTTGCCAGTCGCCACATCCAGTTTGCAGAGCTGTCCGAAGGGGAGGTAGAGCTTATGGTTGGCATCGCTGGCGAAATAGCCGATGTTGGCATACCAGTGCTCTGGAACGAATTTGCGGAGCGCAAATACGATCTCCTTAATCCCGTTAGTGGCCAGAGCGTTTGACAACTCCGTATTCTTCAGTTTTTCCGCCTCGACAAGCCGCTTGGAAAATTCTGCCACAACCGCCTGAGCTGCCGGATGCGTGAATTCCATCTCCCAGATCGAGTACAGCGGATGGGGTTCATAGCTCGTACACAGAATCCGCAGAAACCGGGTCTTCTGTTCGGCAAACGGACATTCCTCCCGACCGCCTTTGCCATTGGCCTGCGTAAAGACCGTGCGCCAGGTGCTACCATCATCCGACAACTGGATCTCATAGCCCTTGGCGAACGCCGCCTCCCAATGGATCGTCAGGCCCTTCTGCAGGCACGGTTTCCCTAGGTCGATCTGAAGCCATTCTGGATGGGTCGGGTTCGGGACCGAGGCCCAGCGCGTCTTCAGGTTGCCATCCACGGCATACTCCGGCAAGTAGGTGTCGCTGTGGATTGTCGAGGCCGTAACGGTCAGCTTAGGTCCGGCTTCATCAGCGTGAAGCTGGTTGGCCAGCAGTGCCATAGCTACCCAGCCTGCACGAATATTCAACTTTTTCATTATGGATCTCATCGTTTGCCTTTCTTGCATTCTGTGTCTCCTAACTCTATTCCATGAAAACCCGCATAGCCGGAACTAATTGGATTTTGTTTCGCGCCACCCCAGGCGGAAGGAAATCTGATTGGCGCATCCGACTACCTTGGCGGCATAATCTTTGAGCGCTTTAGGGGTCACGCGTTCCGCAGGCCCAGTGAGGCAAATGGCAGCGACCGTTTTGCCTGCGGCATTCCGGATGGGCGCCGCGATGCAGCAGATGCCGCGGGAGCATTCCTCCCAGTCCGTAGCGTAGCCGTTTTTGGCCGTCTTCTCAATCTCGGCCAAAAGGCCTTTCTCCGTGATTATTGTTTCGGTGGTAAACTTCTGCAAGTTGAGTTTCCGGATAAATATTTTGCGAGCCTCCGGCTCCATGCCCGCCATGAAAACCTTACCGTGCGCTACGGCATGTGGCGAGCCGCGTAGTCCGCGGGAAAAGTACACACACAATGGATGCGTCCCAATAGCCCGCTCTAAAATCACGCACTCATGCCCCACCAAAGCGTTCAGTTGGATCGTTTCCCCTGTCTCATCCCGCAACGCGGTCATGTCCTTCCACGCCCGCTCGGCGAGCGAATAGTCGTCGATTGAATCCTGCCCGAGTTGCAGGAATTTCGAAGTCAGTTGATAGCACTTGCTGGCATCGTCGCGTCGCAAGTATCCGCGCGAAACCAGAGTGGCCGCAATGCGAAAGGTCATGTTGGTACTCAACCCCAGAGATTGGGAGAGCTCTGCGCGGTTCAGTCCTCCGGGGTGGTTGGCAAGCAGTTCCAGGATGTCGAGGGTCCGATCAAGGTTGGGAACACTATAGGGCGATTTTGCTTTTGTTTTTGGCATAAAACTCACAATTACAGTTTTAAACTACAGGATACCTATTAAACTTATCAGATTGGATAGCCACACACAAGAGGAAACTTACGTGAAGAAACTTCAAAAACATTGCCTTATTACCGCTTCGCTTTCGACATTCGTCGAATGGTTTTCGCTTCGCTCCAACGAGCCTTATTGCGTTATTGCCTTATTGCCTTATTTTTTGGTCACTGCGGCTCACCGAGACGGTTCGCCCTACCTGCTTCGCACTGGGCATTCGTCTGATCCGAAGGCGGTAGGGCGAACCGTCTCGGTGAGCCGCAGATTCGTGCCTGCCCGCCGTAGGCGTATTCGCGAAGGTGGGTGGTTCGCGCTGTTCGATGCTAAAAAAGTTACCCGTCGGTTTATTCCCGTCCGGCGGGCGGCGGACCGGGCGGCGGGCTTACCTATAACTTGAGCGTTAAGAGTTGGGCGTTAAGCGTTAAGCGTTTAATTTCTTAACTTTTAACTCTCAACGTTTAACTTTTAACTCTTAATTTAAGAAGTTTGTTCCCAGCACCCCCCGGCGAGGGGTTTGTCTATTATTTTTCTTCCGTTCTGGTGCGGAAGGGCGCTGCGGGAAGTCCTGCAGCATTGTAGAGGTTACAGCCTTCGGGATTGTTGGCCCAGGCATAGCGGACAGCTATGGGTGCGGCAACTTCGGGTGAGGACACGAGTACCTCTTGAGCGCCGACGATGGTTGCGCTAGCCCGAACGAACTTTCCATCCGGACCGGCAATCTCAAAGCCATCAACTGTTTTTCCCGATACTGCCTGCAGGGTTGATCTGCCTGTTTCGAAACTGACGCGGATTCTTTTGTCTTCCACGATGTGGGCCTTGTAGCGGGGAGATTGGAAGATGAGGTTTTCCTCCCCGTAGATCCTTGCCCGAGCCCACAGTGCAAGGCGGTTCGCCACATCTTTCTTGTTAGGCGGGTGGATGCGGACCTCTCCCACGTCAATGGCGACGGCCAGGCCTGCGCCTGAGACCTCGGAGGCGACAGCGTCCTGTGCCTCCCGGACGAGAGCTGCTGCCGACTCGCCTGAGGGCTTGCCGTAGTTGGCCAGTTGTACGATTCCAAAGGGGAGGTCGCCAAGGTCGAATCTCCCGCGCCAGTCTGCAATGAGATTCTTGAGAAGGGCAGCGTAGTCAGCGGCCGTTGCTCCGACGTTCGATTCGCCCTGGTACCAGATAACGCCACGAATGGTCATCGGGGTGAGCGGTGCTATCATCCCGTTGAACAGGGCTGAAGGGCCGTTGCGATGGACCTTGGTGACGGCCTGTGCATGGGCGGGCAACGTGCGGAGGGATTCAAGACTGATCCAGGCCTCGATCGGCGAACCGCCGACATCGCTGGTGACAAGGCCGACGGGAACATTTAACTTCTCCTGGAGCATGGAACCGAAGTAATAAGCCACTGCGCTGAAGTACTGGGCGGTGCCCGGCGTGCAGGCTTGCCAGCCGGTCATGAGATCGTCCGTGAGCCCCTTGGCATTCCGTGGGAGGGTGATATGGTCGGGAAGCACACCTTTGCAATCATCCTGCGGAAGGGGGCTCGTGGTTTTCTCGACATTGAACAGACGAAGGGCCGGGCGGTCTGTCTTTGGCCGTTCCTCTTTCCAGAACTTTTCACCGTACCAGTCGTTGTGTCCCTCGGGGAAATCCGGGCCCATCATCATGGTCATGTTTGACTGACCTGAACACAGCCAGACTTCTCCGATCAGGACATCCTTGATCTGCACACTGTTCTCATTGGGCACCGCGAAGGTGATGTGTTCCGGATGAAGCCCCTTGTCGAGCGACTGGGCCCGCGGTGTCCTGAGCTTGACCCGCCATTCGCCGCAGGCGTTGGCAACTGTCTGGGTTTTCATGCCCCACGACGTTTCGATGACGACGGTTTCACCCTCGTAGGCCCAGCCCCAGAGCGATATTTCAGCCTGCTGCTGCAAGACCATGTGATCGGCGAGAAGGGCCGGCAGGCGGACATCTGCGCCGACGGACATGGCGGAAAAGATCATTGCGAAAAGCGCGATGAGCTGTTTGCGGCAAAGCAGAATGATCGGCAGCACCTGTTTTCTGGTTGTTTTCATAGTTGCTTTTCTTTCATCACGGTCACCGGGCCTAACAGACCAGAGGACAACATCCCGGTTTTGGAATCAATCGGGATGTTGGTCCGCGTACGGCGCTGATCTGCCGGCAGAGCGGCATCACCGACCAACCGGTTCAACCAGAGGTTGACGACTTCGATCTCAAGTTGATTTTCACCGGGCTTGACTGCTCCCGTGATCTCCACCCGCCACGGATGGCACCAGACCACGCCGAGATCCTTGCCGTTGAGTTTGACCCTAGCACTCTCTTTCACCGTACCAAGATCGAGGTAGTGGCGGAGATCCGAGGGCGGAGCAAAGTTGAAAACTTTGCGATAGACTGCTGTGCCGCTGAAGTGCTTCACGGCCGGCTCAGCATGTGTCGCCCAGTCAGCGAGCTGGTCAAAGTGCATCAGCCCTTTGGCCTGATCGCCACTCAAGCCTTCGATCGGATAGAACCACTGCAGATCGAACTGGACAGCCCATGGCCCCTTGATCTCCTGTTGCGGCGTGAATGCTAAGAAGTTCTTCCCTGAACCCTGAACCCCGACACCTGACACCTGTTTCCTGAACACAATGAACATCGAGCCATCGGGCTCAAACTCGAGCGGCACGCTGGTG
>Ga0268280_1002488_pt1 | contig 10603 bp, 10 predicted proteins | sample saktaG_9_FD_190139 | JGI IMG/M metagenome (GOLD analysis project Ga0268280, IMG submission 190139) | Saline water microbial communities from Sakinaw Lake, British Columbia, Canada - sak_2011_5_24_40m | ecosystem: Environmental > Aquatic > Non-marine Saline and Alkaline > Saline ...
TTTTTCATAAAACTTTAGTAAATGCCTAAATTATGGGGAATAAGTTGGATTATAAAACTTTTATTTAAAAAGATAAATAAAATCAAAACACAAAGAAAAATAATTATTTTAAAGATTAGATCTTTATGTTGAATATTAAATTTAACAAAAATATTAATAAATAAACAAAAAACTATAAATAACAAGGAATAAAATGTAATATTTTGAACAAGATTATCATAATTTAATGCCATAAACTCAAAAAACTTAAATCTAAAATCTTTTTCTTTTTTTTCTGTAAACTGTTCAATATATGCTTCCCCTAAAACTTCTTTTTTAAGACCTGCTATTCCCATCTTTGTATCTAATTCTATTTGCCCTTGATCCTGTTCCTGATATTGATCTGCTTCCTGAACTATTTGCTCTATATCTTCTTGTTCTTCATCTTCTTCTGTTTCTTTGACTACAATCTTTTCTCCTAAACAACCAAAAAGTTGGACTACCACAGTTGTTTGTTTTCCATCAAAATTACCGCTTAAGACAGCAATTCCAATGTCTTCATATTTTGCATTTAAAAGGTTGGCTTTATGAGAAGGAGAATTATCCCATGCTAAATATATTTCTTCCGAATCTAAAAATCCTATCCCTAGATTTTCTCCTGCTGTACTATAATTATATCCAACTTGTTCAAACCAATACCAAGGAGTTATCCCAGCAGGACTTTGATGGCTAAAATAATCCTGATTCATCATATCGTGCGCCTTTAAATAAGCTGCTTGATTTAATAATTCATTTTCCTTTAAAGAACTTATGCCTATCAGTTCCCTTTCTTGATTAGTCAATCTGATTAAACTTGACTGTGAAATATCAGCAAAGAAAACAGTATTTGGTAAATGGATTAAACTAGCAAAAACAAAAATCTTTAAAATAAGTAAAAACAAGAGATAATAAATCAAAAAATTACTCTCTAAAAATTTAGGACGATAATCATTTTCCTTACAAGGAATAAATATTGTTAGAAATTTTAAAATAATTTTTCTAAACATATTTTTAGCTTTTACCTCTTAAATTATAATACATTTTCACCCAAATGTCAAATATAATAAGGGCAAATTATACTTGCCCTTATTATAGTATTCCATCTTAGTATAAACATTTTTTCTTATATCTCTAGTTCTAACATCTCTCCTCCAAACATTTCAGTCGGGAAAACTTCATCCAGTAATTTAAATTCTTCAGGCGCATTTATATTAATTTCCTGATTAAACTCAGAGAAATTCATTTTAAATCCAATATCTATATTGCCATATGCATCTACTCCATAAAGTTCATTAGTATTTATTTCTTTTTCTAGATTAAGCTGATAAAGTAACTTATCTTTTTTGCCAATCCAAACTTCAAAGTTTATATCCCCTATTCCATTCATGAATCCATCAAAGTTAGTAATCATTTCATTTAGCATTTCTTCTTTTTCTACTTCTGATAACTGCTCAAGAGATAAATTATCCTGCATAATAATGCTAAACATTTCGGGCATTATATTCGCTAATTCGTTCTTATCTAATAAAACTGAATAATGATAACAATTTATATTATTAATTTTTTCATCAGCAAATTTTTCTTGCACTATTAAAATCTTTTTTCCTACAAACAATTCTGTAAGTTGTTTAACCATTTCTTCATTTTCATCTGGGACACTTTCTAAATATTCTGTATCAATCTTTATCCATTGATCTTTTAACTCATCTAAATTTATTCCTAGCATTCCCAAAACAGGGATAGCTGGGATAGTTGTTACCTTTAAATAAATATCCTTTTGTCCTAAAACCTTTATTTCTGTACCAAATGAAAAACTCATTCCTTCCATACCTAATTCTCCGTTAAGTTTTATGTCTGACTTAGGATTTTTTGGATCCGTGCTATCAATATCTCCCTCTATATCAAAAAGAACATCTAATCTTTGTCCTTCTACTTCTGACCCTATTGTTATATTTGTCTCAGAATGCCATGTCTTATTCTCTGACATATTTTCAAACATCGTGGAAAGAACATCTTCACCTGAAGCAGAAAAAGGAAGCCATCCCTGAAAATACGAAAAAGTTCCTAGTCCTACTGTAGAAAGTAAAACAATGCCAACTATCAATATTATCTTTTTCATAATATTTTTTAAATTATTATTACTTCAAAATCCTTTGGATCGACCTTTATCTTATCTCCTTTTTTAATTTTGTTGCTTAAAATACTGTCTGCTAAAGTATTCTCAACTTTATTTTGAATTGTTCTCCTCATCTCTCTTGCTCCAAAAACAGGAGAATATCCTAATTCTACAATTTTTTCTTTTAACTCTTTTGTAATTTCAAACTCTATTCCCTTATCCAAAAGATTATTTTTAATCTTTTGCAACATAAGTTGAGATATATCCAAAAGATTTTCTTTGGTCAGAGGTTTAAAAACAACAATTGCATCAAATCTGTTTATAAATTCAGGACGAAAAATAGCTTGCCTAAAAAGATAATCTAGAAGTTCAGTCTTTATAATCTTCATCTCTTTATTCTCATTAATATCTTGCCTAATTACTTCTGCGCCAGCATTAGAAGTAGCAATAATTATTGTTTGCTTAAAATTGACTTTTCTCCCCATTCCATCAGTGAGCATCCCTTCGTCTAATACTTGTAAGAATAAATTCAAGATATTAGGATGTGCTTTTTCTATTTCATCAAGCAAAATTAAAGAAAAAGGATCTTCGCGCACAGCTGTTGTTAAAAAACCATTTTCCTCCATAGAACCAATTAGTCTTGAAATATCGCTAATACTTTGAAATTCTGACATATCTATTCTGATCATTTTTTCCTCTTTTCCAAAGTATATTTCTGCGAGCGCTTTTGATGTTTCTGTTTTTCCTACCCCAGTAGGACCTAAAAATAAGAATGTCCCTATGGGCCTTTTCCTTTCTTGAACTCCAGACCTGGCCCTTCTTAAAGCAGAAGACACTTCTTTTACTGCCTCTTCTTGATTTATTATTCTTTTATGTATCAGCTCTTCTAAATTAAGTAATTTTTCTTTTTCCTCTGCTTCTATTTCCCCAATCGGCACTTCAACTTTTTCTGATATTATATGATTTACGTGTTCTGGTAAAACTAAAAAGCTACTTGCAAAACGGTCAACATAAACCATAACCTCATCTAACACATTTAATGCTTTTTCCGGGAAAGGAGTATCTTGAATGTGGATAGAACATAATCTGATAATTTCTCTTAATGCTGGATATGTAATAAATTTTTTATATTTTCTTTCAAAAAAACCTACATAGTTTTCCAAAATTCTTAAGGCCTCTTCTTCCGAAACTTCTAAGGCTTCTACTTTTTCAAAAAGAGACAAAATTCCTGGTTTTTTCTCTATAATTTTATGGAGATCTTCAAAATTTGTAACAGCTATGATCTGAAAACTTGATAGATGCAAATAGCGAGATAAAACTCCTGAAATATCAACTTTTCCTAACCCAGATGATGGTTCAAGAAAATTTTGCAATTCATCAATAATTAAAATAACATTTCCAGCCCTAACAGTTTCTCTAAAACATTTATCTAAAATAGCATCAATCTCCTCGTAAGATGTAACTTGTGATATAAGTGCTCCTAAATTAAGCTTTAAAAATCTTTTGTAATTAATAGAGCGAGAACTAAGTCCCAGATATGATTTTTGAGCAACTGCTTCAATAATGCTATCCCGAGCACTTTGAGAGTCCCCTATTAAAAGAACATTATTTAAAACATTTCTTTCTAATATTCTCTCTGTTCTTTCAATTTCCTTTTTATGTCCAATAATTGGTTCAAACCCATGTTTTTTTATTCCTTCTCTTAAGTCGGTGCAATAATTATCCAAGGTTATTGTAAATCCTGATGCCCAATCACGAGCAAAAAATCCTTGTTTAAGTAAATTCTTGTATTCCCAAAAACTTTTTCTTTCTTCTCTCTCTTTTTCTATTTTTTCAAACCAAGAAACTAAATGTTTTATATCCTCTTTTTTAAGTTCAGCTTGTACTAAAATCTTCTCAAAATAAGAACTATTTTCCGAAAAACTAATTAAAATATCACCCGTGCTAACTTTTTCTTTATTTTTTAATCCAGCAATTTCTATTGCTTTTGATATTATTTTTTGACCATTTTTATTCGTTTGGTCTTTTAAAATCTCTTTTTCCAATCTATTTTCTATTTGGGTAATGTTTAGGTTTATTCTATTAAAAATAAAATTTATTTCTTTGCTTTTATTTTTCAAAAGAAAATAAAGTAAAATTTCTTCAGATAAATTCTTTATTCTTCTTTTTTTTGCAAAACTATTCGCTTTTGATAAAACTATTGAACCATCATAATCTAAATTATATTTTCGCTTTGCTCCTCTTATTCTTTGATCTATAAAAGTATTCATTACGAAAAATAAAATAGATAAGCCGATAAATGAAATTATTATTCCCAAAATATAATTAACCGTTAAAAAATTAAAACCAATATAAAATATTATAATTAAAAGAATAAACAAAAAAATCCAGGCAAGCAGCGCTACAATTCCCATGGCAAAAATAAAAACCTCAAAAATAAGGCCTATTAAAATTATAATCAATCTTACAATGGCTCCTAATATTCTAGAAGCTAAATTAAAAACAAATGTCTCAAAATATCTTTTAATATCAAATCCCCTGCCATAAGATTCTTTATATTTTCTCCATGGGGCAAAAAGAGTTTTGAGCAAAAAGAAAACTGAAAAATAATTAAAATTAAAGAGTAAAAAATTTCTGAAAGCCATCAAAATATCTTTTGGCACCTTCACAAAATGCCAAAACAGATATTCAGAAAGCATATTTTTAATTAAAATATTTTTCATGATTCCTTATTCCTTTTTTAATAAATTAATGCCTATGCTTGCTAATTTTCCACCACCTAACATTAAAATCATCATAAATATCCACCAAGCACCTAAGTTAAAAAATTTAAACAATGTTTCTTGCGGAAGTATTTGCCCAATTTGATCTTTAATTATTTGTTGCATTTGTTGTTCCATGGGTAGATTAAGATTTATTCCACCCCCAGTTAAAGATGTGCCATTACTTGCTTCCGGTATGAAAACTTCATAAACAGGTATCTGACCAGTAAAAATTTGATAAGAAGTCCAAATACCCCAAACAATTATAAGAATACCTATTATTAAGATAACCCAGCCAAATATTTTTTTCATGTTTTTATAAATTGTGGGCAATGTAGGATTTGAACCTACGACCTTCCGCATGTGAAGCGGACGCTCTGCCACTGAGCTAATTGCCCACGTTATTTATTGTTTTATTTTAACACTTTTACATTTATAATAGAATACATAAGCAATAGTATATTATGAAAAATTTTCAATTATTCTTTAACCCTAATTCTGGCGATAAAGTTTATGATACTTTTTGTTTTGAACCAGAAAACAGAAAAGAAGAAAAACTTGGGAATCTTTATATGGCCGGAGTAACAAGTAGAAATTCTCTTATTTTATCTCCTCTGGCTGAAAACATTAAAAACGAATATTACAAAAATTATGAAGATTCTTCAATCCAAAGTTTAAAAAAAAGCTTAAAAAAAGCTAATGAATTTTTATTATCTGAAAAAGAAAAGAATAAAGTAGGATGGTTAGATAATCTAAACTTTACTATTATTGCTGTTGATTCAAATTTTCATATAAATTTTGTTAAAATTGGTAAATTAAAAACTTTTATTTTAAGAAAGGATGAAATTTTAAATATAGGGGGACAAGAAGAACAAATTAATTCAAACAATATTTTTCAAAATATAATTACTGGGGGATTAATGCAAGGAAATAAAATATTAATACTTAATCAAGATATTTCTGATTTATTAGAAAAAGATAATATTTTAGAAAGATTAGCAAAATGCAGTATAAAATCAATCAATCCAATTTTTAAATCAAAAAAAGAAGTTTTAAAAAATCTTTTTGGATTCTGTCTTTTAATTGTCTTGGGTCCTAAAAAAAGAAAATTAATAAAAATTTCTTTTCCTAGAATTAATTTTCCCAAAATTTCTTTTCCTAAAATGAATCTTCTTTCTTTAGATAAATTAATTCCATCACAGATAAAAACAAAAGTTAAAGAAGGATTAATTTCTATTTTAATTTTAATAATTTTGCTTATTTTAGGATATTTTCTTTTTAAATAAACTAAATAAAAAACAAACAAAAACAGCACTGTAAAATAGTGCTGTTTTAAAAATCCGTTTAAGTATTACTTTAATTCAATTTTTGCTCCAGCTGCTTCAAACTTTTTCTTTATCTCTTCAGCCTCATCTTTCTTAACATTTTCCTTAATCATCTGAGGTTCTTTTTCAGCTGCATCAACCAAATCTTTTGATTCTTTTAATCCTTTTTCCATAACATCTCTTACTGCTTTTATAACTTCAATCTTTTTCTCTCCCACACCTGTTAACTGGATATTAAATACTGATTTTTCACTTGCGCCTGCTTGATCCCCTGTTTGAGCTGATCCAGCTACAGCTTGAACAGCTACAGGAGCAGCAGAAACACCAAACTTCTTTTCTAATATTTTAACTAATTCTGCTAAATCAATAACCTGCATTTTTTCAATTTCCTCAACAAGTTTTTTAAACTTTGCTGGAACTTCAACTTCTTTTTCTTTCTTTGCTTCTTTATCTACTGGAGCTGGCTGTTTTGCTTCTTCTTTTTTTTCTTCAACTTCAGCAAGAGCAGGACTTGTTTCTTCTTTTTTTTCTTCTGTCATATTTTTATATTAAATTAATTATTAAGTGACCTTTACTTTACTCAAAACACAAACAAAATTTCTTAAGTTTGATTTTAAAACATTTACAAAGTTTGCTCTGGGTGCATTTAATGTAGATAATAATCTGGCATAAAGTTCCTGTTTTGAAGGCAATAAAGCTAAACTGACAACTTTTTCAATAGTTAAAAAATCATAATCTTTATCCTTTACCATGCCTCCTAAAATCTTTAAGTTTTCATTTTTCTGAGAAAATTCATAAACAATCTTTGCTGGAATGATTTCATCATTTAAGCCAAAAACTAATGCTAACTCCCCTTTCATGTTATTGACTTTTTCTTTTATCTCAGACAACTTCAAGAAATCAAAAGCCAATCCCAGCAATGTTTTTTTAGCTACTTTTAAAAGACAACCGGCATCTTTTAAAGTATTTCTTAATTCAAAAAGAGATTTAGCATCCAATCCTTGAAAATCAATAAAAACTACTGCTTTTTGATTTGTTAAGCTTTTTTCTAAATCCTGTATAATTTCTTTTTTTTGTAATTTTGTTTTGGCCATATTAATTAAAAAATCTGCGGAAAACCACAGACAATAATTTAAACAATTAAATATTCCTAGGCAGGAATTATTTCTTTTTATAGAAACCTGCTGTCTATGGATATTATTATATTAATCTATAACTATTTTTTTGTCAACCCGCTGCCTAAGATATTAGCAATTACTTCCCCAAACTTTCTTGATGCTTCAGGTCCATTAGCAGTTATAATATTCTCATCTTGAGTTACTGGTCCTTTGTCATAAATTGCTTTTCCCTGTTCTAAAATTCTAACTGCTGATTTATCCATTGGAGAAGACCAAACAGTTGCTTTTTTACCTGATAAAACTCCTGCTTTTGCCAAAATAGCAGGACCTATGCAAATTGCTCCTAAAACTTTATTCTTAGAAAGAGCATTTTTTGCTAATTCCAAACAAGTTTCATTCTCTGAATATGCTAAAGCCCCTGAACCACCTGCAAAAATTATGGCATCAAATTCATCTATTTTGATGTCTTCTAATATCATATCAATCGCTACTTCTCCCCCATAAGTTCCAATAGCTTTACCCAATTGAGAACTTGCTGTAATAACTTGATTCCCTTCCATTTCTAAAACCTGTTTAGGAATAAAATATTCTTCATCCCGAAAATTATTAAAAGCAATTATTATAACTATTTTTTTTGCCATATATTTTTATTTAAATAAATATTCTGCCCTGGCGATGTTATGCTTTTCTAAAGTTTCACTAAATATTGTTTCACCTTCTGGAGTTGATAAATAATACCAAAAATCACTATCTTCAGGATAAACACTTGCTAGAATACTGTCAAGGCCAGGGTTAGAAATAGGACCAAGAGGAAGACCTCTATATTTATAAGTATTATATGGAGAATCAATTTTAACATCCTCTTTAAAGTTCTCTATTGTTTTCTTGCCAGTTATATAGTTCATTGTTGCATCAACTTGAAGAGGAACACCATTTTTTAACCTTTTCCAAAGAATACCAGAAACAATCTTTTTATCAGTAATGCTTCTAACTTCTCTTTCTAAAAGTGAAGCCATTGTTATTATCTCAAAGATTGTCTTGTCTTGTTTCTGAATCTCTTCTCTCAAAGCAAAACTTATTTTCTCGTCAAAGTTTCTTAATATCTTTTTTATTATTTCTTCTATAAATCTATGATTATCAATTAACCCTTTCTTACTTATTTCATAAGTATCAGGAAAAAGATATCCTTCTAATCCTAAATTTTTAGGCTTGTCTTTTAAAAAACTAAATTCATCTGAAAAATCCTTTGGCAATGGCAAATCTTTTGTTTTTGAATAATCAGCTAAGGGAAAACCAATAATCTCAAAAATCTCTTCGGCCTGAAACATTCCTTTATTCTCAAAATACCAGGCAATATCTCTTATGCTCCAACCTTCAATTATTATAATTTTTTCTTTAATTACATCGCCTTTGACAAATTTTTCAACAATCTCTGAAATTGATTCAGATGAAGAAATAATATATTCTCCTGCTTTTATTTTTTTTGAGTTACCTTTTAAAAATATATATAAAAAGAAAAAGTTTTTATCTTTAATAAATTCTTGGCTTTCTAAATTATGAGCAATTTCCTTTATGCCATCCCCTTTTTCAATCAAAAACATTTGTCCTGTTCCCAAGCTATTTTTGCATAAATAAATCCCTTGTCCAACATAAAGTAAAAAACAAAGGATAAAAAATAAAAAACAAAATATATAGTTTTTTCTACTCATATCTTCTTAATGCTTCAACTGGCTTTAATCTTGCTGCTCTTCTAGCTGGGAAAAATCCAGCAATACAGCCAGTTAAAACTGAAAATGCTAAGCCAAATAAAACTAAGGTTGGAGATACGGAAATAGAAAAATAAAATACCGGATTAGCTTGTGTATACAATTCAATAATTTTTGCACAAATAATTCCTAATATTATGCCTCCAGCACCTCCGATTAAACCAATAATCCCAGCTTCAATTAAGAAAATTGTCAGAACAGCTGAATTCTTAGCGCCAATTGCTTTCATAATACCTATTTCCCTTGTTCTTTCACGAATAGAAGTAAACATTGTATTTGTTATACCAATTCCACCAACAAGAATAGCAATACTGGCAAAAAGTATAATAGCAGATTGAATAATGCCTAAAATATTGTTTGTTACCCCAATCATTTTTTCAGAAGTGATAACTGCAAAATCAGCTATATCTTCTCCAGCAATTCTCTTTCTTGTTTTTTGAAGGCTTTCTTTTATATCTTCTGCTACTTCATCAGGAGATAATCCTTCTTCAATCATTACCATAGCCACTCTAGCTGAACCCTTTTTCTCTCCAGTCAAGTCTTGATAAAGACCTATGTCTAAATAAATATTACTATCATCCGACTTATTGCCCAGAGAATTTAATATCCCTACTACTTTAAATTTTCTTCCTTTCATTGTTATTTCCTGATCTACCTTGACTTTTTCTCCAAATACATCAATAACCCATTGTTTGCCAACTGCAACTTCTTTTTTGCCAGAGATAGGCCATCTACCTTCAAATAAATTCCAACCCTGATATCTTTCCAAAAGTTCTAAGCTTTCATCCCAAGGTAGTCCAGTTAAAAATACCATTTTTGCTTCTTCTTTATACCTGGCCACAATTCCTCTATAAGACATAATTAAAACATCTTTAACCCCTTTTGTTTTTTCTATAGCAGCAATGTCTTGTTTCTCTAATACTTCTCCACCTACCATCATCCCCATTATGTTTTCTTCGCTCCCTGGCATAACCATAATCATATCTCCACCCATTGCCTCCATTTGTTGATTAATCGCTTCTTTAACTCCCTGGCTTAAAGAAAGCAAACTAATAATTAAAAAAATACCAATAACAATACCTAAAATAGTCAGCCAACTTCTTAGGGATCTGGTTCTTAGGTTTCTTAAAGCTATTTTAAAATATTCGTTTATCTGCTCCATAAAACTTTATCTCTTTGATTATGGTTAATAGTTATTTCACCATCCTTAATATCAACTATCTTTTCACTATAATCTGCAATATGGGGATCATGAGTTACTACAATTATAGTTTTCCCTTGTTTTTTATGAAAATCTGTTAAAATCTCCATTATTTTCTTCCCCGTGGTTGAATCTAAATTCCCCGTAGGTTCATCCGCAATAACTAATTCGGGATTATTAGCAAAAGCCCTAGCAATAGCAACTCTTTGACGCTCTCCGCCAGAAAGTTCAGCAGGTTGATGATAAATTCTTTCTCCTAAGCCAACTGATACTAAAAGATCATGTGCTCTTTTTTTT
>Ga0268280_1002492_pt1 | contig 10586 bp, 13 predicted proteins | sample saktaG_9_FD_190139 | JGI IMG/M metagenome (GOLD analysis project Ga0268280, IMG submission 190139) | Saline water microbial communities from Sakinaw Lake, British Columbia, Canada - sak_2011_5_24_40m | ecosystem: Environmental > Aquatic > Non-marine Saline and Alkaline > Saline ...
AAGACGATGATGGTGTTCTATACTGGGATAGTTGTGGAGAAGCACTTGTTGGAGAAAGGCGTGTAGAAGAATGAAGGTTCTCTATATCAGTAATTTTCGTGATGGGACTGGGTGGTCGAATGCCGCACTTGGATACATATTATCTATGGACGCCGTTGGTATTAATGTGGTCCCACGTGCCATCAAACTCAACAATGTGCAAGGAGAGGTGCCAGATAGGATTGTGGAGTTAGAATCTCAGGATGATAATGGATGTGACATTGTAATCCAAAACGTGTTACCCCCATTTATGGAATATAGTGGTAAGTTTGCTAAAAACATTGGGTTGTGTTATACCGAAACAAACAGTCTTGGTGTCACCAAATGGGCAGATCACTTAAATCTCATGGATGAAAACTGGGTGTGCTGCAAGGCAAATGCCAAATGTCTCACAAATAGCGGAGTAAAAACTCCCATTACTGTTCTTCCTTGCCCATGTGATATGTCCAAATATGAACAAGTTTACGAACCAATCCCTATTCCAGAAATCAAGGACAAGTTCACGTTCTACTATATTGGTGAAATATCAAGGCGTAAAAACGTGGTGGCAATGATGAAGGCTTTTCACCTAGCTTTTAGACGTACAGATGACGTTGCGTTGGTAATTAAGGGCAATATTCCTGGGGCTTCCCCACAAGAAACTGGTCAGCAAATTACCGATCTTGCCAATATGGTTAAGGATAATTTGAAGTTGTATCCCCATAGACACCAATATATGAATGAGGTAATCATCTCGGCCCCCATGAGTAATGAGGAAATCATGCGGCTGCACTCAACGTGTGATTGTTTTGTGATGCCATCATTTGGGGAAGCTTGGTCAATTCCCACATTTGACTCCATGGCGATGGGCAAAACCCCAATTTGTAACTGTACTGGTGGAATGCTTGATTTTGTCAGGCATGGTGGGTGGATGGTAAAGAACCATCAAGAACCCTGTTTTGGCGATCTTGATACTATACCAGACCTGCACACCGGTCATGAACAGTGGGATGCAATTGATATTGAGGATTTGGTTAGAAGTATGCGGGAAGCATACCATTCTTTGCCCACTCGACTTGAAAAATCTGCCTGTGGTATAGACAACGCATACCAATATTCTTATGTAAACGTTGGACAACAAATACTGAAAGCACTACAATAAGTAGTACTAATTACCAATATCATCAAGTAATATAAGTGACCAACTTATGCAAACACAAGTATCTACGTTTTTGCGTCGTGCTACTATCAAACCACTTGATAGACTAAATATTTTAAGCTTCGCCACGCATGAACGTTATCAAACTAACCTTTCAAAAACCGGTCACAACTTCTACCTACTGCAAGGAGAAGGTATTAAGACTTGGTGTAACGATTACGCACCATTGCCTCCCAACCACATTATACTTGAAAACACCCTGCCCCCCCACATAGTATTTGACGCCGTTCTTAGCCAAAACAAGGGTGGGCAATACCCAGTTGCCGTACAAATTGCTTCTTCCTTGCAACTTCCCCTTATTACACTTGAACATTGTCTTCCACCACCGAATTGGAAAAAACACCAACTGGAGTCAACGCTATCCATGTATGGACACATCAATGTGTTTATATCGGAGTACAATCAAAAAGCGTGGGGGCTGAATGAGTCTAACTCAATAGTGATTCCACATGGTGTGGATACCGATGTGTTCAAACCACAAGAAGTAGAAAAACCACCAAAACCATATGCGTTATCGGTAGTGAACGATTGGATTAATCGGGATTGGTGTTGTGGAATGAGGCTTTGGCAAGAAATAACTGGATTTCCCCAACAAGAATTAGTACCAGTCAAGGTATTGGGCAACACTCCTGGCCTTTCCTTGCCAGCCCCGTCTATCCCGGACTTAGTGACCGAATACAACAAGTGTGGGGTGTTCTTAAACACCTCGCTGGTTTCCCCGGTCCCATCCGTGCTGCTCGAAGCCATGGCTTGCGGAAAATGTATAGTCAGTACCGCCACCTGTATGATTCCTGAGTTTATCCAACATGGTGTTAACGGCTATATGTCAAATGATCCCGTAAAATTACGAAATTACTGTTTGGAGTTGCTAAATGACCCCGATAAGGCCGATTATATGGGTAGGAAAGCAAGGGAAACAATACTAGAGAAGTTCTCATTGGGGCAATTTGTAGATAACTGGAATAACGTGTTTAAGAAAGTGGTCGCATAATGAACAAAGTCAATCTGTTGTACGGAAGCGGCAAGGCCATCCAGGGATATGTGAATATCAGCCCATTCCCCATTGAGGACGCCGCCGTTAAGATATGTCAACTGGATAATTTGGGGGAATTTTTTGACAATGGTGAATTAGACGAAATCCTAGTGGATAATGTTCTAGCATATATCCCACATTCTAAAGTTGTAGGTGCTATCCACGATTGGTGCAAAAAACTTGGCAAAGGAGGCAAACTTATCATTGTGGAACCAGATGCCTCATTGGTTGCCCACGCATTCTCATCGGGGTTCATTGACTTGTCAGAGTATAATGAATTCGTATTTGGCAATTCAAGTAAGCCATATTTGGTGAAGAGGTCTGCATACACGGCGGATGACCTTGTGCGGATATTGGACTCACAACCCGGAATGAAAATCACACGTAAAGCACTAGATGGAAACAATGTAGTTATGGAGGCAACCCGTGAGTGATACTGCATGTAAACGATGTGTGTTTGCCCAATATGATAGGGATACCCAAATAGGATGTGTGGCTGGTCGTATTGACCTGTTTAAAAGTAAGGGTTATGAGGTTATCGACGCCATTGATGACGACAAGGAATTTTGGGTCATCCGTGACAGCAAGTGCATGATGGGGCGAACCGAAGAGTGGGCACCTTATGTTAAAGACCCCAACCAAGACCTGATTTCCCTTGCGAGGAAGGAAATTAGTATTAAGTGTGTGGCGATTGTATATGTGGATGAATCAACAACGCTGGAAGATGTAATTACTACACAAAACGCCCTCACAATACAAAACTTGCCGCCAACACAAATTGTTTATTTACATAAGGCTGGTGTTACAACTCTACGACCATCTATTTATAGAAAAGTATACGAAAACGTTGAATTACTTATTCCATATCGAACCGAAGTCATCTTAGATGAATCCTTGGGTCGCCAACAGTGCATTGAATTGGTTCGAGGCCAACTTAAGAAAAAAACTACTCACTATGTAGTTTTCAATGCTGGTTTTGCCCCCCATACAGATTTTCTTTACAATCTTGACTACTTGATTAATGACCAACTTGAAAAGATTGTGGCCGTACTACCGGATGAGCAAGGAAATGGGCTATGTATGTTGAAGGGGTTGGCTTATAGTAAGGTGGAGGATGATATCGAAACTCAAGATGACACAGATATGCAGGAATTTACATGTCCGATGACAAGAATAAACTGCCAACGGTAGCAGTAATAATGGCGTGTTACAATCATGGGCAGTGGGTCAAGCAAGCGTTTGATTCCATAGTTGCTCAAGACTACCCTAACAAATTCATTGTTATTGTGGATGATTGTTCTACAGATGATACATACCAAACCATATTATCATTATTGGGTGGAACCGATAGGATAGATTTGGATGATAATGTACATGGAAAGTACAACGGGGTTGTTGTTTATGTGTTGAAAAACAAGACAAACATGAAACAAGCACATAGTCGTAATGTGGCAATTCAGTTGGCATGGGATAAAGCAGATGCTTTTATGAATCTCGACGTAGACGATGCCTACCTACCATGGAAAATCAGCAAGTCAGTCGAAGCATGGTTGAAGTCGCCAAACGCCATAGGCATGGTGTATTGTGATGTGCTAATTGAAAATACTCAAACCGGCACAACCATCCACGAATATAGGGAACCATTCAATCTCCAACGCCTCCAAGAGGAGTGTATTACTTCAAACGCCCCACTGTTTACCAAGGCCGCACTCAGCACAGTCGGTCCATACGACGAATCCCTTCCTCCTTGCGAAGATTGGGATTTAGCTATGAGAATTGGTGAGAGGTTTATGGTGATTCACATTCCTGAGCCCCTACAAATTTATCGTCTAACTGGAGTCAATTGTCAGGATATCATTCCAAGGGAAGTTTGGCAAGAGCGTTGGAATGCCATATATCACAAAAAACTACAGAGACAACAAAATCCATGACATTAGCCATTCGTCATATTGTACCAGCCCGCCGTAAATTCCCAGGTATACATACTGGGTTAACTGTTATTGTTCCTGCTGCTGGAATTGGTACGAGAATGAAGCTTAGGGGTTCCAAAGCCCTGCTTGAACTTGCTGATGGCACAACCATTATTGAGAGACAAATTCAAATCATTAAGTTGGTATACCCATGTGCTGATATTGTAATTGTGTTAGGATTTGAAGGCGACAAGATATTCAAACGACTGCGTGGAAAATATGATGTCAGATTTGTTTATAACGAACATGTTGATGAAACTAACGTTGGACATAGTATCACTATTGGACTACAAAATACCTATCATAATAACATCTTGGTTGTATATGGTGATTTGATATTTGATGAGTTAGCTATCAAAAAAATCACACATGGTCCATCTGCCGTACTTGTAGACACACAAAACAAGCTTGGCAAAGGAGAGGTTGGGGTTGCAATCTGTGATGGACACGTAACCAACTTCGCATACGGAGTGGATGATAAGTGGGGCCAAATAGCATATATCACTGGGGACGAATACGATATTTTGTGTAAGGCGGCTTTTACTAAAGAGCGTAGTAAACTAATGGGTTACGAACTACTGAATCAAGTAATTGAGGGGGGTGGGGTATTTGACGCATTTGCCCCACCATCCTTCTTGCTAGTAGAAATAGACTCCATGAAAGACATGGAGAAAATTCCAGAGATTTTGTTGCCAACAGGGTAGTTTAGGAACGACTATAGATATATGAAAACATCACTCACAATGTTGTGTCGAATGGAGCCCATGGCTTCCCAATTTATCTATTTGGGACTTGGGTTTGCACTGGTAGATGCTGGGCACAAATTCATACCGTGGAACCCAGAGAGGTTTGACCCCATTCCCACCATTGACGAGGTTAAACCCGACATTCTTCTTGCCCAAGGATACAATCTGGATAGGGCCACAATCAAAGCTATCAACTCCCATCCAGATATGGAGGTGCTACTTAAAGTTGGTCACTGGGGAATGGATATTGACACATCCAAGTATGCGGTTCTGATGGCGTCAGAAGATGAAAAGAGATTGGTGGGTAGTATTGAAAACAAAGATCGGCTGACAGTATTCAATTATTGTCACCCCAATAGGGTGAATTCAGTAATTGGTGGTTGGTTAGACATAGTTGGTAATATTCATGGGTTGTTACCAGCAGCCGATGCCCACTCATATTTTCCAGTTCCCCAAGACGAAAGACTACAATCTGACGTTACGTTTATTGGTGGCTATTGGGGATATAAGGGGCAAAATATCAACAAATACATTATTCCTATTTGCAACCCCGTTGGACAGTATAATGTAAAAATTTTTGGTAACCAGTCTTGGCCGGTTCCTCAATATATGGGTGCGATTTCAGACTCGTTATGTAAAACCGTGTTGTGTTCCGCCACAATTTGCCCCAACATTCACGAACCCCACTCCAACACATATGGGTTTGACGTAACTCCCCGTTGTTTCAACATTATGGCTTGTAAAGCGTTCTGCATATCGGACTATGTAGAGTCCCTTTACGCAGACTGTTTGGGTGAGGATGAATTGGTTTGTTTTAGAAACCAAGAAGAGTTTATGGATCACATACAGCATTTTACTAAGCACACAGAAGATCGTATACCATACATACAGCGTGGTTATAAGCGTGTAATGCAAGATCACACATATGCCAATAGAGTAGACTTAATTTTGAAAGTATTGGGCCAATAATCATGGCGGTAAAGAACGACTATTATACCAAGGTCAATGGGATGTTTGATTTCGCAGACACCTATGAAGAAATTATCCAAAACGCACCACTGAATGCCCGCTTGGTAGAAGTCGGTAGCTGGCAAGGAAGATCAATCATTTATTTGGCAACATATGCCCTGGAGAATGGTAGAGATGACTTAGATATTTGGTGTGTTGATACGTGGGCGGGCAATTTAGATAATCCAGAATGCTTAAACATGGTACAAAAATTGGGGGGTTCAGAAGAACTATATCAACTATTTCTTCATAATATCAAAGAGGCTGGTGTTGACCATATCATCAAACCAAAACGCAGTACATCATTATTGGCGGCACCCGACTTCTTGGATGGGTCATGTTACTTTGTGTTCATCGACGCAAGCCATGCATATCAGGATGTCGTGGATGATATTAATGCTTGGTGGCCCAAGGTACAAGTGGGTGGGGTGCTGGCAGGACACGATTATGTTTGTCCTGCAATATCTATTCCTGTACATAAGGCATTTGGTCAGCAAGTGCGTATCTTTCCCTCTAAACAAACTTGGTGGGTAAATAAAAATGCCAGTTAATAATAAGTACTACGAAAAAATTCAGGGTTGGTTCAACTTTGCGGAACCATATGAAAAAGCTGTGCAAATAGCACCCGAAGATGCTGTGTTTGTTGAGGTGGGTAGTTGGCGTGGGAAGAGTCTAATATACTTGGCCTCATACATTATTGAGCAAGGAAGAACCGATATTGATTTGTGGGCTATTGATACGTGGAGGGGCAGTAACGAACCCATTCATAACCAAATCATTAATCAACTGGGTGGTGATGACGCATTATACAATGACTTTATCCAAAACATTCATGAGGCTGGGGTTGCCCACATTATATCGCACAGACGAGAGAAATCCATAGAAGCATCTAAAAAGTTCTCTTCTAGCTCATGTTTCTTCGTCTATATTGATGCTGGACATACCTATGAGGATGTGATTAATGACATACAGGCTTGGTGGCCCATCATTCAAGCGGGTGGGGTATTGGCTGGACACGATTATCACGCGGATAGCCCAGAAGTTATTGCTGCCGTACACGATTTCTTTGGGGAGAGCCTATTGGTGTTTCCAGAAGCCCGTACATGGTGGATACAAAAATGATTGATGCGGTAATACCAACAAAAGATAGGGCGATGCAATTACGACTCCTTTTGGAGAGCATTGCTAAAAATTGTCATCACCTGTTTGAAAACATATATCTTATAGTAAGTGGTAGTGATAGGGATTATTTGCGTGGTTATGCCCAAATCCAAACAGAACTATCCGATGTATATTCACCACTAAGCGTGTTGAGACACAAAATTAAGTGGGTAATTGAAAATGATTCGTTAGTACACACGATGCTTGAAGTTTTCAATACTTCTTCTGCTGAACTCATTTGTGGTTTCACAGATGATTGCGTTGTGTTTAAGCCAATTGAAGAACAAGTATCTGGTTTTGAGTATGTGTTTAATGATCCTAAAATATTCACATTCGCCCTAAGAATGGGGTTGAACACAATAGTTCAAAACTATATAACGGGTGAACGACAACCACCACTGACAGATTATTACAGTATTGGTGGTGAAATCATTACGTGGGAGTGGCGTGGTAACATGTCGTACAACTATCACTATCCGTGGACGATGGACGGGCATATCTATCGACGTGCTGAACTCATAGACCTTACCCAAAAAACCAATATGAGTTGTTTAAGAACCTGGGAGGGTAGTGGATTAGCAGTAGTTAATGCTCTTGCCCCACCACGTATGGCATCGTTTAGGGATAGTGTAATGATTTGTTTAGCCAATAATTGTGTACAAGACCCGCCCATGATATCGGGTACGTATTACCCATATTCACCAAAAGAATTGAATCAACGATACATAGATGGTGAGGTGATAGATTTTAGTAGGTTGGATTTTAGTAATGTCCTAAGCTGCCATGATGAAAAACCCTTTATTTTTACAAGGAACTAATATGAATACGGTGCTTATCACGGGAGCGGCGGGCTATGTGGGAAGTACCCTATGCGACACCCTATTGAGGGCGGGGTTCAAGGTTCGTGCATTAGATAATTTCTATAGAGGCTCTTGTGATTCCCTCATTCCATTTATTACCGACCCCAACTTCGAGTTCTTCAATGCCGATGTGACGGACCCCAATCTAAAGGGTCACATTTTTGAAGGCGTAAACTACGTGATTCACCTAGCAGCCTTAGTGGGTTTCCCCAAGTGTGCTGCCAACACCTCCCTTGCTATTCTCACAAATGAGGAAGGAACACGTAATATTGCCACACATGCAAAAAGGGTGGGTGCAAAGATGATTTTGGCGTCAACCGGAAGTGTGTATGGAAAAGTGGATGGAATTTGCACAGAAGAATCTCCACTCAATGCCGTTTCGTTGTATGGAATGACCAAAATCAATGCTGAAAAACTTATGTTTGCCACCCTTCCTTGCCAATCTATAGCTTATAGGTTTGCAACTGGGTTTGGGGTGGGGCGTACAACACGGGTCAACCTATTGGTAAACACCTTGACTTATGAAGCAATCATTAATCGCACCATCACAGTGTTTGAAGCAGATGCCCGCCGAACCTTCATCCACAACCGTGATATGGCGTCATCTTTCCTACATGGTATTCTAAATTTCGATGATCTACAACCCGGCTTAGTATACAATGTTGGCGATAATTCTATGAATGCTACGAAACGCGAGTTGGTAACCATGATTGCTAACAAAACGGGTTGTCACACTCACTTCGCTGAAGTTGGAGTAGATTTAGATCAACGTGATTATGCGGTTAGTTTTGATAAGTTTCATAATACTGGTTGGAATGCCTCTATTACTATTGAACAAGGAATTAATGAATTAGTGAAAGTCACCCCACTATTACACATCCACTCTAACTACGAATAATGATACTGCCCATTTACTCATTAGATGGTCTGAATAAAGATCGTGGAACCATGAAGGCCCGCGAGAGGTATTTTATTGCCGCCTCATATTGTATGGGAACTAATGTGCTGGAGATATCATGTGCATCAGGCTATGGTTCTAATATCCTTGCACAACAAGCAAATAGTATTTTAGCGTGTGATATAGACCAAAAAGCATTAAGTTTTTGTAAACAACATTGGTCAAACGACAGGGTGATATATAAACATGCCGACTTAAGTGATCCACAACTAGATTTGGGCAAGTTCAATTGTGTGGTAAGTTTGGAAACAATAGAACATGTTCCCACTCCACTCAATGTCACTATAAAATTGTTATCGCAACATGTTGTAAGCAATGGAATACTGATTTTTTCATGTCCTATTAATGAACAGTGTGAACCAAATCAAACGCATAAACACACACGTATTTCTATTGATTCCTTAAAACAATGTGTAAAAGAAATTGATTTTCAATTAGTGTCTATTATAGGACAACATAACGTGTTGGATGGTACTGATAATTACGACAACTACATATTTGTATGCAGGAGAGCATAATGGCAAAGGAAGTGGTACTCATTACGGGAGGATCGGGCTTTTTTGGAACTCATATTACCCGTTGTTTAGAACAGATGGGTAAGTATGAAGTAGTAAGCGTCGGTAGACAACAAGGGGACTTACGTGATTCTGCGGCGGCATACCGTCTAATACATGAAACACGCCCTAAATACCTAATCAATGTGGCTGCGTTGAGTGGGGGTATCAATTGGAATCAATTGAACCGCGACCGCATCTTCTATGATAACACTATTATGACGTGCAACCTACTGTCTGCGGCTGCTTCACATGAGGGGGTGCAAAAAATAGTAAGCGTCATATCTTCATGTGCCTACCCAGATATTGATAGGGTAATTGTGGAGGGGGATTTTTGGAATGGGTTGCCCCATCCCAGCATTCGAACGTTTGGTATGCAAAAACGCAATATGGCAGCATACATGATGACGTTGCAAGAACAGTATCCACACAAGACATTCATATGTCCAGTTGTAAACAACCTGTATGGACCAAACGACACCTTTGATATTAAGCGAACCAAAGTGGTTGGGGCAACCATTAATAGACTATTGACAGCTAAATTCACTGGTGAGACACCCAAGTTTTTTGGGACTGGGGCACCCCTACGACAATTTACGTATGTGTGGGATGCGGCGGTTCAAATCGCCAGATTGTTGGGATCAGAACTCAAGCCCAGCATCATCAATATTACAACCCCGATAGAGAACACTATTAAGGAACTGGTTGAGACTGCTGCTAAACTGATCGGTTATGATGGAGAAATAGAGTGGGGGAATTCTACTCAAGATGGGCAAATGCGTAAGTGCATGAGTGGTGGGATGTGGGAGAATATTGTGGGCGAATATAAGTGGACCACATTAGAAGATGGGTTGCGTAAGACCATAAATTGGTATAGGAGTGAGAATAATGCATAAGACGAAAACCATTATGATTACTGGTTCGGACGGTTTTGTTGGTAGCCACCTATGTGATGTGATTAGTAGAACCACAGATTGGTTAATCATTAAAATAGGGCGTTGTATTGATATTACAGATAGGCGTAAGGTAGCAGAAATGTTTAATGCGTTCAATCCTGAT
>Ga0268280_1002494_pt1 | contig 10576 bp, 8 predicted proteins | sample saktaG_9_FD_190139 | JGI IMG/M metagenome (GOLD analysis project Ga0268280, IMG submission 190139) | Saline water microbial communities from Sakinaw Lake, British Columbia, Canada - sak_2011_5_24_40m | ecosystem: Environmental > Aquatic > Non-marine Saline and Alkaline > Saline ...
GAAAACAAATCGGTTTGAATTTTAGTTATGCTATTCAAGATAAACCAAGAGGTTTAGCTGATGCCTTTATTGTGGGTGAGGATTTTATTGGAAAGGATAAAATTGCCCTAATCCTGGGTGATAATATATTTTATGGACAAAATTTTATCGAGAAAGTAAGACGAGCAGTAAGCCGGGATGATGGAGCAACTATATTTGGATATTATATAAATGATCCAACACGATTTGGAGTAGTTGAATTTGATGAGCAAAGAAATGTGATTTCATTAGAAGAAAAACCAAAACACCCGAAATCGAATTATGCCATTCCGGGATTATATTTTTATGATAATGAAGTTGTCTCCATAGCAAAGAATATTAAACCATCTGCTAGAGGGGAATTAGAAATAACTGCAGTTAATAACGAATATTTAAAAAAAGGAAAATTAAAAGTTGAACTATTAGGCAGAGGAATGGCCTGGCTGGATACCGGAACCTGCAGCAGCTTACAAAAAGCGGGGAATTTTGTAGAAACTATTCAGACCAGACAGGGATTGTATTTAGCATGTATAGAGGAAATAGCTTACAGAGAAGGATATATAGATAAAGAAGAGCTATTAGAATTAGCTAAACCTTTAAAAAAAACAGATTATGGAAGATATTTGATAAGTATAGCTAAGGAAGTTGAAATAGATTAATTCCGTAGCATTTATGTTTTTATAATTGAGTTGCGAATATCTTATCGGGTGATTATATAAAGGATTACGTCGCAATAAAAAGAGAGGTTTATCTTGTGAACCAAATAGTTTGCAAAATAATTGAGTCATGGGCTAATAAAAAAGGAAATGTCTACACGTTGGATGATATATTGAAATGGGTAGATTATAACAATAAGACTACGAAGGTCAAAATTTCTGAATGTTCTATCGGTGATAGCACTTTTTGGTTTCATGATAAAGTTAGTGGAGAAATAGTGAACCGAAAGAAAAGTTTTTTTTCAATTAAAGGGTTGCAGAGATTTGAAAACAGTGAATTGATTATAGAGCAGCCGATTATTAATCAGCCCGAAATTGGTTATCTTGGCATTATATGCAAAGAAATCGATGGAGTATTGAATTTCTTAATGCATGCAAAGATTGAACCAGGAAACGTAAATTGTATCCAAATATCGCCTACTATCCAAGCAACTAAAAGTAATTTTACAAGATGTCATGGAGGAAAATATCCACCATACTTATCGTATTTTGAGAATTCGCATAAATACAATGTTATAATGGATCAGATTCAATCCGAACAAGCTTCAAGATTTTATATGAAACGAAATCGGAATATGATAATAGAAGTGAGAGATGAAATCGAAGTTTTACCAAATTTTAAATGGATGACTTTAGGGCAATTGAAAGAACTCATGAAAATTGAAAACCTAGTAAACATGGACACACGAACCGTTATTTCTGGAATTCCGTTATCGACTATACAGTTTACTGATGAACAACTAAAGTGTATTCGTTATAAGTTTACAGATGATAGTTTTTATCAGTCGATATTCCATGGAAATATTAACGAATCAATTGTTCAAATTTACCAATATGTGAATAACTATAAGATGCTTCACGATGTAAAAACTGTTTTGGTTCCATTGGGACACTTAAAATCATGGAAGATCACTAGCGATGAGATTATTTGTAAGCATCCCGCCAATTTCTCGGTGAAATTCTATGATATATCCATAGAAGGCCGTGAGGTGCAAAACTGGCAGCAACCTTTGTTTAAGGCTTCCAGAATAGCTACTTTTGGATTGCTAACCTGTGTTGAAAACGGAAAGAGAAAGTATTTAGTTCGTGCAACGCCTGAGATAGGTTCTTTTGACAAGATAGAATTAGGGCCTAGCGTAATGCTTGAAGCGACGCATTCAAATTTTAATGTTGTGGAGAAGCTTTTCAAAGAAAGCCTTCAGAATTCTGAAAACATAATTACCAATGTTGTTTTGTCAGAAGAAGGCGGAAGATTCTATCATGAGCAAAACAGGAATATGATTGTGGAGGTTGACTACGAAGTACTAAGCAATCTTCCAGCCGGATACTTTTTGGTTGATTACTGTACGCTAAATTATCTGATACAAATAAACAATTGCCTAAATATCCAACTGAGAAATTTGTTGTCCTTATTGGAGATGTAGATATGCTTAAAATCGGAATATTAGGAGGAGCTGACATTGCATTTAGAATGTTCCTTCCAGCGCTAAATGAATCGAAAGGTACAGAATGTGTTGGGGTAGCGTCAAGAACAAAATCGAAACGCGATAGATTTGCGGCTGATTATCATGTTCCGGTTTATGAAACCTATAATGAGATTATCGAAAATCCAATTGTAGATATTGTATATATACCGTTGCCTCCGGCATTGCATTACCAATGGGCGAAGAAGGCCTTGGAATACAATAAACATGTGTTCTTGGAAAAGCCATCCACAACAAGCTATGAGGAGTCAAAAGACCTGGTTGAGCTGGCTTCAGCTAAAGGGTTAGTTCTACAAGAAAATTACATGTTTCAGTTCCACTCGCAACTACAATATATCAAAGAACTGCTGAGGAATGATAGAATTGGCAACATTCACTTAATTAAGAGCAGTTTTGGCTTTCCGATGCGAAGCGAGAATGATTTTCGTTACAACAAAGATCTTGGTGGCGGGGTATTGTTAGATGCTGGTGGTTATGTGGTGAAGCTGGCAACATTAATGCTTGGGAATACAATAAAAGTAACATCAGCTGTCAGCAATTTAAGCGAGATATTTGGAGTTGACATATTTGGTAGCGTTTCATTTGTTAATTCAGCCGGACTGGTATGTCAGGGTTCCTTCGGTATAGATTGTCACTATCAATGTAGCTTAGAAGTTTGGGGTAAAAAAGGAAAACTGTTCACAAACAGGATATTTACTGCACCCCCTGGATACGAACCAGTATTTACAATTGAAGACGCCAACGGTACTAATACTATAAAATTGGCTGCTGATAAACATTTTTTTCATTCTATAGAGAAATTTGTACTTGCAGTAACGGATGACAATATCAGAGAAAAAATGTATACTGATTTATTGTTGCAGGCACAATTAGTAGATGAAATTAAGACTGCAGAGATATATTAATGAATAATAAAAAGGTTAGAACAGCGATAATTGGTGCCAACAGCTATATAGCGCGAAATCTTATACATAAAATTCGTAATAATTATAGTAAATTTTTTAAACTGGAGCTATATGACCGTCATGAAAAGCATGCAGACAATGTAGAGCCCTATCACCAAATTGATTTGCTGAATGTGCAAACTTTTAGTTCAGTTAATTATAATTGTGATTTGCTGTATGTCTTTGCGGGAAAAACGGGAACTACACAGGGGTTTGATGATTACGAATCATATATCGACATTAATGAAAAAGGACTTCTAAATATATTGAAGGTTCACTACTCTCAGGGTTCAAAAGCAAGAATAATATTTCCATCAACTAGACTGGTTTATAAGGGACAAAAAGATACTCCATTAACAGAGAGTGCGGAAAAAGAATTTAAAACTCTGTATGCAATTAACAAGTTCAGCTGTGAACAGTATTTAAATATGTATCACGAGGTCTTTGGAATTCCGTTTACAGTATTTCGTATTTGCGTTCCGTATGGTACTTTGATTCCAGAAGTGAATTCATATGGCACTGCTGAATTTTTCCTATCCAAAGCTAAAAAAGGTGAAAATATTTTACTGTATGGAGACGGGACGCAAAAGAGAACGCTAATACATATAGGCGATTTATGTGAAGCTCTTGTCCAAGGTGCAGTGAATAAAAACTGTGGCGACGAGGTATATAATATTGGTGGTGCTGATCATATGAGTCTGTGTGAAATGGCACGGGCGATTGCAGGGGCATATAAGGTGGAAGTTGAATTTACCAATTGGCCAGACATGGCGAAAAATATTGAATCTGGAGATACCATCTTTGATTCCACAAAATTCGATAGAGCCACCAATTTTAGCTATTCTATGCATTTTAACGAATGGATTATAGAAGAGTTAAAAGAGTTAAGTCTATAATATTTTTGATAAGATATCAAAAAGTAATAGAAAAAATAAGGAGAAATGTAAAATACCAAGCAGAAAAATTTTCCTGTGGTAAAGTGTATAAAAAACTTTAGAAATATATAACCTTATATAGAAAGACGAAATATAAAGGAGATTGATTAATGAAAAAAGCCCTTATTACCGGTATTACCGGTCAGGATGGTTCCTATCTGGCAGAATTTCTGCTTTCTAAAGGGTATGAAGTTCATGGCATGATAAGACGGGCCAGCACCTTTAATACTAATAGGATAGACCATATTTATAAAGACCCTCATATAAGAGGGGTAAGATTGCATCTTCATTACGGAGATTTGAGCGATTCCGGTCAGATCACCAATCTTATCTATAATATTAAACCTGATGAGATTTATCATTTGGGCGCCCAAAGTCACGTTAGGGTCAGTTTTGATATACCGGAATATACCGGAGATATTACGGCTTTGGGGACTACCAGAATATTGGAGGCAGTAAGAAGAAGTGGAATAAAGTGTAAGTTCTATCAAGCATCAAGTAGTGAGATGTATGGTGACGCCTCGGCACCTCAGAATGAAGATACCCCTTTTAGAGCGAGAAGCCCTTATGCAGCAGCTAAGATTTATGCCTATTGGATGGTTCGTAATTATCAGGAGGGTTATAATCTCTTTGCCTGCAATGGGATACTATTCAATCATGAAACGATAGCCTCTTTTATGCCAATGTTTTGTAAGAAAATTAGTGAGGAAATGTTTGATCTAAAACCGATATGTGAAATTGTTAAATTTGATCAAACAAAAAAAGAATATCAATCAAAAAAAATTTCAGGTATTCAAGTATGGGATAAAAATGGCTGGGTTGATGTTATATTTGCTTCTGCTTATCCCCATAACATAAAAAAGGATAATAAAAGATCTAGATTTATTAATTCGAGATCAGGAGCTTTTATGACTACCTCAAGTCATGTCGTTTTTATGGAAGGTGGTAAAGAAAGAAAAGTAGGAGACATTGAGGTCGGGAATTGTCTGGAGACCATTGATCTTCCTCAACCTCTTTTTGCCGCTCAATCTTCAGTTTCCCAAGAAGAAGCAGAACTGATGGGAATGATTGTGGGAGATGGTTCAATTACTTACGCTAAAGAGGGAAAAGGATTACATGGAAAATTCACTAATTCATCCTCTGAGATTAGAAAATATTTTAGTGATTTGTGGTCAAGAGTTACAGGTGGAACGACAGTTTATTATCCTTCAAAATCAGGATTTAATCCCCAAAAAATAGTAGGACAATTGATATTAGTTGGTGGGAATGATTGGCTTAGGAAAATAGATATTTACAATACTGATAGAACAAAACGAGTTCCAAAAGTGATTCTTAATTCTTCTCCAGATATCATAATATCTTTTCTTAGAGGTTATAATCTTACAGATGGACTAAAGGAAAATAAATGTACATATGAATTTAGAAATTTCAAAACTAACTCTGCGACTCTTGCCATGGGATTATGGTATCTCATTGAAAAAACAACTGGACAAGATATAAATCTGACATTAGAAATAAAAAATGATGGAAGAATATTTTATTCTCTTAATATTCTTTCTACGGTAGACAATATTTTAAAAGAGCAAAAAGTTAGAAAATTGGCACTGGAAGGCGTATCCCAAAGAGGGATTTTCCGAAGGACTAGCATTTCAAGAGGTTTTGTTAGAAAGATACAACGTGGTGGAAATGCTTGTCTGGTGCATTATCTAAGGAAAAACCCTTCAGAAGTTAAAAAGATAATTGATTTACCTAATTATGAGGGGTGGTTTTATGATTTAGAAACTTCTTCAGGAGAATTTCATTGTGGCATCGGTAAATGTCATGTTCATAATTCTCCTCGCAGGGGCGAGACTTTTGTAACTCGTAAGATTACCCGAGGAATAGCTCGGATTATAGCAGGAAAAGACAAAAAATTATATCTTGGTAATTTAGAGGCCAAGAGAGACTGGGGCTATGCGCCTGATTATGTAGAGGCGATGTGGATGATGTTGCAACAGGATAAACCTTGTGATTATGTTATCGGGACTGGGGAGACCCATTCAGTTAAAGAATTTTTAGAAAGGGTTTTTAGTTATGCGGGATTAGACTGGAAGGAATATGTAGAGATAGACCCAAGATACTTTAGACCTACTGAAGTAGAGTTATTGTTGGCTGATGCCTCCAAGGCGAGGAGAGAATTAGGTTGGAGTCCCAGAATTACTTTCAAAGAATTAGTGAAGATCATGGTAGATAGTGATATGAAATTGGCGGAATTGGATTCTCCCGGAGAAGGGAAGAAGATTCTAAAGACAAAAGGGATTGATTGGACGGAGAATCATATAACACAGGAATAAAGAGGAGATGTGAATGAATTTTTGGAAAGATAAAAGAATTATTGTTACCGGGGGAGCGGGGTTCATAGGTTCGAATTTTCTAAATCTATTTGTTCCACGCTACCCCGAATATAATTTTATTAATTTTGATAAACTTACCTATGCCGCTAATCTTTTAAATCTAAAAAGCATAGAAAATTTATCTAGCTACAAATTTGAGCAAGGAGATATCGCCGACTATTCCCGCGTTAATAAAATATTCACCCAATATAATCCTGATATAGTTATCCACTTTGCTGCTGAAAGTCATGTGGACAGAAGTATTCTCGGTCCTGCTGAGTTTATTCAAACAAATATTATTGGTACTTTTAATTTACTCGAAGCATGCCGAAAAAATTGGCAAAATTCCCTCAACAAAAATAAATTATTTCTCCATGTTGGCAGTAACGATGGTTACAGTTTTTTATTCTTATATAAAGCAGATTTATTTACCGAAAGTATTTCGTGTATTTTTCATATTCCGATTTTAAAGCATCCAATGATCACTTAGAAAAAGACAATTATTATAATAATAGCAGTTGTACTTCCCAATAAAAATGATGATTACTTAGATAATTATGTTATAGAGTTGATAAAAGGAGTTAAAAAGTGTTTTTTGAAATAACTATTCCTGTTTTAGATGAGGAAAAAATTTTAGAAAAAAATGTTTTAAGAATAAAAAAATATTTTGGCAATAATATAAGTAATGATTTTAGAATAGTTATCGCTGATAATGGATCTACTGACAGGACAGAAGATATTGGGAAAAAATTAAAGAATAATTATGAAAAAATAGATTATCTTAGGTTAAATAAAAAAGGAGTAGGGCTAGCACTTAGAACTTCTTGGACAAGATCAAAAGCAGACATAGTTGGTTATATGGATTTAGACTTAGCAACCGATTTAAAATATTTGAAAGAAGTATGTTCTTTAATGAAAAATGAAAAAATATTAATTATAAATGGTTCTCGGCTACTGGATAATTCTGAAGTAAAAAATAGAGCTTTATTAAGAGAAGTAACTTCCAGAGGGTTTAACTTTTTACAAAAAATAATTTTAGGTGTAAAACTTTCCGATGGGATGTGCGGTTTTAAATTTTTTAAAAGAGACATTGCAATAAAGTTAATTAATACGGGAATAAAAACTGATGGATGGCTCTTTTCAAGTGAAATATTGGTTAAAGCAATTTGGAGTGGTTTAAAGGTTTATGAATTACCTATCGCTTGGATTGATGATAGATCTTCTAAGGTAAATATATTAAAATTAAGTATAGAATATTTAAAAGACATGCTAAGAATAAAAAAAGAAAAATCTATATTTATAAATAAATATAGAGGTAAAATTCAATGAAAACAGCTATAATAGGCTACGGATATTGGGGAAAAATATTAAGATACTACATTGAAGAGAATTCTAATTTTTCCCTTGTAAAAATTTATGATCCCAAACTAAAAACCAAAAATATTTTTTCAAATAGGATTGATGATATCTTAGAAAAAGATATAAAGGCTGTTTTTATATGTACTCCCATTAATACCCACTTTATTTTGTCAAAACTTATGCTAAATAATAATAAACATGTTTTTTGCGAGAAACCCATTACCAGAAATAGCAAGGACGTTGAAGAACTTATAAAAATTTCAAAGAAAAAAGAAAAAGTAATACAAACTGATTTTACTTTTCTTCAGTCAAAAAGTATAAAAAAAATGAAAGAATTAATTTCCAAAATCGGTCAAATATATATTGCTTCCTTTTCAATGAAGCAATATGGTAAATTTTATAAAGAGAATAATGTTTATGAGATACTAGGTTCTCATATGATTTCGATATTGTATTATCTTTTTGATAACATGAATTTAAATTTTAAATTTATTGACTACTATTTGAATAAAGAAAATAAACCAGAAATTGGAGATATTCTGTTTAATGCAAATAAATTAAATGGAAATATATCATTAAGTTTACATAGTCCCTACAAAGAAAGAAAAATTGTTTTAAAAGGTGAAAAAGGAATATTATGTTATGATCCATTGAAAAAAAATAGTTTAAAATATTATTCTATTTCTAAAGATAAAATAATATTAAATAATACTTTCAATTTTGATGAAAAGAATAATCTTAGATATTCCATTAAAAATTTTTATAGTGTAATAAAAAGACAAGAAGAATCAAATATAAATCTATCAAAAAAAGTGATAGCAGCTTTAGAATGGTATAATATTTGGAGAAAAAATAATGAAGTATGATAAAGTAATTTTAGGAGCTGGAATATATGGATTATATTCAGCATTATATTCAGCAAAAAAAGGAGAGAAAGTAATTGTTTTAGAATACGACAATGATTCATTTTCTAGAGCAAGTTACATTAATCAAGCAAGAGTACATAATGGGTATCATTATCCCCGTAGCATATCAACTGCATTGAAATCTTCAAATTATTTTAATCGATTTAGCAAAGATTTTAGTTTTGCAATAAATAAAAAATTTAAAAAAATATATGCAATCTCGTCAAATTATTCATGGACTTCTGGCACACAATTTGAACTATTTTGTAAAAATGCAAATATTAAATGTGAAAGAGCGCATCCCAATAAGTATTTTAAGCATAAAAAATGTGATGCTGTCTTTGAAACTGAAGAATACGCCTTTGATGCTAATAAACTGAAACAATATTTTTTAAAGGAAATAATTAGATATAAAAATGTAGATATTAAATATAATATAAGAATGAAGAAAATAATAAATAACTATAAAGAAAAAAAATATAATGTATGTTTAAAGGAAGGCCAAGTTTTTTCTACAAAATATCTTTTGAATTCCACCTATGCCAGCGTTAACCAGATTTTAAATTTTATGAATGTGAAAATGTTTAAAATAAAATATGAAATTTGTGAAATAATTCTTTGCAAAGTAAGTAAAAATATAAAAGATGTCGGAATTACTGTAATGGATGGTCCATTCTTTTCTATAATGCCTTTTGGTAAAACGGATTTACATTCTTTAACTTCTGTAACTTTCACCCCGCATAGAACTTCTTATGATAAATTACCAACTTTTTCTTGCCAGGATGGAATAGATTGTTCCCCATATCAACTAGGAAATTGCAATAAATGTTTAAATAAACCTAATAGCGCTTGGGAATATATGAGTAGACTGTCAAAAGAATATTTAAAAGAAGATATATCTATAAATTATGAAAAGTCTTTGTTTGCTATAAAGCCTATTTTGAAATCTTCTGAAATAGATGATTCAAGACCAACTATTATAAAAATGCATTCTGATAATCCAACGTTTATTTCAGTTTTATCTGGTAAAATAAATACATTTTATGATTTAGAGGAGGTTTTATAGGTATGAAAAAAATAGAAAAAGAACAAGCATTTTTATCAATAGTAGTACAAGTTAAAAATCATCAGAAATTCGTAAAAGAGTTTTTTATAGTTATTGATAATTTATTGAAAGGTAGGTTCAAATCATATGAATACATAATAGTAAACAATAACAGTAGGGATGAAACTATGAAAATTATTGAAAATATTTCTGGGAAATTAAAAGGTAACATTAATGTAGTTAACTTACCCTGGGATCATAATATTGAGAATTCAATGATGGCTGGCATTGATCTAGCAATTGGGGATTTTGTATTTGAGTTTGATCGACCTATAAAAGATTTTGAAAATGAATTGATGATTAATATGTACCTGAAATGTTTAGAGGGCTATGATATTGTATCTGCGGTACCAGATTCAAAAATTAAATTTTTTTCAAAAATATTTTATCTAATTTTAAACAAGGTTTCTTATAGAAATATGGAATTAATTACGGAAAATTTTAGAATAGTATCCAGGAGAGCAATAAATCGAACAATGTCTAAGAAAGAAACCTTTAAATATAGAAAAGCACTTTATCATTATTCTGGATTTGATACTAAAATATTTAAATATAAAAAAACGAAAGATTATTCTGTAGATGATTTTAATATTATAGATAAAATTGAATTCGCGAGCAATGTATTAGTTTATTATTCAAACATAGGAACCAAAATATGTGGTCTTATTTCTCTTATATTTTTATTGTTATCTATTTCAGGATTTTTTTATGCTACTTTTTCTTATATATTTCGTGATA
>Ga0268280_1002496_pt1 | contig 10573 bp, 27 predicted proteins | sample saktaG_9_FD_190139 | JGI IMG/M metagenome (GOLD analysis project Ga0268280, IMG submission 190139) | Saline water microbial communities from Sakinaw Lake, British Columbia, Canada - sak_2011_5_24_40m | ecosystem: Environmental > Aquatic > Non-marine Saline and Alkaline > Saline ...
TTTCCCTTGGTGGATGAACGGTAGGTTTGAGGCGATGTGTCTTTCATGGTGATTCGTGGTTGAGTCCCTAATATGACAGGAAATTTTCCAATGTCAACAATTATTTCAATATTCGCGGAAATAAAGCGGCAGGGTGTTTTTTAACCAATGTCAAGAATTATTAGAAAATATTTCAGTCCACCTGTTGAATCGTGCCATACAAGTGGAAAACGGGACGATCAATATAATTGTCCAGAAAAGCGAAATGGTCTGGGGGAATGTCATTGCTCATGACGGGCTTGCCCCCGCGTTTCCGATCCACGGCAATCGTGATGTGAGGGTTTTTGTTCTCACTGATCCCCCCGCCAACACAAATGGAGATCGCAATTACTTGTGGCGCAAAGGATATTCCATTGGCGACGAGATGGACCTTTTCCCCTAATTGGAAAATATCATTAGGCTTGAAAGATCCCATGCGGATCGTCATGTGATGTGCCAGAATTTCCCAGTCATTAGGGATTAGTTCACCCAAAAATTCAATCAAAAGATTGCGCGACTTCTCATCAAGGATTACAGCTATGTATGACATGGCGGGATTGTGGCAGATTACGGGATAATGTCAAGGATTATTCTAAATAATCCACGATTTGATTGTCGGGAAACATGGCGCGGCAATCGTCAACGGGGATGCGGACGAAAGAAGGAAACAAATTGTCTTTCATGTCCTCGATGGGATTCGCCCAGCCGGGGGAGAAATGCCCTATTTCGTAAGCGGCTTTTTCGGCACGGGCAACCACGGTGCCCTTGAATCGGTCGTTTTCCGTGATTGGATTTTCCGACTGGACGACGAAACGACGTTTCTTATCGTCAAGCTGTCCGATATAATCACCAATAAAAAGATACAAATAATGCGGCTTGGTCATGGACATGAGAGTAGAGGGTTTTTTGCCTATTGTCAACAATTGTTAGAAAAATTATTCCAAGTCCATTTTCCGGACTTCCGCAAGGGACGGGAAGCTCACAACCCTCCTGATATCCTCAACGGTCAACGTGCAGTCGCGGGATTCCCCTTCGGCATCCGTGCCGAGGAAAAGAATGTTTCCGGCGATAGGCGCATAGTAGAACTTGGGACAAAAAACAAATTGTAATTCTTTGCCGCTGATTAGACCCTCGTCATCCGCATACAAGGCGTTGCCCTCGTCGTCCGCACCGGGGACGGTGAACAATTCACATTCCAAGGCGGGGGCAATGTCCCTCCATGAATTGATTTCGATTTCGGAAACGGTTTGAAGACCGACATTTACAAGTATTGCTTTCATGGCGGCAGTATATTCTTTTTTAATGGTTTGTCAATGATTATTTTCCGAAAGTTTCTTCCCACTCTTCCGCAGTTATCCCCGTCATGATGAATTCACGATCATCCGCAGACAGGTAGGGGAAACAATTCTGAATGTTTTTGGATCTGTTATTATAGTCCTCAAGGTCTTGGGGTCTTACAAGGAAACTCCTTGAATTTGTTTTCCCGCTAAACGGAGAGACGCGTTCGACTTCGAGACTAATGAAACCTTTCATTTGCATGGAATTACTGTATCACGTTTTTTAACAATGTCAACGGATTTCTTAACTTTCCGCTTTTTTCTTTTCTTCGGATAGAATTTTTCGATTGGAATACTTTTCAAAAGCTTACACTCCTCAAGATTCGCCACGGCTTGTTTGGCACCTTGGACAATGGGTCCGCTGAAAACATAAACAAAAAGTCCCCTGCCCTCTTCTTTTTTTTTCATTCTGCGGGAAATGGCCTGTAATTTTTTAAATGCTTTTTCGTCAAACCATGAATGCATCTGGCGGGGACTTGCGAATCCAAAACGATGTTTTTGTTGCTCATTAAAACTCATGTCTATCCAAGTTTTATAGAGTAATCTGTCATCGTATGGATTGGGGTGGGTCGAAATGTCCACATCATCCGTACCATGAATACTTTTGTAAGGATCGCCAACAGCACGATATACCCCTCTGTGATAATTGTCAGCAATGCGGAATAGTTTTGGCATGGCGCAACGATATCATTGTTTAATGGTTTGTCAACACTTTTTTAGGGATCTTCTTCCCTAAATGCCTTTACTAAAAAATAAATAAAAAGACAAAGTAAAAGTAAAGGAATCATTATTTTACCACCCTTTCCAATCCCAGATCGAAAATTTCAAGGGGCGAGAAATGCCGTTGAATTTTATTTACTTTTCTTCTTGCGTTTCCGAGCTTGGCGTAAACCAATATCCTTGCGCCCCATGCCGGAACACCACCCCAAGATGATTCTATTGTCACCGCATAAATAAGCATGTGACCTGTAACCATCCTCCACCAGTCTTATCGCATAGCGTTTCGTCATTCTCATGATACTTTGACCTTTCCAATTTCTGTAAGGACTTCCGCCGCAAGTTCATAAATGTGGTAACAGGACTCATCATCTTTTTCCTGAATCCAATCAGAATAATTGTCATATTCCGCTTCACAAACATTTTCGCAAAGGGAAATTATTTTTTGCTTTAGTTCCGGGCTTAGTTTTTCCATGGCTTTACTTTACGTTCCTTTCCTTGAATGTCAAGCTTTTTCTGCTATAACACCCACCAGAGGCTTTAAGAACATCGTCGCTCTTGTAAGGACGACGGCGGGACTTACTGTCCGCTTTCCACACACGGGACATTTCCGCCATTCCTTCGGCTTCTGCCGCCAGATATTCAGGGGTAATGATTGCGCTCATGGTCAAGATGATACTATTTGTTTAATGGTTTGTCAAGGGAAATGTTATCCTAGTGCTTCTTCTTTCGACTTGAAAGGTCCGGCAACGCTAAAATCAGCCATCGCCGCCCACCACTTTTTCTGATAGTAAAAGGCCACCCGATCACTGTCGAATTTCCTGATTCCCTTGTGGAACATTCCCTCGATTGAATCTTCGGGTGCGGTAATGTCGGGACAAATCCGGCAATTAACTAATTTAGGTTGTTTCATGGAGAATGATTTTCGCAATTGGAATTTATCGGCCCATTGAAATGATTCTCCGCGCCATGTCAATTACGGAATCGGCGTTCAAAGGGGCGTAATTGTTGCATCCCCCGCAATAATCCTTGCGCCCCTTGCAAGAACGAATCAAAAAGCGCAATCCTTCATTGTTCCACCCCTTAAAAAGTTGAATGTAAATGTTTTCCGCGTGAAGAACGACCTCCCCCGCAACGGCTACCCCACCCAGACAACTGCGGACTTCGAAGGTTTTCGGCGCAAAACCAAGTTCGCTTGCCAGCTTTTTCAGCATGGCCCGACCCTCCTTGTGAAAGGAATTTTTATTAAAATCATTGTATTCCAATTCAACGGAATTGAATTTTTCTAGGGACTTGAGGGACTGTTGGAATGTTTTCATGTGGGGAGACTATAGCATTGTTTAACGGATTGTCAAGGAATTTTTTTGCGGACTGTCAATGATTATTTCGGATCGTCATCCATGTGATTGTAATACCCCTTATTCCGATCAACAATTTCCATTGCCTGTTCTTCGGAAATGGTTCCGTTTTTCCGCCACCTTGTTCCGCTTAACGAATCATCGCTGTTCGGACCATAACTATAAACTATTAAATGAAAATCTCCGCAACCCACGGAAACATGACCCCGCCTAAAGGACTTACGCCAGCATTTCAGTTTAAGGGATGGATTGCCGTCCCAATCAATCAATGTCCATTGTTTGTATTTCATGAGTCAAAAATATACCCCGTTTAACGATTTGTCAAGACATTTTCCAGCATTTTCCATATTGGCTCTCATCTTGGCACCTTACCCGCCCGCAACCCTTGAGGGGACGCGCTTTAAGGTCTTGCGCCTGTTCTTCAGTCAATCCATACACGTAATGCGGACCCTTGCTTTTACTGCCAAACACCCTATAATGGCTTGACAGATTGCCATAGCGACCCTCAAGGCGAGACCTTGCCCTATGGGATGAAGCCGAAACAAATATGATTTTGGTTGCCATGCGGGAATGATATTATTTATTTAATGGTTTGTCAAGAACTATTTTCAAAAGAATAGGGGCGGAAGCTTTCCAGCCCCCGCCCCTTCTCTCAAATTGTGCCGTCCTATCTATCAGAACTACGACTTGTTTTCGGATGATTTCGATTTCGCGGGTGTACGGCCCTTACTTTCTATTCTCCCTTTATAAATCATCTCAATTCGCGACACAATCTTTTTCAATCAGGCACGGATTACGCCGCAACGCTTGGATAATTGGGATCTAAAAATGTCGTCGCAGACAGTCTCCTCAATATATCCGGGTTCTACCACTGATTAGAAAATACACTCTCTTTTATCTCGTCTCCGGTCCACCATTCAAACCTTTGGGTTTTTAAATCCATTGGTTTAAAACTTTTTCATTCAGAAATTCGTACTGTAAGTGAGGACTTTTACCCCCCTAATTCCATCATCCATGCCACCCGCTCACATGGTAGGGCTTTCTTTCAGTTAATTACTCTGAAAATTGGTGCGACCCGCCCGGTAATTCAACCGATCTTCGAAACATTTTGGCATAACTAAGTTACGCTTACGCTATAGTTTCCACGCGCACACGGGCCGCATTGAAGTTGTTATTATTCGTCGGACTTGCCCGATCCCAGAAGCTTTTCGCTAGCTTTCGCCCCGATCCATTTTTTCTTATTGTTTTTCCTCCCGGTGTTGCAACAAGTGCCCCTGAAGATTTCCTCCGCGTGACGGGTGCCGATTGTGCGCCCCGCCCCGCAACCGATTGTGATTTCGGGATTGTTGGTGAGACCCCGTTTCTTGGCTTGCTTTGTGTTTTTGTTCATGATGTTGTGATTGGTTGCTCTCAGTTACGTGCCTATCTTACACTTATTTTCCCGTTTGTCAAGATATTTGTGAAAAAATTATTGTTCATCAACCTTTAAAACCCGTGCCGTCTCTGCGACAAGATCGAATTCGACATTGATATATTCTTGATATTCAATCCATTTAGACAGTTTGCCCAGAATGGATTTCTCCCTTGCCCTGATTGCCTCTTCCCTTGCGTTTCCCGCTAGGCTGGGGCGTTTTTCATTCACGAAATTTTCCGCCGCTTCCCGCACGGCATCGCTCACACAATCGGGATTTTTCATGCTGATTACAATTTTCATATATTTGATTTTAGGTGTCTTGTGTTACTCTTGCGGGTTTCTTTATAGATGATTTTTTAACGGTTGTCAAGAATTATTATTAATGACGGCGGTATATTACCATTGGAACACCCCTGCCCCAACACTTGCGGCATGTTCCGCAGTTTCCCCGTCCCGAATTTTGCGCTTGGCACGTTCCCTTTACGGATGACGTTCCGCTTGCGGTGCATCCCATCGTTGCGGCGAGTTCAACGGGGGGCGCGGCATCATGCATATAAGCGGAGAGGCGAACATTGAGATTTGACGGCAATTCACCGTTTTTTCTCACCCACTCCCCGACAATCCCATATTCGCGGGTTGGCAACCAGAATTTAATGCCCTTGCAAGCCCTTGCAACATTGACTATGCAATTCAGCATATCGACGCTTTGCAAATCGCCAGATCCGAACCACCTGAAATACTTGTCCACCCCATTTTTGATTAAAAATATCATAGAGGCTGTCCATAACGCGCCCCCGTCATTTTTTAGTGATTCATTAAACAGTGCCAAGCGTTTTTCGTGAGAATCGGAAACGACCTTAAACAAAAAGTTCCCTCTTAGTGCGTAGCACGAAGAACAGACGGACCCTTTAACATTTCTAAGCTTTTCCCCTGTGAGACATTTTTTGGCTGAAATACCCCAACTTTTTCCGGGCATCTTGCTTTCATGGCCTAATGAACCAACGATGGAAAGGGCTTTTTTAAGTCCAATTTGATATCCTTTGGGCGGTGACATGCCGAAACAATACCTTAAAATTAGCTAATGTCAATAGAAAACTTCTCATACGGGACAAATACGTGTAATAAATGTTATGAGAAAGAAAAACAAAGAGAAAGTAGAAGTGTTTATGCCCGATGAATTAAAGGAAAAATTGAGATTGAAAGCAGAATCTCTTGGAATTGGAATGGCAACGGTAATTAAAATCGCCTTGGAAGGATTTTTAAAATGAAAATTACTGACAGTTTCAACCCACAAGCAGGCGTTTATATCTTTCAATGCATCCCCAATGGAAAGTATTACATAGGGGAATCCTTGAACATTAGAGATAGAATGAAAAGTCATAAATGGGGAGGAGACAATTGGATCCTTTGATTTATAAGTTCCCATAAGGGAAATAGGCAGAATATTCGGGGTTTCTAACAAAACAATTAAACGCCATTGTATCCGTATTGGCATAACGGATTCCCCCCTATGGGATATTGGAGAAAAAATAAATTAGAAATGGCGAGGCAGACAGGACTCGAACCTGCATAGTGTCCATTACGGTGTCGCACCTTAGAAGGGTGTTCCGCTACTACCCCAAAGTCTATTTGGTATTACCCCAAAAGAAAATCAATCAGACTTTTGTAAGCTGATTTTCCGTGAATGGGCCATCCCCACCACCCCATCCCGAAAGGAAATACTGATATCCGTTGAGAGATTCAGAGACAAATTGCACGGTAGCATAAACCAATCCCCTCCCCGGTACACTGCTATTGTCAAAAGTCACAATGCACCCCGGCATATATTTCGGCATGACTTTTTCGTGATTGGTTTTTTCTGCGGAGAATTTCTTTTCTAGTTCTTCGAAATAGTCGCGGGTAATGAAATAATCGCTTGTATCGCTGTCACCGCTGTTTTCGGGGAGGATTTCCCCACCGAATCCAATATGAAGATTTTCGTATTCTATCCCGAGAACCCTTCCAAGGTATTGATTGAATGCGGAATTGCCCTTACCTATGTAAAAATGAGTAGGCAGGTTTTTCTGCGGAGTTCCCGCAATTTTCTTTTTCAGCAATTCGAATTGTTCTTTTTTCATGATGTTGTGATTATAGGGGTTTTTTTTCTCAATGTCAATAGAAATCAGACGGGGAAACATAATTTATTGTCCTTAACGACCGCCAACCCGTGAAAACCCCTTGAATGGATGATGCTCTTATGTCTGAAAAAGGCCGTGATATTCAGATTTTTCAGGATTGCTTTTTCTTTCTTGTTCAATTCAATATAATCGCTCATTGCCGACAGGAGAATATCATGTTCCTCATCGGAAAATTGAATCCCACTGCTTTTTATTTCAATTTCTTCCGGCGACCTACGTTTGCAGGATTCAGAAAAAATGTGATATTCCCCAAGCGAATAAAAGCGTGACTTGGCATCCACCCACGTAGGATTTTCCGCTTCCAACGTGTTTTCCGGCGCGACATAATTGTCAAGCGTGGTGAAATCAAAAAGTTTCGGATTCAGATAAGTGACATCTGCGGTGCTTTTCATGCGGCGATAATGGCTGAATTTTGATAAATGTCAAGCTTTATATTCAATTGTTTCACATTACCATGAACCCCCCGTGTTGTTTCACCGCCTGTACGACTTCAAACCAATCCGTAAAAGGGTGATCCCTATGTTGTTCGGCCATTGCCATGGCGTCCTTTTTCCGTACAAAAAATCCCCCGCAAAGAAGTTTTCCTTCTGCCATTGGTTGCCAACAACCGTTTGCGTGTTTGCGAACAAGCGGGGAGTCGGGTGTTTTCATGGCGGGATGATGGCAGATTTTATTCTAATGTCAAGAGAAAAATGTTCTCAATTGGGATTTTAAAATGCGATTTACTTTGCGCGAATTGCCATTCGGAATTACATTATCCAGATAGTTTAATTTAAGGTTGTCGCGGCGGGACTCGAACCCGCAAAGGATTTCTCCATGCTCAGTTATAAACCAAGGCCATTACCAATTCTGGTCACACGACAATTTAAATCTCCAATTAGGATATATTACCCCTGAAAACTTTCGTGATTGCTTTATTTCCAAAAGAGCAACCAGACAAACCAGAGGACAATCAGGATTGGAAGCACGGAAAGGATACACAACCCGAGAAATATAAGCCCCGCGATTGTACCCGCCATGGCCCAACTGATTGCGTTTTCAATCTTACCCCAAAGGGTCCGCTTTCTAGTCGTATAATTGTATTTCAACATATATTTTCGTGATTAAAATGTTTCGCCTTTCCAAATCGGGGTTATGACATGGGAAGTCAGTTTATATTGGCTGACAATCCCCTGAATTGGTTTTCCATAGGGAGCATCAATTTGTGCCGCCATGTCGATTAGTTTGTCTTTTATTCGTTGCGGATCGCCCGACAAGGCAACTAAAAGAATACTGTTGGTTCCCTTCGTTGCCACTTCCGCGAATAAAGTTTCGTGATTCATGGTTTTCGTGATTGCTTATTTAGGAAACCACCCACTCCATGAGTTCCTTGAAAGTGTCGAATTGATAGACCTCCCCCTTTGGCTCTGCAAGGATTTTTTCAATGCATCCGTGAAGGGTTTTTGCATCACAATGGGTCCATCCATTGCCCTTGGTAAAAGCATCGACGCTCCTGACGGTATAATTTCCCTCGGGCCAATAAGAGTCCCTAGTAATGAAACCCCTTTCCCCATCGTCCCCCATTACCGCCCCATAAAACTTTCTTTCGTTTGCAAAGGAAATGGAAACGATATTTTCTTTTAAAATTACTTGCTTTTTCATGATTGATTGTGTTGATTACTTGCCCACCGTACACGTTATTTGTCTTTTGTCAAGACATTTATTCAATGACTTCGCGGAAATGAACGGCTTTTCTGACTACCCCGAGATTCGCATTGGCAATAGCGGCGTCTTTTGAAGGGTGAACATAAATCGGCCCCTTTCCATAAATATTCCCCCAAATCTCACGCGGGGGAGGGGGTTCGGCTTTAATCCTGTAGCGTCTGGGGGCGCGATCAAAATTCAAACTACTTATTTCGACCCACCGTTCATCATTTTCCCCAAAACCTGTATTTACTTCAATGGTTTTCCCTTCCTCCAGTGCTTGGATGAACGGCAAATATTCCGCTACGTTGTTTTTATTAATCATGTTTTTGTGTTTTTTGTTTGAAAATTTTCCCCTTCATCTCGTTTCTGAGCATCGGCTACTACCGCTGGAGCAGAAGTCTAACTCCTGCCTGTTCATACGGATTGGGTTAAGCTGCGGACGGATACTTCGGGGTTGAAGGGCTACTGTATAGTAAATTTGGGATAAGTCAAGAGAAAAGTCAAAAATAATCAGTGGGGCGCGGCCTTGAGTTCTTCTTGAATTCGGTTTCTCAAATCATCTATAATGGCTCGTTCTTCGTGACCCTCCATCCAGATATCTTCACCCGTAAAAGTATTTCTATTATACCAACCGCATTTATCTTTTAAGGTTTTAAGGTGCGGCAGACATTCCGCTAATAGTTTTTCCTTCTTATCCATAATTCTTTTATTTAATTTATCTTATCAGCGGGGCTCGAATTACATTTTCTTAAAAATTCCGAGAAATTCTTATAAGTTCCAATGGTAATTTCCTCATCTATATTGACAATGAACAATTCGCCATCTGGTTTTTTCCCCACGAACAATCCCGCACAGGAGTTACACCCCGTCAAGCCCTGTTTAATCATGACCCTGAAAAGGTTCTGGGAATCGGTATCCTTGTCCCATTCATCCCCCTGATTTTCGCGATTGGTTTTATATTGAAGGGCGGCGGCGTATATCGCTTCGGTGTTCATGCGGGTAGAATAGTACAAAAATCGGGTTATGTCAAGATATTTCTTCCAACATCCACGGATACATCCAAACAAATTCCCTTTTCCCGTCCGTAAGAATGCTGTGGACGCCCTCTTTTTTCCCCGTGTCCGTCCAGATTTCCCTCTTTACGGTTTTCAAAAGACGATCAATATCCTTCTGACCGAATCCTTCGCGAATATATTGGGCCTGATATTCGTCCGTACTTTCGATTTTCAGTCTGAATTTCTTCAAGATCATGAGCAAAGGATATATCAATCCGGGCAAAAGTCAAGAGAAAAAATCAAAAAATGGGGCGCGGCGGCGATCTTTATACTTTTTGACCCCTTTTTGGTCGTTTTTTCAAAAATCGTTTTCTATATGGGAGTAGGGAAAGAAAAGTTTTTCCCTAGTGTAAAATCGTGATTTCGAAAAAGGCCGAAAAACGTCGAAATTTTCAAAAAAAGGGGCGATTTATATATATATTTGCCCAAAAACGGCGAAATTCTGACTGCTTTTTTGTCTTTTTTGTCGTTTTTTTTATCTTTCAAAAAGTTTTTTCCCATAGGGGAAAATCGCGAATTGCTTTTTGGGGAGAAAACGGATAGCGAAAACTGCTATCAGACTATCATAAGGCTATCGGGAAATGCTATCGGAAAAGTTCTGTTAGAGAGAAATTGACTATACTTCTGTTAGATTTTCCCGCTCTCTTTTTCGTCTTTTGTTTTAAATATATATCTTTTGTTTTCCTATACGCCCGTAGGGCTACAGAGTAAAAAAAACTTGACCAGTGTTCATTTGAACAGTAGTGTTTTTTTGAGTGTTCATTTTTTTTTGAACTTATGCTAACTAAGTTGACCAATTTACCAACCTTTC
>Ga0268280_1002498_pt1 | contig 10562 bp, 11 predicted proteins | sample saktaG_9_FD_190139 | JGI IMG/M metagenome (GOLD analysis project Ga0268280, IMG submission 190139) | Saline water microbial communities from Sakinaw Lake, British Columbia, Canada - sak_2011_5_24_40m | ecosystem: Environmental > Aquatic > Non-marine Saline and Alkaline > Saline ...
CAAACTTCGATTTCATCTTTTTCGCCACAAAGGCGGCGCCGGTCATCAGGGCGATGGCGGCGATAAGCTGATTGGCGGCGCTGAAGGACGGCCAGAGAATGGTGAACTGCTTGCTCCAGGCCAGGTAGATGCCTATGGCCGCTGGAATCAGGGAAGCCGTCCAGCGGTTGGTGAGGATACCATAGGCCGCCTCGGCGGTATTCTTCAGGGGAGCGAGCATTTCCACAAGACAGTAACGGGCGATCCGGTTCGTTGTATCCAGCGTTGTGAGTGCGAATGCGGAAATCCAGAGACCGGCGATGATCTTCACGACCTTTGTGGGAATAAAGGCCATGAAGCTCGCCTCCACCATTTTTGCAAAGCTCTCGATAATCATGTTGGGCGCTGACAATTTCAATACCGTTGTAGTCTTCGTATAGAGTTCTCCCCAGTTATCAAGGGTCAGGGCGAGAGGCGGCACGGCAGCAGCGGCGCCAGCAGCGGCAGCCTGGGCGGCATGGGCGTCCTTAATAACCGTATAGCCGAACCCGCCAATGGCACAGATGATCAGGGTCGAGAGAAATCCTTCCGTGAACATGGCGCCGTACCCGACGAACAAGCCGTCCGACTCCTTCGAAAGCTGCTTGGATGACGTTCCGGAAGCCACGAGGGAATGGAAACCCGACAGCGATCCGCAGGCTATGACGAGGATTATGGCCGGCCAGAAGGGTGTCGGTTTTCCGCCAAGAAGAACCGGTGAAAAGACGGTCACGGCAGGCGCCTCAAACCCCCGGAAGGTGAAAATGGCGGCGATGAACCCTATCACGATGCCGAAATACAGAAGGAACGAGTTGAGATAATCCCTGGGCTGCAAGAGGACATTGACGGGGATAGCCGCAGCAATGATGATGTAGACGAAGAGAACCACCATCCAGACCTCATAACTCGCCGGGACAGGAAGGTACGTGGCCATCCAGATGGCGATAGTCATCAGGACGATGCCGATGACCGTAGCTAGCGGGAGGTTCATCTTCACCCGGTAGATCAGAAGCCCCAGGATAATGGCCGCAATGGTCATGTAGATGGACGCGCCTGAGATCTCGGGGGTCTTCACGAAGATGGCGGCGATGATGTTCGCGAAGGCCGCGACAACCAGAATAAGCAGGAAAAAGACGATCCAGTAAAAGGCCGTCCCCGTCCGCTTGGAAATCAGATCGGTGGCCACAAACTGGACGGACTTTCCGTCATAACGGACGGAGGCCATCAGGGCCAGGTAGTCATGGACGGAACCGATCAGAACGTTTCCGAACCAGACCCAGAGCAGGCCCGGAAGCCAGCCCCAGCACATGGCCAAGGCGGGACCCACGAGAGGCCCGGCCCCTGCAATGGAGGAAAAGTGGTGACCGAAAAGGACCGCCTTGTGGGCCGGGACATAATCGATCCCGTCGTAGAGGCGCTTCGACGGGGTATCGATCTCATCCGATGCCCTCACGACATCACGCTCGATCTTTTTCCCATAGGTAAAGTAAAGACCCATGTAAATCAGAAACCCGACAATAATGACTACAGTTGTTGTCATTGCCTACCTCCTTTCCAATGATTATAAAATGTTTAATGATAAAGGACCTGACATAAAAGACCTGACCTGATCCTCATCAGGACAGAATAACCTCCTCAAGAGAACGTTTCGGAACGTGGTGTTTCCCCTCGCTGTCGTGCCAGTACTTCACATCACCCTCCGGTCCCATTTTTTCGATGATCACGGTTTCCTTCGGCTTTCCGAGGGCGATCACGAGAACAATCTCGTAGCGGGCCGGGATATTCAGTACCTCCCGGAGCTCATCCCGCTGGATGGAGGCAATCATGCAGCCTCCCAGGCCTCTGGACACGGCACCCAGGAGAATTGTCTGGGCGGCTATGCCGTTATCAAAATTAAAACTCTCGCTGATGAACGTGTCGCCAAGCATGATGATATAGCCCGAGGGTCTCTCCCCTTCCGAAGGTCCGGGCCAGTCTTTCAGATAGCCCGCCCAGGCCAGATGGGAAAAGATGAGGGCGTTCTTACGGTGATCGCAGGAAAGAATGTATTTCAGGGGTTGTTTATTCGCGGCTGATGCGGTGAGTCTTGCGAGATCTACAAGCTCTTTCAGGGTTTCAATATCAATGACAAAATCCTCATAAAATCTCCGATAGCTTCTGTTCTTCGAGACCAGATCTCTCATCCTGAGACCTCCTGCCAAGACTGGTGAGGTTCGACTTTATGACATGAAAACTCCTCTTACTAAATAATAATTAGTCCTTTCAAATTTCAAAGTCAATCATTTTCTACATTCAAGTTTTTTCTTTACATAGCCCGGACTTTGTCTTATACATTTTACATGCATTGGTTCATTGCTGATAAATCCATAAACAGAAAGACTCCTCCCAAGAGGTGACAAGATGGCGAGAAAGGAAGATAGGGCTCAAGAGGGGCTCAAAATCGGCCAGCGGGTAAAAGATCTCCGCCAGAAACAAAATTTCACCCTCCAGGACATTGCTGCAAAGACAGGTCTTGCCAAATCACTCCTCTCCGAAGTTGAGAGCGGTGAAGTCGTGCCTCACGTTTCCACGCTGATCAAACTGGCAAAGGTTCTGAACGTGGGCATGGCGTCCTTCTTTGAGGACGTGGTTGTGAGTGAAAAGATATCCGTTACCCGCAGGGGTGAAAGGGTCCGGATAAAACGCAGGCCTCATCACCACGAAGGAGAGGTGGATTACATCTACGAGTCCCTGGAGACGAGAAAGTCGGGGAAACACATGGAACCCTTCCTCGTCGAGTTCATGCCCATGGAGACCGCGGAAATGGTCTTCACAAGCCATGAAGGGGAAGAATTTCATTACATGCTTGAAGGAAAGCTCGAATTCCGAACGGATGACAGGGTCGAGGTCCTGGAGCCCGGTGACTCCATTTATTTTGAATCGGACCAGAACCACAGTTTCCGCTCACTCATCAAGAAACCGTCAAAGGCCATTGTGGTGGTATGGTCGAAGACATAAAACCGCCCCGTCATTCCCGCGAAAGCGGGAATCCAGGAAAAATCAAAAACTGGATTCCGGATCGAGTCCGGAATGACATATTAATAGAGCTTTAATTCAGAGGGGATAATGCTGGAAATCCGATTTCATGGTCGCGGCGGCCAGGGAACGGTGGTCGCCACAATTCTCCTTGCCAAAGCCTTCTTCCAGGCCGGATATCAGGTGCAGAGCTTCCCCTTTTTTGGCGTGGAACGCCGCGGAGCCCCTGTCGAAGCCTACGTCCGGGTGGGTAAAGAAAAGATTCTCCTCAGGACCAATGTCAGCACCCCGGATCACGTCGCCGTCCAGGATCAGACCCTGCTGAACAGCATTGACGTGACAAGAGGGCTCAAACCCGGCGGTTGGGTCCTCCTGAACAGCCCCGCTCCTCCCGCCGATCTTAAACCCTTTGAAAAATTCAATCTGGCCTGGGTGGATGCGAACAGTATCGCCGTGAAGCACCATCTGGGCACCCGTACCCATCCCATCGCCAATACACCCATGATAGGCGCCTTTGCGCGAATTCTGGGCATGCCCCCGATCGAGGCGATCGTGGCGGCCATCCGGGAAGATGTCCCCGGCGAAGTGAAAGCCAATGTACAGGCGGCGGAGGAAGCATACAAGGCAGTAAAAGCGGTAAAACAGGCATTGGGCGTTGGGCATTAGGCATTGGGAAGTTTGTGTATAAAAGAAATACTGGGGGGATTGAGCCTATCAGTAAGCTATAAGACACCTTTACTCTATGTGAAATTATTTTAGTTGTTCTCCTAACGCCTGATGTCCAATGCCTAACGCCCGATTTAGTTAGAATTTTGAATTTCCCCTGAAGGGTTTCAAGAATGGCAGGTTCAAAAGCATTGAAAAACACTGTGCCTCTTTTCATGCCCCGTTCTTACATGTCCACGGAGGTCAACAAGACGGGATCCTGGAGATTCCTGCGGCCGCGTTACGACGAAAAGACGGCTCCCTGCAGTGCCGCTTGCCCGGCCGGAGAGGATATCGCCCGGATTGAGATGCTCACCACCCAGGGTCTTTTCAAGGAGGCCTGGGAGACCATCCTGAGGGAAAACCCCTTTCCCGCCGTCTGCGGGCGCGTCTGCTTCCATCCCTGCGAGGGCGTCTGCAACCGGGGGGAATTCGACTCCGCCGTCGCCATCCACGTCATGGAGCGCTTCCTTGCCGAAACGGCGCTTCGCTACGATCTCAAGCCCCTTCTGGAGCGAAGCCCTGGGAAGAAGGAAAAAGTCGCCATCGCGGGCGCCGGCCCTTCCGGGCTTTCAGCGGCCTGTTTCCTGAACCGCCTGGGATATGCCTGCGACGTCTTCGAGGCCGCCTCCGAACCCGGAGGAATCCTTCGCTGGGGTATCCCCGAATACCGCCTCCCTCTCTCTGCCCTGAGGAGTGAGATCGCGCGGATTGAAAGCGAGGGTGTCCGCATCATCACAAACAAGCGGCTGCCTGCAGACTTTGTCGCCGGAATCGGGGGAAACTACGATGCCGTCTTTATCGGGTGCGGCCACGGCAGGACCACGATGCTCCGGATCCCAGGGGAAGATTCAAGCGGAGTGGAAGACGGGCTCGAGTTTCTGAACAAAATCCGCAGCGGTGCGGCACCGCCGGTGGATGGGCTTTCCGCTGTGATCGGCGGGGGCAACACGGCCGTGGATGTGGCAAGGAGCATCCTGCGCCTTGGCGGAAAAGCGGTCATCCTATACAGGCGCCGCCGCCAGGATATGCCCGCCTTTCAGGAGGAAGTGGAGATGGCCCTGGAAGAGGGCGTGGAACTTAAAGAACTTCTCGCGCCCGCCAGGGTTGTGAAAGACAGGAAAGGCCTTCTCATCACCATGCGGTCCATGAAGGTCGTGGGAGAGGATGAGAGCGGAAGAGGCCGCGTGGAACCGGCAGGGGGCAAGACCCAGGAGTTCCGCGTCCGGAGGGTCTTCAAGGCCACGGGCGCCGAGGCCGTTGAGGAGTGGCATCATCCGCCCGGCAGGCAAAGGAACGTCCTCGTACTCGAAAACTGCGTTCTCGTGAACCGGGCAAAGGGACCCGCCGTCGTTTTCGGGGGAGACCTGACCAATGAGACAAAAAGCGTGGCGCACGCGGTGGCCTCGGGAAAAGCGGCGGCGATCGCTCTGGACACGTTCTTCCGTGAAGGTTTCAAGGCCGTCCGGAGCCGGTTGAAAAGCTGCGCCGTGGGAAAAGGAAAGGCCCTCTCCATGGAGATTTACATGGGCGGAGAGCGCCGTCTCAGAAATCCCCATGTGGTCCGCTTTGGTGAGATCAACACGGACTATTTCCATTTCGCGCCGCGGATCACGCAGCCGCGGCTCATGAAAGAAGAGCGCCTCAGCACCTTTAAAGAGATCGACCTCAAGATTTCTGCGAACCTCGCCATCCGCGAGGCGGAACGATGCTTCAACTGCGGCGTCTGCAACCGCTGCGACAACTGCTACCTCTTCTGCCCGGACCTCGCGGTAATCCGTGAAAAGGATCTCGCCGGGCGCCTCATCAACTATGACTACTGCAAGGGGTGCGGCCTCTGCGTGGTGGAATGCCCGCGCAACGCCATGACCCTGGAGGAGGAAAAGCGATGAAGCGGGTCCTGGAAGGAAGCCATGCCGTCGCCGAAGCCGTCCGGCTCGCGAAGGTTCAGGTGATCAGCGCCTATCCCATCACGCCGCAGACCCACATCGTGGAGATCCTCTCGGATTACTGCTCCACTGGAAAATTGAACGCCAAGTTCCTCCGCGTGGAAAGCGAGCATTCCGCTCTCGCCGCCCTCATCGGAGCCCAGAGCAGCGGCGTCAGGACCTTCACGGCCACTTCATCCCAGGGGCTTGCTCTCATGCACGAGCTTCTCCACTGGACTTCCGGCGCGAGGCTCCCCATCGTCATGGCCGAGGTAAACCGGGCTCTGGGGCCGGGCTGGAACATCTGGACGGACCAGACGGACAGCCTCGCCCAGCGCGACACGGGCTGGATCCAGCTTTACTGCGAGGACGGCCAGGAGGTTCTGGATACGACCCTTCAGGCCTACCGGCTTGCCGAGGAGGTGAACCTCCCCGTCATGGTCGTGCTCGACGCCTTTTTTCTCTCCCATACGTACGAACCCGTGGATATCCCCGATGAGAAGGATGTGGATCGCTTTCTTCCTCCTTTTGCCCCGAAATTTCAACTGGACACGGCAAATCCATGCTCCTTCGGCCAGCTCGTCACGCCGGCCTTCTACATGGAGATGCGCCATGACATCGATCGGGCCATGGACATGGCGCTCGTCCGTTTCGGCGAAATCGAAGAGGAATACGCCCGGATCTTCAAACGCCGCTACGGCGCCGTGGAGGCCATCCAGTGCATCGACGCGGACATCATTCTCCTGACCTCCGGGACGGTGACCAGCACCTGCCGCCTGGTCCTAAAAGCGTTGCGGGACCGCGGAGAGAAGGTGGGCATTCTCAAGGTCAAGCTCTTCCGGCCGACGCCGGCGGAACAGATCCGCGGGGCGCTCAAGTCGGCGAAAAAGGTGGCTGTCATCGACCGGAATTGCTCCTTCGGCGCGGGAGGCATCTTTGCCCAAGAGGTGCGCGCCGCGCTCTGCAATCTGCCCGGCCACCCCCTCGTCTATGGTTACATCGCCGGGATCGGGGGGCGCGACGTGACCCCGGAACTGCTGGAAGAGATCTACTGGAAAACCAAGAACAGTGAGGTCCCTGAAAAAGAAAGTGTCTGGATGGGACTTCAGGAGGTGGCTCATGGAACTCAACGCTCTTGATCAGGAGTTCATGTATTCAGGACACGTGGGCTGCCCGGGCTGCGGAGCCGCCATCGCCATGCGGTTTTTCCTGAAAGCCCTGGGGGACAAGACCATCATGGTAATGCCGGCCTGCTGCTGGTCCGTGATCGCCGGACCTTACCCCCAGTCCGCTTTGAAGATCCCCCTCATTCACTCAGCCTTCGAAACGGGTGGAGCCGTCGCGTCCGGTGTCCGGGCCGCCCTGGACATGAAGGGCGACAAGGAGACCACCGTCGTCACCTGGGCCGGCGACGGAGGCACCTTCGACATCGGTTTTCAGGCCCTGAGCGGCGCCGTGGAGAGAAACGAGAATTTCATTTACGTCTGCTATGACAATGAAGCATACATGAACACCGGGATTCAGAGGAGTTCCTCAACCCCTTACGGCGCCTGGACCACGACCACACCGGGCGCGGACTGGAAAAAACTCCGGAAGAAGAATATCGTCGAGGCCCTGGTGGCGCACCGAATCCCCTATGCCGCAACGGCCAACATCGCCTTCCCGGAGGATCTCGTCCGCAAGGCTCAGAAGGCCAAGGCCATCAAGGGCTCCCGCTTCATTCATGTCTACGCGAGCTGCCCCACGGGCTGGCGCATTCCCTCGGAGATGTCCATCAAGATCGCCCGCATGGCCGTGCAGACGAACATCTTCCCTCTCTACGAAGTGGAAGACGGCCTCCGCTATACCATCAACTACAAGCCGAAGGAATACCTCGTCCGCGAGTACTTCAAGCTCCAGGGGCGCTTCAGGCACCTCACCGACAAGGACCTGGATCAGATTCAGGAGATGGTGAACGAGGACTGGGAGCTTCTCCTGCGCAAGGCGGGGGAGCATACATAAGAGGCATCCGCGTCAGGATGTGACGAAACTGAAGCTGTAGTCTTTCTTCCCCCCGATCACCTCTATTTCAAGAGGCATGTCGATGCTGAATTCCTGTTCGGCATCGACGGAGTCGTCCGGGTCTCTCCATTTGTCCTCATCGGCCAGATAGGACACCGACCCGACGGCCGAGAGGTTGCCTGAAAAGGCGGACATTGCCGGAACGATCGTCACCCCTCCCTCTCCGCCGGGGACGACGGGAAGGATCTCGCCGGAGGGAAACCGGAAGGAAACCTCGCCCCAGCGGAGGATGATGCGGCCGTCCGTCTTATTCTGCAATCGAAAACGGACCTCTTTCTCACCAACAACCGTGAAAGTCATCTCGATCATTTCATCCGCATAGTCTGCCGCACCTTGTTTCTGCGCTTCGTTTTCCTGAACGTCTTCCCAGCGTTTAAACCACTCTAAAGACCCGCAGCCGCAGAGAAGCGCAAGGATAAAGATAACACAGAAAAACCGGCACACTTTTTTCGCCGCCATAAAACCTCTTCAGACCGTTCATTCGAATTCACCCGGAGATCGGGGGAACGTTAATATCGACGGAAAGGAGACGGCTGTCAACTGAAACTTTTTCGGACCGCTCTTTCGCCACGGATGAAGGGTACTATTTGACTCCCGCATGAATATTACATATAGTGTGGCCCGTATTCAGGAAGGGCGTTAACCTTCATGATGAGCATCCGGATTGGCATCTGAGGAAGTTCCAGTATGAGCGAAACCGGTCGGGGAAAAGATGGGGAGGGCCTCCCTCAAGGACACCTCCCATCCGAGTTCTGGGTCGAGGACCATGTCATCCGGTCCTATGAAGTAGATTCCTGCGGAAGACTTTCCGTCGTGTCCTTCTGCAACTACATGCAGGAGGCGGCGGCAAACCACGCCCATGCCCTCGGGGTTTCCATCCATCAGCTGATCCAACAAAATGTCACCTGGGTCCTCTCGCGTCTCGCCCTGCGAATTCATTTCCGTCCGGAATGGGGAGAAACGATCCGGGTGCAGACATGGCCTTCCGGGACTCGAGGCCCCTTTTCCCTCCGGGACTTTCGCCTCACGGGAGGGGATAACCGCCCCCTGGGAGAATCTGTCACGGCGTGGCTCCTGATTGATACAACGACGCGCCTTCCTCTCCGCCGTGTCCCCTTCGTATCCGAAAGGCTTCCGCACGTGAAGGCGGAGCATCCCCTCATCAATGACCTCGGCAAGCTTCCCGGCCTCAACGGACACGATCACGAGGAGACCTTCCGCGTCAGGCACGGCGATCTCGATTTCAACCGGCATGTCAACAATGTCCGTTACATCAAGTGGGTGATGGGAAGCCTTCCCCCTGATATTCTCGATAACGCCGTCCTGACAGATTTGGAGGTCAATTACATTGCGGAGGCCTTTTCAGGGGATCGTGTCCTGGCCAGATGCCTGAAGCTGAAAGAAAAAGGCCTGTCCTTTCTCCACGTTATTTTACGGGAAGGAAACGGTCAGGAACTCCTCCGGGCGAAGACCGCGTGGAAACCAAGAGCATAAAATACCTTGACTTCAGGCGGTTCGCCGTCATATAAGAAGCGCATAATTGAACTGCATCCCGGTAATTTTCTTGTTCGGTCAGGGTGCAGCGGGAAAGCGGGATCGAGAAACTTCAAGCGTAGAGGCTGACCACCATACTCTAAGAGCGTTGGTGGCTTTTTTTTACCCTGACGTAAATCCGGTTTTGAAAAGAAGAATCAACAAAAGGAGGATGCAGTATGAATAAGAATCTTTACATCGGAAATCTCTCAGATGACGTCACGGAAGAAGACCTGAGGGTCAACTTCTCCGGAGTGGGGAAGGTCCAGTCCGTCAATATCATCAAGGACAAATACACGGGAATGTCGAAAGGATTTGCCTTCGTGGAGATGGAAACCGAGGCGGAAGCGCAGGCGGCCGTAGAGAAATTCAACGGCGGCGAGCTCTCCGGAAAAACCATCACCGTCAACGAAGCCCGGCCGAAAAAAGACCGCGACCGTCCAAGGACGGGCGGCGGCAGAGGAGGCTTCGGCGGAGGCCGCGGCGGTTATGGCGGAGGCGGCGGCGGTCGCGGAGGAGGAGGCGGCGGCGGACGCAGATATTAGAATTATTGCTTGCGGCGCAGGCGTCATGCCTGATGTGATCAGGGATGACGCCTTTCTTTTTTTTACAGGTTCTCCGCCTCAGGCAGGGAACGACAATACCATTAGGAGAGATAGATTTTGACATGAAGCTGCTGGAGCGTTTCTTCAATTTCAACAACAAAGCAGAAAAGGACAGAAAAGAACCCGGCCGCAACGAGCTCTGCTGGTGCGGCAGCGGGAAAAAATACAAGCGGTGCCATCTGGAAAAAGACGAGAAAAAGGCCCGGGCGCAATACGAGCAGAGGCGCCGGGTCTGATCGGACAGATCCCCCTATAAGGGTGTTGAAAAACACTCTTTTCATCAGGCTATTCAAAAGCTTGTCCCGTACTTGATACGGGACGTTCATGGTTCGCAGTTCGACAAGCTCACTGTGACATCGCTCACCATGACATCTTTTTTGTCACCCTTCTGAGCTGTTTGTGCTGAGCTTGTCGAAGGAAGGGTGAAGCGCAGCATGCAGACACCGTCCCCGCGAAAGCGGGGATGGGCGTTTTTGAACAGCCTGACTATTTTTTCTTCAGGAGTTCCCCGTATATCTTCTCGTGAAGGGGGGTGGCGATCCCCAGCTCCTTTCCGGCTTTCACGATATAGCCCGCAAAGATGTCGATTTCCGTCTGCCTGCCCTTCTCATAATCCAGCTGAAAGGACGTCTTGGTCGCGTAGGGAAAGCCCGCTGCTTTCTGCAGGGTTGCATTCACGATATCCCCGGGGAAGTTC
>Ga0268280_1002501_pt1 | contig 10556 bp, 8 predicted proteins | sample saktaG_9_FD_190139 | JGI IMG/M metagenome (GOLD analysis project Ga0268280, IMG submission 190139) | Saline water microbial communities from Sakinaw Lake, British Columbia, Canada - sak_2011_5_24_40m | ecosystem: Environmental > Aquatic > Non-marine Saline and Alkaline > Saline ...
GGGGGCAGCGGTTTCTCTTTCAGCGCCTGCGGCCTCTTTCCATGGAATCATTCCTGGTCAGTTATGAGCAGATCCACGCTAGAGGGAAAAACATTGACGGGACGGCCCTTTTCTTTACCCGGCAATGGGATATCGTGCCTCCTTATGTTATTCACTGCGTCATCGGCAGTCAGATCATCTATGAAAAAAACGTGTTCATTTCCATTTATAGAACCGATGATCCCTTCGGTGTTGATGCCTCTATTCGAAAGGGTGTCGGGACAGGGCTCGATGTTCTGGAGATAAAAGCCGGTTACATGGAAGTCGTAGACGTGGAAAATCTTTTGAAGCAGAATGATATCCAGGAAAAGATCATCTTTTACGGGGTTGAGGACATCACGACACAGAATCCCCTATGGCGTCTTTTCAGTGTGATCAAAAAACAGAGTCCGAACTTTGTCCAGTTTCACAAACTTCCATCCCGGAAACTCCACGGTGTCGTGACCCGCGTGGAAATGTAACCCCGGGGAAATCCGCCGTGATTTCCCCGTTCTGCCTGTCCGTGCTCGACCTGTTTTTTGCTCGACTTGTCCCATGAAATGGGATAGGCTTTTTTCTGGAAGCTTCAAATTTACCCATATTCGATTCTCGAATTCACGATTTCTGATAAAGGAGGAGGTTTTTGTAACGTTCATGTTCATTCGCCATGATCCAAAGAACGAAACAGGCGCCGCGGGAAAAAGCGCCCTGATTATCAGCTACGATCTTGCCAAATGCAAAGACATCCTTATGGATCTTCATCTCCGGATCTCGGATTGCGCCACGATGGATAAGTTTTACGAAGAATACGAACTGGCGCTTTACGAATACTTTGAGTGGCGGGATATTTTCATTGAGGATGGAGAGATGCCCGATGAGTTCTTCCGGGACGAAGAAGAGTTTGAAAGGTTCATGTCCTGGTATTCGCTGTATTTCATAACCGACGGGCAGAACAAGACCTTTCCCGCGCTCTACCGGCAGCAGCACAGATACCAGCTGTCGCCTTTCGAAGAAGAGATTCTGAAGAGTTACGCCGGTTCTTATATCGGTCTCTATGAGGTCCAGCAGGTGGAACCCGGGAAGGGGTTTGAGGTGAAAGACCTTTTTACCGCCAGGCTTTGCCGCGTCCAGGATTCTTCCTACTCCAGGATTCTCTGCAAATGGGACGTGATCTACGCGGGTTTCGTGTCCGGGAGGGGATTGAGCTTTATGAGCGGTTTCGACCCCGTGATTATCCCGCCGCGATTGAAAGGAACCCTGAAAAAAAGTGTTCTTGAAATGTTTCAAGCGGAGCGCGAGGATTATGAGACTCTCGAGGATTTCCTGAGAATCCATTCTGCTGAAATAGGGGCCACGATCGAAAAAGCACTGGACAATTTCTCGGAAGAACCCCTCCGGAACAGTGAGGGGGATCTCCTGTGTCTGGCGACCCTTCATTACCGGATCTCCGATCCAGCCGCTTTTATCAACAAAATCAGCCAATCGCCTCTTTTCAGCAGGGCATCTTCAATCACCGGGGGAAAGATTCCATCTCCGAGGGCGACCTACACCTGGATCCGTCAGGCAAGGGAAGGGCTGAAGATATACGACACGCCTCCTCTCGGCATTCTAACGCTGGAAAAAAACAGGTTGAAGGCTGAGTGCAACTCCAAGGAGCGGGCGAAGAGGCTGAAGAATCTGCTGGAGGAAATGTTCGGCTCCCTTGTCCAGCACCGAACGACGATCTATGAAGATCCGGAAGTTCGCATGCCCCTCTGGGACGGTCTTCGGGCAGACCATTCCGCTTCAGACGCCGGTTACGAAAACTGGCTTGATGAAGAGGTGCCAGCCCTCGGCGGAATGACACCGCGGGAGGCGGCACTGGCGCCCGACGGCAGGGAACGGCTCACGGATCTCTTGAATGAACTCGAAAATGAGAACGAGAAAGTACTTCGTCTGGGATTGAAAAACGACGGCCACCCCGTGTTCCCGGTGGATAAAATCAGGAAAGAGCTTGGACTGTAGAACATGCCCTTGCCATTCTTTAAATCCAGCAGGGAGACCAGAGAGGTCATCCATCGGTATGAAAGCGGTGCGATAAAAGAAAAGAAGGCCTATGTGAAGGGCAGGCTTGACGGCGTTTATGAATCCTATTATGAGAACGGCCAGATCATGCTGAGACTGCAATATGAGAACGGCATGAGAGAAGGAGAAGCCGTCAGCTGTTACAGAGACGGTCGGATCAGGGAAAAAGGGGTGTTTCAGAAGGACAAGCTCACGGGTGAATATGTCTCTTATTACGAAAATGGACAGATCAAGGAGAGGGAATCTTACAGGGACGGAAAGTTTCACGGCCCCTATATCCTTTATCTGAGAGACGGGCAACTCAAAGAAGAGGAAAACTTCCTGGACGGAAAGTTTCATGGCCCCTACACGTCCTATTACAAGACCGGTGAAGTGAGGGAAAGGGGAACGTTTCAGAACGATAGACGGGAAGGGGAATTCACCTCCTATTATAGAAGCGGCCAGATCCGGGCAAAGGCCGTCTATAAGAACGACAAGCTTCTGGGTGAATTTATCACCTATGGCAAAGACGGCAAAAGGCTGGAGGGAGAAGGAAAGGAAGAGGAAGCCCTATTGGTTGATGAGGAGTCTATGGAGGAAAAAAACAGGGAGTTTGATGACCTCCTGAAAAACCTGAAGGACTTTGAAAAGCAATAGGCGATATCCGGTGAAAAGGGGAATATCGTGGCCAGGAAAATTCTGATTCCCACAGACGGCTCTGATTACAGCAAGACGGCCCTCGAATACGGTATTTATATCGCGAAATATCTGGAAGCCCGCATGATCGGCATGCATGTTGTCGATGTCAAGATCGTGCAGGGCCCCCTTTTCAGCGATATTGCCTTCTATAGCGGCATGCCCGCCTATTATGAGTTTCTGCCCAGGATTGAGGAAGCCCTCAATAAGCGGGGAGACACGATTCTCAAGGCCTTTGAGGACCGATGCCGGGAATCGCGCACACCGGTGGAAGTCAAAAAAGTCACGGGGCTCATCGATGAGATGATCGTCGAGGAGGGTAAGAAAGCCGATTGGATTCTCCTCGCCCAGAGGGGCGAACATTACCACCTGACCACCGGCGGACTTCTTGGGTCCACGGCAGGTTCCGTCGTCCGCAAGTCCAGAACACCTGCCATGGTGACCCCCGCGGAATTCAAGGAAATTGAGAGCATGGGAATCGCCTACGATGGAAGCCCCCCCGCCGATCACGCGCTAAAAATGGCCGCTGAACTGTCAAAAACGACGCGGTGGCCCCTCACCACAATCACCGTTTGTGACGACTCGAAGCTCGCCGCTGAACTCACCCGGAAGGCGGAGGATTTTCTTGAACCCTACGAAATTGACAACGAGATGATCATTTTGAGAGGGAAGGCAGACAGGGAAATCGCGAAATTCATCGAGGAAGGCGCCGTGGAATTGATGGTCATGGGGGCCCACAGCCATGTGACTCTGCGGGATTTATTTCTGGGAAGCACCACCACCCATGTGATCCGGAGCAGCCGGATACCGGTCTTCGTTATTCATTGAATCCGTGACGGATTCCCTTTCTGCTTATGGAATTTCAAGCGAGCCTTTCAAGGTCGAGGCGCTTCAGACTCTCGCCGAGGGACGCGAGGGCGTCCTGGCGCGTCAGGTCATAGTAAATGGGAGTGATTGTGATCATTCCCTTGCGAAGAGAGCAGGCGTCGGAGTCCATCTCTTCTTCCTCCGGGAGCTGTGTTTCTCCTGCAAGCCAGTAGTAAATGTTTTCTCTTGGATCAACTCTCTTCTCATAATTCTCCATGAGCCGCGCCCGTCCCTGTTTCACCACCGCGATCCCCTTGATATCCTTTTCGGGGATGGCGGGAATGTTGATGTTCAGGGGAACACTCCTCAGAGCATTGACCTCGATCATGAATTTGACCATCCTGCGGGCAAAGCGGGCGGCGAAGGAAAAATCCGCATCACGGTGGGTGTCCAGGGAGATGGCCATGGACGGCACGCCCAGAATGGCCCCTTCTGTTGCTGCCGAGACGGTTCCCGAATAGATGACATTAATTCCCACGTTGGCGCCGAGGTTGATTCCTGAAACCACAAGATCGACGGGTTTATCCGAAAGTTCCCGGACCCCCAGCTTCACGCAGTCCGCCGGGGTGCCTGAAACGGCATACCCCCAGAACGCCCCGTTTTTCTTCGCCCGCCTTACCATCAGGGGGCGTGAAATGGTGATCGCGTGTCCCACGGCGCTCTGCTCCGTCTCCGGCGCTACGATGAGGCAGTTCGCGTCCTTTGAAAGCTCTTCCCGGAGGGCGCTGAGCCCGCGGGCGTAAATCCCATCGTCATTGGTCAATAAAATATTTATCATAAAGCCTTCTTAACGGAAAAAGCCCGGAAAATCAATCCTGCCTTTTCCGGGCTTAGTTTCATTCTGATATTGTTTCGGTTTTTTGCCCTTTGCCTTTAGCCTCTTATTTCACTTCCTCAAAGTCCGCATCCACGACATTTTCGTCCTTCTTGTTGGTTCCCGCCTGTGTTTCCGGTCCGGCGCCGGTGCCTGCTCCGGCCCCCTGCTGCTCTGCCGTCTTGGCGTACATGGCCTCGGCGAGCTTATGGGAGGCCTGGGTCAGCTCTTCCTGGGCGTTCCGGATGGCCGCTGCATCGTTGCCTTCCATGGCCTTCTTGACCTTGGTAATAGCCTCTTCGATTTTGGACTTTTCGTCAGGCCCAATCTTGTCGCCGAATTCCTTGATGTTCTTTTCAATGCCATAAACCATGGAGTCGGCATGATTTCTCGCGTCGATGAGATCACGCCGGTTCTTGTCTTCGTCGGCATGGGATTCGGCTTCTCTCACCAGTTTATCGATCTCCTCCTTGGAAAGGCCGCTGGAGGCCGTGATCTTGATGCTCTGCTCTTTCCCCGTCCCGAGATCTTTTGCCGAGACATGGACGATGCCGTTCGCGTCGATGTCAAAGGTGACCTCGATCTGAGGCAGCCCCCTCGGTGCGGGAGGGATGCCCACCAGTTCAAAGCGACCGAGTGTCTTGTTATCCGCCGCCATGGCCCGCTCGCCCTGGATGACATGGATGCTCACGGCCGGCTGGTTATCCGCTGCCGTGGAGAAGATCTGGCTCTTTCGCGTGGGGATGGTGGTGTTCTTCTCAATCAGCTTGGTCAGAACGCCTCCCAGCGTCTCGATCCCAAGAGAAAGCGGCGTGACATCCAGCAGAAGGACATCCTTCACCTCGCCGCCGAGAACTCCCGCCTGAATGGCTGCCCCGATGGCCACCACCTCGTCGGGATTCACTCCCCGGTGCGGTTCCTTCCCGAAGACATCTCTGACTTTCTGCTGGACCCTCGGCATGCGGGTCATGCCGCCCACGAGAATCACCTCGTCGATCTGCTGGGGCGTGAGATTGGCGTCCTTCAAGGCCGTCCGGCAGGGGCCTTCCAGCTTGACGATGAGTTCTTCCACGAGGGCCTCGAGTTTCGCGCGCGTGAGCTTCATGGTCAGGTGCTTGGGACCCGAGGCGTCAGCGGTGATGAAGGGAAGGTTGATATCCGTCTCCATGGCGGTTGAAAGTTCCATCTTCGCCTTCTCCGCCGCTTCCTTGATCCTCTGAAGGGCCATCCGGTCTTTTCTGAGATCGATTCCCTGATCCTTCTTGAATTCGTCACAGATATAATCGAGAAGTTTCTGATCGAAATCCTCGCCGCCGAGATGGGTATCCCCGTTTGTTGATTTGACTTCAAATACCCCTTCGCCCAGCTCCAGAATGGAGATATCAAAGGTTCCGCCGCCCAGGTCGAATACGGCTATCTTTTCATCTTTTTTCTTGTCAAGGCCATAGGCGAGTGATGCGGCTGTCGGCTCGTTGATGATTCTCAGAACGTTCAAACCGGCAACCTTTCCCGCATCCTTCGTGGCCTGCCGCTGCGAATCATCGAAATAGGCCGGGACGGTGATGACGGCGTCGGTCACTTTCTCGCCGAGATAATCCTCTGCCGTCTGCTTCATCTTCACGAGCACCATGGAGGATATCTCGGCGGGGCTGTAATTCCGACCCTTGATGGTCACCTGGGCATCCCCGTTCGTGGCCTCCGTGATCTTGTAAGCGGTCACCGTCTTATCGTACTGAACCTCTTTGGTGCTGTACTTTCGCCCTATGAGTCGCTTGATCGCATAGACGGTGTTTTCGGGATTGGTGACGGCCTGGCGCTTTGCGGCCTGTCCGACCAGGCGCTCGGCCTTGTCTGTAAAGGCAACCATGGAAGGTGTCGTGCGGCTTCCTTCCTGGTTCGCTATGACCACCGGATCTCCCCCTATCATGACGGCGACACAGGAATTTGTCGTCCCCAGATCAATTCCGATAATTTTTCCCATTTGAATTAAACCTCCTTATCTCTAATCATTTCATTCCAGATTTATTTTTCCCCTGAAGGGCGTTTCGAAACAGAGACCTTCGCCGGCTTCAGCAGCCGGTCGTTCAGGAGATAGCCCTTCTCAAATTCCGTCACCACATGGTTATCTTCATGTTCGTCACTTTCAACCTGTAAAAGGGCCTCATGAATGTTCGGATCGAACTCCCTGCCCGCCGCTTCAATTTTCCGGACCCCGTATTTTTCCAGACAATTGAAAAGCTGTTCCTGAATCATCCGGACACCGTCCATGAAAGCATTTACATCTTTTGAGGTGCCGGCAAGATCCAGCGCCCGATCCAGACCGTCCAGAATGGGCAGGATGTCCCGGATGATGTTTTCGTTGTTATACCGGATGAGATCTGATCGCTCCCTTGCTGCGAACTTCTTGTAATTCTCAAGTTCCGCGACGGATCGCAGATATTTCTCATAGTTTTCCTTGGCTTCTTTTTCCTTTTCGAGGAGTTTGGCGGGCAGGTCCTGATCCACTTCGAGCTGATCCGGCATACCCGCCTCACGGGGTATTTCCCCGGGGTCCTGTATCTCGATATTCTTCACATGTTCTTTCTTTCCTGTTTCCGCTTTCTTTTTCATGCCTTTTCCTGTGCCTTCGGCGGCTTTCTCTCCTCAATCAAATCAGTTACGTGGAGTCCTTCATGCCTGTTCAGGGTCTTGGAAGGGGTGGTTTATTTCGACTCGGGCCTCTGAAAGAGCTTGAAGTCGACCAATTCGCAAATGACGTGACCGATGGTAACATGAACCTCCTGGACCCGGGGCGTGCTGTTTGAGGGGACAACGAGAGAGTAATCAACGATCCTGGCTATATGTCCCCCATCCCGGCCCGTGAGGCCGATGGTGATCATCTCCGCCTTTTTAGCTGCCTCCAGAGCCTTGACCACATTTGAGGACGTCCCGCTCGTGCTTAATCCCCAGGCCACGTCTCCTGGTTGTCCAATAGCACGAATCTGCTTGGCGAAGATCTCTGAAAAATCGTAATCGTTTGCAATGCTTGTGATAATCGACGTATCGGTGGTCAGGGCGATGGCTGGAAGAGGCGGCCTTTCAATGATAAACCGGTTTACAAATTCCGCTGCGATGTGCTGCGCGTCCGCTGCGCTTCCTCCGTTTCCAAAAAGCAGGATCTTGCTGCCGCCCTTCAGGGCAGCTGTGACGGCATCAACGACCTTCACGATCTTGCTGAGATTTTCGTTCAGGAAAGCCTCTTTGATCTGGATGCTCTCCCTGAATATCCTGACGATGATATCCTCGACGTATTCCATCTAACCTCTTAATTATACGGATATATTTCAAATTGCTGATGAAATCTTGAAACACTTTCCTAATATATTTATCCACTCCCAAGGTGTCAAGAGCAGTTGGAAGATCAAATTGACTTATGGTGTTGATTTTTCCCGAAGAAAGACCCCGATGATATATGCAGGGATAAGCGGGAAAGGGAAGGGGTTCTACGGCGGGTTTCTTCTGATATCCTTCAGTTCAGCGATTTTTCCCTTGTTCAGATCCGAGACTCTGGCAAAATATCCGGTAATTTTGGTGATTTTCTCAACGTTTTCCGATCCGCACAGGCTGCAGCGGTCTTTGAGCCCCGGGGATGTCCGGCCGCAGGAGACGCAGCTCGTAAACTCCGGTGAAAGGGTTACTCGTGAATTGTCGGTTTCTTTGAATATTCTTTCGATAAACCGGGCCAGTGTTTCTTTTGAGGGTATTTTATCGCCGGGCCAGATGTGGGTGACAGCCGTTCCCTTAATGAAAGGATGGAACCGGCCCTCGCCCCGGGCGCGTTCCATCGCTGGAATATCCGCCGAAACATTGAACGATGTCGAGTTATTGTAATAGACCTCGCCCCGGGAGATATCTCCCCTGACGAAGCGGCCCGCCCGGGGCGAAAAGAGTTTCAGGTCAAGTCTCGCAAAGCGGTACGCCGTGCTCTCGGCCGGTGTCTGTTCCAGGATGAAGCAAATCCCGTATTTTCTGCTCAGATTTTCAGCCTCTGTCTTCATGCGGGTGAGGATCTTCAGCCCGAGACGCACCGCATCCTCCGACTCATGGAATTGCCTTCCCCCGCGAATCTGAACAAGCTCGTTGAGCCCCACCGCTCCGATGAGATAAATCGCCTGATCCATCCGGAGATAGGGATAAGCATCCCGCTTCATGGTGAGGAAAGACAGGGGCCCGTCATCGCCGCGGGAAATGAGTTTTTCAATGAAATCCCTTTTCTGGACGTGAGCTTTGGCCGCGAGGGCCATCCTCTCCGACAGGAGCGAAAAGAGTTTGGCGTCATCTTCCTCTGCCTGATAACCGATCCTTGGAAGGTTCAGTGTCACGTTCTGGACGGCTGCTCGGCGCATCTCCCAGGGGGGAAGCGTATCTTCTCCCTTCTCTTTGACACTGGAACGGTCGAACGCGAAGTGGATGTTTCCCCTTTTCGCCGCTACCCCACATGCTTCTTCAAGAAAATTCTTCCATCCCGGTGTCTTGAAAGATTTTTCAGTGATGTGAATGACAGGACGGGGGAAGAAAAAAGGTCTGCCGGTCGCGTCGCCTTCCTGGAATACGTTCAGAAGCGCAAGGAGAAATCTCTGCGAATCCCTGAGGAAGTCCTCATGGGTGCCTTCAACCGGGATCCCCCCGGGACCGATGACAGGGGCCTTTTCAAAGCGGTCCGGAACTTCCCAGAAGAGGTGGATGTCGGTGAACATCACTTGGCCGCCCCGGGCGAAGTAGAGCTGGGAGAATTCATAGACCAGTCTCTGTGCGAGCTGGCTGACTTCCCCCTCGTTCATTCGTGAAAGATAGGGGGCGAAGGAGAGATTGACGGCATCCCACTCGATGGAACCGGCGAAATTTCCCTGGAGCGCGGCGCTGAACCGGATCATGTGAGCGAGGAGCACGTCGGCGTGCTTCGCGGGTCGTGCCACGGACGGCGAGCCGGGGAGGCTGAGGCCGAACTTCTTCACGTATTCAAGGGACTGGATCGAAGAATAAGGTCTGTCGACATAGCCGAGCTTGTGAAGGTGAATGTCCCCGGAAAGATGGGCATCAGCCACATCCCGGGAGAATACTCTATGGAGGGCGAATTCCTTCTTGATGCCTTCAGCCAGCGTGAGGTTCGTTCCCTCGGGCCAGTGCGGTACGTTGGCGTTTTCCCTGTTCCGGGTAATGATCAGCTGTCCGATATCATAAAGAGGGAAGCCGAGACGGGTGTGCATCCGCCGGGCCTCTTCACAGCCCCTCTCGATGAGCTTCGCGTTCACGAGTTCCCGGATGAGGGGCGCCGTGAGGGTTCCGATTCCCGATGAAAAAATCTGTTTTTCAACCTCTTTGCTGATCTCTTCAGCCATCTTCAGATCGACGCCGGCCTCCAGGACCAGGGCATTCACGATTCTCCGCCGGTCCCATTCCACGACCTCTTCATTCGACGTTCTGACAAAAAGGGTGATATCTGTTGCTTCTTTGTCAATCATAATAGCAGTTTAGAGTCCAGAGATCACGAAATGATAAAAAGGCAGGTGGGCATACCTGCCTCTCTGTTTTCCCGGGAAACCGACAACCCCGATGAAAAGGTCTTATACCCCATTGCCTTTCAGCGGGCAACAGCAACTTTTCCGTTTCCCCTGCCTGTCGACATTTTTTTTATCTGCCGGACGGCCTGTCTGATCCGGTTTTCGTTTTCCACGAGGGCGATGCGCAGGAACCCCTCTCCCTCGGGCCCGAAACCGATCCCGGGAGAAACGGCCACCTCGGCTTCCTCCATGAGCTTGATGGAGAAATCCATCGAACCCATGCCCCTGAACGGTTCCGGTATCCGGGTCCACACGAACATGGAGGCCCTGGGCTTCTCCACGTCCCAGCCGATGCTGTTCAACCCGTCGCAGAGGACATCGCGCCGCTTCTCGTAGACGGCGGCCTGCTCGGCGATGAAATCGTCGCAGTCTCTCAAGGCGATGATCGCCGCGATCTGGATGGACTGGAAAAGGCCATAGTCGTAATAACCCTTGATCTTCCCGAGGGCCTCGATGATCCTGGGGTGCCCCGTGCAATAGCCGACCCGCCATCCCGCCATGTTATAGGCCTTGGACAG
>Ga0268280_1002509_pt1 | contig 10528 bp, 17 predicted proteins | sample saktaG_9_FD_190139 | JGI IMG/M metagenome (GOLD analysis project Ga0268280, IMG submission 190139) | Saline water microbial communities from Sakinaw Lake, British Columbia, Canada - sak_2011_5_24_40m | ecosystem: Environmental > Aquatic > Non-marine Saline and Alkaline > Saline ...
GATAGAGGCGAAAGATGCGGTTAGAAACTATCGAAATGCCCGGGATTTGATTTGTGGGTACTTGAAATCCGCAGAGAGTCTTTATTATGATACAAAGGATAGAGTTGAAGCTAATCGTAAAGAATACAATAAAACGGAGAAATAAATGAAAATTTGTCCTAAATGCGGTGCACTGTCAGAAGATAATCAATCACTATGTTCTGCTTGCGGAGAATTATTAAATGAATAATTTTAGTTTATTTTTAGGAGCATTATTAATTATCGATATAGGTATGATTATATCTATTATATTTATATTTTGCGATAGTAGAGAGGAAGAAATTGAGTAAAGTTATAGTATTGGATTTTGGTTACATTATGCATAGAGCAATTTTCGCATATCGTCATATGCAAGAAGTTCCAGCACCATATACATTTTTAAGAATGATTGTGGGATATTTAAAAAGATTAGGAATAGATAAAGATACTACAGTTATTGCAGCACAAGATTTCGGGTCGTGGAGAAAAGAGATTGATGGAACATACAAAGCACAGAGAAAAGATTTTCGAGAAACAAAAGAATCAGAGCAATGGTGGAAAGACATTTATAACGAATTTAATGAATTTATAAAGGTTTTAGACCTTGCTCTTCCATGGTATTTCTGTAAAATATACAAAGTAGAAGCTGATGATTGGGCTTCTGTAGCATGTAGATATTATACTGATAGTGATATAATACTTGTATCAGCAGATTGTGATTGGGAGATGCTGGCGAACTTTCCTAACGTAAAGATATTCTCTCCAATCACTAAAAAATACAAGATAGTAAAGAATCCTATGAAAGTATTAATGGAAAAGATTCACGGAGACGTATCGGATAATTTACTTACGGTTCCTTCTTCAGAAATGGAGTTTGACCGCAGGAAAAAAATTGTAGATTTAATTAATCCTTTGCCGGATTTTATTGAACAACCAATATTGGAAAAATTTAGGTCTTTTTTACCTAAAAATTTATATACGAGAAAATTACCTTATAGAAGTATTGCTACTGATATTGATAAATTATATCGGAGGAATAATGATTAAAGTTATAAAGAAAATTAGAAAAATGGTATGCGGTAGATGTAATAAAACATTAAATGGAATTACTGCTAAAAGAAAAGGATGCTGTAGTTGTGGAGGGCAAGGTAAATATGATGATTATCATTATATAATGACCGTAGGTAAATATGCCTACGATATGGACACAATCAAATAAGGAGGAGTAAAATGTTAGAATTAAAGGGTACAATTCAAGTCAAAGCGGGAAATGGGAAAGGTTTTATGGTTACAGGTCAAGAGGGTTGGTTTAATTGTGCGGACACATCAATTTTAGCTAAATATGAAAAGGGTGCTGAAGTTGTTGTCGTCTATGAATTAAACGGAAAGATTAAAAAGGTTTCTAATATTCTCGATGCGAATATAAAAGAAACTGCTCCTGCACCGGAAGTTAAAAAAGATGCACCTAAAAATCCATCTTCAACTGGATATGCTTGTGAAAAATGTGGAAAAGAATTAAAAGATGGTAAATTTAAAAAATGTTATGAATGTAACATCGCAGCAAAAGCTGCACCGGCAGTAGAGGAAGTAAAATCTGAAGTTGCAACTACCGGTTTTAAATGCGTTGATTGCGGAGCAGCATTAAAAGATGATAAATATACAAAGTGTTGGGAATGTAATAAAAAGAATCCAGTTAAGAAACAGTGGAAACCTAAATCTGGCGGATATGATTCTCCAGAAAAGACTGCTCAGATTCAAAAAGGAAATGCATTAAATGCAGCAGCAGCAGTATTATGTGGGTCAACTGTTTTAGATGGTTTAGACCCAGAAGGTATTGCACAGGTTACACGAATTGTAGCAGATTCATTGTTAGATTATTTAAAACAAGACTAACGTTTAATTTAAGTTTAATTACTATTATCGGGAGAGAAAATGGAAATAAATGACAGATTATTCGACTATCTTAAAAGTAAATTAAAAACTTTTGAGAAGACAAGTAAGAATGGACAAAATCTATTTACATGTCCAAATCTAGCGGGACATAAGTACATTGGAAAAAGTCCTACAGCTACAACTATTTCAGGTACTCAAAAAATTACCTGCATGCAGTGTGGTTGGAGAGGAACTTTTTTTGATGCAGTCCGAATACTAGAGGAGGATAAAAAGAATTATACAGATGCTCAAATTACAGAGTATTTAATTAATTCTTTTGCAGTAGACATTTATTCTGAATTGGAGGTGTATAAGAAAAATGCTTGGTCTTTAGTCCCGATAGCTAAAAACGGAAAGCATCCAATTGAGAAAGATTGGACAAATGTTACTCATTTAGATAAAATGGATTGGATAAAATGGTTGAATAATGGTTATAACTTAGGTCTTAGAACCGGGGAAGTCAGTGGAATAACTGTAATTGATGTTGATTTTAATCAAGACCAGAACGAAGCTAGAAACATATTATTAGCAGAATTAGTCGCTGCAGAAACATTAATGCAGAATTCTCCACACGGAACACATTATGTATTTAAGTATGACAAGGATATTCCTCAGACCGTAAATATTGCAGGTTTAAAAATTGATACTCGGAATGATGGCGGGCAAGTATTAATTCAACCGTCCAAGATAGAAAATTTAAATTATAATTGGAAAGTTATCGACGCAGAAATCAAAATTATTCCTGCAGAATTAAAAGCTAAGTTATTGGAATTATTGAAGGTAGAAGTAGGTAGAAAAGTAGAAGAACCTACTAAAATATCATCTTCTTCCGACGGTGTAATCGAATTAGTGAATAATGGTTTAGATGGATGTTGCAACGATACATTCACTAAATTAGGTGGAATTTTAATAAATAAATTCAATGCAGACCAGACTGAGTTTATTTTAAGTTTAATGAATCGTAATTTATTACAAAATCCTATGCCTCAGCAAGCAATTCAGGCTATGATTGGTTCATTAGATAAATATAAAACTGCCGAAGATACAACTCAAGAACAAGCGATATATGAATACTTAAAAATGTTACAAAATGATGTCAATGCGAAAGATATCATGGATAACTTAAAATTATCAAGAGCAATTGTAGATAAATATTTATCAAAATTTGTAAAAGATGGCAAAGCGATACGTCTATCAAGAGGTAGATATAAAGTTAGAGAAAGAGTAGAATGGACTGATAGTTGGGGTAAAATTGGAACAGCATTAAAATATAAGATGCCTTACTTTGAATATTTGCAAGATTTCGAAGAGGGAGATATTATATTATTAGGTGCTACACCCGGAACCGGAAAGACGACTACCAGTATGAATTTTATTCATCAATTAGTTAAACAAGGAATAAAGCCTTATTATATTTATTCCGAATCTGGAAGTAGGTATCAGAAAACTGCCAGCAAATTAGGATTAAAAGAAAATGATTTCTATCAGGCATATCACGGAAACCCATTGTCGATTGAAATTGAACCTAATGCATTTACTATTCTAGATTGGCTATTAGTATCAGAAAAAGAGAATACCGATACTATATTTAAATTCTTTACGGAAGAAATGGCACGTAAAGGTGGAATTCTGGTTATCTTTATGCAGTTAAAGCCGGGTTCATTCGACTGGTATGCTCCTAACATGGTTATTCAGATGCCAGCATTAGCTGCGAGATATTTTATGGATGCAGAAGATGGTAGTAGTGGACACTGGCAGGTAGACAAGTTAAGAGACCCGAAAGGTAATTATAGAAATTCAACGATTCCGTGTAAGTATAACTTTGAAACTAAAGAATTAACAACTGAAAGCGGTGTATAATGTTTAAAACATGTAGATACTGCACATATTGCTACTGCGGTGATGAATCAGATGTTTCTGGTTTGGATTGTAGAAAAAATGTACAAATTAAGATTATAGAATTAGATAAAGTTTCAGATTGTGATAATTATAAATTTTCATTACTAAAGTTACTACTAGGAGTCTAAAATGTCTGAAATGAAACGTTTGACAAAGGAAGAAAAAGAACAAGTATTAGTAAAAGCGAAAAGTTTAATGTGGGAAGGATGCACGTGTGATGATTGTTTAGAAGTAATTGCATCGGTTATGCTAGATGCACAATTGAAAAAGAATCCATTGGTGATAGAATGACATTAATTTTGATTATAGGAGTTTTAGGTTGTGTTGCGATTTTAATAATTGGATTTTTAATGATTAAAGAAGGTGGATTACCACTTCAGATTAAATCATATTATCCACCGATTTATCCATGGGGAGAACATGAAAACGACTAGACAAATTGGTGATAAATTAGAAGAATACGTATTACTAAAGGTCAAAGAAATAGACCCCAATGCTAGACTTTATACTAATTGTAAACAGAAAGATATTCAATGTAATTTTGCTTATGGGGAATGTAAAAAACGTAATACAAAAGATTTTACAATTAAAGAGTCAGTCTGGAATCATCTAAATAATAATTTACCAATTAATACTAAGAAATATTGTTTTATGGTTCATGAAAATGTAAATGGTAAGCGACTAGTTACGTTAGATTGTGATGAATTTTTTAGAATATTAAAGGAGAATAAATGCACGGAATAATTACGGGAACAACTTATATTAAAAAAGAAAAATATTCCGATAGACTGCGGATGAACGGTGGTTGTTGGACTATTTCTTTGAAAGATATTGCAGGTAAAATGATAGATAAAGTTATTTATATAACTGCAGAAAAAACTTATAGTATAGATTTTAAAACTGCAGTAAAAAAAGGGTTCTTTAAACCATTTCAAGGCGAACCTAAATTATGTGTACCATTAAAAGAATGGACAACTGAAGGAGGATTATGATGAATTCTTTAGAGAACGTTTTATACATTATGAACGGAGTATGTACTAATGAAGGCGAAACAGTGTGTTTTGAACCTTATGCATGCGATGCATGTCCTTATAATTTAACTGCAGAAATAGATGCTAGACTGGAGATAGGTTTATAATGGATGACCTTACTTTGCAAATTAAAATTTTAAATGAAGTGTATCAATCAATGAAGAAATCTTTTGATACATTAGAGAAATTATTTAAAAAGAATTCTACAATTCATCAGAAAATCGTTTTAGCAGAACAGATGACAAATGATATTTATAGAAGTATTTATGATAAGATTGAATCCGATGAAATTAATGAGCAATTTTTAAAAATTATTAAAGGCACTAAGAAAAGAGGGCATAATGAATAAGTTTGATAAATTAACTAAGAGGACTTTATGGGACGATATTAAATATTATTTATATTACGCCCCAGTAAGGTACTTGGATATGTTGCCGAGAAGGGTTTACTGGTTTTTTCAAAGAGGTTACAGAGGTTATGGCGATAATGATACCTGGGATTTTGATAATTATTTGGCTACTGTAATAATCGGTGGATTAAAGCAAATTAAGAAATATCATCAAGGTCTTGAACCTACCAAAAAAGAATTAGATATAATGATAAAAGGATTTGAAGCAAATTTAAAAATGATGGACAATTTAAGTCCAAAGAGTAAAGAATATTTGATTTTAAAGGGAAAGTTTTATGAGGGTATGAAATTGTTTGAAAAATATTTTAACTATTTGTGGGATTAAGATGAAGAAAATCACAATCAAAAAAATGTATAAAGGCTATGTCGCTGTTAAGAGTACAATTATAGATGAATGTATTCTTAATAAAGAAGGATTAATTATTACTTATAATAAAAAGAAGATGACAATTCCTTTAGAAAATTTAGGTAAACACGCTCAGTTATCTAATCAAATCTATCACTCTAGTTCCGATGGAAAAAGTTATAAATTATTTGATTATTTATTTAAAGCAGATGAAAAAAGAAAGGATTAAGATATTCATGGGATTATGTGCCGATTGTAAAATGAAATGTACTTGTATTATTGGAACAGTTTATACTTGCAGTTATTATACATGGAAAGGAAAGAAAAATGGGAAGACCTAAAGGTTCAGGAAAAAAGAAATTAATTCCTTTATCAGAAGAATCTAAAAAGTTAGTTGAAAAAGGATTACAAGAAGCAAAAGAAGGTAAGATAGAACGAATTGATTTAGAAAAAGAATTAACTCCTCTTACTAAAGAACAAATTGAACGCAGAGAAAAATTAAAGGGAGTTATGCGTGATATTAATAAAAATATTGAAGGTGCTAAAGTTGATTATGCTAATACTATTGCTACCCGGGAACGTCAGTCTTTCGGATATAAATGCTTAGATAAATTGACCGGAGGAGGAATAGAAAGAGGTAATTGTTCAGTTATTTGGGGGTCAAAAGGTTGCGGAAAGACTACAATAGCTCTAAAACTTATCGCTACAGCCCAAGCGGAAGGTAAAATAGCAGCTTATTTAGATGTAGAGAGGTCTTATGACCCAGTATGGGCTAAATCGTTTGGTGTAGATACTGAAAGTCTAGTTTATTTAGTTTGCCCGACAGCAGAAGCAGTAATGGATACAGTAATTAAATTATGTAAGGAAAAAGTAGTAGATGTTATTGTTTTAGATTCCGTACAAGGATTAAGTCCTCATGGAGAACAATACGAAGGTAAAGCGGATAAGGAACGTTCAGTGCAAGATGATACAATGGCTTTATTAGCGAGGAAATTAAGTCAATTTTTCAGAATGGCGATTGGCTCAATTTCAGAAGCTAAATGTGCGTTATTATTAATAGGTCAAGCCCGGTTAGACCTCGGGTCATTTATTAAAGTAGAAACATTAAGCGGTGGTCATGCGTTGATGCATAATTCCCGGTTGATTTTAAGAATCCGTAGAGGACAAGGTGCAGATGCTCCTACTGAAAAAAGACCTACAGGTGAAAAAGATAAAAATGATAAACCTAAGATGGAAGATGTAAAGATTGGTTTTGATGCAGTTATTCATGTTAATAAATCTCAGATACAGGGATGTACAGAGGGAGACGAAGTTCACGTGCCCTTTTATTTTGCAAGTGGGATAAAAGAATGAAAAATAAAAATATAAAACTATCGATTGATTTTGAAAGATACTGTAAAGCCCATCCAGAAGAAAGATTTTGGCAAGCACTACAAAATTGGGCTGAAGTAGATTATATTAAAATCAGTAATCCGTTAAGTTATGAATTAGGTGATATAGATACATTTTATTTTAACGATAAGAATAAATAATCGAGGTATTAATGCTTAAATTAAAGTTAACAAATATTTATAACGACAATAAGACAATTTATCTTTTTCATAGAACTGGAAAAGAACTCCAGACTATGAAAGACGAATCTTTATTCCCTTATTATTATCAACCTTCCAAAACAGGTCTTTTCCGTGGTTATTTTGGCGAAAAATTAGAAAAAATAACTGTAAGAGACCCTTATCAAATTTCCAAAAAAAGAGATAATCTAAGTCAAGAAGCAGATATTAATTTCTGTAAAAGATATCTGTTGGATAAAGTTTCAATGGATAAAGCGGATATTAGATGGGTTATGTTCGATATTGAAACTCAATCGAAGAATATGCCCGACCCGCTATATGCCCCAGACCCAATCACCTGCATAACTACCTACGATAATTACACACAATCTTATAAACAATTCTGGACACTTAATTTTAAAAGCGAATATGAACTGATAGATGCTTTTGCTATGTATATCAGAAGCATTTCTCCAGATTTATTAATTGGGTATAACTCCAAAGGATTTGATTATCCTTATTTAACTACTAGATTCCCGGATTTAGCTGAAAAACTTAGTCCTATTGGAAAAGTAGTGAAGCGTAACGGATTCCCAGCCGGAGTAAGTATTCTAGACTATTATGAACTGGTAAAGAAAGTTTATAAATTTAAGAAGTATAAATTAGAGTATGTTTATTGCACTGAATTTAAAAAAGAATATAAACCGGAAAAATTTGCATTTCATATTGTAGACGAAAAGATTAAAGAGAAAAATCTTAACGACGTTAAGATGTTAGTAGAATTAGAAAATAAATTTCACCTTATTAATTACTTTGACGAACTCAGGCGTATAGGTAAAGTAATGTGGGATGATTTATGTATGAACTCGGTTATAGTTGACGGGGTTATTTTACAAACAGCAAAAGAAAAAGGTGTTATACTTCCGTCAAAACCAGATGAAGATGAAAAATTTAGACGTACGGAAGAAGACGAAATTATAGGTGGTTATGTTTATGCTAAGTCAGGATTGCATAAAGGGGTTCATTTATTTGACGTTGGAGGTACTTATCCTAATCTTATTATCACTTTTAATTTAGACCCAGTAAATGTTAAAAAAGAACCAAACACGCAAACAGTAACAATAAATAAGGTAAATATTTGGCAGAATACAAACGCAATTGTACCAACGGTTTGTAGAAAGATGGTTAATTCACGTGAAGAGATTCAGAAATTAATCGAAACTTTAACCGGAGATGCTAAAGATTTGATGAAGCAAAAGGATGCTGCGATTAAAGGAGTAAATAATACCGTTTACGGAACTTTATTATTTAAGAGCAGTCGGATGTATAATAAAGATATTGCGTCTACCATAACTTATTTAGCAAGATTTTTAATTCGTTATACAAAATTAAGACTTAAAACATTTGGTTATGAAACTGTAGCGAGTGATACTGATTCAATTTTCGTAAAGACAGATGAAGATTATGAAGTAATCCAGTCAATGATTAATGAACAAATTATTCCTGAATTTTTAAATCATTTCGGTAAAGATACCGGAACACTAAAATTTAAATACGAAGGAACTTTCGATAAGTTATTTATTCTCACTAAGAAGCATTACATAGGTCATATGATAGGAAAAGATAAATTAACTATCAAGGGAGTTGAAGTTTTGAGGAGTGATAGTAGCAAATTTATGGAAAAATTCCAAGAGGAATTATTAACTAATGTATTAAATGAAAAACCGAAGGAAGAAATTGATGCATGGATGTTATCAGAAGAAATCAGAATGAAAACATTACCTTTAATAGAGGTAGCGTTTCCATGTAAATTAAGTAAATCTCCAGAAGCGTATAAAGTAGAAACAATACATATTCGGGCATTGCGTTATGCATTATTAGAACATCCCGAATGGCAAGTAAGTGTAGGAACTGATTTTTATTATACTTATATTATTCCCGAGAAATTTGAAATTAAGACAGTAACTAAGTCAGTTAAGAAAACTAAAAAAGAATTAACAGAAAATCCTTCACAAGAATTAACTAAGATGAAAACTACAGAAGTAAAGAAGTATAAAGAAATTATGGCATTTGATGATTTTATTGGAATTGGAGATAATAAACCGGATTGGAATCTTATTGCAGATAGGAATATTTGGAAGAAGGCGAGTGCAATCTACGAAGCGATGGGGTGGAAATTACCAGGAAATCACGAAAAGATAACTAAGGATGACGCTATTGAGGAACTCAAAAGAAGAGGATTGATTTAATGGACATTTCTAAATTAACTAATGCCGAGTTGATGAAACTCGCTAAAATAAAACCTAAATTTGCGGAGGAAGTGTCGAAAAAGACATGCGGGGCTTCCAGTCCCGAGAGTAGGGTGCAAGACCCTAACTCCGCTCCAACTCAAGATAAAAAAAATATTATATACTTAAACGATATTAAAAAAGAATATGATTCTAAACCCCCAAAAACAAATGTAGATACTTCAGAACTTACTATAGAAAAAACTTCTGCTGCTATCGCAAATGAGCTGATAATTAAAAATCATTATTCTCATACAGTTGCCAAAGGAGTTGTATTAAATTTAGCGTTAAAAAACGGAGATAAAATAGTAGGTGTTGCTCAATTAGGTTATGGTATAATGCCCAAAAAGACATGCCAATGGGTAAAAGGAACTAAATCAAACGAATATTTTGAATTAAATAGATTGTGGGTTGATGATTGTGAAAAAAGAAATGCAGAAAGTTACTTTATTAGTCAATCAATTAAGTTTGTTAAAACTAATTATCCGATTATTAAATGGATTATTAGTTTTGCAGATGGAATGATGGGGAAAGTAGGTACAATTTATCAGGCAACTAATTGGGTCTATACTGGATTCCGTTGGGATGGGGGTATTTGGTTGACTAAAGAAGGAAAACGTATGCATAGTGTTTCGTTGTGGCATAAACATGGAACAATTAATCGAGAAGTTTTGGAAGGTATTTATGGTAAACCACTAAAAAAAATATTCGGTGGGCAATTCAGATATTTTTATTTTTTAAATAGAAAATCAAGAAAATTATTGACAATGCCAGCTCTTCCTTATCCTAAACAAGAAGATTTACATTCTTATATTAAAGTTTTGGATAGTTATAAAATTAAGAAAGAGACAAAATGATTAAATCATTAAAGAAACTTGAAAAGAATTTGGGTTTTAAATTAAAGAGCAATATCTTCTGTCTAGCGGTTGATACTGCTACTAAATCCGGTATTGCGATGATTGATATTACTAATGGTAAATTATTAGTCAAAACTTATCTTTTAGAACTGCCTAAATTATCTAAAGATTCAGAATCAAAAGCAGAAAAGTATCAGG
>Ga0268280_1002512_pt1 | contig 10518 bp, 8 predicted proteins | sample saktaG_9_FD_190139 | JGI IMG/M metagenome (GOLD analysis project Ga0268280, IMG submission 190139) | Saline water microbial communities from Sakinaw Lake, British Columbia, Canada - sak_2011_5_24_40m | ecosystem: Environmental > Aquatic > Non-marine Saline and Alkaline > Saline ...
CACCGGCCAGATCGCTTTCCAGGCCGGGATGGTATTGCCCTGGGCGTCCTTCAAGTTGACCAGGACGAATAGTGCGGGCAGGGCCAGGGTGACCAGTGTGGAAATATACCGATTGCGCGTCCCCTTGAGCTTGAAAAATTCTTCAAAAATATAGCGGCCCAAGCGGGTGCAGGTATCCAGTGTGGTCAGAATAAAAGTGGAAAGGGCAAGCAGTCCGAAGGAATAGCCGAGTTGTTCCGGCAGTCCCAGCACGGCCAGGAACTTCCCCATGCCCCGGCCGAAAATGGCCAGCGGCGCCTGTTTGAGCAGGAGATCGTTCCGGGCCAGTACCATGACCGTGACCAGGGCCATAACGGCCACGAGCCCCTCGATGAGCATGGCGCCGTAACCCACCAAGCAAGCGTCTGATTCCCGGTTCAACTGTTTGGACGAGGTGCCGGAAGCGACCACGGCGTGAAAGCCCGAGCAGGAACCGCAAGCCACGGTGATGAACAGGATCGGAAAAAGTGAACCCAGTTGCGGATGGGTCCAGGCGGTCAAGGCCGGGAAATGGATGGCCAGGCCGCCGAACAGGATGCCGATGAAACCGCCGGCAACCGAAGCGTAGAGAAGATAAGATGAGAGATAATCGCGCGGCTGCAGCAATATCCAGACCGGAGTGGTGGAGGCAATAAAACAGTACAGGATCAGAATGATGTCCCAGGTGTTGGCCGGGTCGCCGCCTACGAGCAGCGGCAGGGATGTGACCGGTAAAGGAATTTGCTGGCCGGCCCAGACGGCCAGGAAAACCAGGGGGACGAAAAGCAATGAGGAGCGCAGGATCGAAAATTTCAGGCGATAGACGGATATTCCGAAGGCAATGGCCAGCAATATGAACAGCAGGGAGGAGGAAGCAACGCCGCCGTTGGCCGTGAAGGTGGCCGAGGTAAGATCGGTGAACACCACCAGCACATAGACCAGTGCCAGCCAGATAAAAACCAGCATCAGCTTGTAGGCCAGGGGGCTCATGGTTTCCCTGGCAATAGTGGCGATGGAGCGCCCCTGGTGACGGACCGATGCGATCAGCGCCGAGAAGTCATGGACGCCGCCGATGAAAATGGCTCCCAGCACCACCCAGAGCAGGGTAGGTCCCCAGCCGAAAGCAGTGGCTGCCACGATCGGTCCGACGATCGGCCCGGCGCCTGAGATCGATGCGAAATGATGGCCGAGCAGGACTGCCTTGTGGGTCGGCACGCGGTCCACGCCGTCGTAATCGCTGTGGCCTGGCGTGGGCCGGCTGTCGTCCAGGTCGAATTTTTTCTGCAGGAAACGGCCGTAAAACACATAAGCCAGGGAAAAAGCGGCGACGACTGCCAGGAAAACCATGGGAAGCATGGGCGACTCCTTAATATAAAAAGAACGTAATGTAGCAGAAACACGACCCGGCTGTCAAGAAAACGCCGCCGCTTTCGCAAAGTACTCCCGAAGAGCTGTCCGTATACCGAATTGATGAAATGATTCCGTTCAGGGCAGCGCGCGCAGGAAGAAATGGTGGGGGTTATTTTTCGAAATCGCTTTTTTGTAATCCCGCCTGGCGAAGGATAGAATAAAAAGTTCCCATGGGGATTTCGTGGCGCGGATCGGGGACAATTACCGTTTTGTTTTCCTTGCGGAATTTTTATGGCTGCCGCGCTGCCCACTTAATATGAATCCGTGACGTTCAAGAACCTTGATAATCCACTTGGAAGAATAAAGCTTAGGCATGGACTCGGGTTTCGCCGAGCACCACCTCTTGAATGGAGCGAAAATCGACTGCTTCCTTATTGTCTTCAAAATACAATTCCAGAGCTTCTTTTAAATTGGCCACTGCCGCGTCGAGTGTTGTGCCGAAACTGGAAACATCCACGTTCAGACATTGGGCCACATAATATTTGTTTTCCCGATATACGACATATTTTATATTTTTCATCGATCTCTCCGGAACAATAATAACCTCAATTCAATTTGTTTTCAAGCAGAAATTCCAATCAATACGGTGTTTGCTTTCATTCGGGCAAAGCGTTATAGTAAATATTAAAAAAGTCATAGCGAGAGAGATGAACGCCATGGACAAGAAGCGGGAGAAACTGGAAGGACTGATCGGGATTTTTGAGAACAATATCCGCCAGTACAAAGGGGGCGGCTATGACGAGGCGAAAGCCCGGGTTGATTTTATCGACAAATTATTCGTATTACTGGGATGGGATATCGCCAATGAACAGGGGCATTCCGAGCAGTACCGCGAAGTGATCCGCGAAGACCGCCTGGAGATCTCAGGCCGCATCAAAGCCCCTGATTACTGCTTCCGCGTCGGTGGTATCCGGAAATTTTTCGTCGAAGCTAAAAAACCCTCGGTCGATATCAAGGGCGACATCGCCGCCGCCTTCCAACTGCGGCGCTATGCCTATACGGCCAAGCTCCCCTTGTCGATCCTGACCGATTTCGAGGAGCTTGCCATTTATGACACGCGCATCAAGCCCGATCAACGCGATAACTCATCTGTCGGCCGTATCTTTTACTGCACTTATAAAGATTATCTAAAAAACTGGGATTTTATTTTTGACACTTTTTCCAAGGATGCCATCTGGAAAGGGAGTTTCGATCGCTATGTTGAGGAAAATAAGCGCAAAAAGGGGACGTCGGAAGTCGATAAAGAATTCCTCAAACTGATCGAAAAATGGCGCGAAAACATCGCTAAGTCGATCGCCTTGCGCAATCCGGATCTATCCATTTACGAATTGAACGACTCGGTGCAGAAGACCATTGACCGCATCATTTTTTTACGTATTGCCGAAGATCGTGACATGGAAAAGTACGGGCGATTGCAAACAGTTTTGGAAAACAAAAAAGAAATTTATCCGCAATTGGTCTCCTTATTCGCTCAAGCGGACGCTAAATACAATTCCGGGATCTTCGATTTCAAGGCCGACCAGCTGACGCCGAAACTGAAGATCGACGACAAGGTGTTCCGGGAAATCATCAAATATCTGTATTATCCAGAATCGCCCTACGAGTTTTCCGTGCTGCCGGTCGAGATCCTGGGCAATATCTACGAGCAGTTCTTGGGCAAAACCATTCATCTGACTGCCGGCCACCAGGCCAGGGTTGAGGATAAACCAGAAGTTCGCAAAGCCGGCGGCGTTTATTACACGCCGAAATATATCGTCGATTATATTGTAAAAAACACGGTGGGGGAATTGGTAGCGGGTTCCCGAAAGTGCGCGAATAAGAAAAGGCCGGAGGCAAGCCGCGTCCCTACGGATGTCGCAATCCCGTCGCTCAAAATCCTCGACCCAGCCTGCGGTTCGGGGTCATTCCTGATCGCCGCCTACCAATATATGCTGGCCGCGTATCTGGAATTTTATTCCGGGATGGCGGGCAAGGGCACGGCGCGCTTGTCCCCGACGGGGGGCCGTGCCCCTACGGCAGAAAGAGATAAAAAAATCCTGCAAAGATCATTGAAGGAAAATAGGATATATCCGATCCGTGAAAACGAATACCGGTTGACCATCGGTGAAAAGCAGCGCATCCTGCAAGAGCACATTTTTGGAGTGGATATCGACCGCCAGTCGGTGGAGGTGACCAAACTCTCATTGTTGCTGAAACTTCTGGAGGGTGAGAACAGCGAATCGACCGGCTATTTGTTCAAGTATTCAGATATCAAATTGCTGCCCAATTTATCTGATAATATCAGGTGTGGTAACTCCCTGATCGGGTCCGATTTCTATGATTCTGTCCAAAAGGATCTCTTCGCCGATGCGGAAGCAGCGCGCCGTCTAAACGTCTTTGATTGGAAAAAGGAATTCCCGGAAGTATTTAATAACGGTGGGTTCGACGCCGTTATCGGCAATCCTCCTTATGTGCGCCAGGAAGGGCTAGGTGAATACAAGGAATATTTTTCGACCCACTACAAGGTTTACCACGGCGTGGCCGACCTGTACGCCTATTTCATCGAAAAGGGAATTTGTCTTCTAAGGAAAGAAGGTTTGTTCGGCATCATCGTGGCCAACAAATGGATGCGGGCCGGCTATGGTGAGCCGCTGCGCCGTTTCCTGAAGAGCAAAAAAATTCTGGAGATTGTCGATTTCGGCGATCTCCCTGTCTTTGAAAAAGCTACGACCTACCCATGCATTTTGCGGGTGAAGAATCACGACAGGGAAGATATCGGTAAGGACAGGTCGAGTAGGGACAGGTCGCGACCTGTCCCTACATTCGCGGCCCTCAATGTAAAAACACTGATTTTCGGTGACCTGTCCGCGTATGTCGACGCAAATAAATTCAAGGTTGATGTGGAGCAATTGGATGATGACGGCTGGGCGTTAGCCGGAGCCAATGCCCAGGCGCTGCTGCAGAAATTGAAGACCATGATCGAAACCCGGATAGCTGTCACCCTGGGCGAATATGTAGATGGCAAAATTTATTACGGTATCAAAACCGGTTTGAACGAGGCTTTCGTTATAGACGAAGCAACCAAAAAAAGATTGATCAAGGAAGATCCAAAATCTAAAGAAATTATAAAGCCTTTTTTAGCCGGCCGGGATATCAAAAGATATCAACAACCGTTTAGCAATAAATATTTGATTTTCACCCGGCATGGGATTGATATAAAAAAGTATCCGGCCATTGAAAATTATCTATTGCCATTTAAAGACCGTTTAATGCCCAAACCCAGTAAATACAAAGGCAAGGAATGGAAAGGTCGAAAACCTGGAGCTTACCAATGGTATGAAATTCAGGATGCAATAGACTACTATGAAGTATTTGAAAAAATAAAAATACTCTGGCCTGGAATAAGTGATCAAGTCACTTCTTTTGCATTTGATGTTGAAAAATTCTATGGTAATGACAATAATCAGTTAATTGTTTCGAATGATAAATATTTATTGGGCATTCTCAACTCAAAATTAATTCAATTGTTTTTGAAAAATGTATGTGACAAAGTACAAGGTGGATTTTATCGTTTGAAAATAATCTATGTTAAACAGATACCCATTAGAGTCATCAATTTATTAAATCAAGAAGATAAAAAAAAGTATAATTGTTTAATTGAGATGGTTGAAACAATGCTTAATCTACAAACGAAATATCATAATTCACGACTTGAAATTGAAAAAAGCATGTTTGAAAAACAGATCGACATTCTAGACAAGAAGATTGATCGCCTGGTTTATGAATTGTACGGGCTGACGGAAGAGGAGATAAAAATTGTGGAGCAGAAGGGTGCCTGATCCCGTAGGGGCGGTTCACGAACCGCCCCTTCTTGTGGTTCACGCTTGTCCCCGCCAGGGGGAACCGCCCCATTTGTGGCAACATTTCCGATTCCAGACCGGGGCAATTCGTGAATTGCCCCTACGGAAAATAAATGGTTTTTAATGCCGATGTTCATAACTGCAATTCTATTTTCCGGTTCACGCTTGTCCCCGCCAGGGGGAACCGTGCATTTATTCCTATTGAATCCAGGCGGACACACGAAACTGGGGATAAATGATTTTTAATCCTGATTTTCATCATCGCAGGTCCATTCGTATGCGAGGATGGAATTATTCTTTTCCCGGTCGGTATTTCGTGACGATTCGCGCATATAAAAAAGAATTTTTATTTGGAAATATCGTTGGCAAGCAAATGGTTTGTAATGAATTGGGTGGAATTATTATGAAAGAATTATTGCGAATTCCAGAACGCTTTTCCAATACTGTTTTGGATTGTTTCGTGGTTATGCCTAATCATGTGCATTTTATTTTATCTGTAGGGGCGATTCATGAATCGCCCGTACACGAACCGCCCTTTAATTTTGATAATGTCCAATCGGATGCACAGATCGGGGCAATTCGTGAATTGCCCCTACGGGAGAAACGTCGGAAAATGCTGTTATCTAAAATGGTTGGGTATTTTAAAATGAATTCGGGCAAGAAAATCAACTATATCCGCCAGTCATCGGGTTGTCCTGTTTGGCAAAAAAATTATTTTGAACGAATCATCCGTGATGAAAATGAATTGCAACGAATCCGGGAATATATCTTGCAAAATCCTTTGCGTTGGAGTCAAGACGAAGAAAATCCAAACATTATTTTAAAATGAATTTTATTTGCGTCCGTAGGGGCGATTCATGAATCGCCCGTTCACGAACCGCCCTTTGATTCCGAAAAATTCATATGGATGCATTTGGCCGGGGCAATTCGTGAATTGCCCCTACGGCAACGTGCGCAGGAAGGAGCGGCGGGCGGTTTCGACCAGAAATAGAATGAATAATCCCAAGGCGATGAAATAGGGGAACAGCTCTGTGGTCTCGTAATAGTTTTTCGTCTTGAGCTTGGTTTTTTCCCAGCGGTCGATCTCGCTGAAAATATTGCGCAGTGAATCGGGATCGGTGGCCCGGAAGTAGAGGCCGCCGGTGGTTTTGGCGATCTCCTGCAGCAGGGGTTCGTCGATCTCCACGCTGACCATGACGTGCTGCTGGCGGCCGAAGGAATCGAGGACCGGATAGGGCGCTTGGCCGCGGGTGCCGACGCCGATGGTGTAGACCTTGATGTTGAAGCTGCGGGCCATCTTGGCCGCGTCGCGCGGGTCGATCTCGCCACGGTTGTTCACGCCGTCGGTAAGCAGGATGATGATCTTGGTCTTGGCCGCGGAATGCTGGATGCGGTTGACGGAGGTGGCCAGGGCCATGCCCAGTGCCGTTCCATCCTCAAGTTCACCTAGATCGGTTTCCTGCAGGTAGAATTTCAAGATGCTGTAGTCCACGGTCAGCGGGCACTTGGTGTAGGAGCTGGCGGCGAAAATGACCAGTCCCAAGCGGTCACTGCTGCGCTTCTCGATGAAGGAAGCGATCACTTCTTTGGCTACTTCCAGCCGGTTTTTTGGCTTGAAGTCCATGGCGGCCATTGATCCAGAGATGTCCAGGGTCAGGAGGATATCCATGCCTTTTTGTTCCTCGATCTGAAAGGTATTGAGCAACTGCGGCCGGGCCAGGGCCACGATAAAGCAGAGCAGGGCCGCCATTTTCAGGCGGTTGAGATTGCGGATCAATGTTGTTTTCAAAGTCGGGGCAGGGGCGGAAAATAGTTTTTGCGATGCGAACCAGATGTGGCGCTGACCTTTGCGGGCCAGGAAACGGTTCCACCATACAAGCCCAGGCAGCAGCAGCAAAAGCAGCAGGTGGATGCTAGCGGCCAGTTTGAACATGGGCCTCCGCCATTGCCGTTTCACGGCGGTTTTTGTGCTTTTCGATCAGAGCGGCGATCATTTGAAAAACCACCTCCACGGCCTCCTTTTCCGGGACCTGCCGGGCGAACTTCACCAGGTCGGCCTGCCGGAACAGGGTTTCCATGTGGACTAGTATCTCCCCATCCTTTTCGCTGTTTTTTAACTGCTCAACGGTTTCGGCCGTGGTGAAATCGGCGGCGTTGAATTCGTAGGCGCGCTCGATGAAATGCTTGATCATGTCGCTCAGGGAGATGAAAAATTGCCGGAATTCACCCAGCTGTGGCAGGTTTTTTTGGCGCAATTCCCTGATGCGCATCTCCAATTCGATTTCAGGCGGCAGCAAGGGAGCGATCTCCGCCAACCGCTTTTGCTTCATTTTTTTCAATAAAAACCAAAGCAAGGCTCCCAGCAGGAGGAGCATCATGAAACCGGCAGCGTATTTGAGCAGGTGCCTGGGATTGCCACGAATGACCAGCAGCTCTTTCAGGGGCTTGATGTCGCGGTCGCTCTCGGTCAACAGGGAACGGATGCGGATGGTCAGCTGGCCGGTTTGTTCATGGTCCGGGGCACCCTGCCGCGGCAGCATTTCGACGCTGAAGGGGCCGACATTGAACTCGCCGGTCTTGAAAAAAGCGATGGTGATGATTTCTTCAAAAGTGGTGACGCCGGGAGCTTTGAGCGTTGGCCGCTTGCTGCGGCCGATGATTTCATAAACGCCGTCCGTGACCTTAATATCAATGCTGTCGATGGCGCTGTCGGTGCGGACCACCACCCGTAAATCGATGTGCTCGGCAATGGTGGCGGTTTGGCTGGAGGCCGACATGGTCACCTGGGCGGGAAGCGCGGTCAGCGGCAGGAGCAAAAGCAGCAGGATGAATGGCAGCGGTTTCATCGGGCGAATTTTTTCTTGCGCCTTAAAAAAAGATCGAAAAGGGGTTTTTCGTATTCCCGGTCCGAACGGATGGTCAGGAAGTCGATGCCGTTCTTGCGGAATAGTTCGCTCAAAGCAAGATCTTTTTCGTTGCGGATTTTTGCAAAATCCCGGCGTAAAGCGTTATTGGTGAAATCAGCGCTGAAATCCTGGCCGCTCTCAAGATCCCGCAAGTGAAAATGGCCTTGATGCGGGAGTTCCCGTTCGCGGCGGTCGGAAATATTGATGGCGATCAGGTCATGCTTGCGGCCGGCGATTTTCAACGCCGTGTCGAAGCGGTTGTCCAGGAAGTCGGAGATCAAAAATACAACTGCTTTTTTTTTGATCAGTGAAGTCAGGTAAACCAAGGCGTTGCTGATCGAGGTCTCCCGACCCAATGGCCTGAATTCTATGATGTCCCGGATGAGGCGCAGCAGATGGGTGCGCCCTTTTTGCGGCGGAATGTACAATTCGATGCGATCGCTGAATAGCAGTAACCCAACCTTATCGTTGTTGAGCATGGCCGTGAAAGCGATCAGCGCCGACAATTCGGCGGCGATCTCCTTTTTGCTCTTGGAACTTGAGATGAATTGCAGCGATGCGGAAAGGTCGAGGGCTAGGATGATGGTCAGCTCTCTTTCTTCTACAAATTGCTTGACATAAAGTCGGCCCAGACGTGAGGAAACGTTCCAGTCGATAAAACGCGAATCGTCGCCCTGCTGGTATTCGCGAACCTGCGAAAATTCCATTCCCCTGCCTTTGAAGGCTGAATGATATTCCCCGGCAAAGACATCACGGGCTGCTTTGCGGGAGATGATCTCGATCCTTTTTATTTTTTTTAAAGTTTCTTCGGCGATCATGGCCGGATCTGGTCAGGTGAAATTGCGTTCACATGGACTCAATGGTGATCCTGCCGTTGTAATTGATCTTGAAATTCGTGGGGTAGCCCAGCTTCATGTTCCAGACCTTGGGCAGGTTTTCAGCCATCTGCATGAAAGAACTTTTCAGTTCCAGGGGGATCTTGGCGATTAGTTCGATCCCCTCGACATTGCTGAAATTGAGTTTGATGTTCTTGTTGCGGCAGTAGAATTCCAAACTGTAGTTTCCGGCCGACGTGTTCTGGATGTAGATCATGGTCACATCAAAAACCTTTTCATCCATCGCAGTTGCCTCCCTGATCTTAATCATGCAATTTATACAAAATTTAATTCTAGCAAAAAAAAAGCGTTTTGAACAACTCTCCGCATGAGCCGGCGAGAAGTATCCGGAAAAATCAGGCGCCGGTCCCGCGTGCTCCCAGTTGCTTGTCCAGCATCCATAGCCCGTTGACGCTGTCCTTGATCTGGGTCAACTTGAAGACAATTTTGGCCGCAGTGGATTCCTCCTCAACCTGCTCCTTGATAAACCATTGCAGCATGATCTGGGTGGGGTTATTTTTTTCGCTGCCGGCCAAACGGTAGAGTTCGTTGATGCAGTTGGTAATATACTGCTCATGCCGGGACACGGCTGTGAATGCCGCTAGGGGAGATTTCCAGATTTTTTCCGGTTCCTTGACGGCCAGCAGGGATACGCGGCCGCCCATTTCGTCCAGGAAATTGAAAAATTTCATGGCGTGGGACATTTCTTCCTGGGCCTGGGTCTTCATCCAGGCGGCAAAACCATCCAGGTTCAATAACAGGAAATATGTAGCCATTGAAAGATACAGATAAGCGGAAAAGATCTCCTCATTGATCTGTTTGTTCAACGCGGTCTCGAGTTTTTTGCTGATCATCTTCTGCCTCCAATTTTTAAAATATATCATAAATGACAACTTTTTGCCAACAGATTTTATGATTTTCTTGATCCTGAATTCTGGTCAGGAATTACCTGATGGAGCGAAACTATTGATTTTTTTATTCCGTTTTGTTATAAGTGCTGTGAAGTGGATGAATATTGAGATAGGGTAATGGTTATGACCAAATCGTACATCATTAAGTGCTGGCATTGCACGACCGAATTTGACGCGGTTGCGGCCTCCGACTGCAGCCATTCCACCCCGACAAAAATTTGTCCTTTCTGTCTGAAGTGTTTTTGTAATGCTTCAGAAGATTACAAAAAAAAATATGTGAAGCATTGTCCCAAGGAGATGCTGGCCGAAAACAAGGCAGCCCGTGATTCCATATACTTGAAGATCGGAGAAATATTGGTCAAGGCCGGCAAAATCTCCATCGAGCAATTGGGCACGGCGTTGGACAAGCAGCGCATCGTCAACAAAAAGTTGGGGGAAGTCCTGATCATGATGTCGCTGATCACCCCGGATGAGCTTCAGCTTTACCTGCTAAACCAGAATAGCATTGAGAAGATCGACTTGAAAAACATCACCGTGGACACGGGATTGATATTCAGAT
>Ga0268280_1002513_pt1 | contig 10509 bp, 8 predicted proteins | sample saktaG_9_FD_190139 | JGI IMG/M metagenome (GOLD analysis project Ga0268280, IMG submission 190139) | Saline water microbial communities from Sakinaw Lake, British Columbia, Canada - sak_2011_5_24_40m | ecosystem: Environmental > Aquatic > Non-marine Saline and Alkaline > Saline ...
TATAAGGAAATAAAGCAAGCGCTTATTCATTTCACAAAAATATACAATTGCGTAAGCTGATGTATCAGGATTAACGTTTCCTTAACCATTTTTAACGCTTTCTTAACAATTGAAACGGTTGACATGCATTAGTTTTGCATTTTAACCCTCAACAACGGAAAACCATGAAAACTTATTCTCTTTTTAAAAATGTATCAGGATTACTGGGCCTTACACTGGCTTTCCTGATCATCTTCATTACCCCTGGATATTCCCAGGATAAAGGAAAGCCACAACACAAAAAAACAATTACCCTGAAAATTGTCACAGATGATAATGGAAAGACTAAGGTAATGGATACCACTTTCACGTCAGATGCTAAAATAGATATGAAGCAGATGAAAGAGTATCTGAAAGGGATGAGCGATTTTGAATTTCAGGCAGGAGATCTGGAGTTGCCGGATTCTACTTTTCTGGATTCTGTGCGCCAGTTATGCGGCAGGGCCATCATGATCAATAAGAATTTTAAAGGCCCTAGGTTTAAATTTCGTGATTTTCCTGGTGGATTTGATTATGATTTTGAAATTGAAAATCCTGAGGGTCGTATGAGAGATGCTGAAGAATTTGAAAATTTTGACCGGTCTGAGATGATGCCAGGTCCCGAAATGAGAAGGTTCCGTTTTGAAAAACCCAGACAAACGCTATCTGATGTGATTGGAGATATCCCGATGGACAGGGTAAAAAGCTATTCCATTAAAGACCGTAAAGGCGGAAAAAGGATTGTTATTGATGTTGAAGAGAATCCTTTTATGGAAAAAGAAAGACATGTCATTATCATGAGACATCCAGGCAGGCATGGAGTCCATCCGCAAAGGCATAATGCTGACAGAAAAATCATGATCAGAACTGAGTCGCGTGAAAAATCGGATAATCCAGAAAATCCTTCAGACACGGAAACGGGTACCCCTCAAAGTATAACACACTGACGTTCTTTATACCTGTAGTTTTTGTTAATAATTGCGCGGGAGGCTGTTTCATGAAAATGAAACAGCCTCCTTTTTATATGCAAAAAAAAAGGCTGCTTTTCTAAGCAGCCTTCAGAGTTAGTCATGCGAGTTAGTACCTCTTGCGAGGTGTATAGTGAGTATGGAGTAGTTCGTGTGATTTATGTCCGAGCGGTTTTTCAAGGAATTCCCTGTAAATTTCTGCTATTTCGGGGTTCTCGTGCGATTTACGGATGGGCATACCCATATCTTCCTCATAAATTGCCATTTTACGTTTGGAACGGATTTCCGGATTTGTGGGAATGGGTTGTCCTCCGCCTCCCAGACATCCGCCCGGGCAGGCCATAATTTCAATAAAGTGGTAATTGACTTTCCCTTCCCTTACATTTTGCATTACAGTTTTCGCATGGGCCAATCCGTTGGCAACTGCACATTTGAGTTCAACACCTTCAAGAAAGCTCCATTCAGGTTTAACTTTTTCAATTTTAATGGTAGCTTCCCTCACTTCACCTTCGGTTCCTCTTACAGGCATGATGTTCAATCCGTCGAACGGCACTTCCCGGCCTGTTACAATTTCGTAGGCAGTACGCAATGCAGCTTCCATCACGCCACCGGTTGATCCGAAAATCACTGCGGCGCCTGAGGATGTTCCCATAAAACTGTCAAATTTCTCGTCAGGCAATTCTTCAAATTCCAATCCTGCCTGTTTGATCATGATGCCAAGTTCGCGGGTAGTAAGCACATAATCCACATCCTTATATCCGCTTGAGCGCATTTCAGGACGGTTTGCTTCGAATTTCTTAGCTGTACATGGCATAATGGATACTGAAACGACATTACGCGGATCAAGATTCCGCTTTTGAGCGTAATAAGTCTTTGCCAGGGCCCCGAACATCTGCTGAGGTGATTTACAAGTAGAAAGGTTGGGCAGGTATTCCGGGAAAGTATGCTCGATGAACTTGATCCAGCCAGGAGAGCATGAAGTAGCCATTGGAAGTGCAACCGAAGGATCCTTGTCGACCAGCGCTTTTTTCAAGCGGGTCAGTAATTCATGCCCTTCCTCGATAATGGTAAGGTCGGCCGTGAAATCGGTGTCCAGAACAGAATCAAACCCGAGTCTCCTGAGGGCCGCAACCATTTTTCCGGTCACAATTTTACCATGTGCCAGTCCGAGTGATTCACCAAGTGCAACACGAACGGCAGGTGCAGTCTGGACCACCACATGTTTGTTGGTATCATAGATGGCATCCCAAACCTGATCGATGTAATTGCGTTCAATCAGCGCACCGGTTGGGCATCGGTTCACGCACTGTCCACAATTTGTACAAACAACTTCGAATAAAGGATTTTCAAAAAACGTGGAAACCTTCATTTTGTCTCCTTTGTAAGCTACGCCCAATGCGCTTACACTCTGTAATTCTTCGCAGGTGCGCACACAGCGCTGGCAACGGATACAACGGCTATCGTCTTTGATGATGGCCGTATTGAACATGTCAATGGTATATTTTTTATCAGGAACTAGGTCCAGAAAAAGGTGGTCGCCCGTAAGCATCTGGGAGGCTAGCCCCTGGAGTTCGCAATTCCCGTTTTTATAACATTTGGTGCAATCTGCATTATGTTCGGAGAGAAGCAGTTCAACGATGTGTTTCCGGGCAAGTCGGACTTTCATACTGTTAGTATGTATGACCATACCTTCGGCTGCCGGGGTTGCACAAGATGCCGGCAGGTTTTTAACATTTTCCTGTTCAACCACACACACCCTGCAATTCCCTGCTACACAAAGGTCTTCATGATAGCAAAGGGTTGGGATATGTATATTCATTTTACGGGCAGCTTCAAGAATAGTGGAACCATCATCAACAGAAATATCGATGCCATCTATTTTGAGATTTATTTTCTTAGCCATATCTTTTTGATGTATTTTCTTGTTAATAATCATTTAGTAAATCATTTCTTCCTTGAAATTATTCACAATGGAGGAAAAGGAGTTGGCAACAGACTGACCGAGGCCACATTTTGCCGTGATTTTCATGCTTTCGCTGAGTTTCATCAACTGATCAAGGTAGATGGCTTTCTTTTCACCTTTCTTTACTGCTATGATTCCTTTGAGAAGTTGCTGACAACCAACCCGGCAAGGCGTACACTGCCCGCAGGATTCTTCCTGAAAAAATTCCAGGTAATTATGAAGGACGTTGTACATGGAACGGGAACTGTTGAAAATCATCATAGAGCCGCCGGTCGGTACGCCTTCGAAGCCAATGACAGTGTCTTTGAATTTCTTTCTAGGCACACAGAAACCGGAAGCGCCTCCAACCTGTACTGCTTTGGTATCACCATCGCCGAATTCATCGACGAAGCGGTCAAGGGGCATACCCAGTTCAAGTTCATAAATACCAGGAATGGGGGTGTCTCCGGAAACGGAAAATACTTTTGATCCCCGAGAGTCCGTGGTTCCGAGCTTTTTGTATTGATCGGGTCCCAGTCTCATAATCATCAGTACGTTGACAAAGGTTTCCACATTGTTAATTACGGTGGGTTTTCCAAGAAATCCGGAAGTGGTAGGATAGGGGGGCTTGTTCCTTGGCTCACCACGGTTTCCCTCCATGGATTCAAAGAGTGCGCTTTCTTCACCGCAGATATAGGCACCGCTGCCGAGACAGACATGGATGGTGAAATCGAGACCGAGTTCCTTTGCGAATTCATGATACTGGTCGAGTTCTTTCATCAGGTCGGGCAGGAGGAAACGGTATTCGCCGCGCAGATATAGATAACCTTTTTTAGCACCAATTACCTTGCCGCAAATGGCCATTCCGGAAAAAACTTTTCTGGGAACCCTGGATAAAATCTCCCGGTCCTTGAAGGTGCCAGGTTCGCCTTCGTCGGCGTTACAGACCACATATTTTTCATTTCCGGGAGCTTCGGCGGTATATTTCCATTTCATGGCAGTCGGAAAGCCAGCTCCCCCTCTGCCTCTTAGTCCTGATTCCAGAATGTCTTTAAGAATATCTTCATTCGAACGAATCAGAGTATCAGACAATACTTTATATTTTACGTTGGAATATTCACCAAATATGAGGTCTACTCTTTTTAGCAATGTATCTGACATGATTTTGTTTCCTTTAAAGTTTAAATTATTTGTGCATATATTCACTGATAATATCATGAATTTTTTCCGGGGTCAGCCCTGAATATGGTTTTTCATTGATCAGCATAGCCGGACCTTCATGACACCATCCCAGACAGTTTGTTTCCAGAAGCGTGAATTTTTTATTGGGCGTTGTTTCTCCAACCTTGATTTTCAACATATCTTCAAGCGTTTGAATGATCGTTTTCTTTCCATGCATATCACAGGTAATGGTTTTGCACACCCGGATCACAAATTTCCCCCTGGGCTCGGTGTCCAGAAAAGAATAGAAAGTTGCCGTGCCATAAACCTGAGCCGCAGAAAGGTCCAGTTCTTTGGCGATCTCAGTCATATCCTGGTCAGATATATAGTTTTTTTGTTCGACAACACCCTGAATAATTGGCATCAGGCTGGTACGTTCCCTGCCATATTTTTCAACCAATTCCAAAATGAGATAATCGCTTGTTGCCATCTGTGAAAAGTTTAAATTATTGATTTATAAGTGATAATAATTCCTGATATCAAACACGGGGCAAAATTAGTATTTCTTTTGTGAATAAACTAACAATGAAAAGTAAAAATTTCGAATCCTGGTAAATTTATAGGCGGTCTAAATAATAAATTGAAGACTCTATCCCAAGGGAAGGTATTCTGATTTTTGCCGTTAAATTGGTTTGAATATCCAGAATAATCCGATAACAATTGCAAGTAATCCGCCGGAAATAGAAATCCAGCGTAAGAGTTTGTACCGTTGTTGTTCCTCGAATTTATTTGCCACCCTGCCGAGAAAAAAAGTATAGAGAATCATGGTCAGAACGGTTCCTAAGCCAAAAGAAGCCAAATAGATAACCGACTGAAGTCGGGAAGGAAGGGCAAGGGCTGGAAGAACTGTAATCAAATGACTGAATCCGGCAAGTCCGTGAATGATGCCGATGGCCAGTGCGGCAAACACGGTCTGACGATAGGGTTTCAAATGCTTATGTTCATGGATATGAAATTCCTGGTGTTCATGCCGGTGAACATGCACATAAATGTTCCCATTTTGGTGTATATGAGGATGTTCATGGCTTTTGGTTTTTTGTCCGCCTGTTTGTCTGTATAAGGCCCAGGTTCCGATGATCAACAACAAGATCCCGACAAGGATTTCCGAGTTTTTTGAAATGAAATCAAGCGGGAGCACTTCCTTAAAAAGGATGAACAGTGTCCCGATCATCAGCATGCCAATTGTATGTCCTATTCCCCATGAAAGTCCGATTACCCAAGCTCTTTTTCTAAGTTGAAGTGAAAAGGGTGTAACTGCAGCCAGGTGGTCAGGACCAGAGAGAACATGAGCTGCACTTGCAAATAATCCGGTTAGCAGGGTAAGCATGGGAGCGAAGTTGAATTTCAGCGCTTTTCCATACAAAGTTTAACTTTTTTTTCCGAATAATAAAAAAAAAGTGGAACAATTGGAATCATTTATTTTATTAAATTTACAGATTGCCATGATCTTTTACAAACTCCCTGGATGATTTCATTGACCATGATTCCGGCTACAAGCATCCGCAGGTTCCTAATTCTGGTTCTTTGGCTGATTGCGATCCATTCTATTTGTTTTGGAATTTCGCTGATAATTCTGCCGATTCATATCATCGAAATTTTTGGTTTTACGCTTCAGGAAAAATTCTTTGCAGTTCAGGGCGGAGTTTTTCACCTTATCATCAGTTATGCTTATATTACCGCTGCTCTGAACCCGGAGAAGTCAGAAAAAATGATCATTTTATCTATTTACACGAAATTTTCAGCTGCTATCTTTCTTTTTGCATACTTTTTCTTTGAGAAACATATATTTATGGTGATTACTTCCGGAATCATCGATTTATTAATGGGTTTGACCGTGATGGTATTATACTTTTTATTTACTCGTGGAAAGAAACATCCCGTTGCTTAGGACTCAATCTTCCTTCAAACATTGTGCCCGGCTATGAAACAGCATCTGCCGTCGATTATAATTACCGGTGCATCCGGGTTTATAGGCCGTCACCTCCTCGATCAGGTCAAAGACCATTATATTATTTTTGCCATTGCGAGAAGGTCCTCCAAGGAAGCCAATATTCATCCACATGCCAATATTCATTGGATCCAATGGGATATTGCATCGAAAAACCTCATATCCGAGGTGATCAGGAAAATTCAGCTGCAAGGCGGTGCTGACTATATTATTCACCTTGCAGCATTCTATAATTTCGATTACAGTGACAATTCCGCCTATGAACTTACCAATATTCAGGGAACGATTAACATCATTGAAGTTGCAAGGCAGCTTAAGATTAAAAGGTTCATTTTTGCCAGTTCCCTGGCAGCCTGCACTTTTCCCAAGGAAGGCTCATTTGTAACAGAAGATTCACCTCCTGATGCCGATTTTGCTTACGCAAAAACAAAAAAAGCCGGTGAAGAAATCCTTTGCGACTGTGTCATGGATTTTCCCTCCACCATCGTCCGGTTTGCCGCTGTTTTCAGCGACTGGTGTGAATATCCTCCTTTGTATAAATTCTTACATACCTGGCTTGCAAAGAATTATGATTCCAGAATTCTTGGAGGAAAGGGAGAATCAGCCGTTTCATATATTCATATCAATGACCTGATCCGGTTTCTTCTGACCGTTATTCAACAAAGCCATCAACTGCCCGCCTATGGCATTTATTCAGCGAGCCCCGATGGCTGTACCTCCCACAAGGAATTATTTCAGATTGCAACCCGGGATTTTTTTGGTGAATCGGTAAAGCCAATTTTCATTCCTAAAATGCTGGCCTATCCGGGTATTTTTTTCAGAATACTTCTCGGTAAAATCGGGCTTACTCCCCCTCCGTTTGAGCGTTACTGGATGCTCAAATACCTTGACCTGAAACTGAATATTGACGCTTCATATTCCAGAAGCCAGCTTGGATGGGTGCCTTCCCAGCGTTACATGATTGAAAGGAGGTTACTGTACCTTCTTTCACGGATGAAAAGCAACCCGGCGGAATGGCATGCAAAAAATGAAGCTGCCTTAAAGCATATTTCTTTCAGAATTAACCTGATCATATACGGAGAAATGATGGCTGGCAAGGAAAATATTCTTGCCGCTGTGACCAGGCAAATGATGTCTCATGAACATTCAGTGATATTTTTTCATTATCAGCAGATGGATATAGCTGAGCTTGGAATCATCCTGAATATTCTCTATGATGTGCTTGCAGCTTCAGTTCAGAATGCAGACAGAAGCCTGATGATCAATTATATTAACGATATCGCGGCTGCCAGGTTCCGGAGTGGTTTCAAGTCCAATGAAATCAGTGAAACATTCAGGCTGGTCAATGATGTTGTGATTGCCAGCCTGATGAAGATTTCCGGTCACAAATATACCCGTCAGGAGCTTTATGATCATATCAGTTTAACCCTGCAATTGGCTCAGGATGAAATAGAAGAAAAATTTGAAATCTTTGAGCGGAAATATCATGAGGAGCTGGAATATGAACAGGTAAGCCTGATGATCGACGGGTTGGAGGTTAAAGTTGAAAAAGGAATCTCTGTATTGGATGCTGCGAAAAGTCTTAACATTCATATTCCCACTTTATGTTATCATAAAGATTTAAGGATTGCAGGGAATTGCCGGGTTTGTCTTGTTGAAATCGCAGGCTCGAAGCAGCTTGTAGCGTCATGCGCCACTCCGGCCGAAGATGGGATGGAAGTTTTTACGAACAGCCTGAAGGTGCGTACAGCCAGGCGAACCATGATAGAATTATTATTGTCGGAACATAATGCAGAATGTACAAACTGTTATAAAAACGGAAAATGTGAACTCCAGTTCCTTGCCTCTGAGTTCAAGATCATCAATCCTTCCTTTATTCATTTATTGAATGAAAAAAAGAAAACCATTGATGACTTGTCGCCTGCCATTATCAAGGATGATTCGAAATGTATCCGGTGTCAGAGATGTGTGAGAACCTGTACGCAATTGCAGGGAGTAGGAGCCGTCGGCGTGGCAAACAAAGGAAGCCATACGAAAATCTCGACTTTTTTTGGCAAACCATTATTCGAAGTAATCTGTACCAATTGCGGTCAATGCATCGACCGTTGTCCGACCGGTGCCCTCGTTGAAAGAAATTATATTGAAGAAGTCTGGAATGCCATCTGGGATCCTGCCAAATTTGTGGTGGTTCAAACAGCTCCTGCCGTGAGGGTTGCCCTTGGAGAGGATCTGGGATTTGAACCAGGGAAACGGATTACCGGTAAACTGGTTTCCGCGCTCAGAAGGCTGGGTTTTGATGCAGTTCTTGATACAGCTTTTTCAGCCGATCTGACCACGGTTGAAGAAAGTGCAGAATTTCTCGACAGGTTGCAGCGTCATTTCAAGGACCACGACCCCAAAGTAAAATTACCTATGACCACTTCCTGCTCTCCTGGCTGGATCAAATACATGGAACATCTTTTTCCTGAATTTCTTGAACATGTTTCAAGTTGTAAATCACCGCAGCAAATGTTCGGGGTATTGTCAAAAACATATTATTCCGAGCGGATTGGAGTTAAACCTGAAAATATCGTAACTGTTTCAGTCATGCCTTGTACCGCAAAAAAGTTTGAGGCGGATCGACCTGAAATGAGAACCAGCGGATTCAAGGATGTGGATTATGTGCTTACCACACGGGAACTGGCTATCATGATCAACCAGGCCGGGATCGATATGAAATCCCTTTTAAATGATCATTACGATGGTTTGATGGGTAAGGCAAGTGGGGCCGGGGTGATTTTCGGGGCGACAGGAGGCGTGATGGAGGCTACCTTACGTACAGTTTATGAGCGAATTACAGGCAAAGATATTCCATTTGAAAATCTTATGGTAACACCGGTCAGGGGTATGGAGGGGATCAGGGAAATGAAATTAAATATCACCGGAACCCTTCCCGATTGGAATTTCCTTGAAGGCAAGGAACTGAAAATAGCGGTCGCACACGGGTTGGCCAATGCAAAGACATTGATGCAGCGTGTCAACAAGGATAAGGATCGTTACCATTTTATCGAAATTATGGCCTGCCCGGGTGGATGCATGGGAGGAGGAGGACAACCGATCCCGACCAATCCTGAAATCAGGGAAAAACGTATCCAGGCCTTATATGCTGAAGATCTTGGTCTTGAGATCCGGAAAGCACATGAGAATCCGGAAATAATTGAATTGTATGAAACGTTTTTAGGTTATCCGATGAGTGAAAAAGCGCATGAATTGCTTCATACGCATTACATTACCAGAATTATTTATTAGGAATCATTCGGAACTTCATCTGTTCCCGGAGAAATAATTTTCAAGCAAGGACTGTACCTTTCTGAGAATTTCAGGATATTCCCGGTTTATCTCGGGTGAGAATTCCTTACTGAATACCCGGTCTTCAACGATTTCAACGGCGATGATGGTAATAATCTCCGGGATTTTCAACCCGGTCCTTTTCCCAAGTTCCAGGGCTGTCAGAAAATCAATGTCATGAATATTAGAAAGATGCAGGGTTTCTTCAAAATCCTCCGGTACAAACTGGTGAACGGTTCCGGGTTTGTGGTTGCCGGTTTTCAAAGCATCGATAAAAAAAACTGTATCATAGTCCCTGATCAGGTCAAGCAATTCCATCCCTCCTATAGTAGCCTGAAGGTAAATGACATTTTCCGGAAGCCGGTCCTTATTCAGATCATGGATCAACCTGGGCCCTATGCCGTCGTCCGTAAGAATATCATTCCCGATCCCTAAGATCAGGATGGATTGCTTTGAAAAAGTTTCTTGCATGGAAAGTGTTTTGGCAGCTAATCCCGTTTCAGCGTTTTTATAAGGGTTCCTTTATTATCCCTGAAGTTTACAATTAGCCGCATTTGTCCTGGTAGTGAATGTGTTGCGCATGAGAAACAGGGATCGTATGCCCTGAAAGCCATTTCAATCATGTTCAAAGTTCCTTCGGTAGTCGGGACTCCTTTTTTAATAAGGCCCTGGGCTGCTTTCTTGAGCGACATACAGATTGCCGCATTATTATTGGTGGTTCCTACAATGAGGTTTACTTTTTTAACGATACCCTTTTCATCTGTCCAATAATGGTGCGTAAGCGTACCACGTTGTGCTTCGACGATACCAACACCTTCGCCGACGATTTTTCCGAGAGGGGCTCTGAGTTCTTTCCCTGTGATGTCAGCATCCTGTGCAAGTTCCAGGCAGCGTTCGGAAGCGTAGATCAATTCGACCAGTCTTGCCCAGTGCATGGCAAGGGTTGCATGTACAGGTTTTCCTCCAAGGATTGCATACATGGCCTCATATTCCTTCTGTGCTATTGGTGTTGCCATCCCGTCAGAAGCGTTCAGACGGGAAAGCGGAGTGGCCTGGTAAACACCAGAATCTTGTCCTTCTACAAA
>Ga0268280_1002514_pt1 | contig 10508 bp, 6 predicted proteins | sample saktaG_9_FD_190139 | JGI IMG/M metagenome (GOLD analysis project Ga0268280, IMG submission 190139) | Saline water microbial communities from Sakinaw Lake, British Columbia, Canada - sak_2011_5_24_40m | ecosystem: Environmental > Aquatic > Non-marine Saline and Alkaline > Saline ...
TATGACAGGGCCGGCATAAAAGACCCGCGTTCCGCATTCGACGTGATAGAATTATCCGACCAGTATGCGTACCAGCATCCAATGTGGATCGAAGGACTCGGTATCTGCGGTGAAGGCAAAGGAGCAAAATGGCTTGAATCCGGCGGACCGGACAAATTCAAGGTAAATCCCTCAGGCGGAATGCTTGCCGGAAACCCGCTTATCCTCGGCGGTCTCGTCCGTTCAGCAGAGGCGGTTTTGCAGTTAACTGGAGAGGCGGGCAAGAGACAGGTAAAAGATGCGAGAACCGCTCTTGCGCATGGTGTTATGGGTCCGGCAGGGCAGTTTCATACCGTTATCATACTTGAATGTGACTAGGGAGAAAGGCAATGAAAAAAAACAGAAATGTCGGAATCATAGGAGTCGGGCAGACAGTACATTCCAGTCACCGTGAAGACGTAAATCAGCCTGAAATGATACATGAAGCAGTTTCTGCTGCCTTGAAGCAGGCAGGGATCACAATAGATGAAGTAGACTGCATTGTTCATGGAAACATGGAATTGTTCGAAATGGTTCATCAGCCTGACTTATGGCACACTCTTGGGACAGGAGCGTACGGCAAGGAAACCTTAAGGATAACAACAGGAGGCACTACCGGAGCGACTTTGGTTTGTGCAGCCGACCACCTTGTGGCTTCCGGACTTCATGACATAGTGCTGGCAGTCGGTTTTGAAAAACTGCAGGAAGGTCATACAACAGGCGGCATCACCAATATGGCCGACCCCCTCTGGGGCCGCCAGCTTCAGACAGGCGCCTTAACCGGCATGACGGCCGCGGATCTGATAGAAGAATTCGGCGAAGAAAGGGCCAAAAAAGCTTCCATGAAATACCGTATTATAATGGATAAGCATGCCATGAAAAACGACAAAGCCCACAGGAAGCTCGGCCTCGAGTTTGACCAGGCAGATGATCTTGCCGTAAATTCTCCTGCACTGGTAGGCGAACTCAGAATGATACACATGTGCTCACAGAGCGACGGCGCCTGCGCAATGATATTTGCCTCGGAAAATAAAGCCAAAAAACTCTGCAAACAGCCGGCGTGGATAAAGGATCATATAACAGTCCACAGGGAGGAATTGTTTTGCATTTTCGGGGGCGTCCCGTACCTGACAACCCATAAATATGCGGCGCAGAAGTTATACGAAAGAAACGGGATTAAAGATCCCCGTAAAGAGATAGACCTTTTCGAAATGTACGACCCTTCAAGCTGGTGGGGACTTGACTGGCTGAGAGAATTCCTTCTGCTCGAAAACGACGAGCATATCAAGATGGTTGAAAACGATGATATTACAATGAATGGTTCTTTTCCAGTCAACCCGTCAGGTGGTGTCATAGCCTCGAACCCGATCGGTGCAACAGCAATGATCCGGGTTGCGGAAGCAGCGCTTCAGATAATGGGTGAGGCAGGTGACCATCAGGTTAATAAACCCGTAAACCAGGCAATGGCTTCAGGTTTCGGGGGAACAATGTGGACGGTTCTCTTTTTACTGACAAAAGAAGTTCCGTGGTGACAAAATCGACTACCATCGGCATAAGCCGATGGCTTGAGGGGCCGAGGATTCGAGGGGTCAAGGGGTCAAGTAAAAAAGCATCCATTCTTGTCCTTGAATCCTTGCGGCGCAAAAAAGATTAAATTTCCCAAAAAGGGCAATAATAAATTACGTAAATAAAGCACAGGAGGCTATCATGAATCTCGGAATCTTTCTTGACAATGCAGCGGACAAATACAAGGATTCCACTTACCTCAATTTTTACGACCGCGTTGTAACATACGATGAATTCCGCAAACGAGTATTTATACTTGCAAACGCCTTAAAGAAGCTCGGTTTCCGCAAGGGAGATTTTATCCATGTCCTTGTTCAGAACAGCCCTGAAACACTTATCTCATATTTTGCAATTCAAAGAATCGGGGCTATAGCAGGTCCTGTAAACGGCTGGTGGAAGGCTCCTGAAATTGAATATCTTTTAAACGACTCTAAAGGGAGAGGTCTAATAATAGAAGATCAGTATCTTCCCATATTAAAGGAAATCAGAGGTAAATGCCCTTCCCTTGAAATTGTGATCGAAGTCGGCAAATCTCCCCAGCCTGACCACATATCTTTTGACGCCCTGATGGAGGACATGAATTCCACCCCTATTGAGAGTGAAGCGGATATAGATGATATCGCATATATTTTCTATACTTCAGGCACAACCGGCAATCCGAAAGGAGTTCTCTTATCCCACAGGAATGTTCTGGCTGATGTTGACGGTATAACAAAGGCGCTGAAACTCGACGAAAAAATGGTGCTCTTATGCTTCCTGCCCCTGTTCCACGTCAACGCGATGCTGACGTGCACCTTTTCCATGGGAATGGGACACCAGATAATCTTGCGGAAAGGCTTCAGCGCAAGTGAATTCTGGGAAGTTGTCGATAAGTACAAGGTCAATTTCTGGTCGGCCGTACCCGCGGTATATCAGATACTGCTCAGCGATCCGACACGCCAGAAATTCGACTTAAGCTCTCTAAAATTCGGAGTCTGCGGAGCTGCCCCGTTAACTCCTGAAACATTCACAAAATTTCAGGAGGTTTTCAATATTCCGATTGTGGAAGGATACGGCCTCACCGAAGCGACATGCGTCAGCACTATAAATCCGCGGGACGGGGTTCGCAAAATCGGATCAATCGGCCTTCCGCTTCCCGGACAGACCATAAAAATTGTAAATGAACAGGGCAATGAACTTCCTTCCGGTGCGGCAGGCGAAATTATTATCGGCGGCGACGCAGTTATGAAAGGATATTACAATCGACCCGAAGAAACGGCAAAAACAATTATAAATGGCTTCCTGCATACAGGAGATGTAGGTTACAAGGATGATGACGGGTATATATTCATTGTCGACAGGATAAAGGATATGATTATTAGAGGCGGTGAAAACATATACCCGAAAGAAATTGACAATCTCCTTGCAACTCATCCTAAGATTCAGGAAGCTGCGACAGTCGGTGTACCTGACAAGACAATGGGCGAAGAGGTGAAAGTTTTTATTGTGCCGCTTGATGACTCTCTTACCGAAGAGGAAGTGGTTGATTTTTGCAGGAAAAACCTGGCTAATTTCAAGGTTCCGAAATATGTTGAAATTCTTGACGGGGACTTTCCGAGAAGCCCGATCGGAAAGGTATTGAAAAAAGATTTGCGTACCTGGGGGCTCACTCCAAGACCGAAGAAAAGCAAGGGTCCTGAAGCGACTGTCGAAGATATTTTCGGAACGATGGAATCCCGTGTAAACCCCGACGGAGTCAAAGGTATCACTGCCAATTACGGATATGTAATCACAGGAACTGGCGGTGGTGAATGGACCGTATCTGTCAAAGATGGCGATGTTAAAGTCTTAAAAGGCCTGCACGCTCCCAACGTTACCACCACGATTTCCGCCAAGGACTGGGTTGCAATCACGCTCGGAATTCTCGACGGAATGTCCGCTTTTTCTTCAGGCAGGCTTAAAGTAGAAGGTGACATGGGCCTTTTGATGAAGGCAACCCAGTTTTTCAAAAAATATTCACCGCCAAAAGCCGCGCCTGTTGTAACAGTTGAAGATATTTTCGGTACAATGGAATCCCGCGTAAACCCCGATGGAGTCAAAGGCATCACTGCCAATTACGGGTATGTAATCACGGGAACCGGCGGCGGTGAATGGACCGTATCTTTAAAAGACGGCATTGTGAAAGTCTTAAAAGGCCTGCACGCTCCCAACGTTACCACCACGATTTCCGCCAAGGACTGGGTTGCAATCACGCTCGGAACTCTTGACGGAATGTCCGCTTTTTCTTCAGGAAGGCTCAAGGTCGAAGGAGACATGGGTCTTCTCATGAAAGCGACACAATTTTTCAAGAAATACACGCCTCCCGGTCCTGCCGGCGCCGAAGAGGAAAAACAGGATGAACTTATCCGCATCAAGCAGGTTCTTTCGATACCACAGAGATTTGCGACAGGACCTGTCATGGGAAAATTTTTAAAAGCCTTCAGCGAGAAAAAAATACTGGCAAACAAATGCCCGAAATGCGGAAGGCTTCAGCTCCCGCCAAGGGAAGTTTGCGCGGAATGCAGGGTCAGGGCGACAGACTGGGTTGAAGTCGGCTCCGAAGGCGTTATAACCATATGCGACATCGCTTACTATGCCAGCCCGGACCCGCTTACAGGTGAAAGCAGGGAAACTCCTTATTGTTCGGCTCATTTTCTTCTTGACGGGTGCAAGGGGCATGAAACCCTCTGGCATGAACTTAAACCCTCGGACATAAAAAGGGCCCGGAAAGGCGCAAGAGTCCGTCCGGTATGGAACGAAGAGCGTATCGGAGCAATAACTGACATAAAATATTTTGAAATAATCGACTAAATATGACGACAAAGTAAAAAGCTCCAGATGCAAGGCGCGCAAATCTTGAGGAATGAAGTGTACTTACTGGTACGCTGCAATGACGAAAGATGAAGTGCAACACAGTCCGCCGTGGCGGAGATTTTTTACGAAGTCGTCAGAAGGAGAGATCTAATGCATTCAGCAAACGATGACTGCTTTATTGTTGAAGGAAAACTGGCCCTGCCTTACCAGTATTTTGCGGGCCGGACCGGAAGCCAATTTCTTATCTCTTTAAGGGATAAGAAAATTACGGGTTTAAAATGCGACAAGTGCAACAAGGTATTTGTTCCGCCCAGAACTGTTTGCGAGCATTGCTTTTCAAACATATCCGAAAACCGGGTTGAGCTTAAAAATACTGGGATTGTAACCGGCTTCACCATCATAAGATATGAAGAACCTCATCAGCCTTTAAAACCCCCATATATTTTCGCGCTTATCAAAATTGACGGATCAGATACGCCAATAGCGCATATAGTCAAAGGTATTCCCTTGAGTAAAATGCGCACAGGCTTGAAAGTTAAAGCCGTATTTGCGAAAAAGAGCGCTTCCACCATAATGGATATTGATCATTTCAGGCCTGATGAAAAACCGAAGTTCGAACTGGGCTTCACATACGACGAACTTGAAGTCGGCATGTCCGCTTCTTTTACAAAAACGATTTCCGAAACAGATGTCTATCTTTTTGCCGGAATCTCCGGTGATTTTAACCCCATGCATTTAAACGAGGAATTCGCAAAAGCGACTCCTTTCGGTACAAGAATCGCCCACGGCGCCCTTCCCCAGAGCCTTATCGCTCCGGTTCTGGGTATGAAACTCCCCGGACTTGGAACGGTCGCCCTTGAAATAACCTGCCGTTTTAAGGCTCCGACATATTTTGGCGACACCATAACAGCAACAGGCGAAGTTTCTGAAAAGATTGAAAAGAAGCGCTGGGTCAGGATGGCGCTTACATGGACAAACCAGAAAGGCGAAATCGTGGCGGAAGGCTCTGCGCTTGTAATGCCTCCTGTCCCGATGACGCAGGAAACGTGAGGTAAGAGCTATGGGATTAGAATTTGCCGCAAAGGCTTCCTGTCAGGAATACTTCGGGAAAGCCCATGATATGGTTCGCCGCTCTGTAAAGGAATTCGTCGGCAAGGAGATTATTCCTTTTATCGAGGAATGGGAAGAAGAATGCGAATTTCCGCGCTCTCTTTACAAAAAGGCTGCGGAAGTCGGAATACTTGGAACAGGATATCCTGAAGAACTGGGAGGAACACCCGGAGACATATTTTTCCAGATAGCCGTCTGGGAAGAACTCATGCGTTCCGGTTCAGGAGGACTTGTTGCAGGACTGGGATCCCTTAATATTGCAATACCCCCGATAGTCAGAAAGGGAACGGATGAACAGAAAGAGCTCTTCGTGAAGCCTGTTCTGGCAGGGGAAAAAATCGCCGCCCTAGCCATTACCGAGCCTGAAGGAGGTTCTGATGTCGCAAACATAAAGACAACCGCGGTTAAGGACGGAAACCATTATATAGTCAACGGGAGCAAGACTTTTATCACAAGCGGGTGCAGGGCCGACCAGATAACATGTGCCGTAAGAACCGGAGAAAACGGAGCCCACGGAATAAGTCTTCTTATTATTGAATCGAAAACTCCCGGTTATTCGGTCTCAAACAAGCTTAAAAAAACCGGGTGGTGGGCTTCCGACACCGCACAGATATTTTTTGATAACTGCCGGGTCCTGGCCGATAATCTCATCGGTAAAGAGAATGAGGGCTTTTACGGCATTATGGAAAATTTTCAGACAGAAAGGCTCCAGCTTGCGATCATGGCCAACATGACAGCACAGATGGCTCTTGAAGAATCCTTAAAATATGCTAAAAAGAGAGAAGCCTTTGGCCGTCCGATAAAGGGTTTTCAGGTAATCCGTCATAAGCTTGTTGAGATGGCTACTCTGGTTGAAGTAAGCCGGGAATTCTCTTACCGCATAGCCGCGAAGATAGATTCCGGGGCAAACCAGATAAAAGAAATTTCGATGGCCAAAAATTTTGCCACAAGCGTCAGCGACAAGGTCACATATGAGGCTGTTCAGATATTCGGCGGATACGGATTCATGCGCGGATACCTTGTTGAAAGGCTCTTTCGCGACAACAGGATATTGTCGATAGGCGGAGGAACAACCGAAATAATGAAGGAGATCATCTCCAAATTTATAATCTGAAGAGAAAGGAAGATAAAACATGGCACAGGAAATAGCAGACCGCAGGGACATTGATTTTGTCCTTTTTGAACAATTGCAGATAGAAGAACTGATTAAGTGTGAAAAATATCGTGAATTCAACAAAAAATCTATCGATCTCATTATTTCGGAGGCGCGTAATCTCGCGATAAAAGAGCTTCTTCCCGCAAATGCTTTAGGCGACAAGGAAGGTTGCCGGTTTGAAAACGGAAAAGTAATGGTGCCCTCTTCTTTTCACCGGGTATTTGACCTTTACCGGAAAGGCGAATGGATCGCGATGCTCGATGATCCTGCTGTCGGCGGCCAAGGGCTTCCGATCACGGTTGCCATATCGGCAGCCGAATACTTCAACGGGGCAAACTGTTCCTTTTCAACGTATCCCGGCCTGTGCCATGGCGCTGGAAAACTTGTTGAAATTTTCGGAACGCCAAAACAGAAAGATCTGTTCCTCGGCAAAATGTACTCCGGGCAATGGGGCGGCTCTATGCTCCTGACAGAACCTGAAGCAGGCTCCGATGTGGGAAATCTGACAACTTCCGCGAAAAAGAATCCTGACGGCACATATTCCATTACGGGGAATAAAATATTCATAACAGGAGGTGAGCAGGATCTTACAGAGAATATAATACACCCTGTTCTGGCGCGCATTGAAGGCGCTCCCGAAGGCACAAAGGGAATCTCCCTGTTTATAGTCCCCAAAATATGGGTTAACGACGACGGAAGCCTCGGGGAACCAAACGATGTTGTCTGCACAGGCATTGAAGAGAAGATGGGTATTCACGGAAGCTCAACATGCAGCTTATCATTGGGAAGCAAAGGCAAATGCCGCGGCACACTTCTTGGCGAAGAGAACAAGGGAATGAAGGTAATGTTTCACATGATGAATGAAGCCCGACTCGGCGTCGGAGTACAGGCTTTTTCCATGGCAAGCGCAGCTTACTTGCATGCTCTGAACTACGCGAGAAAACGCGTTCAGGGAAGACCTCTTTTAAAGATGTTCGATCAGAGCGCTCCGAGGGTACCCATAATAGAACATCCCGATGTACGCCGCATGCTGATCTGGATGAAAGCTCATGTCGAAGGGATGAGAAGTTTTATTTATTACATAGGTAATTGTTTCGACATCCTGAACACATCGGAAAGCAAGGAAGAAAGAGAAAAATACTGGGGCTACGTTGAAATCCTGACTCCCATTATCAAGGCATACTGCTCGGACAAGGCTTTCGAGGTATGCACGCAGTCCGTTCAGGTTTACGGTGGATACGGATACATTGCAGAATTTCCCGTTGAACAGCTTTTAAGAGACTGCAAGATAACCAGCCTCTATGAAGGGACAAACGGTATCCAGGCTATGGATTTGCTTGGCCGCAAGCTGGGCATGAAAAATGGAAAGCCTTTCGTGGAGCTTCTTGGTGAAATGAATAAAACAATCGCTGAAGCAAAGAAGCATGCGAAACTGAAAGACTCCGCCGAAAAAGTCGAAGCCGCCGTGAATAAGCTTGGCAAAATAACGCATCACATCGGGAAAATAGCCATGTCTGAAAAGGTTCTTACGGCCTTTGCCTTTGCAAGTCCCCTGTTGGATATTATGGGCGATGTCATTATGGCATGGATGCACCTGTGGCGGGCTTCAATCGCCATACCGAAACTCGAAAAACTCGCAGGAAATGCCGACGGTTCGACAATCAGGGAAATGTCGTCAAAAAATAAAAATGTGGCATATTATGAAGGCCAGTACCAGACCGCCGAATATTTTATCTGCAGTGTTCTTCCTAAAACAATGGGAAACATGGAGGCCATATTAAACATCAATGGCGCGCCGATTGATATGCCCGAGGAGTCTTTCGGAAGTTAATTTTAGGATTTCCGGCTTTTAAACACTTGAACCCTGGGACCCTCGAATCCTGGAACCCTTTCACCTAACTAAATTATGATAAGCGTAGAAAATATTACAAAAAGTTATGGCAGTTACGTTCTCTTTGAAGGGGCCGGCTTCAAGATAAATCCAAAAGAGAGGGTCGGCCTTGTGGGCCGGAACGGCCACGGAAAAACGACTTTATTCAGACTCATAAAAAAAGAAGAGCTCCCTGACTCCGGAGCCATAATTGTACCCAGGCTTTACCGTGTCGGCTGCGTTGAGCAGCATATAGCGTTTACCGAAGAGACCGTGCTCAAGGAGGGCATGAAGGGGCTTACCGAAAACGAGAAGGATCATTTCTGGAAGGTCGAAAAAATTCTTGCCGGCCTCGGTTTTTCACAAAATGATTTGAGCGTCAACCCGCTCGATCTTTCCGGTGGATTCCAGGTGCGTCTTAATCTTGCCAAAGTGATTGTATCCGAACCGGACCTTCTGCTTCTAGACGAACCGACTAACTATCTTGACATCACTTCAATACGCTGGGTCGAGCGCTTTCTGATCAACTGGCCCCACGAACTCATGCTGATCACTCACGACAGGGGGTTCATGGATAAAGTAGTAACCCACACCCTCGGAATACACAGGAAAAAAATCCGCAAGATTGCGGGCAACACCGAAAAATATTACACTCAGGCCGCGCAGGACGAGGAGATATATGAAAAAACACGGGTCAATGATGATAAGCGCAGGAAAGAGATCGAGCTCTTTATAAGCAGGTTCAGGGCAAAGGCAAGGCTCGCCAACATGGTGCAATCGAGGGTAAAGACCCTGGGTAAGATGGAGAAAAAAGATAAACTGGAAAGGATTAAAACTCTTGATTTCTCTTTCAGAAGCGCTCCTTACCGTGGAAAACGCATTCTTTCCGCAAGCGGTATCTCTTTCTCATATGATCAGGATACACCCCTTATCAGGGATTTAGATATTACCATCGGAGCCCGTGACAGGGTGTGCGTTATCGGAAAAAACGGCAAAGGCAAAACAACCCTTCTAAAAATTCTTGCGGGCGCCCTCTCACCCCAGACCGGACAGGTCGATTATAATCCGGCTTCGCTCAAAGGTTTTTTTGAGCAGACAAACGTGAACCATCTTTTAGACAGCCGGACAATAGAAGAAGAAATACTCTATTCCCATCATGATATAGAGAGGCAGACTGCGAGAAACATCTGCGGGGTCATGATGTTTGAAGGAGATTCGGCCTTAAAGAAAATAGGCGTTTTATCCGGCGGTGAAAAGAGCAGAGTTCTTCTGGGTAAACTCCTTGCAACTCCGGTTAATCTGCTTATCCTGGATGAGCCGACAAATCATCTTGACATGGACTCATGCGATGCCCTGCTTGCTGCCATCGACAGTTTTGAAGGCGCAGTAGTCATGGTAACCCACAATGAGATGTTTCTCCATGCCCTTGCCGAACGCCTGATTGTATTCCAGGATGAAAAAGTGAATGTTTTTGAAGGTACCTATCAGCGTTTCCTTGAAAAAGAAGGCTGGAGAGATGAAAAAGGTCTTGTCAAAATTCTTCCTGATTCTGATGAAAGCACTGAAGCAGGCATGAAATTCAACAAAAAGGAGCTTCGCCGTCTTCGCTCCGAAATAATAACCGAAAAGTCGAAAACATTAAAACCGATTGAGCAGCAAATCGCAAAAACGGAAAACCGGATCGAAGCGCTGGAAAAAGAGCTTACCGAATACACCGAAGCCATGCAGAAGGCATCCGAAGGAGGAACCGGCAAAAAGATCGTGGAACTCTCACAGGCTATATATGTCTCGCAGACATCGGTTGACAATCTTTTTGACGAGCTTGAAGCTCTTTCGAAAGAACTGAATGAAAAAAGCGCCCTTTTTGAAAACAGGCTGAAGCAGCTTGGAATCCCCGAAGGCGAAAAGGAATAAATCCGTTTTAACCGCTAAATCACAATTTGAGGTTTGATTCCA
>Ga0268280_1002516_pt1 | contig 10494 bp, 9 predicted proteins | sample saktaG_9_FD_190139 | JGI IMG/M metagenome (GOLD analysis project Ga0268280, IMG submission 190139) | Saline water microbial communities from Sakinaw Lake, British Columbia, Canada - sak_2011_5_24_40m | ecosystem: Environmental > Aquatic > Non-marine Saline and Alkaline > Saline ...
TTCAACATCATGCGGCAACTGCAGCGCATCAATATCCAAATTCAAATTTTCGCAATGTGTTGATAACAGTTGTTGGAGAGAATGGTTAAAAAATATATTCGGAATATTCTCTTCTTCAATAAATATTTTCCATAAATATGACATATTTTTACACGTTATATTATATCCAGGACACTCTTCTGTGGTCGCATGAATGAAACGTGCAACTATTTCAAGGTTGGTATTGTGTTTCAAATATAGGGCGTGATTTATTACAGAGTAGTCGTTACAATACTTATCCAAAAACAAATCGGCACACACATATCGCGTCGAGTAATGAGATGCGACGCAAAATAAATCAATAATGTGAGGAATAATATGCGATTTAAAATAATCATTGTAAGCATTTGATAGTTCGCACACGTTTACAAGTCGACAATCTTCGTTTGCGTGTTCATAATATTTAAACTTGAAATGCGTTAATAAATTTATTCCAAAATATTTATAACATTCCTGATTCAATTCTTTTATAAATGGAATAAAAGTTTTTGAATTAATAAAATAATGAAGTGAATTTTTTTTGTGTAAAATGTCCCCGACCACTGTAAGAAAGTATTTCACTGCATCTTTATTGTAAAATAATGCAGGTGTGAGAAACCGTATAACATTTTGAATAGTTTCAGATTCTGGTATCGATTTTAGTATATTATTATTCTCTCGAATTCGTTTTATAACTTGTATTTTTATTTTATACTTCCACGGCAACAAGTCTTTGTGACTTGCCGTAATCGTTGTCAAAATAGAATGTTGAATGTTGTCCTCTTTTATAACTTCGTATGTTTTATCATCGGAATAAATAAAAAATAATTCGGTTCCAGAATTATAAAAATATCGTGTTTTTGCAAGAAATTCTTCAATAAATTCATCCGATTTTTCTTCTAGCGATTTTTTTCTCTCTTCTCTCTGTTTACACTGTTGAACAGTATTTTCAAGAATTGTCGGCAACGCATCCATAATGTGATGAATCAACTTTTGTTGAACATTTGGCAAATTCGCGTATTTATTATACAACGCTGTAACCATTTCCGCAATGTCGGCGCCATCATGGTTCTGGATTGTGTTGATCGGGGTCGTGTCGGGCTGATTTGTCATACAAATGTTACAAGCTCGTGATAAAATTATAAAATATATACGTGTGTAATATATTCACATATATGTTTATATAAATTATCATAATTATTATTTATTGACTTATTATCATGATTCTGAAGTATAAATTTATATACTTTTATATAATTAATTCAATTTCATAATGTTTCACGTGAAAAAAATAGTTTTGCACGCAGTTGTACCTAAAAGAGCCACTGAAGGCAGCGCTGGATTGGACCTGGATTGGACATTAGTTCATCCGTTGATTTTTTATTTAATTGCGACCGCGACCACGACGCTGGCTACGACCACGACGCTGGCTACGACCACGACGCTGAGTACGGCTACGACGAGGAAGTGTTTTTATTATACCGGCGGTAACGGCGGTTTTGGTCTTCTTAACAGGGGTCTTTTGTTTGGGGGTATTCCTATTTTCTTTCCCTTCTGCTACTGTCGTCCTTGCCCGTGCCCCTGTCCCCGATATATTCGTGTTGCGTTCGGTTAATGGCATTGATATCTATATATATATTATATATATATATAACATAATAATCTTATAAACAATAATAATTTAAAATAAATAAAATACTAAATATTTCACTAAATTAATTAAAAATAAAATACTCAATGACATTCCCAGAAAAATTTACAAAATGACATTTTGTTGTGACGGTATAACAAACCTTCAATTTCCTTATATGGAAGTGTGGTTGCATTGATGCAACCCTAAAAACATTTTAAACCTGTGATTTAAATTATATACATGCGTTTCAAGGTTCAACAAATCCGATGAAATATCAAATGTCCTCAAATAATAAAAATATTTTTCATTATGAGTCTTTATCTTTTTTAAAATTGCATCCAACTCATTGTGCAATTTCGTGCACATGTCATGAATGCCCGTCAACGCTTTGTGTATGCTTGTTTTTTCGTGAACCGTTTCTGGTAATTCTGAAATATAACTTTCTATTACTTCTAATTTATAAATAATGTCCAATTTTTCAATCTTTGATTTAATATACGTCTCTCCGCACATGTATTCTGATAAAACTTCGTATATTTTTGAATTTGTAGCACTAATGGAGCGCAACACCGCATCCCTTTGTAATAAACTTGCAACAATCAATGCCATTCTAAAAAAATATATAAAATATATGTTATATAAAAGTATAAATATAAATTTATATACTTTTATATAATTAACTTTATATAATTAATTCGTTTTCAAAATGTTTCAAGTGAAAAAACTAGTTCCGCACGCAGTTGTACCTAAAAGAGCCACCGAAGGCAGCGCTGGATTGGACATTAGTTCATCTGTGGATGCAACCATTCCGCCTAGAAAATGGTGCGCTGTCGCCACTGGCATTTCCATCATGGTACCAAAAGAATGTTATGCAAGAATTGCTCCGAGAAGCGGGTTAACATTCAAATATGGAATACAGGTTGGCGCCGGAGTCGTTGACAGCGACTATACGGGCGAAATAAAAGTTATTCTATTTAATCATGGGGCATACGATTTTACAATAAAAGCAGGCGACAGAATTGCACAATTGATTTTTGAGAGAATATTCACAAATGAATTGCAAGAAGTCGAAGAGTTGGTAAAAACAGAGAGAGGATCAGGAGGGTTTGGTAGCACGGGAAATTAACCGATTCGAAACATGGTAACCATATTATTTTTTATTATGAAACAAATTATCGACTGATATTTTATAAGCCAACGTTCTATTACTGTATTTATCTTGTTTATACTGATCCTTTAAAACAAATAAATTATCACAAGTATTATACAGCATTTTTGTCAACCGTTCTTCGACTAAATCTAAGCTCCAATGGTCATTTGAGTTATTTTGCACCCATTCAAAATAACTCACAACCACACCTCCGCTGTTGCACAGCACATCAGGTATTACCTCAATATTTCTTTCAAACAGCAATGCGTCGGCATCGGCAGTTGTCGGTCCATTTGCACCTTCTGCAACAAGCCTGCAACGAAAATCGATGTTTTGGGCAATATCTTTTGTTATTTGCAGCTCTTTTGCGGCGGGAACTATAATGTCACATTTCATTTTCCAAAAATCCTCTTCGCTTATTTTATCCACGCATTCAAACAGAGGTGAAGTCTCCAAATTATATAATCCTCGATTATCAGTGTTGTATTTTTTCAACAATTCAATGTCAATGCCACCACACGCTTCATTAAACTTATAATACCCGGTGTGGTCGCCAACTGCTAAACACGTGTAACCAAACTGATTCAAAAAATGCATCGTCCAAATGCCAACATTTCCGAAACCTTGCACAATATATGTTTTCAACGGAGCATCAATAAACTCTTTATGATTTTTATTCCAATAATCAATTGTTAATGCAACACCCAATCCGGTAGAATGGTTTCGTCCCAGTGACCCTCCGCGATCCACACTTTTACCCGTAAAACATCCTAGATTTAATTTGTTCACGTCATTACTCAACTCTTGATATTTTGAAACCATCCAGTCCATTGTTTGACTCGACGTTCCGATGTCCGGCGCCGGTATATCAAGAGTCGGACCAATGTTTGTATAAATAGCGGCACAAAATGCTTTCGAAATATTCCTATTTTCATCTTCTGAATATTTTCTTGGATTATACATGACACCCCCTTTTGCCCCGCCAAACGGTAACTTGTGAAGCGCGCATTTTATTGTCATCCAAAATGCCAGCGCTTTACACTCTTCCATGTGGACCTCTTCGCTAAAACGCAATCCGCCTTTATACGGACCCAACCAATTATTATGTTGAACACGATACCCGGTAAATATTTCAACCCGTTTATCATCTAATACAACTGGAAAATTTACAATAATTTCCTTATTATTCACATTGAGGCATTTCAAGAAAGCGGCATCGTAATTGAAAGTTTTGAAAACGGCTTCCAACTGTGAATGAAATAATTCCGAAATTTCACTTTTATCCATGTTACTATAATTTATATAATATATGTAATATTTTTTAATACTATTTTTTCAATATTAATTATAACATTATATAATTGTATTTATTGTATATTAATTATGTTTTTCATAAAGAAGAATCATAAATAGCGTCAACCAATCCATATTGAATGCATGTCTGCGGATTAAGCCAAATATCGTGTTTTAATAATTCAGTCAATTCTTTTTTTGATATTTTTGTGTATTCACCATATAGTCGTTTAATTTGTTTCATCAATTCATTCAAATGTTTATATTCATCTTCAATTTCGCTCATTTTCCCCCACATACTACTACTTAATTGATGAATAAGCATGTGAGCATTCTTACCTATAAATCGCTTAGTGCAAACCACGCTAATGATAGTTCCTGCAGATGCAGCGCAGCCTTCAATGATGGAATAAACGGGAACACGCAAATTTTTTATCGCATCCACTGCGGCATACGCATCGTAAAGCGAACCGCCAAATGAGTTAATGTGAAGGTAAATAGGAATATTCTTCACATTTAAATCAAACGACATTGTATGAACAAACTTTTCTGCTTCTCTCAAAAGGATGTTTAATTTAAATATAGATTCGCGAGAAACTTCGCTATAAAAGTATACATGATTATTTTCCCGAATAATCTTTGATTCATCGTCATCATTGTCACTGTCACCACTGTCGTGACCAGTGTGTTTCGGATTTGCTTTTTTTTTCGTAGATGATGATGTGTCTTTGAGCATTTTTAGTAAAGTTATATTCCTCATAGCTTATTGTATGTATATAAAATATTAATAACCCTCTATATAGGTTTATTTTCGATAATCATCATGTTCAAATCAGATAAAAAAACATAATTTTACATCTTATCTTATATTATATTCTTTTTACATCTAGACTCGCGGAATTTTTACTCCCAGAACACTTTGTATTTTATTCACGTGTGTCGCATTATAGACGCACGTTCCTCTTTCAACATCTGAAATAATTGAAACCTCAAAATTGCATTTTTGTGCTAGTTCCTTTTGCGTCATTTTTTTTTCGCGTCTTGCAAGACTAATAGCCAAAGAAGTATTTTTTGAAACATATTTTGTTTTTTTCACATCATCGTCCGATGCGGCTGCATAAATGCCAACGGATGCCAACGACGATGAAGTTGTTGCCGGTACATTCAACGATTTTGCTGCTGCTGCTGCTGGTTTTTTATTAAAAACAACGGGTTCCCAATCTTGATGTGATTGTTGTTGCGGCTTTGACATGTTTACAAGTTGTTTTGATTGATTGTTTGATTATTATTGATTATTATATTATTCATGTATAAAATAATCAATTTTATAAATAAATAAATAATAAATAATAAATTAAAATAATATTCAACTAGTTTCTAAGAATCAATCAATTCAAACAAATAAAACATTTTATTTATCAAGAAATAAGGAAAATTTTTATCGATTAATTCATCTTGACTCATGGTTCCAAACCATATACTTGTGAAAAAAGGAATATAACACACGGCGTCATAAATGTCTCTATTATATTCTTCAATGGAATAATTGACTACTCCATATTCCATCAATTTGCAATAGTAATAATGTTTTATCAAATTAAAATTTATCGAAATTCTAGAAATGTCAAAACTTTCAATAATAAAAAAAATAATATCTTGAACACCCTTTCCTATCGCACAATGCTGCCAATCGATAAAATAAGGCTCAAAATTATTTTCAACATCATAAAAAATGTTTGGAGATTTAATATCTCCATGAATAAATGTGAGATTTTTGCCAATCGAAAATGATTGTTGAATCGTTGAAAAATTAGTTTTTATTTCGTGACATTTAACTAAATCTTTTTCAAGTAAAATATGAGACCACTTGCTTATAAATGTGTCGAATCTTTCATCGATAAATTCTTTGAAAAATGGACAAAAAATTGAATCAGTGCTGCATTTTAAACCGGGAAACATGTTCTTCAAATCTTTATTCCAAAACTTACTGTGCATTTTTGCTGCATCATTTACAATTCTTAATGCCACATCAATGCTTTCTAAATTCAAATTCAAATTTAATTTATAATTTTTTTTAAACAAATTTTCCAAAACAATTCCAGTATTTTTGAATTGTTTATTCTTGGTTAAATTATAAAATTTTGGAATTTTAATATTCATATGCGTTGCCATGTTTGTGTAAAAATAATATTCACGCTCATATAATTCTATTTTTTTTGCAATAATGGATAAATTATTCTCTTTCACATTTTCGTATTTCAAAATTTGTGAATATTTTCCACTAGTGGTGGTAATAATGTCATAACTTACAACATCTGCAATATATCCTCCCTTTAATTTATCAGAGTCAATAATTATATCTTTTATATTATGAATCGTGCTATTTTCAAATATAATATTTTTTAAATTCACCATACCACATTCCTTAATCTTTTTATTTATCAATGCATCAGTATCGAAATTATCAAAATTTTTAACTGTATGGTCAACACCATATTTAATCAACTCATCGGAATCATATGATGTTTCAATACCAATTATCATGTTTGGATTTGCACCTTTTGCACTTAGAATTCCGGTTTTAGAATCTTCAAAAATAAAACATTTATTGCGTTCTATATTATACTTTGCCATTGCCTTCATGTATGGTTCCGAGTGGGGCTTTCCATGTGTGCAATCGGAATTTGTAATGTAAAAATCAATAAATTTTGAAAATCCCACATGGTTACATATTTCGCTCGCAACGCTTCTATTACAATTTGTTACAATACATACTTTGTGTCCCTGAATTTTCAACTTGGTTAACAAATCGTGAACTCCTGAAATGAGTTCGAGTTTATTTATATTTTGTATAAACAACTTGTTTTTTAGGTCAGACAACTCATTTAATGATGTATTTGTATTTTTCAACAACGTGTTTAAAACACAACTGTCGTTGTTTCCGTGAATGTATTTTGCATATATATCGTGCGTCAACACAATGTTATATTTTGATAATATATTGTTCCAAACATCAAAATAAATACTATCTGTAATTACCAAAGTGCCGTCCAAGTCAAATAAAAATGCATATGTTTGATTCATATACGCTTCTACTGCTTGCGGTGTTCCAAGTGAAAAAACACATTTGTCATCCAATTCGATTCCTTTAAAATCCAGACCTGATTGAATCATTTCCGAAATAACACAAGACGTGTATGGTTCATTATTAAAAGTTATATTACTATCCACAACATGTTTACAGTATCTCCATAATTCCTCCATGTCATTGAAGGCATATGCGCCAGTATTTGCGTTACTAGATATTTTGATTTTTTCTTTAATTTCCATTATTTTATTGTCATCTCCGACCTTGATGTATGAGTAAATTGGATTCTCATCATCATTTTTCGTATAAAAAACTGCATTTGGCGCGGATGCATTTTTTAATATATCAACTATGTTTTGCGTATAAAATGTGTCACAGTCTAAAATTAAACATTTATTATTTTGTTGTTGCTTATACTGGGTTAATATGATTCCAATGCCATGAAATAAAGTTTCTGCAGCACCTCTTGTAGTTTGGGTTATTTTAATTAAATTAATTTTAGAATATTTACTTGTAATAAAATCTGAAAACCCATCATCATCTAATTTTGAATTATAAATAATAAAAATTTTATCATCTTGCGCACAAACTAAATTATCTACAACATGTTCAATCATAGTTTTTTCAAAAATTTGTATCAACGGTTTTGGTTTAATATAGCCATTTTTAGAAAATCTTTCTCCTCTTCCTCCTAATGGAATAATAATATTCATTATAAAAATCTTTTATTATATTATTTTATTTTATTTTATTTGTTCTTTATTTACGTATTATAAGTATTTATTCTTTATTTACGTATTAAGTATTTATTCTTTATTTATTTATAAATACTTAATACGTAAATAAAGAATAAATAAATCTAAACTTTTAAATCATCCCCAAATCTGATATTCTTTTTCGAGTTTCACATTGTGCAACATTTTAAATGTTTTATTTTCGCTCGAAAAGTAACTCGGTGTCAATATGCTCCAATCTAAACCATTGTCAAAAAGCGTCAACTTGGTGTATATGTATCCAATTAATGCGCTGCACCAAAATCGCGACGTTTTTTGCGGATTTGCATCCTTCTTGCAATACGCCTCTATCCAGTCAGTTACCACGATATCGTACGGCTTATCATAAACAACTTTATGAATTTCTTGTAATGTGTTCATGTTGAATATTTTATGATACTGCTCTTGCGATTCACATTTCAAACGTCTAAGATAAATTTTTCCCTCATATGTGTTCAAAAACTCGTCAAACTCAACAAATTGAACACCGAATTTTTTTTTATTATCTTCTGGGTCGGGTGTGTCTGATATACCCGATGTCCAAACGTAAACACCTTTCAATTTTGGGGTTGTCATAACCGGGTCAACTACTACAATTCCAACGTGAGAATAATCACTTTGAGTCATGAATTTAATAAACCAGCTAAATATTCCCCACGAATTATGTTGCAAGTCGTCGCATACCAAAAGGTCTCCCGTTTTCAAAGTTGCCTTTAATTCCTTTAATGCAACTTCATCTAATTTTTGTGTTTGTGTTTGTGTTTGTGTTGTTTGTGTTGTTTGTGTTGTTTGTGTTGTTTGTGTTGTTTGTGTTGTTTCACTCTGATTCAAAAGTTTCATTTCTGTTTCTTCACTTCCGCCATTCATTTTTATAAATATTTTTTTTATTATATTAATACTATTTTATTTAAATAATTATATTATATATATAATCAAAGTTAAATTCATTCAATTATTCAATTATTTATTTATTATAATGTCGAACTTTTTTTCAGATATAATGGCGGATATGAAGGGGATGGAGCAAAGTTTGCTGGGCCCTGACTACTTGTACTGGAAACGTATTTTAAAACCATCCGATATGGGCATGTCAGATGATGGAAATTTCAGCGCACTTGCCAACAACATTGGTGGATTGATTAATTATGTTGAAGTTCTCGTCACTGGAAAAGGTGGTTCTACTACAGGTGGTCCTTTAGGTGATAAGTTCTTTTTAAAAACGGGCGGACAGTGCACAGATGTTGCATCAAATAAATTAGTCGACCGACACATTTATGTTAATAATATTCCAAATGGAAATATTCCATTTATATCATCGGGTCTAGGCGGAACCAACTTTACAGAATTTGAAGGGCTAATTCCTGGAACGCTAGGCGATTTAGGTAAATTAAATCCACTTGGTATTTTTAAGTCATTTATGATGGGCCAAAACCCGCCGTGCATGTCAATAACCTTGAATACGGTCACTCCTGTAACTGATGCAAATTTTGATGATACAGGACGGGATAACAATGGGACTGAAACCAAGTATGTCGCAGTTGCCGATGTGAAAAATATGGATCCGTGCACATTTCCCAGTAAAACAAATCCGGCAGACCCGACACAAAAATGCTCAGAAACATTTGTAAATTCAAAGTATGATTCTGATTCTGACTCATCATCGTCATCGTCGTCGTCAAAACAGAAATGCAAATGTAAATATAAGTATTCAACAATTCCAAATATAAAAAAATATCGAAAAAATAAAAACAAGGTGGAAAAAACGACGATGCAAGATTTTTCAAAATTACCAGATGATTTATATGTAAAAGCATTTTATGCTTGCATAAGTATCTTTTCTCTCTATGTCTTGTATCGGTTCATTCAAAGATATAACAAGAAATAGAAATAATGGTAACGACTAAAAAACGAAATACGGGGACTAGGGCTTGAACCTAGGACCTCGGAGTTATGAGCCCCGCGCGCTTCCTCTGCGCCATCCCCGTTGAATACCACTCACAGGTATTGATCCTGTGCCTGCCTTTTAATGAGAAAGAGATAACCATCAAACTTTCGGACATTGTGAGTGTCTTGACTGTGTTCGACGATAAGCTGCCCGCCGTGGGAGTGGTTCTAATAGTGCTATGTTTTTACGTACATACGTCGCTTAGCTATGACGAGCAGCTTCTGTAAAGCTGCTGAAGTAATGAATTCCCCCGACAGGTTTCGATCCTGTGACCTTCCGCTTATAAGGCGATAACCATCTTCAAATTCGGACTTTTGCAAGTCTTGTTGAGTAGACGACGGTGTTGTAGACGCTCTGCCGCTGAGCTACAGGGGATGAAGGGTGCTCTAGTGCCTTGGTGCACCGGTGCGATGTGATGTAGGGGACATGCTGTCCCCTCTGACCCCTTGCCCTATTTGAAGGGAGGGGTCAAAGGGGAACCGTAGGTTCCCTTTATGGATACCGGCAACAGGTTTCGATCCTGTGTCCTCGCGGTTATGAGCCGCGCGCGCTGCCGCTGCGCCATGCCGGTTTAAAGGGTGCTCTAGTGCCTTG
>Ga0268280_1002517_pt1 | contig 10487 bp, 9 predicted proteins | sample saktaG_9_FD_190139 | JGI IMG/M metagenome (GOLD analysis project Ga0268280, IMG submission 190139) | Saline water microbial communities from Sakinaw Lake, British Columbia, Canada - sak_2011_5_24_40m | ecosystem: Environmental > Aquatic > Non-marine Saline and Alkaline > Saline ...
CTTGATTTGCAACAACAGGAAAACTCATAATACTCATTGCTGATACAATTGGACAAGGAGGGCGATGCTGCTGTAATGTATGGTTTTTTTCAGGGAAAAAACCAAGCCCGTGCATGCCGGCAAAGGATTTTGAGGATTCTGTTCAGCTCAAGGCGGCATGCCGGTATACATTGTGAAGCCCATGGATCCCGGATACATTCATGCCGGGAGAAAAACCCCTGATTATATTATCTCCCGGCACCCGGTTTTTCAGATTTCCGGACAATCTAATCTTTATCCTTACCCTTCTTTTCGCCGAAAGTCGCCACAAGTCCTTTAATCAGTTCCTGTTTTTCCCCGTCATTCAGCTTTGCTTCGGGATGAGCGGGCAGGTAGAAAAAGAGCGGCATTTTGCCCTGCCTGACTTCATCAGCCGCTTTATCGCCTTCATTCTCACCTGCTCTGCCCCACTCTGAGACATTGAGTTTCTTTCTTCCAAATGAGACGTCAACCTCCGTAAGCCACGATACCGGAGCTACTGAACTGTACCAGGGCCAGACGGTTTCGTTGGAATGGCAGTCCCTGCATGCGCGCCAGAAAAGTTCCCGTGTATCCGGAGAGTCCCATTTCGGTTCACCGGTGACAGGAGGGTTCGTGTGTTCCCGTCCGTATGGTATGAATTGAATTGCCGCAAGAACGATAACGGCACCACCTGATAATTTCATCAGCTTCATTTCTATCAGCTCCTTTTTTTATGATTGCAAGGTGAAATCTCCATAAAGGTATGTCAACTTAATAGTATCTCTGAAAACCGTTGTTACGTTTTCAGGAATTAAGGCGGACAGAAAGCACACTCAAAGGCCATGAGCAGGTAACAGCGTGATCTCTTTTTCCTCTGGCAATCTCTGCTATAATATCAAGTTCCAGTTCCGAATAGAATTTCCGTGCAGAAGTCAGTCCGTCAAGGGTAAATGCCGGATTACCCTGTATTCCGGCAATGACAGGTACTCCGCAGGCAAGAAGCATGCTGCGGTATCCGTCGATGCCCACGAACGCTGTTGTAGCATGTTCAGCCGACTGGGCAATAATCATGGCAAGCTGGCCCGGCGTGAAATGGTGAAGGCTTTGAGAGATAACAACCAGGTCAAATTCCTCTGTGCCAAGCTCCTTGAGGTTAAATGCATTCAGCTTGCGAAAGGTGAGGGGAAGTTTTTTCCCTGCCGCCAGAGAATTGCCTTCAACGACAAAAGCAGGAACAATATCAGAACCTGTAACGCACGCAGGCAGTTTTTTTCGCTCCACTTCCTCAGCCAGCGCCAGCGCAAGCCCACCGGATCCGCTGGCCAGTTCAAGCACTCTGGCATTCCGATCGTTCTTTTTTGCAGCTTCATGGATGAGGGGGAGGAGGATGTCGATGTATCTCGGGTAGAGCTGCATCATGGCGTTCTGACGGTCAAGAGCACGGACCAGTTCAAGCTTCTGAGACTCCGGCATGTTCCTGTCGTCCATATGCTCGCTCCGGGTTGTGCGCATTGCCCTGTCGGCCAGTTCATAAAGAAGAAAAACTCCGCCAAGCTCTTTTGACACATCAAACCGTTCATCAAGAAACCGTGCAATAAAATCATCCGCCGACTTTTCAAGTTCAGCCATATTATCCCAGCCCAGGGGGAACATTTTCAAAGCCCGCAGGTTGTCCAGGGCTTTGAAACCGGCAGTTTTCAGCTGCAGCATATCATGTTTTCCGGTTACGTTACTATTTACAGACTCTTGAAATTCCGGCTATCTTCCGGGCATCCTTTGAAATGCAGAATCAGCCTGCCGATGATTATTTTACAATCCCGTTCTCCCATCTTTTAAATATACGTACCCCTTTGCTGGTTATGAAAAGGTTGTTATCACTTTCGGCTCTCTCCGGCCTTCTGTCCGTCGATTGATTCAGATAGAGGCATCCCCGTAAACCCTGCCGGCCTGATGAACAGGCCCATATCGATGTAATTACTGATGAGATATCATGAAGGTATCCTCGCTTTGGAGGCCGGATGTCAATTGTCAAGACGGCTCTTCGCAAGTCATCAAGCCGGGTTCCAGTGAAAAAGGCGCTCGTCAGCATTGATAATCTGCATTATAAGTTGAAATCTATTGGCGGGATTCATTGTCAAGAATAATAATCTGGTGTTTTAAATAACGGTCTTCTTATTCACAATGATTATGAGCCTGTAATGGAGCTGAAGAAGTTTATGTGCGGTGTCGGCGGTTTCTTTTCCGGATGAACCGCAAGAGCACAGCAGTGATGCCCAAAAGAGAGGTGAGTTTCAGTTATCTTGTGGTGATGGTATTTCTTCTCAACGGTTGTGCAGCAACACTTGATGCCCTGCAGAAGCCTCCTGTACGTGTTTTTTATGCCACGGACCGTTACCGTACCGGAAAAGCCGATCCCGATAAATTTTACGGCCATCAGAGGGGAGAGTTGACCTACGGAACCTGTGAGGTCACTATTCCTTCTGTTCACAGTGTCTCGGAGCTTGAATCTCCTGTCATCCGCAGTGATCCGGGGCGCCACATTGTCCTCAGCAGGGTTACCCCGGAAAGCGAAGAAGCCTATTACGCCAACCTTGCGCGCCTTCTGCAGAACACAGATCAAAAGCATGCCATCATCTACGTGCACGGTTACAACACGAGCTTTGACGAGGCTTGCCGGATAATGGCGCAGATAATCAGCGATCTTGACTTTGTCGGGCCGGCGGTGTTTTACAGCTGGCCGTCACAGTCAAGTCTCGGAGCCTATGCCGACGATGAGGCAAGTGTCGCTTTGTCGGAAAAGAATCTGCCTGGTTTTCTGGAGTCATTTGCCGAGCGTTCCGGAGCGAAAAAAATCATGCTTATTGCCCATAGTATGGGTAACCGCGCCATTTGCGGTGCATTTGCCACACTTGCCGAGCGGCGGCCGGATCTTGGAAAAAAGTTCAGCGAGCTTATTCTGGCGGCACCCGATATCGATGTTCTTAACTTCAGGCAGAATATTGCTCCGGCTATAACAGGACGCGGACCCAGGGTAACGCTTTACGCATCATTCCATGACAAGGCGCTTGATGTATCCAAAGGGCTGCACAACGGTAATCAGAGGATCGGCGACATGAGTGGCGGGCCTGTGATTGTGCCGGGAATTGAAACCATTGACGCTACAGATGTCGACGCCAGCTTTCTCGGGCACTCATACTACAACAGTTCCCGTTCGGTGCTCTCCGATCTGTTCTATCTTATAGCCAAAGGTTTTCGCGCGTATGACCGCTTCTCCCTTGAACCGGTCGATACCCCTGAAGGTCGCTACTGGAAATTCAAGAAATAAGCCCATTATCCCTTCCAAAACCTTCACCTGTGGCACCTGAGGCTCCCGATCTTCAGGTAGATTGTTCCGTGTATAATACGTATCTTGGCTAATAATTTTTTCCGGTTCTCAATACCGGTTATAACGTTAAAGTCCAGGGCTGTATGGCATATTTTAATCATCTCTGTCTCGTCGAGGCCCCTCAGACCATCATTACGCCGTTTCCCCGCTTCATTTCCGACTGTATCGGTGTCTGTTATCTTGCTGCGGCGGTCGTTGACGATGTTGAAAGCCTTGTCATGCCTGATAATTACTACAATGACGGAATATTCGACAGTCTCAGAGAGCTGCTGAAGAAAAAGACTGTGGACATGGTGGCTATTTCATCAATGACCGGGGCTTTCTATCAGGCTGAAAAACTTTCCCGGATTGCCAAAGAAGCCGGTGCTTTTGTCGTCATGGGCGGGTTTCATCCGACAGCGCTTCCCGAGGAAGTGCTGAAACTCGGCAGTGTGGACGTTGTGGTTATCGGAGAAGGCGAGGAAACCTTCAGGGAGCTGGTGCTGAAAGGCCCTTCCCGCGATGTCAAAGGGATTGCCTACAGGGAAGGGGGCGAAATTGTCCGTACCCCGATGCGAGAGGTTATCTCCGATATCAATTCCATACGCTTTCCGCTGCGTTCGCTTCGTCCCGAGCGATACGGTGAAAAAGGAGACGCCTTCTCAATCGATACCATCTATACGTCGAGGGGATGCCCGTGGTCATGCTCGTTCTGCGCCAACGACCAGATGCACAAAGGCTGGAGAGGCAGAAGCGCTGAAAATGTTGTCGAGGAGATTGCCCTGCTGCACGATCCCGATAATAAAAAGCTCATCAAGATCTGGGACGCGAATTTTCTCACCAATATCGGCAGGGCGGAAAAAATCTGTGACCTCATGATCGAAAGGGGATTGACCAATTTCAGGATCATGACGGAGACCAGGGCGAAGGACCTTGTCCGGGCTGAACGGATTCTGGGCAAACTCCGTCGTATCGGGCTGAGCAAAGTCGGGCTCGGCATTGAAAGCCCGAGTGAGGCCACCCTTGCACTCATGAACAAGAAAAACAGCCTTGACGACGTTTCCACGGCCATCGCGCTCTGCAGGAAAAACGGCATTGGAGCTGAAGGCTATTTTATTATCGGCCACTATACCGAAAACGAACAGGACACCATGGCCTACCCGGATTTTGCCAAATCGCTTGGTCTCAGGCAGGCACTTTTCATGATTATGACACCCTATCCGGGCACCGGAATTTTTACGGAGTACAAAAACGAAGGAAAAATCCGTTCATTCGACTGGGACCTCTACAACAACTACTGTCCTGTTATCGAGACGCGAAGTATGGACAGTGATACACTTGTTGCCATGCTGGCCTACTGCAATGCGGCCTTCAACGGATACCGGACGGTTATGAAGAGAAACACCACGAACAAGTTTCTGCTCAACTTCATGATCGATCTTTTTCAGTTCTGCTTTTTGCTTCGGGTCAACAAAAACCTCTCTCATGCAGAGATAGGCACTGTTTTATACGGCGCTCTTGTGCGGTTTCTTGACCATGAAAACGGACAGGTGGAACTCTCGTCTCCGCCCTCTTCCGCCAGAAGACTGCCACGACCCCTTGCCATCAGGCTCCGCCACTCACAGCAGAGATGCATTGATTATACTCTTGATGAGAAAGATGGCAAAAGGGTGCTGACCATGATCGAACGATCCGCAGAGACCTCCATGCCGCCCTCCCGTGGTCCGGAGATAAGGCTGGACAAACTTGTTGACTGTGCCTGCGCAGTCTCCATGGACAAGCTGATGAGCGTCCTTTACCGGAACGAATGGCTGCGAAACAACCCCGGCCGGATGACGGGACAGCTCCTGTCGATTCTTGCCGACCCGGATGTTCTGCGGTTCGGGGTGAAAATTGCAGCTCTTTTCATCGGGACCTATCGCAAAAACGCTCCGATGCCGGCAGTCCAGACTGGCCGGTTTGTTCTGAAAAAAAGAGAGACCCCGACCTTGCAGGCATGAGGGTATCCGGCCGGATTGCTCCCGGAAAGGGTCTTTTGTTTTTCAGCACCCGGCCGTTAACTTTTTTCTGTCAATCAGCGTAATTCCTGCTCATGGTATTCCGGTCAGTTCTCTGTATAATAGGCATGAACAATTCATCGACGGCTATACCACTGAGTGACTCTCCTTCGCAGAATAAATACAGGATGAGCCGGAGCGCTCCATGTTGAGCGCCGTTTCATCAAAGCCGGCATCACCGTCCAGCCCTGATTCCGTCATGTTCGAAACCCTTCGCAGGGTGTTCGGTTTTCATGAGTTCCGCCCCAATCAGGAACGGATTGTCCGGGCAATTCTCGACAGGCAGGACGTTTTTGCGGTCATGCCGACCGGAGGAGGCAAATCGCTCTGCTACCAGCTTCCGGCCGTCCTGCTGCCGGGCACCTGCATGGTGATCAGCCCGCTTATAGCGCTCATGAAAGATCAGGTTGACGGAGCCCGTTCAAACGGCATCCGTGCGGCATTTCTCAACAGCTCCCTTTCTTCCGATGAGCGTGAGAGTGTCATCCGTGATCTGCTTTCGAACTCCCTCGACCTGCTCTATGTAGCGCCCGAACGGTTCACACTCGATCATTTCAGGGAGATGCTCGGGAAGGTGCAGATCAGCATGGCCGTTATCGATGAAGCTCACTGCATTTCAGAATGGGGCCACGATTTCAGGCCCGACTACCTGTCGCTTTCAGCGCTGGTGACCCTGTTTCCCGATCTCCCGGTTTCAGCCTTTACCGCGACGGCAACCAACCGTGTGCAGCAGGATATCCTCGACAAAATCGCCCTGCGCAGCCCGCTTATTGTCAGGGCCTCCTTTGACAGGCCTAACCTCTGCTATGACGTACGCTTCAAGGAAAATACGGATGCGCAGATCGTTTCCATGCTGAAAAGCAACCGTGGCAAGGCAGGCATTATCTATCGTACAAGCCGCAAAAACGTCAACGACACCGCGACGATGCTGCAGGCAAAAGGGTTCCGAGCCCTTCCGTACCATGCCGGTCTCAGTGACGGTGAGCGTAAACAAAATCAGGAAGCATTCATCCGCGATGAAGCGGACGTGATTGTGGCCACCATCGCATTCGGTATGGGTATCGACAAATCGAATATCCGCTTTGTAATCCATGCCGACCTTCCAAAAAGCATCGAGAACTACTACCAGGAAACCGGCAGGGCTGGCCGTGACGGGGAAGCGGCGCACTGCACCCTTCTTTTTTCACAGGGTGATATTCCCAAAGTGCGTTTCTTTATCGATACGATGCCGGACGAAACCGAGCGGTCGAGAGCGTCCGCCGCCCTTTCAAGGGTGATCAACTTTGCCTCGGCTTCAGTCTGCAGGCGCAGAACCCTGCTTGACTATTTCGGAGAAACATACCCTCATGAAAACTGCGGCTCCTGCGATATCTGCCTCGGCACCCGGGAAGTGGTCGACTGCACCCTTGAAGCGCAGATGCTGCTCTCGGCGATCGTCCGCACCGAAGAGCGTTTCGGGGCGGCGCATATTGTAGATATTGTCACCGGCAGCGGCAGTAAAAAGATCCTTGACTTCGGTCACGACCGTCTGAAAACCTGGGGCGTGGGCAAAGGGCACGATAAAAAATACTGGCGCAGGCTTCTTGACGAGCTTCTGGCCCAGAAAGTCATTGAACGGACGGAAGGCCTCTATCCGCTGCTCATGCTCCTGCCGAAAGCGGTACGGGTCCTTAAACATGAAGAGCGCATTGAAATGGTCAGTGTTGTGGAAAAGAAAAAGGAAAAAGCCGTTCAGGGAAAGCCCGGAGTTTCAGGTGTGCCATATGATCAGGAACTGTTCGAACTGTTCAGGACGCTTCGCAAGCAGATCGCCGACGAGCAGGGGATCCCTCCCTACGTTGTTTTTTCGGACCGCTCACTGCATGAGATGGCCTCTCGTTTTCCCCGGACGGCTGAAGAGATGCTTGCCGTTTCAGGAGTCGGCGAAGTCAAGCTCGAACGATACGGCAGGCAGTTTCTCCGCCTCATCGACCGCTACTGCAGTGATCACCCCGACCGGAAAATTCTGAATCCCGAATAGTCAGAAAGTACGCTAAGCCCTGTTTTCTTCCGTTTAATTCTTCCCGGTCAATTTTTGACAGGACGCCTGCTTTTTGCCGCTCCCCTGGCTGAGCGCATTCCAGCATAATTTGAGTCCTGGAGCGCCGGGAGGTATTTGACGTGCTTGCAGGATGTTTATTTGTGCTCTGTCTCTGCTTTTTTCAGATTCTCCGCGACGGCGCGGGCGTTGCGTTTCAGGCGCCGGAGCCCGATGCGGAAAACCGGGGTGCCGTAGAAAAGGTCGCGGAAGCCTGATCCGGTGAGGTTCAGTATTTCGTCCGCGGTGATGCTGATGAGATTGTTTCGCAAGGGAAATGATTCATGGGCGCGGATAATTGCCTGCCTGTTATAGGGGCAGGCCTCCTGGCATTGGTCACAGCCGAAAAGCCGGGTGCCGATCATTGCCGCTTCTTCAGCACTGAATTCTCTTTTAAGCTCCACCGTGAGGTAGGAGATGCATCTGGAAGCGTCAAGTTTTCCGGGTCCGTCAAGAGCGCCTGTCGGGCAGCTGTCAAGACAGCTGCAGCAGCTTCCGCAGAGATTGGGAAGGGGTTGTCTCTGGTCGGTTATTGACAGGTCAATAAATATTTCTCCGAGAAAAACATACGATCCGGTCGAAGGAATCATCAGAAGGGTGTTTTTCCCTGTTTTTCCGATACCGGCATGTTCAGCCCAGTTTTTTTCAAGGACCGGAGCGCTGTCAACGGTTATCACGGCATTGAATGGTTCGGCTGTAAGCGTTTTCAGGGTCGTCAGAAGCTCCTCAAGCTTTTGGCGCAAAATGACATGATAGTCCGGAACGAGGGCATATTTCGAGATGCCCGGTTTCTCCGTATCGGGTTGAAAGGGATGGTTGTAGCTGATCGCCGCGGAAATGATGGTTTGAATGCCCACAAGCAGCATTGAGGGCATGGCCCGTGCGTCCCTGCCCTTTTCCAGATAGGTCATCTCCCCGTGCCGCTTTTCATCGATCATGCTGTCGTAGCGCTGCATTGCAAGCGGCTGGGGAACGGGAGAGGAGAATCCGATCGCACAGAATCCGAGCCTTGCGGCCTCCTTCCGGATTTTGCGGGCAAGCTCTGTGGACTGGTCGGCCATGAGAGAGTTAATGGCTATGATAGTGTTGCTTGAGCAGGTATTTATCTCTCAAGCTATATTAAATAATGCTTTGCAGGCTTTCGGTCACAATAAAATCACCAAAGAGTGAAGAAAACCTTCTTTCCAACATACATAATCGTCCGGTTTCGGGCACAAAAAAAGCCGGGGATTACTCCGGCATTGCCCGGAAAATCAGAACCCCCGGCGTTACTCTGCAGGGCGCTTTGCCCATCACCCCGACCGTATTGACGGTATTAACCAGTGCGGCAACCTTCGCATCAAGTAAGTTGCCGGTTTTATAGGTGATCATAATGATCGGTTTGGATGTAAAGGCAGTTTTGCGGTATCTGCCAAGCTCCTGCATTGATCCTGTCAAGCTTATGATGTATATTAAAAATACTGTTTCACTATGTTTTTTCAATCCGTGATTTTCTGTTCCAGACAATGTTATTTCGGAACATGTCCATGACATCAAACGCACCCCAAAGCTCATGGCTTTTGAGAGCATAACGGACGAGTTTATCGAAGAATTGATCTGTTGCCGAAAAATGGTGACCAACCCGAAAACACGGGAAGTCAGCAAGCCCGGCCATAAGCAGGTCAACTATATGGTCAAGGCACTTGATGAGTCCGGCCATAAATTCGAGCTGTTTACCCGTCAGAATCTGGCGGAGGGAATGGAGGATGATTTTTCCTGTGGATTGCGGTGGTTGGCTCCCAATAGAGAAAGCCTGATCCTTTGCCGCTATAATGGATCGAGCCATCCGCACAGGAACAAGATCGAAAAACAGGCGCTGGGTCTGATTTGTCATATTCACCGGGCTACGGAGAGGTATATTACGGCTAATCAGAAGCCAGATGGCTTTGCTTATGAAACCGATAACTACCACTCACTGCAAGAAGCCGTGTTTTGTCTTGTGAGAGATTGCCGTATAGAAGGATTGCTGACCGATACTGCTGAGACGAACCAGATTGATTTGTTTTCATGATGACCATTGATGTTGACATACTACAGAAAACGCTTTGTCATGCGATGTGTGGCGAGGTGCGCGTCAGGGAAAAAACGCCGGAAATACTGGCTGTCGATACCCCGTTTACGTTTCCTGACGGCGATCAGTATCAGCTCTACATAAAAGTTCTGCCTGGAGGGATCCTGCGGCTAACCGATATGGGTCATACGCTGATGCATCTGAGTTACGAGCACGATATCGACAGATTTCGTGAAGGCACGAGGGGCATGCTTTTCGACAAGATCAAGTCGGAAACATCTGTTGATGAACGTGAAGGAGCATTATGCATTGATTCTTCGCCCGAACAGATCGCTACCGATATATTTCGTCTGGGTCAGGCAATTACCAGCATCAGCGACCTCGGTTTTTTGAAACGGTCAAGGGTGGAATCCTCCTTTTACGACGATCTCAGGGAGTCTCTTTTCAGGGTTATTCCCGCTGAAAAGGTCAAAAAGGATTATCTCTACGAAGGGATGGCAAATGCGTCGGATTACCCGATCGACTACTGGATCGAAGGGAGGGAGGCCCCGGTTTTTCTTTTCGGTATTCCCAATCGTGACAAGGCCAAGACCGTTACGATTATTCTTGAGCACCTATTGAGAGCCAATGCCACGTTTGAAAGCATCCTCGTGTTTTCTGATCAGAGTTCCTTGCCTCGCGCCGATCTTGCCCGGCTTACAAATGTGAGCGATACCATGATCTCGTCTCTTGATGCCGAGACCGATTTCAGGCGCAAGCTTGAGAAAAAAGCTTGCCTGAACTGACAGGTATCCGGCTTCATTCGCTCACCCCGCCTGCCGTGTGATCTTTTCGAACACCTGATGCATCAGCTTCTGTGCAATAAAGCTTTTGAAGGCTTCGTCGTTCATGATGCGGTTGAAGATGGCTTCGTTGCCGTTCATGCGGTCGAGCAGCAGG
>Ga0268280_1002518_pt1 | contig 10484 bp, 8 predicted proteins | sample saktaG_9_FD_190139 | JGI IMG/M metagenome (GOLD analysis project Ga0268280, IMG submission 190139) | Saline water microbial communities from Sakinaw Lake, British Columbia, Canada - sak_2011_5_24_40m | ecosystem: Environmental > Aquatic > Non-marine Saline and Alkaline > Saline ...
GTCCAGACTGCCGGCGTGAATACCAATCACCCTCCGACCGCCGCTACCACGCCCAGCCGGTCTCCTGTCCCCATTGCGGGCCCAAACTGAAATTGCTGGTCAAGGGCAGGGCAAGAAAAGGTGATGCTCTGGCCCTGGCCCTAAAAATACTGCGAGCCGATAAAGTTCTGGCAGTCAAAGGGGTCGGCGGCTTTCACCTCGCCTGCCGCGCGGCGAGCGCTGCGGCCATGGCCCGGTTACGGCATTTAAAACAAAGGAGCGGCAAGCCTTTCGCTCTCATGGCCAGCCTGGAAATGATCCGCGAACACTGCCTGATATCTCAAAAAGAAAAAGAATTGCTGAACAGCCCGGCCGCACCCATCGTCCTGCTCGCTGCCCGGCCGGGAAACCAGCTCGTTGCCCGGATCGCCCCGGGTCAGAACCGCCTGGGCTTCATGCTGCCCTACTCACCGCTGCACCGCCTGCTGATCGAAAAAATGGGCGAGCCGCTGGTCATGACCAGTGCCAACCGTCGCGACGAACCGATAATTTTCCGGGACACGGCCGCGGAACTGCCCGGACTCAGCGATGCTATACTCAGCCACGACCGGCCCATCCACGCCTTTGCCGACGATTCGGTTGTCTGCAGTTTCGCCAAAGAGACTTACTTTTTCCGGCGCAGCCGCGGTTTCGTACCGCTGCCCATCCGCCTGCCTTTTTCCAGCCCCGGGACCGTTCTGGCCCTGGGCGCCATGCTCAAGACCACCTTTACCCTGCTGCAGGGGAACCGGGCCCTGGTCAGCCAGCACATCGGCGATACCGAGTCGGCCGCGGCCCTGGCAGCGGAAAAACAGGCCATCCGTCACTACCTTGCCTTGTTCGCCATGCAGCCAACCGTGATCGCCGTCGACAGCCATCCCGCCTACCCCAACCGCCTGCTGGCAGCCGATTTCCCGCACTGCGAAATCGTCGAGGTCCAGCACCACCGTGCCCACATCGCCTCCCTGCTGGCCGAAAGCGGCGAGACAGGCAAGGTCCTGGGCATCGCTCTGGACGGCAGCGGTTACGGCGACGACAGCACGTCTTGGGGTGGAGAATTTTTTCTCGGCAACCTGCACGGCCTGGAGCGCGTCGGCCACCTGCTGCTCCTATTTCTTCCCGGCGGCGACGCGGCCGCCCGCGAGCCCTGGCGCATGGCCCTCTCCCTGCTTCTGGCCCTCCCCGGCGCCGAAAAAGCAGCCGGGCACTTCGCCGGCAAATTCGGCCGCAAGGGCGAGCAGGTACTGGAAAGCATCGTCCATCGCCGGGGCGGGGTCATGACCTCGAGCTGCGGCCGGCTATTCGACGGCGTGGCCGCGCTGCTCGGCCTGGGTGAACGCAATTCCTACGAAGGAGAACTGCCCTCCCTGCTCCAGGCCGAGGCCGAGCGGGCCCGGCCGCAAAAAACAACCTATCCTTTCGCCATAGAAAAAAAAGCCGGTTTTTTTGTTTTGAACATGCTGCCGGCCGTGGCCGCCATGCTGCAAGACAAAAGGGGCCGGAATGAAAAAGCCCGCTGTTTCCATCTGACCCTGGCCAGCGGCCTGCTGGACATAGGCCTCAACTGTACCTGCGTTTCAGGAATACGAAAAGCGGCCCTGAGCGGCGGCGTTTTTCAGAACACGCTGCTGCTCAAGATGAGCAGGGACCTGCTCAAGAAAAACGGTTTCCAGGTGCTGCACCATACCCAGGTCCCGGCCAACGACGGCGGCATATCGCTGGGACAGGCGGCGCTGGCGGCCGCAAAATACCGCAAGGAGTTGTAATTATGTGTCTTGCCGTTCCCATGAAAGTGATCGAGATCAACAACGATATGGCCGTGGTGGAAAGCGCCGGCCTGCGCCGCGAAGTCGGCATCATGCTGCTGGACAAGGTCAAGCTCAACGACTGGGTGATCATCCACGCCGGCTTCGCCATCTCCAAGCTGACCAAAAAGCAGGCCCGGGAAACCCTGGCCCTTTTTAAGGAGGTAAATTTCTTTGGCTGAAGCAAGCGAGCTGCCCCGTCTGGCCGAACGACTGCGCAGTTTTCCGGCCCGCCCCGGGACCAAGATCATGGAGGTTTGCGGCACGCACACCGTGGCCATCCGCCGTTCGGGGCTGCAGCACCTCCTGCCTGCCGGGGTGAAACTCGTCTCCGGACCGGGCTGCCCGGTCTGCGTTACCCCTGACCGCTTCATCGATGAAGCCGTGGCCCTGGCCCGACAGGGAGTGGTAGTCACCAGCTTCGGCGACATGCTGCGCGTCCCGGGCAGCCGCTCCTCGCTGGAAAAGGAGCGCGCCGCCGGAGCCGACATCCGCGCCGTGTATTCGCCGCTCGACGCGCTGCAGATCGCCGGCGAGTCGGGCAAGGAAACGGTATTCCTGGCAGTAGGGTTCGAGACCACGGCTCCGGCCATAGCCGCCGCGGCCCTGAAGGCCCTGGAAAAAAAGATTTCCAATTTCTCCCTGCTCACCGCCCTGCGGCTTGTGCCGCCGGCCCTGCAGGCCCTGATCGCCGGGGACACGGGCCTTTCGGGTTTTTTGCTGCCTGGACACGTCTCGGCAGTCATCGGCAGGCAAGCCTATGATTTTTTGCTTGAGCGGCGCCTGCCCGGAGTGATCAGCGGTTTCACAGCCGAAGATATCATCTCATCACTGCTCTTGTTGCTGGAAATGAATAATAAGGATATATATAAGGTCATGAACAACTATCCGCGCGTGGTGCGTGACAACGGCAATGAAAAATCGCGGGCCGTGCTGGCCGAAGTCTTCGAAGCCGTCGACGCCGAGTGGCGCGGCCTTGGCGCCATCCCGGTCAGCGGCCTGCAGCTCAAACCCGCTTTTGCCGCCCTGGACAGCCGCCGCCGCTTTGCCATTCCAAACGAAACGGTCCGACCCCGCCGCGGCTGCCGTTGCGGCGACGTGCTGCGAGGCCTGATCGATCCGCCGGCCTGCCCGCTGTTCAACAAGTCCTGCCGCCCGGACCGGCCGCTGGGGCCGTGCATGGTGTCGTCGGAAGGCAGCTGCAGCGCCTGGGTGACCTATGGATAAGATCCTGCTGGCCCACGGCGGCGGCGGCAGCAAGAGCGCCGAATTGACCCGGAGCGTGTTCCAGCGCTTCCTGCGCGACCCGCTGCTCTTGGAAATGGACGACGCCGCCCGCCTGGACGGCCTGGTATTCACCACCGACAGCTTCGTGGTCCGGCCGCTTTTTTTTCCGGGCGGCGACATCGGCAGCCTGGCTGTCTGCGGCACGGTCAACGACATGGCGGTCATGGGCGCCGAACCGCTTTATCTCTCCATCGCCTTTATCATCGAGGAGGGATTCGCGGTCGCGCAACTGGAAAAGATATTGGCCTCAATCGCCCGCGCCGGCCGCGAGAGCGGCGTGCGCATCGTCTGTGCCGACACCAAGGTGGTGGAAAAAGGCAAGGCTGACGGCATCTTCATCAACACTGCCGGCATCGGCCGCCCGCTCTTCAAAAAGCCGGTAGAGCCGAAACGCATCCGTCCCGGGGACGCCATTTTGATCAACGGCCCACTCGGCCTGCACGGCGTTTCGGTGCTGACCGCCCGCGGCGAATTCGGCCTGCGCGGCAAGATCAAAAGCGACGTGGCCCCGCTCTGGAAGTTGATCAAAAAATGCCGCAACCTGGATATCCCCTTCATGCGCGATCCGACCCGCGGCGGCCTGGCCCAGACCCTGAATGAATTGACGCACAAAAAAAAATTCGGCCTGCGCGTTTGGGAAGACAAATTGCCCATCCCCAAGAAAGTGGCCGCGGTCTGCGACCTGCTCGGCTTCGATCCCCTGCATGTGGCCAACGAAGGCAAGGTGGTTATGGTCGTATCCCGGCGCGACGCCGATCAGGCATTGAAAATCCTGCGCCGGCAGCCATTGGGCAAAGAGGCGCGGCGAATCGGCGAGATCACGGTTGAAAATCCCGGCCGCGTGGTCATGGCCACCCGCGCCGGCAGCGAACGCATCGTCATGCCCCCGGTCGGGGAGATCCTGCCCCGCATCTGCTGATGCACGAAGGAGCCATCGCCGCCGCCCTGATCCAGAGCGCCCTGGAGGTGCGGGAACGGGAAAAAATCGACCAGGTCAAGACTATGACCGTGCTCATCGGCCGTTTGCACCACGTGGTCCCCGAAGTGCTGCAGAACCATTACCGCATCCTGAAAAAAGAACACCCGCCCCTGTCCAAATCCAGGCTGGTTATCGAGATCGCGCCGCTGCGCATAACCTGCCGCGCCTGCGGCCGGGAGACCATGATCGAACGACCGACCTTTGCCTGTTCTTCCTGCCAATCCACCGCCATCGAGATCACCAGCGGCAGGGAGATGCACCTGAAAGACATAAGCGGTGTAAGGTCGACGGTGGACGGTTGAAAAAAAAGACAAGATAAAAAAGACAATATAGGGGCGGTTAACAAACCGCCCGTACATAAAAATAAAATTCCAAATTTCAAATCCCAAATTCCAAACAAATTCCAAGTTCCAAATTCCAATGTCCAAAATAAAGAAAGGAACAAAGGCAGGTAGGGGTTTGATTAATCAAACCCCTCCAAGATCTAGAACCTTGAAATCGCACAGCGCCTTCGTTTTAGTCATTTGGTCATTGGAATTTGGTGCTTATTTGTGATTTGGTGCTTGGGATTTGGAATTTTCTTTGGGCGGTTCACGAGTGTCCCCGCCAGGGGGAACCGCCCCTACCTCGTTTTTTTCAACCCCGGCTTGTTCTTCAATATCGCGATCCAGCTGTCGATCCCCTTGCCGTCTTGGGCGGAAACCTCGATGACGGCGCAGGCCGGATTGACCTTTTTGATGTTTTCACGCAATTTTTCCAGGGAAAAGTTTTTCAGGGGCAGAAAATCGGTCTTGGTGACCAGGCAAAGCTGCGAGACCTGGAAGGCCAGCGGATACTTCAGGGGCTTGTCCTCGCCCTCGGTCACGCTGATCAGCAAAACGTTGAGGTGGGCGCCGACATCGAACTCGGCCGGGCAGACCAGGTTGCCGATGTTTTCCACGAACAGAAGATCCATGCCGTCGGTGCCCAGCTCGTCAATGGCGGTTTGGATCCATGAGGCTTCCAGGTGGCAGTCGCCGCCAAAGGGGCCGGTGTTGATCTGGTAGGCCTGCACACCCAGTTTCTGCAGGCGCTCGGCGTCCAGGGTGGTCTGGATATCGCCTTCGATAATTTTTATTTTTTTGCCCAGCTTCTTGACCGTCTCCTCGATCAGGGTGGTCTTGCCCGAACCCGGCGAACTCATCAGGTTTACAAAAAAAATATTTTTATCCTTGAGGCTCTTTCTGATCCCGGCGGCGATGCTGTCGTTGGCCTTGAGCAGCTTCTGCATGACATTAATTTTTTTTATTTCCATGGCTTTTTTATACCGCATCGCCTACGAAAAAGCAATCAGCAAGCGCAAAAAAGGCATATAAAACGTTGATTTTTTAGGCGGACAAGAAATTTTTCAACCCTTGACAATTCGATTTTAATTATTATAATAAACTTTAAAAAATCATGACAAACAACATACAAATCATTATTTTACTAACGATTTTTGTGCCCATTGTCGGTTCACTGACCATCCCCCTGGCCGGCCTCATCTCTGCAAAAGCCCGATCGTTCTGGTCGGTGCTGCTCGCCCTGGCCACCAGCGCCTTCTCCCTGCTGCTGATCCCCTTCGCTCTCAAAGGAGGTGAGCTTACCTTCCGCAAGACCATGGCCCTGGGCCTCGACTTCATCATTGTCGCCGACGCCCTTGCCGTATTCATGGCCATTGTCTCATCATTCATAGGCGCACTGATCGTCATCTACTCGCTGGGATACATCGGCCATGAGGAGAACCAGAGCGAATATTACCTGATCGTCCTGCTCTTCATCGGCGCCATGATGGGCCTGGTTTTTTCAGCCAACCTGATCTTCATGTACCTGTTCTGGGAGATCGCCGCCATCGCCTGCTGGCGATTGATCGGGTTCTACCGCGTGAAGGAGTTCGTGCTCAAGGCTGACAAGGCCTTCCTGGTGACGTTCTTCGGCGCCGTGTTCATGCTGCTGGGTTTCATCCTCATCTACAACCAGACCGGCACGTTCGATCTCACCGCCATGCGCGGCACCCTGATCCCAGGCACGGCCGTGCTGCTGATCCTGATGGGCATGTTCTCCAAGTCGGCCACCGTGCCGCTGCATACCTGGCTCCCGGATGCCGGCGTGGCGCCGACCCCGGTCACCGCCATACTTCACGCGGCAGTGCTGGTCAAGATAGGCGTCTACGCATATGTGCGCCTGTTCTGCTACACATTTAAATTGCCCGAGGGCTGGTACCAGGCCATCCCGATCATCGTGGTCTTCTCCAGTTTGCTCGCGGCCGGGGCGGCCGCGGTGGAGAACGACATAAAAAGGATCCTGGCCTACTCCACGATCAGCCAGATCGGCTATATATTCCTGGGCTTCGCCGTGATGAACCCGGTGGGCATCGCCGGCTCACTGCTTTTTATACTGATGCACGGCCTGGCCAAAGCCGGACTCTTTCTCTGCGCCGGCATCGTCATCCACGCCACCCACGAGCGCGACATCAGCAAGATGGGCGGCATGTTCAAGACCATGCCCTGGACGGCCCTGGCCTTCATTTTTTGCGCCTTCTCGGTCATCGGCATTCCGCCTTTCGGCGGATTCTTTTCCAAGTTCATGGTCATCTTCGGCGCGGTCCAGGCCGGCCAGATATGGGTGGCAGCCGTGGCCTTGTTCGCTGCCCTACTGACCATATTTTACCTTTTCAGAGTATTCAGCGCCGTCTTCATGGGCGAAGCAAAATCCGATAAGCGCGAAGGATCGCGCTCCATGGTACTCGTGGTCGTGGTCCTGGCCATCCTCTCGCTGCTGGCCGGATTCTTCGTGGCCTATCCCATGAAATTGGTCAATATCGCAACCGGCGAAATCTTAAGGTGGATGCAATGAACCCACAAAACCTGACCATCCCGATCCTTGTACCTTTCCTGCTGGCCCTGCTCACTTACATCCTCCCTTCGCGCATCAAATGGCTGCGCGAAACCGTGGCCGTTCTGGGCGCGGCCATCATCGTCTACATCGCCATCACCTTTTTCGGCCAGAAGGAAACTTTCTACACCCTGCCCTGGCTGGGCCACGGCATCGATTTTGAACTGCGTCTCTACCAGTTCAGCCAGTTCATCCTGCTGGCCTTGAGCGGCTTCGTTTTTCTGATCACGTTATACTCGACGGTCAAGATGGCCGGCAATTCCAGGGTCCGCGAGTATTACAGCTACATATTTTTGACCGCGGCCCTGGCCGGCGGCGCCACCCTGGCCAACAACTTCGTGCCGCTGATCTTCTTTTGGGAAGGCCTGCTGATCACCCTTTACGCGTTGATCAACCTCGGCGGCAAGAACGCCCACCGCACCGCGGTCAAGAGCTTCATCATCGGCGGCTTCTGCGATTTCTGCATGATTTTGGGCATCGCCATCCTCTGGTCGCAGACCGGAACGCTGAGAATGTCCGATATTTCGGTGCTACCCCAGGGCTTGCTCGCTGTCAGCTTTTTCCTGATGATGATCGGCGCTATCGGCAAGGCCGGCGCCATGCCTTTTCACACCTGGATCCCCGACGCCGCCATCGACGCCCCGGTCTCGGTCATGGCCTTGATTCCCGGCGCTCTGGAAAAACTGCTGGGTATCTACCTGCTGGTGCGCATCACCCTGGATTTCTATAAATTGGAAATCAACAGTCCATTCTGCATCACGCTAATGATCATCGGCGCCGCCACCATCGTGCTGGCCGTGTTCATGGCCCTGATCCAGAAGGATTTGAAAAAACTCCTTTCTTATCATGCCGTTTCCCAGGTCGGCTACATGATATTGGGCATCGGCACCGCAGTACCCATAGGCATCATCGGCGGTATTTTCCACATGATCAACAACGCCATATACAAAAGCGGGCTGTTCCTGGCCGCCGGTTCGGTGGAACACCAGACCGGGACCACCGAGTTAAAAAAACTCGGCGGCCTGTACCGGGTCATGCCTTTCACAGCCTTGGGATTCTTGATCTGCGCCGCAGCCATTTCCGGCATCTGGCCCCTTAACGGCTTCGTTTCCAAGGAAATGATTTTTCACGGCTCCTATGAAACCGGATACACCATCTTCACCATCGCCGCTTGGCTCGGGGCCATCCTCACTTTCGCATCTTTTCTGAAAGCCGGGCACTCGGTGTTTTTCGGTCCGCGCAACCCGGAAACTCCGCAGGTCAAGGAAAACAAAAGCCCGATATATATCCCGATCCTGGTTCTTGCCGCCATATGCGTTGTGTTCGGCATCTACAACTGGATACCATTAAAATTCTTTCTTGAGCCCATCTTGAGCGGCCATCTGCCGGCAGGCGAAACCCTGAATTTCAGCAGCCACGCCCTGGCCCTGTTCAATCCCATCGCCATGATATCCATGGGCTGCCTGCTGCTCGGCCTGGGTCTGCACATCTACGGTTTCAAGCGCGGCGGCAACAAAGCCTATCTGGTTTCCGAACCGATCCACCATCTGCCCGTGCTGAACACCATATACAATTGGGCCGAAGCCCGCGTCTTCGATCTCTACGAGCAGGGCATCAAGTTCCTGCAAGCCCTGTCAAGTTTCCTGTTCAAATTCGTGGATCGTCCCATCGATTTCTTCTATGAAAGAATTGTGGTCAGTGTCGGCCGAGCCTGCACCGGCATTCTCAAAGCCGCCCACAACGGGTACTACGCCAACTACCTGGCCTGGACCATAGGCGGGCTGGTACTCATCGTCTGGGCCATCGGCGCCCTGTTAAGGTAGGAGAAGAGCCATGATATTTCTATTCATCATCGTACCCCTGGTGCTGGCCGCCCTGATGCCCCTGCTGGGCAAGATATCCAAGCGTTTCCTGCCCGACCTGCTGGCCAACGCCGCCATGCTCTTCCTGCTGGTGTTTTCGGTTATCAGCGCCAAGCCGCTCATCGCCAACGGCGGCGTCATCCAGCAGGCGTTCTGGTTCGGCGCCCCGATTAATATCCGGCTGCTGCTCGACGGCTTCAGCCTGTTCATGCTTTTTACCATCTCGCTGGTCAGTTTCGCAGTCACACTCTATTCTATTGACTACATGGAACAATACGGCGCCAAGGCCAATTACTACGCCCTATTGCTGCTCATGATCGCCGGCATGAACGGCCTGGTCCTGACCAGCGACCTGTTCAATATTTATTTGTTCCTGGAAGTCGCTGCCGTGGCCTCCTACGCTTTGGTCGCCTTCGGCCAGGGCCATGACGAGCTCGAAGCATCATTCAAGTATCTGATGCTTTCGGCCGTGGCCTCGGCCTTCATCCTGCTGAGCATCGCCGTCATCTTCGGCCTGACCGGCGGACTGGGCTTTGGCGCGGTCGCGTCCGGGCTGAAGACGCTGAACATCAAATACGTGGTCGGCTTTTGCAGCGGCCTGTTCCTCATGGGTTTCGGCCTGAAAACAGCTCTTGTTCCTTTCCATACCTGGCTGCCCGACGCCCACCCTTCGGCCCCGGCCCCGATCTCGGCCATGCTTTCGGGAGTGCTGATCAAGGTTTCCGGCGTCTACGCCATGATGCGCATATTTTTAAACGTCTTCGGGCTAACCCCGGCCCTGACCACGGTGTTGACCGTACTGGGCATGGCCTCGATCTTTGTCGGCGCCCTGGCCGCCCTGGGCCAGAAGGATATCAAGCGCATGCTGGCCTATTCATCGATCAGCCAGGTCGGCTATGTGATCCTGGGCCTGGGCATCGGCACGCCGCTGGGCATCATCGGCGGCCTGTTTCACCTGTTCAACCATGCCCTGTTCAAGTCCCTGCTCTTTTTAAACGCCGGTGCGGTCGAGCGGTCGACCGGAACCCGTTCCCTCGATCAGATGGGCGGCCTGGCCAAACGCATGCCCCTGACCGCGGCTACCTCGGCCATCGGATCACTGTCCATCGCCGGCGTGCCGCCGCTGAACGGTTTCTGGAGCAAGCTGCTGATCATCATCGCTTTGGTGCAGGCCAAAATGCACGTTCTGGCTTTCCTAGCCGTTTTGGGCAGCGTGATCACCCTGTGGTACTACCTGGTCCTGCAGCACAACGCCTTTTTCGGCAAATTGAACGATACCTGGAAGTCGGTCAAGGAAGCCCCGTTCTGGATGTCGGCTGCCACCGTGCTGCTGGCGCTGCTGTGCATCATCATCGGCCTGGTGTTTCCCATGATCATCCATTCCTGGCTGCAGCCGGCCGCTGATGTCTTGAGCAGCGGCGTAGCCGTAACTTTGAACTTTATCGGATTTTAGGAGAAGCGCATGCATCTTTTTCTCATGATCGGTTTGGTCGCCTTTTCCATAATGGCCGTCCTGAGCCGCGACCTGCTTCGCAGCGCCATCAACCTGGCCGTGGCCAGCATTTTTCTGGCCATCATCTTCTTCAGGATGAACGCCGTTTACGCCGGGGTCTTCGAGGT
>Ga0268280_1002519_pt1 | contig 10471 bp, 14 predicted proteins | sample saktaG_9_FD_190139 | JGI IMG/M metagenome (GOLD analysis project Ga0268280, IMG submission 190139) | Saline water microbial communities from Sakinaw Lake, British Columbia, Canada - sak_2011_5_24_40m | ecosystem: Environmental > Aquatic > Non-marine Saline and Alkaline > Saline ...
AGTTATTACTTTCCTTTCAGAATTCATTAATACATTAAATTCTTTATTTTCCGTCGGAAGAAATTCAGGATAAAATCCATAATTATAAAAGTGGTCATCTAATCCTAATTCTTTACCAAAATACCAAGTTAAATGTTTAATTAAAGGTTTTGTACCATAACCGTAAAGATTTTGTGCCCCTGGAGTCTTAATATCGAAATTAGCACTACTTCTTACTTCATCTACCGCAGGGCAAATTGCAGGAATATCCAACCAACTTGGGTCGCAATAATAAACAATCTTATCATTAGGATTAAGTTTTTTATACTTATCAATTGCCATAAGGGTCATTATAATATCCCCAATGGCTCCTGGACGATTGATGTGCAACGTCTTCATTTATTTATTCTCCATTATGTAAGTAAAGTAAGCGAACCAATAATCTCTATTAAAGTTAGTTTTCATGTGATGTTTATGACATAAAGTAATAAGATTACTCGGTTTACAATTATTCTTATTATAATCTACGTGATGAACATGATTACCTTTCTTACCGCATAGTTGACACTTATAACCATCCCGTTTACGAATTTCTATTTTCAAACTTTTATTGAATTTCATAGGATACGGGAATTTTCCTTCACCATGAATATAGCTCGAATTTTTTTTACCTGTCATTGCGAGGGACTGTTTTGGTCGTTTCTGACCTCTCTGGGCAATAGAACTATGCTTTCGACAGTGCTTATATCCATGTTGAATTTCTTTTCCGCAGTCTGGGCAAAAATTCATAGGGTGTTTCCTATTTAATTTATTTCTTTTCGTCAAATCAGGTCTTTTTTTCCCAAACATACCATTATTTTTTCCGGCAGAAGCACAAAACACGCACTTCCCACCACCATATTTTCCAGTATTATAGGTTATTCTTTTCCCACAAGAACAGTAATATTCTTGTTTTTTCTTGTGTGCGAATTTATTTGAACACACTATACAATAACCCAAAACCGAATATTTACTTATCTTCTTTTTACACACTTTGCACTTATTCACGCTCTAAAGCCTCCTTAATAAAATTTAACACGAAATAAATAACTTCTTTTATCTCTCTGAAGTTCACCGTCGAAGAAAACATTCTGAACTCTAAAGTTTGGTAATCGTTTTTGGGTAAATGTGAAATATTTAAACTTCTATATTTTTCGTCAAGTGAAGAGTATCCACTGAACGAATATCCGTCTTTGTTTCTATATTGATGAATAACTTTTTCAGTTAATTTATAATCACTCTTGGGTAAAAACTTACACGTTTCAGATAATCGTTCCTTTGAAATTTTAAATCTTTTTGCTATAAATTTTTGGCGGTGTATCCATTCTTTAATTATTGAGAGAATTTGCTTGTCTGATAATTTTTTAACGTCACAGTGAATATGCAATCCACACGAAGGTAATGCCTTAGCTTTGTAACATCTACATAATGCCAGTATTTCTTTAATTTGAAGAAACGATTCTTCGTTGTAATATAAATGATTACTATTTTCAGGAGAAAGTTCGATACCATTCTGAAGACTTCCATCCCCCTTCAGCGTCCAGGATTTTAAAGTTTTCCCTCTCTCAATGAGTTTATCTGCATCCGTCTTAGCCGGAAGTTCGAACTCAAATTCTGGACTAAAACGTATCTTAGTTATATCTATTAATCTTATTTCTTCTTTTTTAACTCGTTTTATTTTCTTCATTTATCCTCCACCAAGCAAAATGTCGCTTATCTTTATCAGATTTATTAATAAATGGTATAAATCTAATGCAGATAATATAACCTTCTGATTTAAAATACCAATATAATTTCTTCTCATACCAAACAGTAAACATTTTACTCCTTATCAGGAATTTTTTTAATCTCCCAATGGTGTTTCTGATATGAAACATCTTCGCATATTATCAATACATCGTCTGTTCCTACTTCTTTTGATACGAATCCTTGTTTAATGATTCCGGCATCTTTAAAATAAACCATCTGACCCATTCTCATGAGTACCTTTCTCTATTTATCATAGATTATCCATCCGCTAATATTAAGTTTCTTTCTGAGTAATTTCAAATAATCGCCTAATCGTTTTCGGTATTCTTTATACTCATCTCCCCCGGCAGCATTATTCTTTTTAAATTTAATCGCATCGGTCCAGAAAACTTTTACATCACGTTTCTGTAATTCTAAAAATGCCAATTCATGTTCACCCAATTTAAATTCAACATCCCATAAGCTTATGATACTGTTAGTTTTAGCTAAAAATATGTTCATACATATGTCTACTTTTTGAAAAGATAAGTTATTAGCCATCACATAATCCTCAGATTTTTTAAAATGAATTCCTTTATTATCAACATACATATAAAAATTCCAAGCAGCTTTGGCATTTTCTAATTCAAATCCTACTACACCATAATTAGCTTCAGAATTTAAAAATTCAACAATAGGCTCAAAATTATATTTTTCAGTAAATTGAATTGAATCAGACGAAACTAAGCAATATTCATATCCTAATTCTTTCGCCTTATTAACTAAGAAATTTCTAGCATAACTCAATCCACAATCAAAAGGAAGATAATATACTTCGCAAGGGATTTGAGACTTAAAATAATCATAAGTTATAATCTTTTCATCGGTTTGATACCCTTGGTCTGCAATTAAAACGATACAATTGCCCGGGTTATTATCGATAATAGACTGCACGGTTTTATACAGTGCAGAATCTCTTAAAAATGTGGTTATAAGTATTGCTATTTTATTCACTAATCCTCCAAGTTTACTTCAATAATCGAGGCATTCCAGTAACTATTTCCCATTAATGGGGTATTCGTTCTTTTGCAACATGTTTCTGCCTTCTTTTTTGAGAGAAATGCTTTTGCAACATGATGAAAATTTTCTCCCGAATTATATACTACTAAATACACTATTTTACCCATTTTTTAATTCCTCCCAGGTCTGTTTAAATGTTTTTTCTAAATAAGCAACTACAGGTATAGGAACGTTAATATTTAAATCATATAGTTTAGCGGGTTTTATTTTTCGCTTTCCTTCCACCTTAATATCAAACAATTCTCCGCAGTATTCAAATGTTTTTATAATCAATTCTTTTTCATTTGGTGTAGAAACTCCAATATAAAGTTTATTAGAGACAATATTCTTTTTGGTAACTGCTTCTAAACATGAGTAGTTTAATAACCAAAAATTAATAGAATTTTTATTTAGATAATTGATAATTTTAATAATTATTTCTTTTTGTTCTAGATTTATTTTATTAACTTTATTATATTCCACGGTTTCAAGTTTTTGTATCTTAATTTCAGGATTTTTTTGTGTTATATGGTCTAACGGTAAATAATTCACGGGAGTAATATTATTTGCTGTTTTTTCTAATTGATACAGTGAACTTTTATTAAATGTATAAAAATCAAAAACATTCCAATAAGATTTTAAATAATCTAATTCTTTTTTTCTAGTCCGTAGAGCATTGTATGTTGGATTTTTATTATCATGTACGTGTCTAATTTCAGTCTCAGGACAAAAACCAACCTTATATTTAGTCTTAGTTTTAACTAATAGGTACACGTGAGTATGCTCAATGGTTTTTACATTATCATCGAAAATATTGGGAACTTCTCTTCTCCACATAGTAAAATCCGAGACAATATCCGCTCGCAAAAATTTAGTTCCTTTACTCGTAAATTCCCATTTTGATAAGTTTTTTTCAATTAAATAATCTAAAGGAAAATAGCATATCTGATTATCTGCTCTATTTAAGAAATACGAGTATGCTCCGGTTGTAGCATAACCCTCTAAATTTCCGCCCACAACACCTAAATCCGGATTTTCGTCTAATATTTCTTTTAGTTTATATAGATTAGTCTTGTACGATGCCTGAAAATCGTCTTCCATATAGACTAAAAATTCTTCTTTACATATTTCTTTTAGAATTCTACGAGTTTTACTTATTCCACTATCATAAGGAATATATTTAATAACATGACCTAATTTGGTTAATTTAGCATACAGTTTATCTTTTTCTTCGCTTCTATCCCCTTGGTCAACAATATACATTTTGAATTCCTGCAAATGCATCAAAACAGAATCTACTAGGCGAAATAGGGAATCATCTCTTAAAAAAGTAGATATTCCTAGTCCGATATCTTTATTTCTACTCTGTTTAATTAAATTGATTCCTAGATATTTAATTTTCCAATCAATATCCGACATTTCTTTACCTGTTATTTTTTCTAATCCTTCATCTACATTTTCTCTAACATAGAATATATCATTATAGAATACAAAATTAAAATTTGCCTGTTTTACTCTCACCCAAAACTCCCAGTCTTCATATGGTATATTTTTATATCCTTTAACTTTCTGCCACACCGATTTTTTTAAGAGACTCGAGCCAGTTAGTCTATTATAATTTACTAATTCTTCAAGAGTGAATTTTTCATGCCCCCAATCAACCGTTTTACTTTTAAGGTTTGAATTTAAATTTTTTAATGTAATCTTATAATTGACTACATCTGCTTCTGGATGTTTTATTATATGTTTTTTTAAATTCTCCAAAGGATTCTTAATATAATAGTCATCATCATCTAAAAATGTAACCCATTCGGAATTACATTTCTTAACTCCAGTATTTCTTGCTTCTCCTAATCCTTTATTAGATTCATGTTTAATATATTTAATTTTAGGGTAATTATCTAAAATCTTTTCAATTTCTGCGGTACATTTTTCATTAGAACCGTCATTTACTACAATGACTTCATCAAATTCCACAAAATATATTGAGTCTATAGCCCGTTGTAGCCATTTATAACGGTTATATGTTGGTATAATTAAACTAATTGTAGGATTATACATTTTCTCTCCGATTTTCTTTGTAATTGATTATAGCACTTTCCCCTAGAGTATATCCTTTTTCAATTCCATATTTTTCATATATGAAGTTATAATACATTCTTTTTCTCATTTCGCTATATTTCTCATCATCAACCGGATGTTGATGTTCTATCAAAACATCAGGAATGAATGCAATTTTAACCTCACTATTCAATTTTATATTCAAAAAGAAATCCATATGTTCGGAATGTATTTTATGTTTGGCATCCCATGGATTGTTTTTTAAAACATCAGTTTTTGCTAAAAAGAAATTGTAGATAATATCACATACACCATATTTTATCTGGTTTATTTGATGAATCTCTACTGTTTTATTATCCACTAATTTATTCCATTCGATTGATAATAGTATTTTATCAAGCACGAATAAAAATTTTTCGTATGATTTTACTTGACCTTCTTGCCATAATCTTCCACCAACAATTCCAATGTTTTCATCAGCAGCAAATACTTCCATCATATTGAATATATTAGTATTTCTGGTTACAATAAAATCATCTTCTAATAAAAGAGTATATTCGGTTTTAACTTGTTTTACTAACTCATTTCTAGCATAACTAAGTCCACAATCTTCTGGTAATTGTAAAATAGCAACATTTTTATATTTAACTTCGATGGGTTCTTTATTTTGACTGCCAACTATCAATGGGATATCCGGGTATAGCGAGCAGAATGATTTTATGAGTTTTTCTAGGGATTTTTCCCTATTCAAGGTAGTAACTACTGCGGTAATAGCTGAATAAGTTTTATCGGTATTCGAGAAATGAGTAAACTCCCATTTAGGATTCGGGATTCTCCAATCTTTTCCATACAAATTTTCCAGATAAGATTCCGGGTTATTAGGAACATTGAACTTTGTACCTAGAAAATCAATTTGTTTAAGCGGTACAATTAGTGTTTTAGGAATTTCCATTCTCCATTCTTCGTTCCATTTATGAGTAATTCGATTAGGCTTATACGAATAGCAATATCCTGATTTTTCATCAAATGTATGAAAGAATAAATCTATGTGCGGATGAACGGTGTTTCCCTTATACACTGCTAATTCTTTATCCCACTGCCATTTATACTTAAAATCAGAGTTATCTAATATTTCTTTAACTTTCCATCGGTCTTTTATATCTAGGCTTATATCAATATCATTCGGGTCATGTTTTATAAAATCTCCATCTCTTACTGCACCTAATAAAGTACCAGTTTGCAACCAGAAAGTAATTCTATTATAATCTAATAACTGTTTTAAATCTAAAAGAAGTTCCTTTTGGGTAAATACTTTATCTACAGGAACGCTTCTTACACCATTAAAAAATTTATATAACTGTTTTCCAGGTATTGCAGGTTTATTGGGTGAGGGAATTTTCCATTTTTTACCGTATAGCAACTCCAATACTTTGTCAGGATTATTTGGAATGTTAAACATTTCTCCAAGTAATTCAGTTTTTCTAAAAGGAAGAATATCTTCCTTATTTAATTCTCCATTAATATGGTAAAAAGTATAAAATTTATCATCTTCTGCAATCCAGCCATGCCAACCATCAAACCAATTTTTTTCTACGAAATAATGATTGTTTCCCAGGAAGTGTAAATCCCCGCATAATCTTTTTTCATTATGAAAGGTATTATCAATATTTTGAATTTGTTTTTTTACTTCTTCTTTTGTATTCACACTATGATAAATAATAATATCAAAATCATTATCAGATAGTATTAGATTTCTTTCCCTCATGGCTCCGAGCAGCGTACCACCGTACAATAGAATATCATACCCCATTTTTTTAAAATCGGTTTCCAATATTTTTAATTTTTTAATTGCTTCTATTTTCTCTTCTTCGGTCCAATCTCTAAAATATGGATAACTCATTAATTACTCCTCTTTGCTTGCGATTTAATAATTCTAACTGCGTTGTTAATAATCTTTTCTTTAATTTTAGAAGATGATAGTCTCTTAGTATAAGGTATAAAAGCAATCTTATTATTATCCCTAAGCCAATTTATACCCGGATTATCTTTTCGATTCTTCCAGTCATCTCCTACAACGAATAAATCCGCTTTCAGAGAAATAAATTGCTCGATATCTACTAATTTAGTTTGTTTAACAACCTTATCTACTATCTTTAATTCTTTAATAATAGCAGTTCTATCTTTATAGCAGATTATAGGACGCATGCCTTTATGCTGCAAAATGAGGGAATCAGTGGAAACCCCTACAATTAACTTCGTTCCTAGGGCTTTGGCTTGCTTTAAAATGTTTAAATGCCCATAGTGGAAAAGGTCAAAACTGCCAGCAGTGAATACTATCTTCTTTTTTAGTCCCACAATGCCACCCCAATTCTGTAGAAATAATCTTTTACTGGAAATTTAACTGATAATCTAGTTATTTTTTTAACTGCAGCAACTACATCTAGACCAGTTCCCTCTAACGGAATAATTGCCTTATCTGGAAAGCTACAGGGAAAGGTACATTTTTCACAATTCTTGCAGGAACCGGCACCGTAGACGACTGCAAAATGTCCATCTGATAACAGTTTTGCTCTAATTGCGAATAATTTATCTTGTATTTCTTTACTAGACGAAACACCTAATTCCTTCCAATTCTCAGGATTTTCTATTAAGAATTTCTTAAATACTAATGCTCCATGCTCAAATTTTGGCAATACCTTCTTATAATAACTAACAGCTTCTATATGAGGCGGACATTGAGCTTTACTACCATACCGTTTGCATGATTTACAGTATTCTCTTACTTTATCACTGAAGAATTCTTCCAATATTTTTGGGTCAAACATTATCTGTTTCATAACTTTCCTCCTATAATAATTTCGGGTACTGAACATTCTTTAGGTAATTTAATTAACATTTTAATTATCTTTGCAATTTCTTTAGTAGATACAGTTTTAAAAGAACCCGGACAAACAATCGTACTATAGATTCTCGGGTTATATTCAGCATTGATGCACTGTGTAAGTCCTCTAAGAGCAAATTTAGACATAGTATAAATAGATTTATTTGGTGCTCCTGTAATAGACCTAGTAGAACCTATATTGATGATTAATCCTTCTTTCATTAATTTAAGTGCTTCCTGCGTCATGAAAAATGTACCTGAAATATTTAAATTAAATAGACAATCAATTTCATATTCGTTATATTCTGTTAATGGTTTAAATTCTCCAAGCATACCTGCATTATTAATCAGAACATCTACTCTGTTCCATTTATCAAAAACCCGATATAAAAATATTCCTGAATCATTTCTATTGGTAATATCTCCACGAATCATAAGAGTATTATCATCTTCATAATTCTCATTCGTCCGGCTAATAGTTGCGAGATTATAACCTTTTAATGAATTATAAATATCTAATCCTAATCCTTTATTGGCTCCTGATATAACGATTACTTTCTTCATTAAAATTCCTTCTGTTTAGGTTTCGGAACTAACATAAAATCACTGTCTTCACTATATCTCGAACCCTTTTTTGTAATTCTATTCAATTCTCTTATTAAATTAGGAAGATATTTAATTTTCCTAAAATCATATGTGAGCATGATTAAAAAAGCTGCCCAGACTAAAATGCCCCAAGATATTTGTTTACGCACGTTTACCACCTTTTAGCCATGCTGAATGTGCCCCGTTAATATCGTTAATGTTTATTGGGTAATAATCCCAGTTTTCTACAGAAATATCTACAATTACAGATTTTCTTCCTAATTTTCTAAAAGTTCCCTCATTCCCATGACAATGACCGCAATAATTAAATTTAAAATCTTCATTTGCATGTTTCGGATTATGGGTCAAATGTATTCTACTTCCTCCATGTAAAATTCCTACTGATTCGATAGGGGTTTTAGTACCATTATTTGCATCATGATTACCCCCAATAAAAACAATATTTTTACAATGTAATTGATTCCTGTAGTAATCAAAAGCATTCTGAGGAGCATCACTGGCTTCTGAAGATTTTTTCATGCAAAAATCACCTAAGAAGAATACTAAATCATTTTCATCTACCCGTTCATTAAATCTTGAGACGAGAGCTTCATCCATTTCTTTTAGGTTTTTAAATGGACGAGTAGCGTATTCAATCATTTTAGTATGACCGAAGTGGGTATCTGACCAGAACCATATAATCATCTTTTAATTCTCCATTATATACGTAAAGTATGCATACCAGTAATCTATATTATAATTTGCTCTTGTGTTGCAACTTTTACACGTGGTAATTAAATTTGTTTCTTTGCAATTCTCTTTATTATGGTCGATATGATGAACTGATAGTTTTTTCCCTAATTCTTTTAATTCATCTTTTTGTAATTTTCCGCAATACATGCACTTATGATTATCTCGTTTGCGAATAGTTTCTTTCAGTTTTTGCGTAAATTCGAAAGCATATGGAAGTTTCCCTATACCTTTTTGCCAATTCGGATTTCCTTTCCCCACCATCCAGGTAGCACCATAATTTGAATTTTTAATTCCACTGCAATCATAATGATGTTTAGATAGATTTTCTCGATGTTTTTTACTAAATTCTTTACCTTTATGCCCACAAGACCTGCATAATCCAGATTTCTGTAATTTCCCAGACAAACTAATAGGATTTTTACATTTACTGCAACGATATTTTTTGCAGTATTTACCACCTTTCCAGTTAGGATTATTTTTACCTTTAAACTTGGTTTTTTGAGTTTTATATTTCATGATTATTTTATTATTCTGTCTATAATCCCTTTTTGCAATGCTTCAGTTGCACTAAGCCATAATTCACCGGTAGATATTTTTTCTAAATCTCTACGAGTTAATTTAGTATATTTTTTAAATATATCCTCGGTCATTTTATCCAAGTGTATTAAAAATTTTGTACGGTCTTTAATAAACTGCAAATAATCTGCTTGACCTTCAGATAGGGGATGATTCATCCAGAATGAGTTATAATACATACTTCTTTTTTGAGCTGTAATGCTTATCATGGCTGCCATACTACATGATTGCCCACTTATAACACTGTGAACTGGGGCTTTACTCTGCTCTATTGCATTAATAATAGAGAATCCGCACGAAACATCGCCTCCGGGACTGTTAATTTCGAGTACAATTTCTTTTTTTGTATCTAGTATATTCATAGCCTTTATTTTAGTAACAATAACATCCGCACTAATATTATCGATTATGTTGTAAAGCAGAATATACCTGCTTTTATTTAATACTCTGAAATAATACTCGTCTGTAAATTTATCCTCCTTCGTTATGATTTTTTCTTCGCAATCTTCTCCACGTCTAACCATTTTTCCTCCTTTGTAGTGTATCAATATTAATCTTAAGATTTGATTTATTTACTTTTCTAACATCATCTGGAATATTATTCATTGCTTCAATATTCCTACAATCAATAATTGCTTCTTCTAATTTATTAATATAAGATGCAGCAATCGATTTCTCAAATAGTAAACAATAATCATACGTTGGTAAATTTACAAAAAGCATATCATGTGGTTTAGGTATTTCTAATCCTTTTTTAGTAAATAAATAAGCTTGCTGATATTCCCCATTATTCCTGCATATATATGCTAA
>Ga0268280_1002520_pt1 | contig 10471 bp, 8 predicted proteins | sample saktaG_9_FD_190139 | JGI IMG/M metagenome (GOLD analysis project Ga0268280, IMG submission 190139) | Saline water microbial communities from Sakinaw Lake, British Columbia, Canada - sak_2011_5_24_40m | ecosystem: Environmental > Aquatic > Non-marine Saline and Alkaline > Saline ...
GTTGGCCCGGGCGGCTTCGAGGAGCGTGGGCCGGCCCTCCACGGTGACCGCGAGGCCGTCGATTCTGAGCTTCATGCGTCTTTCGGGACGGCCGCCCCGCCTCGCAGAGCCCGGCCCCGCTCTCCCGTATATTTCGTCACGGCCTGGACTTTGGCCGGGCAGATGTTGAAACAGGCGCCGCACTTGATGCAGGCGGCTTGATCGATGACATGGACCTTTTTCCGTTCCCCGGAAATGGCGTTGACCGGACAACTTTTCAGGCAGAGCAGACAGCCGACGCACTTGTCGGGCTCGATGTAATAGGTCGTCAGGTTCTTGCAGACGCGCGCGGGGCAGGCCAGGTCCACGATATGGGCCAGGTACTCCTCCCGGAAATAGCGCAGCGTGGAGAGGACGGGGTTTGGCGCCGTCTGCCCCAGGCCGCAGAGGGAGCCGCGCTTCACCGTCAGGGCGAGTTCCTCCAGTTTCCGGAGGTCGTCGAGGCTCCCTTCTCCGCCGGCGATCCGGGCCAGGATCTCGGCCATCTGGCGCGTGCCGATCCGGCAGGGGGCACATTTGCCACAGGATTCCTCCTGGGTGAATCGCAGGAAATAGAGGGCGATGTCCACCATACAGGTGTCCTCGTCCATGACGATCATCCCCCCCGAGCCCATCATGGCCCCCGCCTTGGTCAGGCTTTCGTAATCGATGGGCAGGTCGAGCAGATCCTTGGTGATGCAACCGCCCGACGGGCCGCCGATCTGGACCGCTTTGAACTCACGTCCCTTGGGGATGCCGCCGCCGATGCCGTAGATGATGTCGCGCAGGCGGATGCCCATGGGGACTTCCACGAGCCCGGTATTGTTGATCTTGCCGACGAGCGAAAAGATCTTCGTGCCCTTGCTCGTTTCGGTCCCGAGGCTTGAAAACCAGGCGGAACCACGTCGGATGATAGAGGAAATATTGGCCCAGGTCTCGACGTTGTTGATCACGGTCGGCTGCCCCCAGAGGCCGTGCTGGGCGGGATAGGGAGGCCTCTGCCGGGGATAGGCCCGCTGGCCTTCGATGGAGGCGATGAGAGCCGTCTCCTCCCCCGATACGAAGGCGCCCGCGCCCCGGACGATCTCAAGGTCGAAATCGAAGCCGGTCCCCAGGATGTCCTTGCCCAGGAGGCCCATATCACGAGCCTGCTCGAGGGCGATGCCGATGCGGGAGACGGCCAGGGGGTATTCGTCGCGGATATAGATGAACCCCCGGGTCGCGCCGATCGCCTTGGCGCCGATGAGCATCCCCTCCAGGACGGCGTGGGGGTCGGCTTCGAGGACGGACCGGTCCATGAATGCCCCGGGATCCCCTTCATCGCCGTTACAGATCAGGTACTTGGGCTCGGCCGGCTCCCGCCGGCAGAGGTCCCACTTCCGGCCCGTGGGGAAGCCGGCGCCGCCCCGGCCCCTCAATCCCGCCGCGCTGATCTCCGCGACGATGGCCTCGGGAGCCATATCGGCCAAGGCCTTGGCGGCGGCTTCGTAGCCGTCGTATGCGATATACTCCTCGATCTTTTCCGGGTCGATGCGGCCCCGATTCCGCAACACGATCAGACGCTGGTGTTTGAAAAACTCGATGTCGGCCATTTTGGGAACCGGCGCCGCGGCCGCCGGCGGGACGTACATGAACTTCCGGACCGGACGTCCCTTGAGCAGGTGTTCCTCGACGAGGAGGGGGACGTCCGCGACGGTGAGGCGCTGGTAGAAAATGCCGTCGGGATGGACCATGAGGATCGGCCCTCTTTCGCAGAAGCCGTTGCAGCCGGTGGCGATGACGAGAACTTCATTCTGGAGCCCGCGCCGGGCGACTTCTTTCTCCAGAGCGTCTTTGACGGCGAAGGCGCCGCAGGAAACGCATCCCGTTCCGGCGCAGACAAGGAGGTGAGTCCGGTAGGTCAGCATGGCTATTCCGAAGGGCCCGTCAGGATTTCGATGATCTGGTTGGCTTTTGTCTCGGTCATTTTGCCATGATATCGGCCGTCCACGACGGCCAGGGGTGCCAGGGCGCAGGCCCCCAGGCAATTCACCCGTTCCAGGGTGTATTCCCGGCCGGGCGACGTTTCGCCGGCCCGGAGGCCGAGCTTCCTCTCGAAATGTTCGAGGATCGCGGTGCCGCCGCGGACGTGGCAGGCCGTTCCCATGCAAACGGTGCAGAGATGACGACCCCGGGGCTCGAGGCTGAAGGACTTATAGAAGGTCGCTACGCTGTAGACGTGGGCCAGCGGGACGTCCAACTCCCGGGCCGCCGCCTCGAGCGTCTCGGGCGCGAGCCAGCGAAGCCGCTCCTGGAGGTCTTGAAGGATCTGGATGACCGCCCGCTTCTCGCCGCCGTACTTCCGGACGACCGTGCGGACGACCTCGCTCTTGGCCGAATGGCCCGGTTTTTTTTCATCCGGGGATGCCGTGCTACGTAATACGGCCCCGGGCTTTTCCCTGGTCTGCATCGTGTCGGAGGTACCTTACAGAAAAACCGGAAAGCTTGTCAACGATTTTCCGCGGGCTACCGGCACCGCTGCCAGTCGGATTCGCTGAACGTACGATCCAACTCCCTCCAGAGATCCTTCACGTTACAGGTCATGACGATCAGGTCCTGGGAGGCGCCCCCGATGTCCTTGACGAAGTCGGGAAACATCGTTTCGTCGCGGAAGCCGAGCCGGCGAAAGACCTTCTGGGCGCCGACTTGGGGCCGCATCATGCGGGCCACGACGGTCGTGAGCTGGTTCTGGACGGCGATGAAATAGAGCTCCCGGATCATGATCGTTCCCAAGCCCCGGTGCTGGAACGGGCGGGCGATGATGACGCGGATCTCGCCCTGGTGTTTGCTCCAGGCTTCCCCCGAGAGCTCCAGGGCTCCGCTGGCCACGATCACTCCGCCGTGGACGGCCACGACCCGGATGTCGTCGCCGTTTTCGACTCGCCGAAGTCTCTTGGCCACGACCTTCCGGTCCGTCACGTCGAACTTCAGGTATCTCCGGTCCTCCTCAGGCAGGGAGCCGTAGAATTCCATCAGCTTGTCGATGTCGTTCGGCGCTAGCCGCCGGATCATTACTTCGGTGCCGTCCTTCATTCTCTCCGTCTTGTCCATGCGCGCGTTTTCCCTTTCTGAGATTTTTCGTCCTTTAATCCTGCTTCATATATATAATGAAGGGAGTTCCGAAATGTCAAGCGGCGGCCGATTGCCCGTTCGCAGGGCTCAGGGCGAACCCCGAACAAGCCCCTGCGCGGCATTCATGCCGGAGCCTGGGGTTTGCCCGTTCGCAGGGCTCAGGGCGAACCCCGAAAAGTCCCCGACTTGCCATCGTCCCCGGCCGTGCTGGCAAAGCCGGCAAGACCGGGGATTCTAGGGTTTGACAGGACTCCGACGCCGGTGCTATTGTGAGCCGAGGCGGACCGATGCCTATCCGAAAAATCATCCGGCGGTTCTTCGATTTGCCCTTACGGCGTAAGCTCATCTTGAGTTTTCTCGCCGTGATCGTCATCGGAGGGGTCCTGACCCTCGTCATTGGCACGCGGATCGAGCATCGGACCATCATGTCCCTGGCCGAAGACAAGGTTCGGCACGACCTGGCCTCGGCGTGGATGGTCTATGAAGAGCGTCTGTACAGCCTTCGGGACACCGTCCGGCTCAGCGCCACGCAGGAGTTCCTTGGGGCGGCCCTCCGGCGCGCGGACTTTGAGAAGGTCGCTTCTCGGCTCGACGGCATTCGCGGGGAGTTCGGGCTCGACGTCCTCAACCTCACGGACGCCCGCGGCCGCGTTGTGGTCCGCTCCCGGCTGGCCGCGGCGCCGGTCGGCGATGACGTCGCCCGTGATCCTTTCATTGCTCTGGCCCTCAAGAAAGAGGCCTCTGCCGGTACCCGGATCGTCCCCCGGGAGGAGCTCCTCGAGGAAGGGGCCGACCTGGCCGAAAGGGCCCGATTCCAATTCGTCCCGACGCCCAAAGCTGCCGAAAGACCCGAGGACCATGAGGACAAAGGCATGATGCTCACGGCGGCCGTCCCCGTCTTGGACGACTCGGGCGTCCTCCTCGGCGTCCTGACGGGCGGCCTGCTGTTCAACCGGAACTACGACCTCGTCGATCGGGTCAAGGAGATCGTCTTCAAAGGGGAGAAATACAAGGGTCATGATATCGGAACGGCGACCTTGTTCCAGGACGACCTCCGGATCGCCACGAACGTTCTCGACGATCAGGGCCGGCGGGCCGTGGGGACCCGTGTTTCCCGAGAGGTCAAGGAGGCCGTGCTCGACCGGGGGGAGACCTATGTCGGGCGGGCTTTCGTCGTGACGGCCTGGTACATCACGGCCTATCGGCCGATCAAGGACATCACCGGACGGACGATCGGCATGCTCTACGTCGGGATGCTGGAGAGGCCGTATATCGATCTGCGCAACCGGGTCATGGCGACGTTCGCCGGCATCGCCGCTCTATGCGTCCTCTTCCTGCTCGGTCTGCTGGCCTTCGTCGCCAGCCGGATCACCCGCCCCCTGGCCGTCATGGTCGACGCGACGGGAAAGATCGCCTCGGGCGACCTCACCCATCGTATCGAGGTCGAGGGCCGGGACGAGATCGGTCAGCTGGCCCGGGCGTTCAACCGTATGACCGACGAACTCAGCCTGGCCCACGAAGACCTGACCCAGTGGGGGAGAACCCTGGAGCGGCGCGTCGAGGAACGCACGCGAGAACTGCGCGAGATCCAGGACCAGCTCGTCGTGTCGGAAAAGCTGGCGTCGCTCGGCAAGATGGCGGCCGGCGTCGCCCACGAGATCAACAATCCCCTGACGACGATCCTGATCAATGCGCATCTCCTTCTCGAGCGGCCCGGCAGGGAAGAGGAAGAGGCGAGCACCCTCAGCCTCATCGCCGACGAGACGACCCGCTGCGCCGCCACCGTCCGGGGTCTCCTGGATTTCGCCCGCCAGACGCCCTCGCAGGCGGCCCCGACGGACATCAACGACGTCATCGACCGTACGCTCCTGCTCCTCGAAATGCAGGCCTCGGTCCGCAACATCCGGATCGAGAAGGCCCTGGACCGCACGCTCCCGCCGATCGAGGTCGACAAGAACAAGATCCAACAGGTTTTCTCCAACCTGGCCATCAACGCCTGCGAGGCCATGCCCACGGGCGGGACGCTCGTCGTCGCCGCCCACTTGAGCCGCGACGGGACACACATCGAGATCACCTTCACCGACACGGGCATCGGGATCCCCAAGGAGAACATCGCCAAGCTGTTCGACCCCTTCTTCACCACCAAGAGCTTCGGAACGGGATTGGGCCTGGCCGTGAGCTACGGGATCATCCGGCAGCGCGGGGGTACGATCCTCGTCCGCAGCGAGGCGGGGAAGGGCACGGTGTTCACGGTCCGTATCCCCCTGGCCGACCCGGGGGAAGAGAAACGCATCGAGGAGGCGCCGCAATGACAAAGACGGGCAAGCACAGGATTCTCGTGGTGGACGACGAGATAACGGTTTGTAAGAGCATCCGGCAGGTGCTCGTTCGGGAAGATTGCGTGGTCGATATGGCGCTCAGCGGTGATGAGGCCCTTCGCAAAGAGGCCGACGAGCCCTATGACGTCATGATCGTCGATCTCATGATGCCCGGGCTCAGCGGCCTAGACCTGCTCAAAATGCTCAAGGCCCGGAACCCGAAGGCCCGCATCATCATGGTGACGGGCTATCCGACGATGAGGAACACGCTCCAGGCCATGCAGCTCGGAGCGATGGATTTTCTGCCCAAGCCTTTTCTTCCGACGACGCTCCGCAACCTCGTCGCCGCGGCGCTCGGGGCCGGAGACGACGAACCGGAGGGGTCAGGCGCCTCGAGTTAAAGCCTCTCTCAGCTTGGCCCCGATCTCGGCCGGGCTGACGGCGACCCAGACGCCGGCCGCCCGGAGGGCGTCCATCTTTTCCTGGGCCGTTCCCTTGCCCCCGGCGATGATCGCCCCGGCGTGGCCCATCCGCCGCCCCGGCGGGGCGGTCTGGCCGGCGATAAAGCTGACGACGGGTTTGGGGAAGGACCTCTTGATGTAGGCCGCGGCCTCATCCTCGGCCGTGCCGCCGATCTCGCCGATCAGGATCACGGCTTCGGTCCCGGGGTCCTTTTTGAAAAGCTCCAGGAGCTCGATGTACTTGAGCCCGACGATCGGGTCGCCGCCGATGCCGACGGCCGTCGATTGACCGTAACCCTGCAGCGAAACCTGCTGGACGGCCTCGTAAGTCAGCGTCCCGGACCGCGAAATGATCCCGATCGTGCCCGCTTTGTGGATGGGCCCGGGCATGATGCCGATCTTGGCTTTGCCCGGCGAGATGATGCCCGGCGTGTTCGGGCCGATCAGCGCGATCGACTTGCCGCGGAGGTACGTCTTGACCTTCAGCATGTCGAAGGTCGGGATCCCCTCGGTGATGCAGACGACGAGCTTGAGGCCGGCTTCGGCGCATTCCATGATGGCGTCGGCAGCGGCGAAGGGAGGCACGAAGATCGCCGCCGCTTCGGCCCCTGTGACGGCCGCGGCCTCGGCCACGGTATTGAAGACGGGGACGCCGAGGTGCTTCTTCCCGCCCTTGCCGGGCGTCATGCCGGCCACGACCCTGGTGCCGTATTCGATCATCTTTTGGGCGTGGAACGTGCCTTCGCTGCCGGTGATCCCCAGGACGACGACTCGCGTTTTTTCATCGAGGAGAATGCTCATGAAATGCTCCTTTGGCTCGGCTCACTTGACCAGTCCGACGATGCGCTCGGCGGCTTCTTTCATGCCGTCCGCCGACGAGAAGGCCAGGCCCGACTCGGCCAGGATCTTCTTTCCCAGGTCCACGTTCGTCCCTTCGAGCCGGATGACGACCGGGATCTTTGTCCCCAGCGCCTTGGCGGCCTTGACGACGCCGCTGGCGATCATGTCGCAGCGGACGATACCCCCGAAGATGTTGATCAGGGCCCCCTTGACGTCGGGGTCGCTGACCAGGATCCGGAAGGCGTTGGTGACGGCTTCTTCCGTGACGCCGCCGCCGACGTCGAGGAAGTTGGCCGGCATCCCCCCGGCGTACTTGATGATGTCCATCGTCGCCATAGCCAGGCCCGCGCCGTTGACCATGCAGCCGACGTTGCCGTCGAGCTTGATGTAGTTCAGGTTGTACTTCGTGGCCTCGACTTCGAGGGGCGATTCCTCGTCGAGGTCGCGCATGGCCTGGATGTCGGGATGGCGGCCGAGGGCGTTGTCGTCGAAGGTCATCTTGGCATCGAGGGCCAGGACGTCGCCTTGCTTGGTTACGAGGAGGGGATTGATCTCGGCCAGGGAGGCATCCGTGCTTTCGAACGCCCGGAACAAGCCGACGATGAATTTCTGGCCCTGTTTGAGCGCCTCGCCGTCGAGGCCGAGCTTGAAGGCCAGCTTCCGGGCCTGGAAACCCAGGATGCCGGTCGCCGGGTCGACGTATTCCTTGAAGATGCGGTCCGGCGTTTCGGCGGCGACCTTTTCGATCTCGACGCCGCCTTCGGTCGAAGCCATGATGACAGCCGCTTCGCGGGCCCGGTCGATGACAATGCCGAGATACAGCTCGCGGGCGATGTCCAGGGCTTCCTCGACGAGGACGCGCTTGACCCGCTTCCCTTCGGGGCCGGTCTGGTGGGTCACAAGCTGCATGCCGATGATCTTAGCGGCCAGAGCCTCGGCCTCGGCGGGCGTCGCGGCGAGTTTGACGCCGCCGCCCTTGCCCCGGCCGCCGGCGTGGATCTGGGCTTTGACGACGACCCGCGGACCGATCTTCTCGGCGATCGCCCGGGCCGCCGCCGGCGTTTCTGCGACTTCGCCGCGCGGGATGCGGACGCCGAACTTGGCCAAGATCTGCTTGCCCTGGTACTCGTGGATCTTCATTGGGATCTCCCTTTTCTCGCTAATGAGAACACCCGGCGCGCCGGGTCCAATCCTTATAACAAAGCCCCTCCCGGATGTCAAACGTCCCGCGGCCAATCTCCGGGTCCTGTCGAAACATCTTTCAAATGCTTGACAGTCCCGGGAAAGAAAGACTATAGTAGCGTTCTTTGATAACGAAATGGCCTTCACTATATGAATGAGTATTAATCGCTGGCGAAACAGGATCCTCTCGATGGTCCTCCTCGGCGTGGATCTTTCCAGGTCGATCGTTCTCATCCCATTTCCTCATCCCCGGGCGGGGCGTCGGCCCGGCCCCAAAGGACCCCGGTCCTTATCCTTCCCTGAAAGGATCACCTATGTCTAAGCCCAAATTCGCGGTTTACTGGGCGGCGAGCTGCGGCGGCTGTGAAATTGCCTTCCTCGACATCCGGGAGAAGATCCTGGACTTCGACGCGGCGGCGGACCTGGTCTTCTGTCCGTGCCTCATGGACACCAAGTACAAGGACATCGAGGCCATGGCCGACGGAGAGATCGACGTCACCCTGTTCAACGGGGGCATCCGCAACGAGGAAAATCTCCACATCGCCAAGCTCCTCCGGCAGAAGTCCAAGGTCCTCGTCGCCTTCGGCTCCTGCGCCACCGAGGGCTGCATCCCCGGCCTGGCCAACCTCACGACGACGGACGAGATCATGGACTACGCGTACCGCCGTTCGCCGTCCGTCGAAGCGGATAACACGACGCTCCCCCAGACGGTCACGGAGCTGCCGGCCGGGCGGCTGACCCTGCCGGCCCTGTTCGAGATCCTGAGGCCCCTGGATCAGGTCGTTGACGTAGACTACCGCATGCCCGGTTGTCCCCCGGTGGCCGAGCAGATCTGGGCGGTCGCCGAAGCGGCGCTGACGGGTAAGCTACCGCCCAAGGGATCCCTCGTGGGGGTCAATCCCAAGACGGTCTGTGACGAATGCAAGCGGACGAAAGAAGAGAAGAAGATCAAGGCGTTCCGCCGCCCCCATCTCGTCGACCCGCGGGACATCGACCCCAAGAAATGCCTTCTGGAGCAGGGGATCATCTGCAACGGCCCGGCCGTTCACGCCGGCTGCGGCGCCCTCTGCCCCCAGGTCAACCTGGGCTGCCGCGGCTGCTACGGCCCAGCCGAAGGCATCCAGGACGTCGGGGCCAAACTTGCCGGGGCGATCGCCTCGATCATCGACAGCGACGACCCGGCCGAAATCCAGGTGGTCGTGGACCAGATCGTCGATCCGGTCGGCACGTTCTACCGTTTCGGACTGGCCGGCTCGCTCATCGGGAGGCGCGTGAGATGAAAACGATCACCATCGACCCCATCACCCGGCTCGAAGGCCACGGCAAGATCTCCATTTTCCTCGACGACGCGGGCGACGTCGCCGACGCCTACCTCCAGATCCCCGAGCTGCGCGGTTTCGAGAGGTTCTGCGTCGGCCGGCCCGTCGAGGAGATGCCCCGGATCACGACGCGCATCTGCGGCGTCTGCCCGGAAGCCCACATGATGGCTTCGGCCAAGACCTGCGACGCGCTCTACCATGTCGAACTGTCCCGCACGGCCAAGCTCCTGCGGGAGCTCCTTTATATGATCTTCTATGTCACCGACCATTCGACCCACTTTTACGCCCTGGCCGGGCCGGACTTCGTCATGGGGCCGGACGCCCCGGTGGCCCAACGCAACATCCTGGGCGTCATCCACAAGGTCGGCGTCGAGATCGGCCGCAAGGTCATCGAGACCCGAGGCGCATGCCACGAGCTTATCAAGATGATGGGCGGCAAATCCGTCCATCCCATCGGGGCCGTCCCCGGCGGGATGAGCAAAGGCCTGAGCCGCGAGGAGCGCGACAAGGTCCTCGAAACAGGGAAGGCCGCCGTGGAGTTCGCCAAGTTCTCGATCGGCCTGTTCAACCAGATCGTTCTCGGCAACAAGGCCTACGTCGACCTGATCCTGAGCGACGGCTTCACCCACCACACGTACAACATGGGGCTGGTCGACGAAAAGAACCATGTCAATTTCTACGACGGAGACATTCGCGTTACGGCCCCCGACGGGGTCGAACTGGCCAAGTTCAAGCCGGCCGACTACCTCGAGCATATCGTCGAACATGTCGAGCCCTGGACCTACCTCAAGTTCCCCGTCCTCCGCAAGATCGGCTGGAAGGGCCTTGTCGACGGACCGGACAGCGGCATCTACAAGGCGACGCCCCTCTCCCGCCTCAACGTTTCCGACGGCATGGCGACTCCTCTGGCCAACGAAGAGCACGACCGGATGTACAAGACGCTGGGCGGGAAGCCCGTCCATCAGACGCTGGCGACCCACTGGGCCCGGCTGATCGAGCTTCTCTACGCCGCCGAGCGGTGGGTGGAACTGGCCTCCGACCCCGACATCACCGGGGCCGACTACCGGGTCGTCCCCACCAGGACGCCGGACGAAGGCGTAGGTGTCGTCGAAGCGCCGCGGGGGACCCTCTTTCACCATTATAAAACCGACCCGAACGGCATCGTCCAGGAAGCCAACCTAATCGTCGGGACGACCAACAACAACGGCGCCATCAACCTCTC